>VFQQ010001846.1_pt1 | contig 27047 bp, 21 predicted proteins | sample 3512341 | NCBI WGS metagenome assembly VFQQ01 (sample SAMN10412373, study PRJNA504923) | tailings metagenome | isolation source: Relicate 2 Philex TSF1 revegetated site | place: Philippines: Tuba, Benguet | collected 2017-08-29
CGGGTCCTACGAGAACATCGACGCCGGCATCAAGTTCTTCAAGGACTTGGCGAAGAACCAGCCGATCGTACCGAAGCAGACCTCCTATGCCCGCGTCATCTCGGGCGAGATCCCGATCCTCTTCGACTACGACTTCAACGCCTATCGCGGCCAGTACACCGACAAGGCGCCGGTGCAGTTCGTCATCCCGAAGGAAGGCACGGTGGTCTTCCCCTACGTCATGGGGCTGGTGAACAAGGGACCGAACGCGGAGAACGGCAAGAAGGTGCTGGACTTCGTGCTCTCGGCCGACAGCCAGGCCATGTGGGGCAACGCCTATCTTCGGCCCGTCTTCGCCGAGCACCTGTCGGCCGAGGCCAAGGCGAAGTTCCTGCCCGACAGCGAATATGCCCGCGCCAAGCCGATCGACCTGAAGAAGCTCGCCGCCGCCCAGAAGGTGATCGTCGAGCGCTACAAGAACGAAGTGAACTGAAGGCCCGAGGGGCGGCCCATCGAGGGCCGCCCCGCATTTCTCATGCACCGCGACACCCGCCGCCTGATCCTCCTGCTCTTGCCCGCGGGCGCCTTCTTCGGCGCCTTCTTCCTTTTGCCGATGGGCCGCCTGTTCTTCATCGGCGGCTCGGGCAAGTCGGGCTGGGCCGCCTATGCCGCCATCATCACCGACCGAAACTATTTCGACGCGCTCCTGGCGACGCTGGGTGTCGCCACGGCCACCACCGCGGCGACGCTCGGAATCAGCGGCATCGCCGGCGTCTTCCTCCAGCGCCACAAGTTTCCCGGCAACGCCGCGCTGGTCGGCATGCTGACGCTGCCGCTGGCCTTCCCCGGGGTCGTCATCGGCTTCATGGTGATCATGCTGGCGGGGCGGCAGGGGCTGATCGGCAGCATCGCCGAGAGCCTGACCGGGGAGAAGGTGGTCTTCGCCTACTCCATGGCGGGCCTCTTCATGGGCTATGTCTACTTCTCCATCCCGCGCACCATCCTGACCGTGATGGCGGCGGCCGAGATGCTGGACCCGAAGCTGGAGGAGGCCGCGCGTTCGCTCGGCGCCTCGCCCTTCCGCGTCGTCATGGACGTGATCATCCCAGGGCTGAAGCCCGCCTTCATCTCGTCCGGCGCCATCTGCTTTGCGACCGCCGTGGGGGCCTTCGGCACCGCCTTCACGCTCGCGACCCGCATCAACGTCTTGCCGATGGTGATCTATACGGAGTTCACGCTGTCGGCGAACATCGCCATGGCCGCGGCGCTCAGCTTCGTGCTCGGCGCGGTGACATGGCTCGTGCTGGCGGTCGCGCGGACGGCGGCCGGCTCCAGCGTCGCGGCGGCGGGGTGAGACATGAACCGGCGCCTTCTCTTCGGCCTGCAGTTCGGCTTCACCATCCTGGTCTGTGCCTTCCTGATCGTTCCGGTGGTGCTGTCGATCATGGCCGGCCTCACCGTCAACTACCTGGTCGGCATCGAAAGCGGCCTCACCTTCCGCTGGGTGATCGAGGTCTGGAACGGCTATCGCAGTACGATTTTCGCCTCCATCGGCCTGTCGATCGCCTGTCTCGCCGTGACGCTGGTGCTCGGGATTCCTACCGCCTATGTGCTGGCGAAGCGGCAGAGCGCGCTCTCCCGCGCGATCGAGGAACTGCTGGTCATGCCGGTGGCCGTTCCCGGCCTCGCCACGGCGCTGGCGTTGATCGTCACCTATGGCGGAGCGGGAAGCTTCCGCACCTCCTGGGCCTTCATCCTGGTCGGGCACGTGTTGTTCACGCTGCCCTTCATGGTGCGGTCGGTGCTGGCCGTGCTGATGGCGATCGACCTGAAGACGCTGGAGGAAGGCGCCGCCTCGCTCGGCGCAGGCTTTGCCGCGCGCATGCGCGACATCGTGCTGCCGAACTGCCGCTCCGGCATCCTGGCCGGATCGCTGATGGTGGTGACGCTGTCGATGGGCGAGTTCAACATGACCTGGCTCCTGCACACGCCTTTCACCAAGACGCTGCCGGTGGGCCTCGCCGACGCATACGCCTCGCTCCGGCTCGAGATCGGAAGCGCCTATACGCTCGTCTTCTTCCTGATGATCATGCCGCTCCTGATGGCGCTGCAGTTCTTCGCCAAGCCCAGGGTCGAGAAATTCGTGACCGAGGATGCCGATGACTGACACGGGGAAGCCGCTCGCCATCGCGCTCGAGGGCTGCGGCAAAACCTTTGCCGACGGCACCCGGGCGCTGCAGCCGCTCGACCTCTCCATCAACGCGGGCGAGACGGTGGTCTTCCTCGGCCCCTCCGGTTGCGGCAAGACGACGACGCTACGCATCATCGCCGGCCTCGAGGAACCCGATGCCGGCGGGCGGGTCCTGTTCGATGGTGTCGATGTCACCGTCCTTCCGATCGAGCGGCGGAATGTCGGGATGGTGTTCCAGTCCTATGCGCTGTTCCCGAACATGAGCGTGGCCGAGAACATCGGCTATGGCCTGAAGATCAGGAAGGCGTCGGCCGGCGACATCCGCACCCGCGTGGGCGAGATGCTCGGCATGATGCGGATCGAGAAGCTGGCCGACCGGCGCATCGACCAGCTCTCCGGCGGACAGCGGCAACGGGTCGCGCTGGCCCGGGCGCTGGCCGTCCGCCCCCGCGCGCTGCTCTTGGACGAGCCGCTGACGGCGCTCGACGCCAAGCTCCGCGACACGCTCAGGCTCGAGATCGACACGCTGCTGCGGGGCCTCGGCATCACCGCGATCTACGTCACCCACGACCAGGCCGAGGCGATGGCGCTGGGCGATCGCATCGTCGTCATGGAACACGGCCGGGTGGCGCAGATCGGCAGCCCGCGCGAAATCTACCAGAGGCCGGCGACGCGCTTCGTCGCCGAGTTCATCGGCACCATGAACAGGCTGACCGGCCGCGCTGCCGACGGCGGCTTCGCCTGCCCGGCCGGCCATGTCACCTGGGCCGGCGTCCCAGCCGATGCGAGCGAAGTGCTGTTCCGCCCGGAAGACATCCGCGTGGCCGAGGCGGGCGAGGAGACCGGCCTGAAGGGCCGCATCGCCGCGGCCTTCTTCCTGGGCGACCGCACGCGCCTCTTCGTCGATGTCGGCGAGGCACAGCCGCTCGTCGTCGAGAGCACGGCGCGACGTGACTTCACCCATGGCGAGAGCGTCAATCTCGCCATCGATACCCGCGGTCTCTTGGTTCTTTAGGAGCGGATCATGCTGGTCGCCCAGATCACCGATACCCATATCAAGCTGCCGGGCAAGCTCGCCTACCAGAAGGTAGACACCGCTTCGATGCTGCGCGATTGCGTGAGCGAGCTGCAGAAGCTGAAGCAGCAGCCGGACGTGATCCTCTTGACCGGCGACCTGGTCGATCTCGGCCGGCCGGAGGAATACGAGCACCTGCTGTCCATCCTGGCGCCATTCAAGCAGCGCATCATCGCCGTCCCCGGCAATCACGACGAGCGCGGCGCCATGCGCGCGGCCTTTCGGTCCGGCGGCTATCTGCCCGACGAGGGCTTTCTGCACTTCGCCATCGACGACGACTATCCCTTCCGCCTGATCGGCCTCGACACGCTGATCCCGAACGAGGGCGGCGGCGAACTCTGCGCCGAGCGGCTCGACTGGCTGGACCGCACGCTGGCGCGACGGCCCGGACAGCCGGCGGTGGTGCTGATGCACCACCCGCCCTTCGCGACCGGCATCGGCCACATGGACAGGATCGGCCTCAAGGGCGCGGCGGGCTTTGCCGAGATCATGCGCCGGCATGCCCAGGTGGAGCTGATCCTGTGCGGGCACCTGCACCGCACCATCCGCGCCACCGTCGGCGGCCGTCCGGCGCTGACCTGCCCGAGCCCCGCGCATCAGGTCGCGCTCGACATCGATCCCGGCGCGCCGAGCGCCTTCCGCATGGAACCGCCCGGCTTCATGCTGCACTGGTGGACGGGGAGCGGCATGGTGAGCCATGCAGCGAGCATCGGGGACTATGCCGGTCCCTTCCCCTTCTTCGACGCGAGCGGGAAACTGATCGACTGAGCCGGCCGGTCCGCCGCCGCGCCGATATCCCGCACTTGCGGAACGCCGCCCGGCACGCCAGGAAGCGGGCGCCTCTTGGCAGGAGATCCGCCGCATGCCGCAAGCGTCCTTCACCTGGCGCGCCTTCTGGGCGCTGTGCAAGCCCTATTGGACTTCGGATCAGAAGTGGTCCGGCCTCTGGCTGCTCGCCGTGGTCATCGGGCTGAACCTCGGCCTCGTCTATTTCGATGTCGTCTTCAACGCCTGGTACAAGACCTTCTACGACACGCTGCAGAACAAGGACTGGGACGGCTTCATCCGGGCCTTCTACTACTTCGGCGCGCTGGCCACGGGCTACATCGTGGTCGCGGTGTACATGGTCTACCTGCGCCAGCTTCTGCAGATCCGCTGGCGCACCTGGATGACGGAGACGTATCTGCAGCGCTGGCTCGGCAGCCGCTCCTACTACCTGCTGCCGCTGACGGGCAACGGCGCCGACAACCCCGACCAGCGCATCGCCGAGGACCTGCGGCGCTTCGTCGACCTTACGCTGCAACTGGGCCTGGGCCTGCTGAAGTCGATCGTCGCCCTGTTCTCCTTCGCGGCCATCCTGTGGACCCTGTCCGGCCCCCTGGAAATTCCCGTCTTCGGCACGACGATCGCGATTCCCGGCTACATGATGTGGGCGGCATTGCTCTATGCCATCGTCGGCACCTGGGTGATCAACAAGGTGGGCCGGCCGCTCGTCGGTCTGAACTTCCAGCAGGAGCGCTTCGAGGCCGACTTCCGCTTCGGGCTGGTCCGCGTGCGCGAATATGCCGAGCAGATCGCGCTCTCGGCGGGAGAGCGTGCCGAGGAGCGCAACCTGGCCGCCCGCTTCGGCAGTGTCATATCGAATTTCCGCGCGATCATGCTCCGGGAGAAGCGGTTGACCTGGTGGAGCGCGGGCTATGGCCAGATCGCCGTCATCTTCCCCTTCATCGTCGCCGGCCCCCGCTACTTCTCCGGCGCGACGCAACTGGGCGACCTGATGCAGACCGTATCCGCCTTCGGTCAGGTCCAGAACGCGCTCTCCTATATCATCGACGCCTACAAGGCGATCGCGGAGTGGCGCGCGGTCTGCGAGCGCCTGATCGGCTTCCAGGCCGCGGTCGAGCGAGCGGAATCGATCGCGGCGGAGAGCGCGGTCGAGCGCGGCCGGAATGCCGGCGAGACGATCGAGATCGAGGGCCTTAGCCTCGGCCTCCCCGACGGACGCATCCTCTACGAGGCCGACAGGCTGCGGCTGGCGCCGGGCCGCACCGTCATCCTGCGCGGGCCCTCGGGGTCGGGGAAGAGCACCTTCTTCCGGGCGCTGGCCGGCATCTGGCCCTTCGGCAAGGGCCGGGTGCGCGTGCCCGCCGATCCGCCGATGTTCCTGCCGCAGAAACCCTACCTGCCGCTCGGCACGCTGGAGGCCGCGCTGTGCTATCCTGATCCGCCGGAGCGCTTCGATCCTGCCGCCAAGCGGGAGGCGCTGGAGGCGGCCGACCTGCCGCAGCTCGCCGGGCGGCTGGACGAGGAACGCGCCTGGGCCCAGACGCTGTCGCCCGGCGAGCAGCAGCGGCTGGCCTTCGCCCGGGTCTTCCTGAGGAAGCCCGCCTGGATCTTCCTGGACGAGGCCACGGCGGCGCTGGACGAGCAGACCGAACGCCGCCTCTACACCCGCCTCAGGGAGCGCCTGCCCGGGACGGGCATCGTCAGCATCGGCCACCGGCCGACGCTGGACGCCTTCCATGAGGATACGCTCATGATCGGCGGCGGGAGGCTGGCGCCGTCATAGCGGCAATGCGGTCGTCGCCTTGATCCGGCGGAGCACGAAGGAAGAGCGGATGCGGCCGATGCCGCGCTGGCGGGAGAGCGATTCCGCCAGGAACCGCTCATAGGCGGCGAGGTCGGCGACGACGACGCGGAGGAAATAGTCGGCCTCGCCCGTCTGCAGCACGCAATCGAGCACCTCGGGCCGGGTCCGCATCGCGTTCTCGAAGGCCTCCAGCACCCGGTCTTCCTGGCGTTCCAGCGTGACGGAGACGAAGACGGTGACGGGAAGCCCGATCGCCTCGTGATCCACCAGCGCCACATAACCCTGGATGACGCCCGCCTCTTCCAGCGCCCGCACGCGCCGCAGGCAGGGCGAAGGCGACAGGCCGACTTCCTCCGCCAGTTCCTGGTTCGAGATGCGCCCCTGTCGCTGCAGTGCAGCAAGAATGCGCCGATCGATCGCATCGAGCAATTGGATGCCCTCAAACGGTCCACCGATGGCAGATCCTGCCCGAAGCCTAAGGTGGTTTTCTCGCCTTCGCAATTTCCTGCGCGGCCTTCCGCGCTACATTCACCGCATCCGGGCGGCGAATGCCGTCCCATGGGTCGATCGGGCGGAAGGCGCCGCCGCGACGCGCGCCGCCGCCCCTGTCGGGAGGTCGAAAACATGGCGCTCGCTCAGGTCAGTCTGGACGACAAGTACGCCCTCGAATCCGGCCGCGTCTATCTGAACGGCATGCAGGCCCTGGTGCGCCTGCCCCTGCTGCAGCGCCAGCGCGACGTCAGGGCCGGGCTGAACACGGGAGGCTATATCTCGGGCTATCGTGGCTCTCCCCTCGCCGGCTACGACCAGGCGCTGTGGCGGGCGAAGAAGTTCCTGAAGAACGGCCATATCCACTTCGAGGCCGGGCTGAACGAGGAACTGGCCGCCACCGCCTGCTGGGGCAGCCAGCAGCTCGCCCTCTATCCGCAGAGTTCGAACTACGACGGCGTCTTCGCCTTCTGGTACGGCAAGGCGCCGGGCCTGGACCGGGCCATGGACGCGATCCGCCACGGCAACCTGGCCGGCACCGCACCCAACGGCGGCGTCATCTGCCTGACCGGCGACGACCATGCCGCCGCCTCCTCCACCGTCGCCTGCCATTCCGAATTCAACTACGAGAGCCTGGCGCTGCCCTACCTGCACCCGGCGAATGTGCGGGAGTATCTGGAATACGGGCTCTACGGCATCGCCATGGGCCGCTATTCCGGCACCTGGACCGGCTTCAAGTGCCTGACCGAGACGGCGGAGAGTTCGGCCTCCGTCATGTCGGACCCGCATGGTCTGGAGATCGTGAAGCCCGCCGATTTCGAACTGCCGCCCGGCGGCGTGCACATCCGCTGGCCGCATACCTTCCAGGAGCAGGAGGCGCTGCACTACACCCATCGCCTGCCGGCGGTGCTGGCCTTCTGGCGCGCCAACCGGATCGACCGCCGGGTATTCGGCGCGGAAAAGCCGCGGGTCGGCATCGTCACCACCGGCAAGTCCTATCTCGACACCCGCCAGGCGCTGGACGATCTCGGCATCGACGAGGGGATGGCGGCGGCCATGGGCCTTGCCATCTACAAGGTCGGCATGGTCTGGCCGCTGGAGCCGACGCGTATTTCAGAATTCTGCGCCGGCCTCGACGAGGTGCTGGTGATCGAGGAGAAGCGCGGCATCATCGAAGGCCAGCTGAAGAACATCCTCTATGCCATGCCGTCAGAGCGCCGGCCGCGCATCACCGGCAAGCTCGACGACAAGGGGGCCTCGCTGCTGCCCACCATCGGCGAACTGACCCCGGCGCGTATCACCAGGGCGATCCTCGCCCGCTTCCCAGCCTTCCTCGACAATGTCCGTGTGCGCGAGCGCCTCGCCGTGATCGAGGCGAAGGAAGCCGAGGTGGCGGCTTCCGCGCCGCCCACCGTCCGCACCCCCTATTTCTGCTCCGGCTGCCCGCACAACACGTCGACCAAGGTGCCGGAAGGAAGCCGCGCCATGGCCGGCATCGGCTGCCATTTCATGGCCGTGTGGATGAACCGCGAGACATCCACCTTCAGCCAGATGGGCGGCGAGGGCGCGGCCTGGATGGGCCAGGCGCCGTTCTGCTCGGACAAGCACATCTTCTCCAACCTCGGCGACGGCACCTACCTGCATTCGGGTATCCTCGCCGTGCGTGCGGCCGTGCATTCCGGCGTCAACATCACCTACAAGATCCTGTTCAACGACGCCGTCGCCATGACCGGCGGGCAGCCGCATTCGCTGACCGTCGCCCAGATCAGCCAGCAGGTCTATGGCGAAGGCGTAAAGCGGATCGTCGTGGTCAGCGACGAGCCGGAGAAGTACCCGCCCGGCTACGACTTCGCGCCGGGCGTCACCGTGCATCACCGCGACGACCTGGACGGGATTCAAAAAGAGCTGCGCGAGATCCAGGGCACCACGGTCATGATCTATGACCAGACCTGTGCCGCCGAGAAGCGCCGCCGCCGCAAGGTGGGCCGCTTCCCCGATCCGCAGAAGCGCGCCTTCATCAACGAGGCGGTCTGCGAAGGCTGCGGCGACTGCTCCGTCCAGTCGAACTGCGTCTCGGTCGAGCCGCAGGAGACCGAGTTCGGCCGCAAGCGGAAGATCAACCAGTCCTCCTGCAACAAGGACTTCTCCTGCGTGAAGGGCTTCTGCCCCTCCTTCGTCACCGTGAACGGCGGCAAGATCCGCCGCGCCAAGGTGGAGACCAAGGAAGCGCTCGATCCCGGCCAGCTCGCCGCCCGGCTGCCGAAGCCGGAGGCGGCACCGACGGGCGAGCCCTGGGACATCCTGGTGACCGGCATCGGCGGCACCGGCGTGGTCACCATCGGCGCCATCCTCGGCATGGCGGCGCATCTGGAGGGCAAGGGCGTCTCCGTCCTGGACCAGACCGGCCTCGCCCAGAAGAACGGCGCCGTTGTCACGCATGTGCGCATCGGCGATTCGCCGGATCACATCCATTCCTCGCGCGTCGCCACCGCCAAGGCGAAGCTGCTGCTCGGCTGCGACATGGTGGTCTCGGCCGGCGTCGAAGCCGTGACCCGCATGGGCAAGGGAACGACCCATGCACTGGTGAACAGCGCGCTGGCCCCGACGGCGGGGTTCACGCTCAACCCCAACATCGACTTCCGCGAGAACCAGCTGCGCGAGCGGGTGCGCGAGGCGGCGGGCCACAACCTGACCGACTTCGTCGACGCGACGCGGCTCGCCACGGCTCTCTTGGGCGATGCCATCGGCACCAACATGTTCATGCTGGGCTACGCCGCGCAGCGCGGCCTGCTGCCCGTCTCGCTCGAGGCCATCGACAAGGCGATCGAGATGAACGGCGCCGCTGTGGAACTGAACCGGCAGGCCTTCGCCTGGGGCCGCGTGGCGGCGGCCGACCTGCCGGCGGTGGAGAAGGCAGCGGCGCCGGTGACGAAGCTGGTCCCGCGCGAGAAGAAGACGGTCGAGACGCTGGAGGAACTGGTGGCGCGACGCGCCCGCATGCTGACCGACTATCAGGATGCGACCTATGCCAAGCGCTACACGGATCTGGTCGCGCTGGCAGAGAGGGCGGAAGCCGGCCGGGGCAAGGGGATGACCGGCTTCGCCGAGGCGGTGGCGCGCTATGCCTACAAGCTGATGGCCTACAAGGACGAGTACGAGGTGGCGCGGCTCTACACCGATGGCGGCTTCGAGGAGAAGCTCCGTGCGCAGTTCGATGGCGACTACAAGCTCACCTTCCATCTGGCGCCGCCGCTCTTGGCCCAGCGCGACCCGGCCACCGGCGAGCTGAGGAAGCGCGAATACGGCCCCTGGATGTTCAAGGCGTTCAGGCTGCTGGCGCGAATGAAGAGATTGCGCGGCACCTGGGCCGATCCGTTCGGACGCACCGAGGAGAGGAGGACGGAGCGCCGGCTTATCGCCGACTATGAGAGGACGGTCGGCGAGCTCGCCGCCGCCCTAACGCCCGAGAACTTTTCCCTGGCAGTGGAAATCGTCCGTATCCCGGAGGAGATCCGCGGCTTCGGTCATGTGAAGGAGCGCCATCTGAAGGCCGCCAAGGCGAAGGAAGCCCAACTTCTGGAAATCTTCCGTCATCCGGCCGCTCCGGCGGTGGCCGCCGAGTAGCCGGCCGGCCGGCCGGCGGTCGGGGCGCGGGGTTGCGATGTGCACCAGATGTTAACAGCCCCGTGTCACGGTCGGGCATGGCTACGGCTCCACATGTATCGATAGACGACGAGGCCATGCTGGAGGCCCAGCGCCAGTTGGCGCTGGACGAATACGGCATCCTCGACACGCCCGCCGAGGAAGGCTTCGACCGGCTGACCCGGTTGGCCTCGAGCCTGCTGGGCACCCCTGTGGCGCTGATCTCCCTGCTCGACCATTCGCGCCAGTGGTTCAAGTCGCGCGTCGGGATGCAGTCGAGCGAAACGCCGCGGGCATGGTCCTTCTGCGATCATGCGGTGCGGCAGAACGGCGTTTTCGTCGTGCCTGACGCACGGCTGGATTCCCGGTTCCGCGACAATCCGCTGGTGACGGGTGAACCGGCGATCCGTTTCTATGCCGGCGCCCCGCTGCGCACGCCGACGGGCGAGCAGATCGGTACGCTCTGCATCATCGATCACAAGCCGCATCCGGCCCTGGACGGGCGGGCGCAGTCGATCCTGCGCGACCTCGCGGCGCTGACCGTCGACGAGATGGAACTGCGCCGCGCGGCGCGGATCGCGACCGACGAACTCGCCGCCCGCCGCCGGTCGGAGGCGCGCCTCCTCGCCGCCCATCGCGAGCGCACGGAATTCCTCGCCAGCCTGTCGCACGAACTGCGAGCGCCCTTGAACGCGATCCTGGGATTCGCCGAGATCATCGCCGAGCAGTCCTTCGGCAGCGAAGCGGATGAGCGCTATCGCGAGTATGCGCGCGACATTTCCGCCGCCGGCGGCCACCTCCTGTCCATGGTGGATGCCGTCCTGGACCACGCCCTGATCGAGACGGGGCGGATCGAACTGTCGAAGGCGGAAACCGACCTGCGCCAGGTGGTGGAGGCGGCGAACCGCATGGTGCGCGGCCTGGCCTACGACCGCCAGGTGACGATGGCACTCGCCATGCCTTCGATCCCGGTCGTCCTGACCGTGGACAGCCTGCGCCTGCGCCAGGCCCTGATCAACCTGCTGACCAACGCGATCAAGTTCACGCCCGCCGGGGGCCATGTGAGCGTGCTGCTGGAGGCCAATGCGGCGCGCGCCGTGGTGACCATCCGCGACACCGGCCGCGGCATCCCGGAAGACGAACTGGAAACCGTACTGCAGCCCTTCGGTCGCGCCTCCAACGCCACCAATGGCGTCGAAGGCCCCGGCCTCGGCCTGCCGCTGACCAAGCAGTTCGTCGAACTGCATGGCGGCAGCCTGACTCTGAGCAGCCGGATCGGCACCGGCACCGAAGCGCGCGTGATCCTTCCCCTGCCGCGCTGACGCGAACTTTCCGGCAGGATGGGCGTTCTCTGGCGAAGGAGACGCCCATGACCGAACTCACCCTTTATCACATCGCGCCGTCCCGCTCGTCCATCGTGCACTGGATGTTGGAGGAAGTGGGCGAGCCCTATGAGCTGAAGGTCCTGGACGGCAAGGCCGCGGAGAACCGCAAGCCCGACTATCTGAAGATCAACCCGATGGGCAAGGTGCCGGCGCTTCGTCATGGCGATGTCGTCATCACCGAGGCGTCCGCGATATGCGCCTATCTCGCCGACGCCTTCCCCAAGGCGAAGCTGGCGCCGCCTATCGGCGACAAGCGCCGCGGGCCCTATCTGAAATGGCTGTTCTTCGGCCCCTCCTGCATCGAGCCGGCGGCGATCGACAAGATGATGAACCGCCCGCCCGCACCGGCCAGCGCGCTCGGCTGGGGCGACTACGACACGGTGATGGAGGTGGTTGCCGATGCGGTGCGCACCGGCCCCTTTCTGATCGGCGAGCAGTTCACCGCGGCCGACGTGGTGATCGGCGCGGGACTTCGCTGGGGCATGGCGGTCAAGGCCATTCCCGAGCGGAAGGAATTCGGCGATCACATCGCCCGGCTGGAACCGCGGCCGGCGCTGCAGCGCGCCGTCGCCAAGGACAACGCGCTGATGCAGGCGGCCGGCGGAAATCCCGGCTAGACGCCGCCCCAGACGCTGGTCGCCACCTTCACGCAGAGTTCGAGTTTCCGGCGCTGGTCGTCGACGGTCAGCCTGTTGCCTTCGATGGTCGAGGAGAAGCCGCATTGCGGCGAAAGGGCGAGCTGATCCAGCGGGCAGTATTTCGCAGCCTCGTCGATCCGCCGCTTCAGGTCGTCCTCGCTCTCCAGCGCGCCGGACTTCGACGTGACGAGGCCGAGTACCACCACCTTGCCCTTCGGCACGAAACGCAGCGGCGCGAAGGTGCCGGAACGCTCGCTGTCATACTCCAGGAAATAGCCGGTCACGTTGATCTCGTTGAACAGGATTTCCGCCACCGGGTCATAGCCGCCTTCCGCCACCCAGCCGGACTGGAAATTGCCCCGGCACAGATGCATGCAGAGGGTCATTCCTTCGGGGCGGGTCGCCACCGAGGCATTGATGAGCCTTGCGTATGTGGCGGGTAGCTTCGCCGGGTCCTCGCCGATACCCTTCACCTGCTCGCGCAGCGCGGGATCGCAGAGATAGGCGAGATTCACTTCGTCGATCTGCAGATAGGTGCAGCCGAGCCGGCCGAGTTCGGCCACTTCTTCGGCATAGATGCGGCCCAGCTCGTCATAGAAGAGCTGCATGTCCGGATAGGCCTGGGCGTCGATCGCCGCCCGGCCGCCGCGGAAATGCATGGTGCTGGGCGAAGGGATCGTGACCTTCGGCGTCTGCTTGGTCGCCTTCTTCAGATAGAGGAAGCTTTCCGCCATGATCGAGCGCGGCCGGGCCAGCCGGCCGGCCACCCGGATGCCCGGTGGCCGCCATTCGAGATCGCCCTCAGCGGTGTGGAACTTCGCCTTGATCTTCGCCTCGACAACCGACACGCCGGAGAAGGCGCTCAGGAAATCGATATGCCAGTAGCGGCGGCGGAATTCGCCATCGGTGACGCCCTTGAGGCCGACGCTTTCCTGCAGGCGGACCACCTCGTCGATGCATTCGTCCTCGACCGCCCGAAGTTCATCGGCGGTGATCTCGCCGCGGTCGCGCTTGTCGCGCGCGGCCACCAGCCGGTCGGGCCGCAGCAGGCTGCCGACATGATCGGCGCGGAAGGGTGGCGTGGTGCGTCCGCTCATGCGGAATCCTCCCCGTTGGTCTTACGTGAATGATTGTGCACAACAACAATATCGGCGCAAGCGGACTCGTCGGCTTCCTGGCCGGGTTGGTGTTCCTTATCGGTGCTTCAGCAGCGCAGGAGTTTCGTCCGCTGCCCGACGCGCCGCAGCGCATCTACCTGGACGGCGTGCCGCATGTCGGCCGGGACGGCCGCATCCGCACCGCCTTCGATCCCGTCCAGTCACGCTTCCTGATCGGCATCGCCCACGCACTGCAGGGGGAATTTCTCGGCCGTCGTTACGACCTTGCCCTGTTCGCGGAAGCGGGGTTCAACACCATCGCTCCCTTCCAACTGTCGGACGCAGATGTGGTGGTGCCGAGGGCGGCGGAACTGGGCCTCGAGGTGGTGTGGCCCTATGCGACCCCGGCACTGGCGGAGCGGTTCCGAGGTGACCGGCGCATCCTCGCCTTCGAGGTCGATCATGAACCCTCGATGCAGGTACCGGACGAATCCGCCGGCGAGCGCCTGCGCGCCTTCATCGAGACCCGGCGGGCGATCCGCGCGATCGATCCCGAACGTCTGGTCCTGACCGTCAACAGCCCCAGCATCAGTCCGCCGCGCACCGAGATATGGCGTGCCTGGAGCCGCGCCGCCGACATACATGCACATTGGAAATATCCCTTCATGCTGCCGCCGGTGGAGACCTTCGCGGGCGAGCGCGGCATCGCCGAGACCCTCGCGCTGGCCCGGGCCGAGAACGGCGAAGGCAAACCCTCATGGTGGTATGCGCAGGCTTTTGGAAGCCCGATCTTCCAGTGGTTCCTGCCATCGGCCGGACAAGCACGCGGCATGCTCTATGCCGGGCTGGTGCAGGGCGTCTCCGGCGTGTTCTGGTTCGCCTATGACAGCCCGGTCACCCGGGGCGGGCGGGTCGTCGGAATCGCCCCCGACACACCGGCCGACTACGGCATTGCGGCACTGCCATTCGATCCGGCGCCGGAGTATCCGCCGCAGGTGGCGACGGCAGAGCAGGTGCGGGCCAGCCGCAGCCTCTGGCAGGCGGTGCGCGTGCTGAACCACGAACTCGCCGCCCTCGGGCCGGTGCTGCTGCAGCGGACCGCCGAACAGCCCTATACGGTCGCGGTGGCGGGCGAGGCAAAAAGCGCGGTGCCGATCCGCGCGCTGCTGAAGCGGAACGGCGAGGACCTGGTGCTGATCGCCGTCAACATCGACAATGTCGGCCTCGCGGCCCGCTTCGATTTCGGCGCCCTCTCCTTCCAGCTCGGCCGGCTGTTCGAGGACCCGACGGCGCCGGAAGTCGCATCGGGGCGCTGGACCGACAGCTTTCCGCCCTTCGGCGTCCGGGTCTACACGCTCGCCCGGCGGCCGGGATGAACGTCGCGCCCCGCCTCTGGGCGCTGCTGCTGGCAGGCTGGCTCCTGGGCCTCGCCCATCTGGCGGTGCTTCCGCCCTATGAGGGTTTCGACGAGATTGCCCATCACGCCTCCATCCGGCAGATCGCCGCGACCGGCACACTGCCCGATCTCAGCCAGGCGCGAATTCCGGTGGAGATCGAAGCCTATCTGCGCGAGGGGCCCTCGCCCTATCCGGAGATGAGCGCGATCCTCGGCGGACGCGGACACGACTACGCGCGCTTCTTCGCCGACGAGGCGGCGCGCGAGGCGGTGGCCGGCCTGCTGCGCGCGCCCGCGCCGCCATTCGTGCCGGGGATCAACCCGAACTGGCAGGGACAGCATCCGCCCCTCTACTACCTGGCGCTGTCTCCGATCGAGCGGCTGCTCGCCAATGCTCCGCTGGCCGATCGCCTGACGGCCCTCCGGCTCGCCTCCTGGAGCCTGGCAGTCACCGGCTTCGGCATCGCCGCCTTCGCGATGGCGAGCCGAGGTCGCGCCGCCGGGCTGCCGGAGTCACACACCGCCGCCACGCTGATGGCAGCCTGGCCGTTTGTCATGCCGATGGCGCTGCCGGAGTTCGCCCGGATGGGGAACGATTCGCTCTGCGTGCTGATCGCCGGGGGCCTCACCGCCGTCCTTCTGCGCCGGCTCGACCGGCGCCGCTTCCCCTGGTTCGGGCCGCTCATCGGCCTGCTGCTCGGCGCCGGCCTCATGACCAAGGCCTTCTTCCTTCCGATCGCCGCCGGAGCGCTTCTCTTCCTCCTCTGGCTCACCTGGCATTGGCGCGACGGAGCGCTTCTGCGCGACACCGCGACCGCCGTCGCGATCGCCGCGCTGATGAGCGGCTGGTGGTATCTCGGCAACCTTCTCGAGCACGGCGATCTCGTTGGCGGTTTCGAATTCATCGATCTGGACCGGCGAGGCGGCTTCGCCGGCGCAATCGTCAGCCGCTTCGACGGGTTTCAATTCCTGCGCGGCCTGGCGGCCATCGCCGCGAGCTTTGTCTGGGGCGGCAGTCAGACCTTGGCGCGGTTGCCCGAAGTGCTGCATGCCGTTCCCGTGACGGCGGCAGGCCTGCCGATCGCAGCCGCGCTGTTCGTTGCCTGGCAGCGTCCCGATGCGCCCGTCCTACGGCTACCCTTCTTTCTGATCGCGCCGTTTCTCGCGGGCCTCGCCTATCACGTGCTGGTCCGCATCGGGTTGAGCGGCAGGGGCGCGGGGACGGGTGGCTGGTACCTGCACACCCTTGCCCCCGCCTGGGCGATTGCCGGTGCGACGGGATGGTCGCTGATACGTCGGCATACGTCCTGGCGCAGAAGCCAGCTGCTGCTGGCGGCAGGGAGCAGCGTGTACATGCTGGCCGTCCTTGCCATGCAGATCGCACTCTTCAGTGGTTGCGCCGTGAAGGATGCGGCGAAGCAGTTTGCCTGGGCCGGCGACCAAGCCTGTCCGGCCGCCATCTATGCGCGGCTCGGCGAACTCGGCCATCCGCTCGCCGCGCTGATCGCAGTGGGTGCCGCCGCGTTGATCCTCGTCCGGCTTGCCGTCGGACGTGGACGCTGATCAGCGCGCCTCGACCACCAGGCTCTGCACCGCACGGCCGAAATAGCCCTGGCGGTCGCCCAGGCGGGCGAAGGCGATTCCGGTTCCGGCGGGGCCGAGCCAGGTTTCCGCATCCAGCAGGACCCAGTCGCCGACCGGCATCCGTGCCAGGCTGACCGTCAGGTCGCCGTTGATGAAGGTCCAGTCCTTGAAGTCGAGCACGGCCGAGGTGCCGTTGCAGAAATCGGCGGCGATGGCGGCCCGCATCAGGGGCGAGATGGCGGCGCCCCGCACGATGGGACGCTCTGCCCGCCACCAGACCGCGGCCGGGCCGGCCTCGCGGAAGCCGCCCTTCACGATGCGAAACGACAGGCCGGAGAGAAACGGGTTGCTGGCGCCGATGATCTCGCTCGCCTCGCGGCCGGCTTCCGGCAGGGGGAGGTCGAGCGGTGTCTCGCCCGCGCTCTCCGGCAGCGGCAGATCGGCGATGCGGACCTTCAACACCGAGCCACGGACGACCTCCACGCCCCCGGCGGAGAGATGCACGGCGCAGAGCTGGATCTTCCGCCCTTCGCGGAGCACCTTGGTCTCGATGTCGAGCGGGCCGACCGGGACGGGGCGCATCAGGTCGAGGCTGAGGCGGGTGACCTGCATCGGTACGGGCGTCGGGACGCGTTCCGCCGCCCAGGAGATCAGCGAGGCCGGTGCGGCGCCATGCTGCAGGCCGGGGTCCCAGGGGCCACCCGCATGGGAAGAGGTCAGCACCCGGCTGCCATCGACCTCATAGACCGCGTCCATCCGAACTCTCCCCTCGACTCTCACGCAACGCTCGCGGGGTGGCGACGAACGCTCAATTCCGCAGCAGGTAATCTTGCCCTATTGCCGTACCGTGTGGGCGTGATTCAAGGGTCCATGGCCGTGCCCGAACCCCGGCGCGGTGCGGATCGCCTCCTGCACATAGGCGCGTGCGCGGGCCACGGCATCGCGGAGGCCGAGGCCCTGGGCGATGCCGGTGGCAATTGCGGAGGCCAGCGTGCAGCCGGTGCCGTGGGTATGCCGGCTGTCGATGCGGGGGCCGGTGAAGGCTTCGATCCCCTCGCGCGTCACCAGGAGGTCGGTCAGCGTATCGCCGGGCAGGTGCCCGCCCTTCATCAGCACGGCCCTGGGGCCGCGCTCCAGCAGCACGCGGCCCGCCGCCTCCATGTCGGCGAGCGTGCGGACGGATCGCCCGCACAAGACTTCCGCTTCCGGCAGGTTCGGCGTCAACAGGGTCGCCACCGGCAGCAGGCGGGTGATCAGCGCATGGGTCGCTTCTGCCGCCAGCAGCCGGTCGCCGCCCTTGGCCACCATGACCGGATCGACCACCAGCGGCACATCCGGCGCGCTGGCGGCGTGTTCGCCTACCACCGCCTCGATCACCTCGGCGGTGGCCAGCATGCCGGTCTTCAGGCAGTCGGCGCCGAGGTCTTCCAGGCAAAGCTTCATCTGCAGGCGGATGAAATCGACCGGCACCGCATGGATGCCGAAGACGCCTTGCGTGTTCTGCGCAGTGAGCGCGGCAATCGCCGTCATGGCGAAGCCGTTCAGCGCCGTGACCGCCTTGATATCCGCCTGGATGCCCGCGCCGCCGCCGGAATCCGACCCGGCGATGATCAGGACGCGACCCTTCACGCCGCCGCCTTGGCGATGACGTCGCAGAGCTCGTCGACCACCGTCTTCACCAGCAGCGTGTCCTCGCCCTCGGCCATGACGCGGATGACGGGTTCTGTCCCGGAGGGACGGATCAGCAGGCGGCCGCGGTTGCCGAGCTTGAGCCGAACGGCATCGATCGCCTGCTTCACGCGGTCGTCTTCCAGCGCCTTCTTCTCCCGCTTCACGTTCTTCAGGATCTGCGGCAGCGGGTGGAAGCAGCGGCAGACCTCGCTGACCGGCCGGCCGTCGTCGACGATCACCGACAGCACCTGCAACGCCGCCAGAAGACCGTCCCCGGTGGTGGCGAAGTCGCTCAGGATCATATGACCGGACTGCTCGCCGCCGACGTTGTGGCCGACCTTCAGCATATTCTCGAGCACGTAGCGGTCGCCCACCGAGGCGCGATCGAGGCGGAGGCCGAGGCCGTCGAGGTGCCGTTCGAGGCCGAGGTTCGACATGACGGTGGCGGTGATGCCGCCTCCCTTGAGGCGCCCTTCGGCGTGCCAGCGCTCGGCGATCAGGGCCATCAACTGGTCGCCGTCGATCAGCTGGCCCTTCTCGTCGGCGATCACCAGACGATCGGCATCGCCGTCCAGCGCGATACCGAGGTCGGCGCCCTTGGAGATGACGGCGGCACGCATCGCTTCGCTCGCCGTCGAGCCGCAGTCCTTGTTGATGTTGAAGCCGTCCGGACTGACCCCGAGAGGGATGACCTCCGCCTCCAGTTCCCACAGGACCGTCGGCGCCACGCGGTAGGCGGCGCCGTTGGCGCAGTCGAGCACGATCTTGAGGCCGTCGAGGCGCTTGCCCTTGGGGAAGGTGTTCTTCGCCGATTCGATGTAGCGGCCTTGCGCGTCTTCCAGGCGCGAGGCGCGGCCGAGCTTGTCGGAAGCAGCGCGCTCGATCGGCTTCTCGCCGCGGATCAGTGCCTCGATCTCCCGCTCGGCCTCGTCGGAGAGCTTGTAGCCGTCGGGGCCGAACAGCTTGATGCCGTTGTCGTAATAGGCGTTGTGGGAGGCCGAGATCATGACGCCGAGATCGGCGCGGAGCGACCGCGTCATGCTGGCGACGGCGGGGGTGGGCAGCGGGCCGAGCAGGATCACGTCCATGCCGACGGAGACGAAGCCTGCGACCAGCGCGGGTTCGATCATGTAGCCGGAAAGCCGCGTGTCCTTGCCGATCACGACGCGGTGGCGATGGCCGCCGCGGACGAAATAGGCGCCCGCCGCCATGCCGACGCGCAGCGCCGTCTCGGGCGTCATCGGTTCGGTGTTGGCGCGGCCGCGGATGCCGTCGGTGCCGAAGAGCGTGCGGGTCATTGCCCCAACCTCTGACTGAAGACCTGTGGTTACGGCCGACGCTGGACCGGGTTGGAAAATACTCCGTTAACGACGTTTCGTCAGGCCCAGACCACGGCCCGCCAGAGCGCCAGCGCCCGGCGGGTCTCGGCGACGTCATGGACGCGCAGGATCTGGACCCCCTGGGCCGCCATGTGCAGCGCCACGGCGAGCGAGCCGGCGAGCCGGGCGGCCGGTTCGGGCACCGCGGTGATGGTGCCGATGAACCGCTTGCGGGAGGCACCCACCATCACCGCGCAGCCGAGCCCGTGAAGGGCCGCCATGTCGCGCAGAAGGACCAGGTTCTGTTCGCCGGTCTTGGCGAAGCCGATGCCCGGATCGACGGCGATGCGCCCGCGCGGGATGCCCGCGTTAAGACAGGCCCGCACGCGATCCTCCAGTGCGGCGTAGACTTCGGTCAGGACATCCTCGTAGCCGCTCTGCCCGAGCATGGTCCGCGGCGTGCCGCGGCTGTGCATCAGGATGACGGAGGCACCCGAGGCGGCGACGACGCCCAGCGCATCGGGATCGTGCGTCAGCGCGCTGACGTCGTTCACGATCGCCGCGCCGGCGGCGATGGCCGCCGCCATCACACGTGCACTTCGGGTATCGACGGAAAGCGGCACACCGGCGCTCGCCAGCGCCTCGATCACCGGAAGCACGCGGTCGATCTGTTCCGCGGCCGAGACATCATCCGCGCCGGGACGGGTGCTCTCGCCGCCGATGTCGAGGATATCGGCTCCTTCGGCGATCAGGCGGCGCCCCTGCGCGATCGCGGCCTCGGTGCCATAAGCGAGGCCGCCGTCGGAGAAGCTGTCCGGCGTCACGTTCAGGATGCCCGCGACCAGCGGCCGGTCCAGCATGAGTCCGGCGAAGGGCGGCCGCAGGCCGGTGAGAGGGGCGAGCGGCGAGCGATCCGTCAGGCTGGCGACGGGGGTCGGGCGGGCGTCCGGCCGGGCGCGGATGGTGGAGAAGGCCGCCCAACCGCCGGCCAGCGGCAGCGCGGTCCCGGCCGCGATCCCCGTCGTGGCTTCCGCCCCGCAAAGCAGCCCGCCCGGAATGTTCATCGCCCCCCCCCGGAACGACAAGGGGCGGCGCCCGTCGGTGCCGCCCCTGCCTGGTATCCACCTGCGCCGCGATCAGGCGCCCGGCTGCGGTTCCGGCTCGAGACCGGCCGGCCCGCCACCGGGCCGCGGGCGCGTCCGCGTCGGCGGCACCGCCGAGCGTCCGCCGGACTCGGGCGGCGGATCCTGGTTCGGCCGGGCGATGGATTCGCCGCGCAGCACGGCAGCCACTTCCTCGCCCGAGAGCGTCTCGTATTCCAGGAGCGCCTTGGCAAGCGCATGCAGGTCGTCGATCTGGTCGGTCAGGATGCGGCGGGCGGTCTTCTCGCCTTCTTCCACCAGACGGCGGATCTCGGCATCGATCAGTTCCGCGGTCGCCTCGGAGATGTTCTGGGTCTGCGTGACCGCATGGCCCAGGAAGACTTCCTGCTCGTTGGCGCTGTAGCGCACGCGACCGAGCTTCTCGCTCATGCCGAACTCGGTCACCATGCGGCGGGCCATCGACGTCGCCTGATGGATGTCGTTGCCGGCACCGGTGGTCACGTTCTCCGGTCCGAAGATGATCTCCTCCGCCACCCGGCCGCCGAAGGTCATGGCGATCTTCGATTCGAACTCGATCTTTGAGAAGCTCAGCCGGTCGCGTTCCGGCAGGCTCATGGTCACGCCCAGCGCGCGGCCGCGCGGGATGATGGTGACCTTGTGCAGCGGATCGTGCTTGGGCACGTGCAAGCCGACGATGGCATGCCCCGCCTCGTGATAGGCGGTGAGTTCCTTCTCCTTCTCGGTCATCACCATGGAGCGGCGCTCGGCGCCCATCAGCACCTTGTCCTTGGCCTCCTCCATCTCGACCATGGTGACGGCGCGGCGGTTCTTGCGCGCGGCCAGCAGCGCGGCCTCGTTCACGAGGTTGGCGAGATCGGCGCCGGAGAAGCCGGGGGTGCCGCGGGCGATGGTCCGCGCGTCGACGTCCGGTGCGGCCGGCACCTTCTTCAGGTGTACGCGCAGGATCTGCTCGCGCCCGCCGATATCGGGGTTCGGCACGACGATCTGGCGATCGAAGCGGCCGGGGCGCAGCAGCGCGGGATCGAGCACGTCGGGGCGGTTGGTGGCGGCGATCAGGATGACGCCGTCGTTCGCCTCGAACCCGTCCATCTCGACCAGGAGCTGGTTCAGCGTCTGCTCGCGCTCGTCGTTGCCCCCGCCCAGGCCGGCGCCGCGGTGCCGGCCGACGGCGTCGATTTCGTCGATGAAGATGATGCAGGGCGCGTGCTTCTTGCCCTGTTCGAACATGTCGCGCACGCGGCTGGCGCCGACGCCCACGAACATCTCGACGAAGTCGGAGCCCGAGATGGTGAAGAAGGGCACGTTCGCCTCGCCGGCGATGGCGCGGGCGAGCAGGGTCTTGCCGGTGCCGGGAGGACCGACGAGCAGGCAGCCCTTCGGGATGCGGCCGCCCAGGCGCTGGAACTTCTGCGGGTCCTTCAGGAAATCGACGATCTCCTTCAGCTCGTCCTTCGCCTCCTCGATGCCGGCGACGTCCTCGAAGGTGACGCGGCCCTGGCGCTCGGTCAGCAGGCGCGCCTTAGACTTGCCGAAGCCCATCGCCTTGCCGCCGCCGGCCTGCATCTGGCGCATGAAGAAGATCCAGACGCCGATCAGGAGCAGCATCGGGAACCAGGAGATCAGAACGTTGATGAGCTGGTTCCCCTCCTCGCGCTGCTGCGATTCGACACGCACGCCACGGTCGAGCAGGCGCTGCACCAGTCCCGGATCGGAGGGCGCGCGGGTACGGAAGGATCGTCCGTCGCGGCTATTGCCCGTGACGATGTCGCCCTGGATGGTGACGTTGGCGACATTGCCATTGTTCACGTCGTTCACGAAATCGGAGTAGGCGATCTCGGTCGCCGGCCCGCGGGGGCCGGAAGGACTCTGAAAGAGATTGAACAGCGCCACCACGAGGAGCGCGATGATGATCCACAGAGCGAGGTTGCGACCGAGCGGATTCACAGGACTAGGGAGCCTCCTCCGAGTGCGCGATACGTGCCGGCACGAAAGGTTAACGCGCAAGACGCATCAGCATACAGGGGCCATGCCAGCACGGTCGCGTTAATTTTCCGCCATCCACGGGGTTCTTTGGAACCCTTCCAGCAAATGGTCGTGATCGGGGCGCGGGTCAAGGACGGCGGCGCGCTTTCTCGGCGGTCACCACCGCGCGATCACCCTTCCGCCGGATGAGACAGCCGGAAAAGGTCCGCGTTCCGGCCTCTTGGCTCAGGAGGGCGTCATAGGCGCGCTCCAGCCGGTCGAGCCGCGGGGGAGCCGTTCGTCCGCCGATGTCGCGCAGCACCCGGTCGAGCAGCCGAAGGCCGATCTCGCGCGGCGCCGGGCCGAGGCGGGCGAGATCGATCTCCACCCGCCCCTCGGTCCGGGAGAGCGCGCGCGCCGCGAGATCCGCCGTCGCCGCCTCCAGTGCCTGCCGCGCGCGTGCGAGGTTGGCCGCGCCGGCGGCGATGCGCGCGGGCGTCAGCCCGGCCTCGGCCAAGGCCGGAAGCAGCGCGCGCAGGCGCACGCGCGCATGCCGGGGATCCAGGTTGCTCGGGTCCTCGATCCAGGCCTGGCCCGAGGCCTGCAGCGTCGCGACGAGGCGCGCTCGTGGCACGGTGAGGAGAGGCCGCAGCAGATCGATCCCGTCCCGCCGGCTCTGCGGCGCCATGGCGGCGAGCCCGTCGACGCCGCTGCCGCGGCCGAGCCGAAGCAGGAACGTCTCCGCCTGGTCTTCCTGCTGGTGTCCGAGGAGAAGGCCTTCGGTGCGGGCGAGACGGCAGGCGCGGGCGAGCAGGCCATAGCGTGCCGCCCGGGCGAGGGCGGCGACGTTCGAGACGGGCTTCGGCCCCTGCCAGCGCAAGGTGCGGTGCCGGATTCCGCGCAACGCGAGCCAAGCCTTCACCCGCCGCGCCTCGGCCCCCGATCCCGGGCGCAGGCCGTGGTCTACGGTGACGGCGAGCAGATCGCCCCCCCGATCGCGCACCCAGCGCTCGGCCAGCAGTGTCAGCGCGAGGCTGTCGGAACCGCCGGAGACGCCGACCACGACGGAAGGCCAGCCCGCCCAGCGGCCGAGCCCGGCCATGAGCGCTTCGAATTCCGCCGCCCCGACCGGCGTCGCCGCTCCGGATGGCGGCATCGGCGCCGCAGCCGGCTACTTGCAGCCGGCGCGGGTCCGCTCGCGGGCGGCGGCGGCCTTGTTCTGGGCGTCCGCGTTGGGGAACTCGGTCGAGAGCTGTTTGAGCACCTGACAGGCTTCCGGCTTCTGGTTCAGGTTGGTCAGGCTCATGGAGAGCTTCAGCAGGTTGTCGGGCGCCTTGGCACTCTTCGGGTATTTCTGGTAGCCGGCGAGGAAGGCCCGGGCCGACCGGTCGAACTGATTGCGCGCGAAGAAGGACTCGCCGAGCCAGTACTGCGCGTTGGCGGCCAGCGGGTCGTTCGGATGCGCGGTGGTGAATTCGGTGAAGGCGGTCTCGGCGTCGGCATAGTCGCCCTGCTGCAACAGCTTGACCGCGTAGTTGTAGCGTTCCTGCGTCGATCCGGGCGGCAGCTTGCCGGCGGCGGAGGCCGCGGGCGGGGGCGCGGCCGCGACGCGGCTCTGCTGGTCGAGCGCGCCGGCGGGGATCGTGCCCAGCGTGGTCGGCGGCGCGCCCGGTCCGGCATTCGATGCAGCCGGCGGCGCGAGCGGTGCCGGGGAACCGGGACCGGCCCCTTGTACGGCGGCCCCAGCCGGCGGCGCTTCTCCGCTCCGCTTCTCGAGCTGGCCGAAGCGGAAATCGACGTCCTCGACCAGCTTGTCGAGGCGGCGCTGGAGCTGCTGGTTTCGATTCTCCGCCTGTTCGAGCCGCCCGGTGATGCCGCGCAGCTGTTCTTCGAGCTGGTCCATGCGGGTGAGCAGCTGGCCATAGGCTGCGCTATCGACCCCTCCGCCGCCGGCGACCGGCGGCTGGGTCATGCCCGAGGGCGGCGTGGTGGCGGCGCCGCGATAGACCTGCCGCTGCAGCTGCACGAGTTCGGATTCCAGGCGCTGAAGCCGGTCCTGCAAGACGCGCACGTCCTGCGCCGCGGCCGGGACGGCGGACACGGCCAGAAGACAGAGAACGATCCATGCCGCTCGACGCATGGCTACCTCGCTGTTGATGCCGGCGGCGAAACCGGCGGTTCGGATGAAAGTTCCTAGCGCAGAATAGCGGCGGCTTTAAGAAAAACCGGTCGGAAGCGGGCCGGGGGCAGTCCGCCGCCCGCCATCGGCGGGCGGCCGTGCCGGTAAAGCGTCAGTTCAGGACGGTGACCGCCCGGCGGTTCTGTGCCCAGGACTGCTCGTTATGTCCGGTCACCACGGGGCGCTCCTTGCCATAGGAGATGACGCGTACACGCTCGGGGCCCACCCCGCGGGAGGCGAGATAGTTCTTCACCGCCTCGGCGCGGCGTTCGCCGAGCGCGAGGTTGTATTCGCGGGTGCCGCGTTCATCTGCATAACCTTCGATGACGATGCGCCGCGTCGCGTTCTGCATCAGCCATGCCGCCTGCTTGTCGAGCGTGGCGCGCGCGGCCGCGCTGAGGTCGTAGCGATCAACGTCGAAGAAGACCCGATCGCCGACATTCACGCGGAACGCCTCGTCGCCGCTGGCGCTGAGGCCGACGCCACGATCCGGCGATGCCGGCATCTGCGAGACCGAGGATGTCCCCAGCCCGCCGGGCGCCTGCTGGGACGGCGGCACGCCGGCGCTGGTCGACTGCACGCTGGATGCCGGATCGTCGGCGCAGGCGGCGAGCAGGCCGGCCGAGAGCACGAGCGGCGCCAGAGTCTTGATGTTCATGTCCCCTGATCCTTTTCTTCTCTTCCGGGTCACGCCCTCAATCGGCGGACCGGGCCGAGGTTCCAGCGGCATAACGGCCGAAGGGCGCCGGGATCACGGCGGAATTGCGGTCGGCGGCAAGGCCGCCACCGCGGGCGGGACCGGGCAATAATGCCGCAGGACGCGGGACAAAAAGCAACGGCGCCCGCCCCCTCTCGGGAACGGGCGCCGCCGATATCGGATCCCTATCGGGCGAAGCCGGTCAGTTGACGACCGACACCGCGCGACGGTTCTGCGACCAGGCCGCCTCGTTGTGGCCGAGAGCCACCGGACGCTCCTTGCCGTAGGAGATGATCTTCACGCGGTCCGCGGCCACGCCCTGGCTGACCAGGTAGTTCTTGGCCGAGTTCGCGCGGCGCTCGCCCAGCGCCAGGTTGTACTCGCGGGTGCCGCGCTCGTCGGCATGGCCCTCGATGGTGACGGTGCGGGCGCCATACTGCTTCAGCCAGGCGGCCTGACGGTCGAGCGTGGTGCGCGCGGCCGGCTTCAGGTCGAACTTGTCGAAGTCGAAGAAGACGCGGTCGCCGACGTTCAGGATGAAGTCCTGAGCGCTGCCCGGGGTGACACCCGGCGCAGCCGGCGCGGCCGCCGTCGCGGCGGGACGGGCCGCAGGCGCGGTGGCGCCGCCGCCGGTGGTCGCAGTGTTGCCACTGGACGAGCTCTCGCACGCGGCGAGAAGAAGGCCACCGGCGACCAGGGCAATCAGCTTGGTGCCATGCGAAAGGACGCGCATCTTAATCAATCCCCTCCAAGGGTCAGGTTGCTCGTGAGATCCGTATACGCCGCGCTCTGCGGACAGCCGCTCGGGCGCGGCGGAATCGCTTCGTTTCCGAATGTCCACTGGACTATATGCAGGCTAAAATTCCCGGACAAGGGGATGTTCCCCCCCTTCTTGCCGGATTTCGCCCATTGTTGCCGAATTGCAACCTGCCGTGATCTCGGTCACTTTAGCGGGGCCGGAGGCGACCAGGCCGGGTCCGAGGCGTCGGTCGGCGTTACAATTTCGCGCAAATTGCCGCCAGTCAGGTCGACGGACATCATGCGCACACGCGCCCCGCGCCCCTGCGAATCGCCCGGCGACTGGCGAAAGAACATGATCACGCGGCCGTTCGGGGCCCAGGTGGGACCTTCATCGAGGAAACTTTCGGCGAGCAGCCGCTCTCCGGATCCGTCCACGCGCATGACCCCGATTCCGAACCGGCCGCCGCGCTGCACGGTAAAGGCGATCAGATCGCCGCGCGGCGACCATACGGGAGTCGAATAGCGACCGTCACCGAAGCTGATCCGGCGCTGGTTGGAGCCGTCGGCTTCCATCGTGTACAGCTGCGACGTACCGCCGCGGTCCGACGTATAGACGATCCGGCGCGCGTCTGGGGAGAAGCTGGGCGAGGTGTCGATCGCCGGATCGTTGGTCAGCCGCGTGATCCTGCGGGTGCGCAGATCCATCGAGAAGATGTCGGAGTTGCCGTCGCGCGCCATGCTCATCGCGATGGTGTTACCGTCGGGCGAGAAGCGCGGCGCGAAGGTCATGCCGGGAAAGTCGCCCACCACTTCCTGGCGCCCGGTGTCGATGTTGTACAGATACACCCTGGGATTGTCGTTATTGTAGGACAGGTAGGTGATTTCCTGGTTGGTCGGGGAGAAGCGCGGGGTCAGCACCAGGAAACGCCCGTCCGTCAGATAGCGCAGGTTCTCGCTGTCCTGATCCATGATGGCGAGGCGCTTCACCCGCTTCGCGTCGGGACCGGTTTCCGAGACGAAGACGATGCGGGTGTCGAAGTAACCCTCTTCCCCCGTCAGCCGCTTGTAGATCTGGTCCGAGATCAGATGCGCGATGCGGCGCCAGTTGTCCGGGTTTGTGAAATAGGCGAGGCCCGTCATCTGCTGCTCGGCGAAGACGTCCCACAGCCGGAACTCCACCCGGATGCGCCCGTCCGGCACCGCCTCGACCCGCCCGGTGACCAGCGCCTGGGCCTTGATCACCCGCCAGTCCTGGAAGCGCGGCTGCACCCGCATGTCGGCCGGGCGC
>VFQQ010001847.1_pt1 | contig 27038 bp, 43 predicted proteins | sample 3512341 | NCBI WGS metagenome assembly VFQQ01 (sample SAMN10412373, study PRJNA504923) | tailings metagenome | isolation source: Relicate 2 Philex TSF1 revegetated site | place: Philippines: Tuba, Benguet | collected 2017-08-29
TACCGCTGGTCTGGCCTTGGTGTGCCGCACGGGTTTAGGTGAGGTCACCTGAATGGGTGTGGCGGTTGGATGAAGAGCTGATGAATTTGCGAAGCAGGGACAGTTCAACAAGCACTCAAGCACACGTAACTGCAACCGTTGCCCGCTGTGGCCAGCTTACCTTCCATCTGCTCTCCAGCGCTCACAAAATGTTGGTCCAAGTCACGCCGCACTGCCTGCCGAGCCACCTCCGCCTGAGCATCACCGGCGGTGCCGCCTTTGGTGCCTGCAGTGGCCAGCTGTGCCAGGTGCTGCTCCTCTTCGCTGACTGTAGGCTGCTGGTCGGAAGCCATTGCGCGGGGGCTGTCGCTTTAGTGGCAGCAGGCTGCAGGTGCGCAGGCGGCTGCTGGCCCTCCCCAAATGCTGTCCAAGGTGCTCGTCTGTGCACTGCTGCTGTGCAACACGAGGCAGAAGCGCTAAGTGAGCAGGGCAGCTGCACAGCAGGCCCATGCATCACCGGCGGCGCCAGCGGCTGCCAAGCAATGCCTTTCTTGCCTTGGATTACCTGCCGTTCGCACTGGGCAGCATGAGCAAGCACACAGGCACGACTGAGAGCGGCTCCCAGGCTGCCGGGCAGGAAGAGTTCAGGAGGTCAGCTTTTGACTCAGAGAGGGTCTGGATGGCGTTTGTACAAGCTGAGAATGCCAGCAGACCAGCAGCTGCATGGTTGCTGCAGTCTGGGGCTGCCGCCGCCGCCGCCTGGCCAGCGCAGCGCCTGAGCGGCAAACCCTGCGACCCAACACTGTGTCTTTTGCCACCCTGATTGCAAAGTGCAGCCCATACAGCCGCCCATCGGTGCTCAACGCTTCTGGAGCGGAAGGCCGCCGCTCAGGTGCATGCGCTGGATACCTGCTGTGGCTACACCTTCCCGTCTGGTTGCCTGCCGTCTTGGCTTGCTGCCAATCATCAACAGAGCACTGCCCGGCAATTGCCGGATCGCACACACGGTACTGACTGCTGAACTACCTTACAACAGATGATGCTGGCCTGAGCGGCTCCAGCACTGGGCCCATGCCCCAAGCAATGGGCGGCCTCACGGGCGGTGACCTTGGCGGCACAGGTGGGGAGCAGAGCAGGGCAGCTGATGGGTCGACATCGACTGGCCATCGGCGCTGCTGTACAAGGTGCATTTGGAGCTGTCACTCCACAGCGCCTGCGAATCAGCTGGACCTTCCATGCATGGCCCCTTCCTGTAGGGCTGGCTGGCATGGGCGGTGCGGCGGGTGGTGGCGCCGCCATGGGCGACACAGGTGGGCATGGGCAGGGCGATGGGGCAAGCCTGAGGCTTGCAGGCAGCACTGGCGGTCAAAGCGCATGCAAACCCTAAGCGCGCTTCAATGGGCTTTGCAGCAGAGGCTGCTCAGCGTTCGCCATTGTTGAATCGCTTGATTTGCAGGCTACCATGGCGCCAGCGGAGTGGCCGGCCATGCCGCCGATTACAGCGGCAGCCGGTACGGCGGCGGCAGGGATCAGGAGGAAACTGGGCTGGCTGGGGCCAGCGGCTTTGGACACAGCACCGCAGGTGTGCAGGGCATGCTCAGCCTGGCTCACGGGGCTGGGTTTGGCGATGGGGTGCAGCGTGGCATGCCATGTCATGCCGCTCATGGCATGTCATGTGCCAGCTGCCGCACAGCCGCGGGCTGGCCGCACCTTGCCTTACCGTGCGTTGCCATGCCATGCCACGCCATGCCATGCCATGCAAAGCAGTTTGCGCAGCATGCCCTGGCCAACCATGCCCGGCACACACTGCCAATGCCATGCCATGCCGTGCCATGCGCCGGAAGCCTGCGCCATGCCTTGCCATGCGCCTCCAAAGTTTCAAGCCAGCTCGCCACGTACACATGCCCCAATGCGACACACGTGCATCTGCACATCGTGCGCCCCGGCCCCTCCTCCGTTTGCGTCTGTCAACACGTCAACCGCACCCTGCGCAGATGCCGGCAGCTACCGCAACAAGGCGCATGCCACCGGGCTGGCCGCTGATGCTAACACAGGCTACAGCAGCGGGCTGGGCAATGTGGGCGCTCAGGGTGCTGGTGCCAGGTGAGGAGAACAGTGGGGCGACACTGGCTGCGGCTGGGTGGTCATGGCAGCGTGCACTCGCCTCGATTGGTCATTCATTGCACGCCATGTGCCAACTGCACAGCCGTCCATTCACTGATGCCAACCTGCCCCTCCCTGCTTGCCGCAGTGCTGAGACGGCCCACTTTGCCACGGGCGGCAAGGCGGGCCTGTATCCCGAAAACGAGCATGTCGACCCGTGAGCGGCGGGGCTGCATGGAGGGGGCATTGCTGTTGCTTTTCCAGTTGTTGACAGGGACGCTGCTTGTCCAGCTGCTGCTCAGTCCTTGCAAAGTTCAAGACCACAGGAGCCACCTCGCTGCAGGTATGAGACGGGCGCTGCGGGCGGCGGCGGCGGCGATGAGGCTGGCGACGAGCCCTGAGCGGCATGCGCCGCTGCCGGATACCATCGCAAAGCACAATAGCATGCACAGTGGATGTAACAAAAGGCAACACACTGCTTGTTATGTGATCAAAGAGAAGAGGCAGTTGCAAGCCGCCCGCCGTCGCTGCGTAGCGCTCAGATGCACGCCTGGGACTTGCACTCACCGTTTCTGGCGAACTTCATCAGTTCAGTCATGGCGTCCCTGGTTGCACACGCCCTCTACAGAGGGCTGGCCAGGGCGGCCGAGCGGCGCAGCCTCGGAATGCTGCCCCTCTGGGCCCTGGCGCTCCTCGGCTACTGGATCGGAAAGCTCCTGTCGCTCTGGAGCAGTGGCAGGAGGGGCGCACGCTCGCTGGAGCCAGCGGCCGAAAGCGCCACCGCCGCCGCCGCCGCCAACCCGGCCGCGGAACCGAGCGCCCTACTGCTGCCCGGCGGGCCTGCATCCGCGCCTGTCTGTGCAGTGGTGGTGCCAGCCCGAGTTGTCACTGAGCAGCAGGGCGCTCGGCTGCAGCGCCTCATCACCAGGTGGGCAGCTGGGCGGCCGACAAAGGGTTGGCGCCAGCGGCGGCGGCAGGTGCCCGCCCAACTTCCTTGCAACCTTGGGCTCGCTCTTAGTGCTGCTTCACTCTGCCTATCGCTGCGCTGTGCAGGCTGTGCCTGCAGCAAGACAGGCAGCCAAGCTACTTGGTGTTGATTGATGACTACAGCTCGCAGCCTGTCAGCTCGCTGGTACCGGCCGCCTGCCGCCAGCCCAGCGGTTAGCTCTCCCACCGACGGCATTCGCCTTTGCTGGGCATGAGCCTCGCCTGCCGCTGTTGCGGCAGCGCTCCCCTGTGCACCTCAGAACATATTTAACTTCACCCAAGTTATACCTGCTACCATCCCTGCAGAAGTGCACCCGTCTGTTGTGGTCGAGCGCCTGCCCGCCCCGCGTGGCGCCGCTGCCGCCCGCAACGCTGGCCTCCTTATGGCAGCCAGCATGGGCGCGGAGGTAAGGTTCAACTGTGTTGGGATTAACTGGTGTACATTACGCCGCAATCCAAAGCATTTGGCAGCCAAGCTGGCACGCAGTACCTTGTACGGCTTGGCTGCCATCCTCCACCTCGGCTGCGCCGGCTGCCTCCTGCTGTGCCCGTCCTGTCCCACAGGTGGTGCTGCTGACGGAAGCCGATTGCCTGCCGGAGCGGGATTGGGTTGGCTCGTTGCTGGTGAGTAAGCTGCCAAGAAGTTGGTAAGCAGTTGAAACTGGCGCAACCTCCAATAAGATGTGTACCAGCAAGTTTGCTTGTTCTTTCCGCTGCAACTCTACACCTCCTTACAGGGCTCCTTACAGGCCGCACACGTGCGCTGCCCCGGCATCGTGGTCGGCCGCACCAGTGCACCGCGGCCAGACTCAGCTGTGGGACGCTTCCAAGCGGCTTTCCGCCCCAGCAGCCTGCTCCTCAGCGCCCGCAACATGGCGATAGCGCTGCCGCCTGCCCCCCTTGCGGCCAACTGGACAGAAGGGCGCTGCTGGCAGCCATGCTGGTGATGCCAGTGCCCCAGGAAGCAAGGGGCAGGCAGCCCCGCACGAGCAAAGCCAGCTGCTGCTATTTGATGAGGGACTGAAGGCAGACAGCTTTGCTGGGCTGGACTACATCGTTTCTTCCCTCAAAGCGGACACATCGCTCAGGTGCGTGCAGGTGCCACAGGGTAACGATGTGAATGCAGTTGGATGCAACTGAAATCCACATCGTCAAGGCCGGCTTAAAGCCGAAGTTTGTAGGGGGCAAATGGAACCGCCCACCCCTCCGCTGTCCTCAGCTACGCGCCCCAAGCCCGAGTGTCCCTGCCCCCTGGTGCCAGCAACGTGGCTGGCTTGTTCCGGCAGGTACGGCGGGTTGCAAAGGCAGCAACGCAAGGCGTGCTATGGTAGTGCTGCTTGCGGCATTTCCTGCAAGTGACTGTCGTCTGCATGCTGCTTCCATCGTGTGGCCACGCCGTGTCGACAGACTGGGTGCTTGCATTCGCTGCTCCGCAGTTTGTGGCATACGGCCGAGAGGAGGGCGGCTTTCTGGTCAAGCACCCGCTCCACGAGGCTTGGCTGGAGCAGGCGGGGCTGATGCCTGAAGAGGCCCAGCCAGCAGGCTGAAGAGGCTGCCGGCCGGCCCTGCGCAGAGTTAGCCTTGGATGGTGTGCGCTTGCAACTTGCTGTGCTTGGCAAAGCGGGGCACTCACAGGAACGTGCTGCCGCTGATCTGCTGTACTCCTGAGCGAACTGGATTAATGTGAATCCCTGCTGGGGGCTATGTTACAGCCGGTAATGGTACATGGACAGGCAAGAGGATGGGGAAAACACAACAAGAGCCGTTGATCGCTGTTCGGTTGTGCGACAGCACCTCGATTGTTTGGTGCCATCAAGTGAGGCGCGACACGTGCAACGATGCATGCCTGCCACGCGCAGCGTGCGCTTGGCAAGGAGAGTGGGGTAGAGAGGCAGAGGGAAAACGGGCGCTTGACGAGAAGGGGGCAGGCTGGTTGGTTGGGGTCTTGCGTTGCGCTAGAATAGGATACAGAGGCGTGTGCGTGTGTGGGACAGGACGTGCATTGTATTTGGGGCAGGGCTGGGACAGGAAACCCCAAGCCATTCCTATAAGCAACTGCAAAAACTGGTCTGTTGTGCAACAAGCTGGATTGGCCCGAAAAAAGCGGGGAAGCGCCAGGCGGCAGCTGGTGCAGCGCGAGAGGTGAGAGTGGCAGGCAGAAAACATGGCGCTACAATGAACGTGTGGCAGGCGCCAGCGTGGTGGGCTGCAGGGCTAGGGCGGTAAACAGGGAGAAGGGCGGTAAACAGGGCTACGAAAACAGCATGGCTTGGGCGACCTAACAAGGCTTGCAAATACAAGGAGAGATCTGGAGGGACTACACAGCCAAAGGTGCGAGCGGCAGCAGCGTCTGCAAGCTCACACCCTGCAGCAGCGCCCGCCAGCTGCAGCAGCAACGGCCGAGCTGGGTGGCTGCTCACAATCTCACACGCCTGCGGCGGCGGCCGCCAGCTGCATCAGCAGCGGCTGCTGGGGTGGCTGTGTGAAGGGCGGCACGCCTTGAACCTCCAAATCTGGGTTGGCGGCCAGCAGCTTATCCACCGCAAACGGCTTGACGCGCGTTTCATGAAGCGCCAGCGTCTGCATGGGGTTGGGTGCATAGTGGCGAATGTGGTCGACACGTGTCTGATCATAGCAAAGGGCTTGGCACGCGTTTCGTGCAGGGCCAGCGTCTGCATGGAGGTGAAGTACGATGCAATACATGAGGCATGTGGCAAATCAGTTGCAGTAGAGGGCAACGGGAATAATCCCAGCTCCATAGCAGCAGCAGCAGGAGGTTTCGCATACAGCACCGGCAGGCAGCCCGGGGGCAACACACGCAATGCAGCTGGCGCAATACGCTCGAAGTGCAGCTTGCAGCACTTGCCTGCAACCCAGGCATGATCCCAGCGCCACCACCGCCAGCCCAGCAGCTGCCCTAGGGCAATTAGCACACAATGCCACAACAATCAACACTCGCAAGCACGTGCTTGCCTGCAGCTTGGCCAGGCAGCCCAGGGCCACCACCGCCTGGCTGGTCACTCGGCTCTGGGACAGGTTGAGGGCTGTGAGCTCGTTCAGCTTGAGCAGGTGGCTGACCGCCCCGTTGCCCAGCCGGTAGTTCTGCAGGGTAGGAGATGAAAGCACACACTGGTAGTGAGAGGGCAGCCGAAAGGGTGGGACAGGTCAGGCTGCAGGGTGGGTCAGGGGCAGGCTGGGCGTTGCTTCAGTTTGGGCAGGTGATTGACGCCCGTGTGCCCCAACGGCAGTTCAGCCGGTGTGAAGCAGTGAGATACCGCGCACTGCTGCCCGGCGTCCCTGCCTGGAACATCTCATGCCATGCCGTTTCACTCAGGATGGGGCGACAAGGGAAGAAGACCAACAAGACCGGAGCTGCACTGGGTGCTGCCGCTGGTCTTGCTGGTCCTCTCCCATTCTCGCTCTGACCTTTGATAAACAACAAAGCATTGGCCGTTCCCTTGCACGGGAACGGCCAAGGAGTCACGTGACTCCTTGGAAGAAAGCCAGGCACGGGAGGCCAGGAGCAAAGTATGTGCATCTGGCACTGCACTGCGCTGCACCGCAGCCACCCACCTGGGCCAGCGACAGGTGCTGCAGGCCGGTCAGGGCAGCCAGATGGGCCGCCCCCGCCTCGGTCACACTGCCGCCACACACCTCCAGGCGGCGCAGGCGGGTGAACTTGCTGCACAGGGAGTGGCGCAAGGGGAGATGGATGTTCAGACAGATGTGAAAGGGGACAGGGACGAGAGCCCAACAGTGCAACACATTTGCCGTAGCACGGTGCCCCCAAGATTCAGCACCAGGCGCCAGTCAATCGAGGCTGTTCTGGGCGGCAGGCCCTCAACATCAGTGCAGATACAATCCCCAACCGTTCCCACCTGAGCGTGGCGCAGCCGGCATCAGAGACCCGGGCGGCAAACAGGTCGAGGCACTCGAGGCCTGTGAGGCGCGAGATGTGCTGCAGGCCCGCGTCTGCAAAAGGGGGACGTGGCACAGCGGTAATGTGCTGGATGGGTGCCCATCAGTGTCCACGCAGCAGCCTGCAACCCAGCTCATGAAGAGCGCTTCCTGCCACCCACCCAACAACGAGCACCACAGGCACCACCCACCCGTGAAATGTCGGGAGTCGAGGTTGAGGCAGCGCAGGGCGGACAGGCGGCGCACGCAGCGCAGGCCCCAGTCATTCACCCCTGTGGCACAGTTGGGGGATATGGGGGTGTGGGGCGTTGACAGCCGGGCAGTCCAATGATCCTGGCGTGCATGCAAACCAAGTGCACACAGCCCGCCCACCTGTGAAGGACAGGTTGAGGCACTCCAGCCGCCGCAGCTCTTCCATTGGGGAAGTACAGGTTTAGGCAGTGCAAAAATATGGCAAAAACCCGCCCACCTGTGAAGGACAGGTTCAGGCACTCGAGACGCCGCAGCTCTCCCACCGCCGGCATGCACGCGTTGGTGGCGCCCGTGTCGCTGCAGGCAGGGGGTGAAGGCACATGGGATTTGGGCGGCTGTTTGGGATGCAGATGCTGGAGGTGCTCGAGTCGTTGCACTGGGGACTTGATTGTGCCGGGAGAAACGCACAGCGCACCTGATGTCCAGGCTCTGCAGAACGGTGTCCACATGGTACCACTTCAAACCACGTTCGCAGAGTTCATAAAAGGAAGGTGAGCGCACCTGATGTCCAGGCTCTGCAGCGCGGCCAGGCTGCGCAGCACCTCCAGCCCCCGGTCGCCGACCCCGCAGTTCTCCACGCTCAGCAGGCGCAGCTGCATCCGGATTCAACTGAGCATTGAGTATGAAGAGGGATCGACAGTGCCGCAGTTCTCCACGCTCAGCAGGCGCAGCTGCGTCAAGACACGATGAGTTGAGTTTGCAAGCAGTGCAGTGCAAGCCGAGGCAAATGCAGGCCTTCCCAATAACACTCAGCCCCTCTTGCCTGGGACAGGGTGCTGAGCTGCTGCAGGCCTTGGTCTGTCACATCTGTGTAGGCCAAGCGCAGCTCCCGCAGCCCCAGCGCCTGAGTTGGGGAATGAACAAGACAGCAAGGGTTGATGGGAAACAAGCGCAGCTCCCGCAGGCCCAGGGCCTGTAATGACATGAATGAGCGAGGCAGCAGCGTTCATTCGAAGCCTCTCCGCCGCTGGGAAGCCAAGGTGGATAATTGCAGACAACGGTCACAAAACTGCCATGCGTGCAGCAGATCGCGGGGGTCATGAGCACGGAACTATTAACGCCTGCAAATGCTGCTTCCTATCCTGCTCAACATGACTGTGTGGCGGTGCCGAGCGTCCGACTCACGTGCTTTGCCAGCGCCCCCAGCGACTCGTCCCCCTGCCTCGGTGCATCGGTGGAATTCCTCCAAGTTCTTACCAAGCCCAGCAAATACAAATAAGCTTCCAACTCACGTGCTTTGCCAGCGCTGCAAGAGCTTCATCCCCCGCCTCGGTGCAGCGCTCCAGGCTCAGGACTTGCAGGCGGGGCAGGCGGCACAGCAGCGCGGCTAGCGCTTCATCGCTGCACGGGGAGTGTGGTTGTGGAAGTGAAGCAGCCTGAACTGCGGAGCTACAGTCACAGCATGCAGGGCCCCACAGCAGTGCGGTAAGCGCCTCGTCACTGCGCGGGGAAGAGCAACAAGCAGAAGTGGGGCAGGGATTGAGGAGCAACGGGCCGGCGTGCACAAAGGCGTCGGGCAGTGAGGATTTGCAGTGTACACGTAACTTGGACATCCTGGCATGCTGGGAGCTGCTGCGCTGCGGAAGAGCTGCCGCTGCACCGCTAGGCACCTTAGTGCAGCATGCTGCTTGCTCACCTGACGTGCAGCCCGGCCAGATTGAGGGACTGCAGCTGGGACAGGGCATGCAGGTGGGGCAGCCCAGCATCCGTCACCTGCACACAGCAGGGGCAGCGGCCAAGGCAAGGGGTTTGACAGTCAGGCTCGCAGCACAGAGCCAACTAGTAGCGTGGCGTGGCTGCCTTGCGAACTTGCCCCACACCCTGAACGCATTGCGCATACGGCACAGCGAGCGAGTCACACCCAGCAGCAAGCTGGACTGCCCAGTAAGCCACGGTGAGATAACATTCCAAACACCTGGGTGCGCGCGAGGTTGAGCTCTCGCAGGAGCGGCAGGCGGCCCAGCGCTGCCGCGTCAGCATCCCCCACGGCGCGGCACCAGCCCAGGTCTAGTGCTTCCAGCAGCTGCAGGCGGTACAGCTGGGCCAGGCCGCTGCGAGGCAGGGGACGATTGCTTGTAGAGGTGGTCAGTGACCAAACCAACAATAACTGCAAGGCATGCAGCAGCTGCCGGCTCAAGGGCCACAAGGGCAGCGGGCCCCCAGTTCCCCGCTTCGCACCTCCGATCCAGCCCGCCCTGTCTGCAAGCTTTCCAACAACAGGTTGCGCCCACCTGACTTGGTTGCAGGTCTGCAGGCTCAGGCGGCGCATGCGCGTGAGTCCGCCCAGCGAGCGAAGGCCCAAGGCAGTCAGCTGCTCGCAGCCCGCAAGCGACAGCTCTTGCAGGGTGGCCATGCCTGTGTGGGAGTGGGATGGGATCAATTTAAACTGACCTGCAGCTGCAGTAAATGCGCCGTCCTGAACAGTGCATGCCCAGTGCAGGCGTCTCCCTGCTCCCAGCCTTGTAAGCCCTGTCAATCACTACAGGCAACCGTGCAGGCGACAGGTAGCAGCACTCACCCTGCAGCAGCGCCAGCCCCGCATCAGTGATGTCCACACAATAGTCCAGCCGCAGGCAGGTTAGGTGGGCAGGGCAGCCCAGTGCAGCCAGCGCCTCATCGGTCACCTGCGGCAGGGCATGGATAGAAGGTTGGAGAACACCTGCGATTGGGTGGGTGCTTGCGCACAGAACATCTGCGCAGCAGCGCACTCCACTATACAAGTTGGTAGTATTAGGCTAAAGAGCTAGACAGCTCACCCCGGTTTTGGACAGATCAGCCAGCTCCAAGGAGTCGCTGCGCAGCCAGCGCAGCCAGAAGGGCCGCACCTGCATTTTTGGGGGAGGGCGGGCACTGATCGGTGGGCGGGCATGTGAGGCCAGAGAGGCCACACGACACACTCAGGAGTTGGCACCGCACACAGTTGACGAATTGCCGCCAACTGCTGCGCATTTGCAGCCCGCTCGCTGCGTCGGGCAGCAGCTGGAGAAATCGGTCACTGAGGCTGCAGCCTGCCCCTACCAACAAGCCACCCTCTTCTTTCACTGGTTCGGCTGCGTGTGCCGCTCACCAGCTCGGGGTAGCCCGCCAGCGGCAGGGAGAAGAAGTGCAGACCCAGTCCCGACAGCCTCAGCACGGCGTCATCGTTCAGCAGGCCCTGCAACAGTAAGGGTGGGGGCGAAGCAATGCGGGTGAGTGAGTGCCAGTGCAGATACCAGGAAGTGTAGTGAGAGGCCCGACAGCCTCAGCACTGCATCATCGTTCAGCAGGCCCTGCGAAATTTGAGAGGCGGTGTGGGTCGGCCTTCCTGTTTCGCAAGGCAGGCATGCAACCATGTGGCGACAGTCGCATGGAGCCCCCGCAATCGTAACTCTTTGTCCCAGTGCTGCAGCACTCCCAATCGCTGGCCGTGCGATGCGGCGCTGGGTGCCGCACACAACTGCCGGCCATCCACAGCTGCACCTCTCATGAACCGGTGCACCGCACCTGTGCAATCAGCGAGTCCAGCAGCAGCTGGCTGAGGTCCGGCGGCAGGCGGCGCAGCTGCGCTGAGCGCTGCTGCTGCAGGGAGGCCGCCAGGGCATCGACGGCCAGCGAGAGCAGGGAGGGTGGGCCGCCGGCCTCGCCGCCGTCCGTACCGCCCTCGGTGCTGCGGCGGCGCAGGCTGGAGCAGCGGCGTGGGCGGAAGGGCGACAGGCGCACGATGGTGGGGGCCTCGCTCTCCTGCGGCACCTTGCTCTTGGTGCAGGCGAGGCCCATGGTGGGCGGGCAGCAATTCAAATAAAGGGCACGAGAGGCGGGGGTGCGCCGGCGGGCTGAGCGAGGGCGCCAAAAGTCGCCCCAAAGCGCCTCGTTCAGCCCCGGCGGCTGCTGGCCGAGAGTCTGCTGTTGCGCCCGATTCAACCCACGCCGGGGCCCGGCCAGGCAAGCTCAAGAGGGTGGAGTTGCTGCCCAGGGTTTCCGTCAGCCCAGGCGCGCTGTGAGCAGCCCGGGGAGAGATCGTGGAGCACGGCAGTAAAGAGACAACAGCCTCCGTTACCCGCAGAAGCCGGGCAGGCGGTCATCCACGACCGACTGCATGGAACTTGCAAGGCGCTCCCTGTCCTCGAATGCGGCTGTGCAGCGCTAGAATTTGTCTCGATCGCGCCGGCGCAGCCCTACCACCCACCCAGAGCCCTACGCCCGGCTCAGCGCCTCGCTGCGCCTCCTAGTGTGGCCTTCATTGGTACAGAACAACCAAGCGCACCGTCTACAACCCCAGCAGATTGCGCGATGGCCCGCCCAGTGACATCGGTGTGGTCGGCGGCAGCGGCGGCGGCGCTCGTGTGCTGCCTGCTGCTAGCCGCGCCGGCGGCGCTAGCGGTGCCCACCCCGCCCGAACCATGCGGCACACTGGACCTTACCAGTCCGCTCACGCAGCACTGTTTCCCTGAAGATGGTAAGTGCATGCTGCGGTCAAGAGGGTCAGGCCATTCAGCGCTTGCACCTAGGCTGTCTCTGCTTGTGTCATGCTCGGTCCGTCTGTCTGCTGGCTCTCTGTGTGCCTGCTCGCCGGCTGCAGTGGGCATTGAGGGAAGGTCGAAGTCGGCGCATAACGGATGTGCAGCAACCAGCACAGATCCGCCCGCCGTACCACAGGCTGCCAGTTGCCTGTGTGAGCTGTCCCTTGGTCCTTTCCTTGCTGCAAGTTTTTGCTGACTGTCTCACTTTGCCACCTGTGCTACTGCAGGGTCACACCACTTTGTCTGCTGCGTGGACATTGCGATGCCGGAGAACCCACACAGGTGCGGCCAGCTGCATGGGGATTGGGTGCAGGCAGCACAGGCAGGCGACTGGGGGTGGGACACAGCATGCACGGCGATGATTAGCTGCTTGGTCTGCGTGTACCGCTTGCCTGCGGATTGCAGGCATGATGTGGGAAGGCGCGGAGCCTCTGCAGTGCTGGCTGGTGCAGCATGCATCTCCAGCTCATTCCCTGCCCACCCCTGCTTTCCCTGTGTTCCTGCAGCCCACACGGCAACTACAACCCGGTAAGCTTGGGCCAGGGTCAGGTGGCTTGCTGCTGCTTGCAGTGCCGCACCAAGCTTTCCCTGCAGAGCTGCCCCTGCACTCACAGCCCACCTCCTGTGCCTGCACCTGTCTGATCGTTGCCAACCCGTCTCCAGCTCTTGCCTGCTGCCCCCTTTAACTGGCAGGCACTCCATGCCCCCGGCCAGCCCTCTGGCCAACAACAGCCCCATCTTTCAAACCCGCTGCCACCTCTTGTCCCCTGCACATCCCATCGTCCCTGTGCAGCTGGAACGGGTCATCAAGGCGGCATCCAACTCGTCCAGCTACTCGTGGTGCACCTGCAGCGAGGAGATTTGCGAGCAGCAGCTGGGCGGCAGGGTGCGCACGGCGCTGGCGCTCAGCCCTGCTGCTGCTTCTGCACTGTGCTGTGTGGACCGCCCGACAAGCTGGCTGGACTGGATGACGCGCAGATGCAGCAAACGCACGGTGCACGGTTGATTGTGCATGGGCGGCACGATTTCCATGCTCTGCACGCAGCTCATTTTGCTCTCCCCAGCCGTCCGCTGCAGGTGGCTTGGAACATGAACGGGCTGGGGTGGAAGGGCTACATGCCTCCACGGGCGCGGTTTGGCAACGGCCGGCCGATGGGCGGAGAGCGATCGGAGCTGTGAAAAGCGAAGCAACGTCAGTGGTGCTGGCCGCACCAGCGGGCAAGTCCAGGGCGGACATTGCACTGCCCATTAACTGATGTTTTTTGTAACTTAGCAGTGGCATTGAAGCGAGCAGGGAACAGCAGCAAATGGGCCTGCAACGATGGGATGGGGCAAGCTGCTGTCCGCTGCGGCGCTCGGCGGCGAGCGTCAGGACCGGAGGGCAGGGCATACAGGCGCAGTTTGTCCTCGATTGAATCGCTCTCTCTCAGCATGCAGCGCGGCTTTGCCTACAGCCCCGCAGCGCAGCGGCTGGCGGCCACTGGGCGGCCGGTGGGCAGGGGCAGCCGGCGGCGAGGCAGCTTGGTGTGCTCAGCATCATTGGAGCAGCAGCAGATCAGGTGGGTGCACCCATGCCAGCCTGCAGGCCGCGCACCGCGCAGCCAGGGTTCCAAGCTCGTCGCTCTGCTGCACTCCTGCCGCTGTGACTGGAGATCCACGACTTGCATGCTGTGTAGATCGCTCTGCGTTCGCCATCGGCCCTTGCGCAGCCCTCAGCCACCGCAGCCGCTGCCGCCGTCCGCCGCACCTTCCCGGGCTTGTTGCCACCCCGTCATGACTGCCTCCCTCCTGCACGCAGGCGGCTTGTGCTGATGCGGCATGCAGAGTCAGAGGAGCGGCGGGGCGTGCGGGACCACGATCGCGCGATCACAGAGCAAGGCGCCGCCACCGCTCGGCAGGTGCACTGGTTGGTTGCACAGGGCTGGTCCGCTGCCCTGGCCTCTGCACGCTGCTGCTACTGCACTGTAAGCCTTGCAGCTGATTGCTTGGTGAAGGAGTTTCAGCCTGCCACATGATGCTACCCAGCCACCAGAGCCCAGCCACCGATGCATGCGGCCCACTGCCCTCGCCCGCTGGCCTGCAGGTTGCGGAGCAGCTGCAGCAGCTTGCCGACTCTGGCTGGGTGCCGCAGGTGGGTGCTTCTGAGGGATGGTGGATGGAGTCTTATTTATTGCGCCTTGGGCTGTTCTGCCTGCTCACTCGTGCAACGTGGCTGCCGCCACATGCAGCCAGTCCAGCGCAAGCTGCCTCGAGTCTTCTGCCGCCCCGCGCCGCCCCTCGGCTGCTCCCCGCAGGTGGTGGTGTGCAGCAACGCGCGGCGCACGCGTCAGACGCTTGATGTGATGGCCGCAGCCTGGCCGGCCCTGGCCGAAGCAGACTCGCACTTCCTGGGCAGCCTGTACACCACAGCGGCGCTGGACGGGCAGACGCGGGCACACCTGTCCGACATAGTTGCGGCGGAGGCGGCGCCCGAGCACAGCTGCTGCCTTTGCCTGGGGCACAACAAGGTGGGGGCGGCGGGGCTTGTGGTGTGGGTGCTTGGGAGGCCGCGCCGGAGCACAGCTGCTGCCTGTGCTGGCTGTTGGGTGGGGCAGGAAAGCCAGGAGGCAATTTCGTTGCCTGCACAGCTGTGTGTCAGTGCACCTGTTCAGCCAGGCTGCGCAGGCTGCGCAAGCGCTGATGCGTTTGGCAATCCTCAGTGCTGCTAATCAACCCCTCTTTGTGCAGGGCTGGGAGGAGGCGGCCTCATCGTTTGCGGTGAGCCCGCGGCCAGGCTGGCCTGCTGCTGCTGGCATGCTGTTGCTGGCAAGCTGCTGCTGGTATGCCCCAGCTGGCATGCAGCCGCCATGCTGCTGCCGTGTTGCAGTCGCCGTGGTGCTGCCGTGGTGCTGCCGCCATGCTGCTGCCGCCATGCTGCTGCTGCCATGCCGATCTAGCCCCCATCTCCCTGCCTCACATTCTATCTGCCTTGCAGGGCGAGGCAGTGAAGCTGGGCAACTCGTGCGCGGCGCTGCTGGAGGGGCGCGGCGCCTCCTGGGCAGATGCGCTGGCCGCCGACAGCCAGTGGCGCCTAGTCCGGCTGCTCAGCCCGGAAGCGTAGGCTGCCAAGCGGAACAGGCTGATGTGTTGCAGTGGCGCTTCCGTGCGGCTGCTCAGCCCCCAAGCGAAACAGGCTGCCCCACCTCCACCTCCCTTGTATCCACACAGCTGCCCTCTTGGCTACTGCCTTGCACTGCTGCTTTCATACCCACACTGCTCCCGCTGGCCGTCCCCACATTTTCGCACTTGCAACTTGCTCTCGCTTTGATTGTGACACGTCAGGCCATTCATTACAAGGCAGCCGGGTTGGGCAGGGGTAGTGCAGGGAAAAACACGGGTCAAAAACGGGGGGACGGGGCTTGGCGCGCCTCGACGCAGAGGGGCGGGCAAGGGGACTTTTGTTTGGGAAAACAGGCACTGATGGGGGCAGGGGCAGGACGGGGAGGGGCTGCCAGAGCATGTGAGCTGCAAGATGCGTTTTTTGGTTGGGAGGGGGGCGGTTATTGCCACGGCTGCCATGAGGGGGGGGAGGCAGCCATGTGAGTCCCAAGTGTGGACGGCCCCGCTGCACGTGTGGGCGGGGGACGGAGCGGGGCCGCGGCGCTTTTCGGAGGCTGAGGTGCAGTGAAGCGCGGGGAAAACGGAAAGGGGTGGGTAGGCAACCGGGGAGGGGGGCGGTTGGGCATCCATGAAATATGCAAAACGGCCGGGGAGGGGGAAAGAGAGGCCTGGCCAGGGCGGGTTGGGCAGGGCAAGAGAGAGTGCTGCAAGAGTGGGTGCGCGCAAAGGTGCGCAGGTCTTCTCATCCAAAGGTGGAAAAAGGCAGCCGCAGAGGGCGGGGGCGGGGGTCGGAGCTTCCCCAAAACACGATAATCAAAACTCAGATGAAAGGGCAAGGCTGGGGCTCGACCCGCGCACACTTGGCGGGGGCCCCGCAGGGTTGCTGGCGACGAAAAGCAGGCAGGGTGGGTCAGGTTGGGGTGGGAGCCTCTTGGGGGGCGGGCTCCATGAAAGTAGGTAGGTGTTCGAGACACGTGCAGGGGGGGCAACCGAAGGGCAGGATAGACAAAAAACGCGGGGGGCGGGGGCGGGGGCTGGGGGTGTGGTGGCGTGCCCGCCAGCCCGCCAAAGCAAGTGTGGTGGGGTGGTGCGTGCGTGGGGCGGTTCAGAAAAAATATGAGCGCAAACGCGGCGCACGCGGGGGGGCGGTGCTCGCGGGTTGCTGCGTCTATAAATGGGTGAGTGTGGGGGTGCCGGGTGGGGGCGGCTGCAGGGTGTGAAGCAAGCAAGGCAAAGGAGAGAGCCGATTGAATGTCGTCGATTAAACGAAATGCAGGGTGCGGGGGGGCAGCGGGGCGCCGCCTGGGGACAGGCGGGGCCCCGCCAAAAAAGAAGGGATAGCAAGGCCGTGGGGCACGGGAGGGGGAGTGCCCGCACAGGCACAAAACTCTTGGGCCGTGCATGCGCGCGGGGCGGGGGCGCAGCGGCTGGGGCAGCGGCGGCGGGCCGGGGCGGCGGGGGCGGGCGCGCGCGCAAATGCTGCGCGCAGCACTTGGCGCCTGCTCTCACACACACCCCTGGCGCGCCGCAGGGGGGGACGCTGCACGCTGCGCTCTAAAGCTCTCAGTGGGACGGAGGGTTGGGTTGGCTCGCGGCGCGGCTTGTGTGGGGGCCGGCAAGGCGGCTGCTGGGTGGACTGCGGGCGCTGCCAAGCTGGGCTGGCAGGCCGTCAGGCGCTGCCAGCTCAGCCTGGCTCATGCCAAAGCTGGGGGCTGGGGGGCCGTCGGGCGCTGCCAGCTCAGTAGGCGGGCACACAGGCCTCATCCTCATCCTCGGCCTCATTCGCCAGCGCGGTCAGCATCTGCGGGGCGGTTGGGCGGGGGCACGGAGGGCGGGGTCAGGCAGAGCTTTGAGGCGCAGGGCAGCGTAATGTGTGCGGTGCACAGGAGAGAGAAAGAGGTGGCAGAGGCTGCGGCGGCGGCGGCAGCATAGGCAAATTAGGCAGTGGGAGCCACAGTAAACCCCGCAGCCCAGCTGCCGCAGCGGCAACCCAGCCCGCACTCCAAACCCTAGGCAGCCCCCTCCTAGCCCAACAGCCACGCTTGCCTGCTCGTACTCCGCCTTGGTCACAAAGCGGCCCTTGATGCGGGGCCGCTTGTCGGCAGAGGCCTTGCGAGCGGGATACACCACCTGTGAGCAAGGGGAGGGCGGCGAGCGGCAGCGGCGGTGAGCGGCGGGTGAGGACGCGGTCGGCTGGCGGGCGGCGACAGACTTGCAAGTGCGGTAGCTTGTGAGCTGGCAGGCTCTGAAGCACGATTCAGCTGCACATTGCAGCGGTGATTGCACTGCAAGAGGTGCAGAGCGAATGTTCTACCACAAAATGCTGGCCAGGGACCAGCGGCTGGGAGCATCCCGGACCGTACCGGCCCCGCCTCGCCGCTACCACCGGGCGGTACAACAGCCGCCCAAGCTGCCCGCGCATAGCTTTTCAACCCACCACCCACTGCCGCTGGGATGCACACCAGCGTAGCAGCAGTGCAGCAGGCAGCATGATCGCACCTTGCGGTCGGACTTGCGAGCAGCGGCCTTGCGGTCTCGCTGCCGCTGCGCCTCGAGCTTGCGGCGCGCCTCTGCCGCCGCCAGTGCGGCGGCGCTGGGCGGCGCGGCGGGGCCCATGGTGCACTGCTGGTTGCCGGCGGCCAGGGAGGCCTCCAGATCGGCGGTGGAGGGCAGGGCGGCGACGGCTGCCTGCAGAGCGGGGCCGCTCAGCTGGAAGGGGTGCGTCTGTGCCTGCGCCTGCCACGCCGCCATGACCGAGCTGCAGTCCAGCTTGAGGCGGAGGCCGGAGGGGCCCAGGGGCAGCGGCGCCGCGGCGGGGACCTGAGGAATGAGGGGGCAAGGAGGGGTGAGGGTGAGCGGGGGTACCAGGGCCGCCAAACGGTCCCCAGGCCGCGCGAGATTCGTGGCCGCAAAAGTGGAGCGTCAGATATGGCGGCGGAGGGGCGGCGAGCGCGGCCCCACCTGCTGCTCGTCGTGCTCCGGCTCATCGAAGAGCAGGGGGAAGTCGACGGCGGGGTCCGCGAGGCTGCAGGGAGAAGGGGGCGGGTGCCGAGAGGCGTGAGGGCACTGCGGGCGCGGGGGCCGGAGGCCGCGGGGCGCGCTCATCGGCCTGCTGGCACCATATGTGGGGCATCGGCGCTCACCGGGAGCTGACGTCCGAGCCGCCCGAGGAGAACGAAGACGTGGCCTGCAGGGACGGGGCTTGCGGGCGGCGTTCGGCGCTGCCAACGGATGCTGGAGGGATGCAGGGCGCAATGCGGGCCCCGGCGCGCCCCGCGCCGCACCTCGGAGCTCTCGAAGGCCGGCAGGAAGAGGTCCGTCGAGTGCAGGCTGTCCTCGCGGGCCAGGAAGAGGTCCTCGGAGCCCTGCTGGGGCACCAGCAGGTCCTCTGCAGCGGGGCGGGGCGCATCGGGGGGCGTTGAGACGGGGGCTGCTGCAGGGGTGCCGCGGGCCCTCCCCGCCGCCCGGCGCCGCCTGCCCCGCTCACCGAAGGTGTCCAGGTGGCCCGAGATGGCGTCGGGGAGCTCCCAGGGCAGGCACTGCATGGTTCCGTCGGCAACTCGCTGGCCCGGCTCGTTTGGCACGCCCCGCACGCCGAGATGAACACTAGGAAGGGTACAAACGTAATGCGCTAGGATAGAGAAGGGGCAGGGTGAAAGGGGCGCTGCAGTTGGCCCCTGCTGCCAGCCAGGACTGGGCCGATGCACGTTGCTAAGCGATTGCTTTCCCGGTAGTACCGCTACGCCAATACGACTCTGGACAGCAGCCGCACACGATCGGGGAGGCCCCAGGCCAGGCGCAGGCACTCCCCCAAGACCGGCGTCAGCACCGGCGGCGGCGGGTGCAGGGCCGCCTCGCCTCCCCGCCGGCTCCATGCATCCTGGTCACAGGGCCTGGCTGCGTGGTGGCCAGCCAGGTGAGCGACCAGGAGGTGTGTGCGGCCCTGCTCTGGGCCTGCACGGCCCCAGGCGCGCCACCGCTGGCCCTGCATGCGCAAGGCAGCTGCGCAAGGCACCCCAGCTTGCCGCCCGTGTGGGGCTAGTGCCGCCGATCAAACAATCAGCTGGGGCACCACGCCGACCAGGCCTGATGGCGGTGCGCCCCAGGGTGCAGCGGTGCAGATCCACATCACCATCGCACATGTGACCCAAGTCAGCTGCATGCACGTTGCTGTCGCGCTCCAAAGCGCTGCAGCGCATCATGCTGTGCTGGGCATGGCTGACAGATGCAGGGCTGCCGTGCTGCTCGCACGATGCTGCGTGATACCATGTCAGGTGGGTGCTGAGGCAAGGCTCGCTGCTGCATCCGTTTAATGCACTGGCGGGCTTGCAGGCCTGTCAATGTGTCCTTTGGTGGCGCACGCTCCCAACACTGCTCTGCTACTCTCAGCAGTGCGGTTGGCAACAGTCGAGCAAGTAGCACTCATGCCACCCCAATGCCGCTCACGTTGCCCCTGCAGCAGCAGGGTGCTCGAACACTGTTGTGCTCTGCCCCTGTCAGAGGCCCAGCTGCGTCAGGAGCACACCCTCTGCCTGCCGTCCCAAGGCAGCAGCATCTCGCTGCGGTGCGGCGCTGCTGCACTCACGGCACCAAGCGCGCAAGAGAGCAGGAGGCATGAGCATACGGCGCAGCGCAGCGCACGGTGCATGGGTCAATGCAGCACGGCTGGATGGGGTTTAGCAACCACAGCAGGCGGAGCAGCATCAAGCGCAGCTGTCATGTCGACGGGCACGTGCATGAAGCCCGAGAGTTTGATTCAAAAGCGCCTCTTTAGCTAGAGCGACGGTTGCAACGTCAAAAGCCGCCGCTGTGCTGCTTGGTGACGATGCGTAGTGCGGCATGCCAAATCAGGCACCGTCCAGGCCGGTTTAGGACGGGTCAGTCGCAGCGCCAGGGCTCGGTTGCGTGGCATGTGCACGGTTTGGCAGGCACAGGAACAGGAATGCATGCTCATTGTGCAACCCTTTCTGGGTACAGTTTGTCTCTTGACAGTGGCCTCTCACAGCACAGCCCTGCCGGTCCAGTTTTGCCTCGATGTCGCTCGCGGGGCTGAACCGCCGGCGGCGGGTGGGCGGCGGGGCAGGGTCGCGATCGTCATGGCCGGCGCGTGCTCTCACCACATCTCATTCCGTTTGCTGCTGCCACCAGCCACCAAGGATGCACAAATCGACTGTGGACAGGGGCTGCACTCCATGCGCCCGAGCACGCTGCATGAGGCTTCAAGAGCTGCTCCCCGGGGCCCCAGGCGCCCGCATCGAGCACCATGGTGGCCCACGCGCAGGTCATCGAGACCTCCGAGGAGGAAGCATACTGCGCGGTGGCCAAGCACATCGCCGAGCTCAAGGACGGCGCCCAGGTGGGGCTCCCAGGAGCGCATGGATGCATGCACGCCCTGCATGCGCCGATCCCGGCCCGCGCTCACGCCATCGCCGCCATCGCCGCAGGACTCTGCGTTTGCCGAGGAGTGCGAGCAGCTGTACGCGGCGGACCAGCATGAGAAGCTGCTGGACAAGTTCATCAGCGCCCTGGATGTGGTGCTGAGCAGCAGCAGCAGCGATGCGGGTGAGCGGCGGCGGCGGCCGCGCCGGCGGCAGGCGCTGCCTGCTGCCGTTGCACAGCCTGCTCGCATGTTTTGCAATTGATGGATGAACAGCTGTGCCAAAAATTGCAGCTGCGACGCCGCTCTGCTGCAGCAGCCCCTGTTGCTAGCTCCTCAAGCGCTGCGGCCACCCCATTGTGTCGCCGCCCCTTCGTTTCACTGCGCCCATCGATCCCACCCCTGCAGACCTGGAGTGTTGCCTCAACCTGACGTGCCACCTGGTGCCGCGGATACCGCTGCCGGCGGCGGTGGGCGCGGCGCAGCGCCTGGCCGCGGCGCTGGCCTCTGCGGTGGACGCTCGCGCCGACAAGCGCCTGCTTGCACTGGTCACTCTGTACAATGCGGCGTCGGATGTTGACAGCAAGGCGGCCGTGCTGCTGGAGGCGCTGGCATATGCGCGCAAGGCGGGGCTGGCAGACATCATGCTGCCAGTGATCCGCGCCCATGCCGATGGCTGGCCCGAGGAGCTGCAGCTGGGTGCTGGCGGGCAGCGCACGCTTTACACTGCCTGCGCAGGTGCGGAGATGGGTTGCCACTGCTTTTGCTGCTGCTGCTGCTTGGGGCTGCCGCCGCCGCTGCTGCTGCTGGGCAGCTGTCTTAATCGCTCAGGCTGTTGCTTCTGAGAGGCTGTGCCGGTTGCAGCAGTGCACGCGGGATGAGAAGCCTCGCTAGCCTGCTTGCGGTGCACGTCGTGCTGCACGCGTCTGCTGGTTGCTGGGCCAAACAGAGCAGTCAAGGACTTGCATGCCTGATTGCACACGCGCTCAGCTCTGCTACTGCCCATTTAAGCCCGCTGCGTCAGACTGGTCACCTGCTACCGCACACTGCACTGCCGTCTGAGCAGAGACCCTGGCAGCATGCACTCGCAAGCCGCGCACGGCGGCGCGCGAGAGCTACCGCCTCCTCTCCCTATGCCTGGCCACGTACGAGGTGAGCTTGTTTTTATTCGGTGGTGCTGACGGCGTTAGGGAAGTGTCCAGCCCCACAGAACAAACACAGCTGGTCCAGGACGGCAGAGGTACAGTGTGCAGAGAAATCCACCTTGCACATGCTGTGTGAGCCACCTCCAGCTGGCCGCTGTGCAGTGACTTGATCGTCGCTCCCTGTGCTGCCCCCTGCTGCAGGGCGCCCACGCGGCCGAGCTGCCATCTGCGGTGCCGGCGGCAGTGCAGGTGCGCGCAGCACCGCTATGTGGCGGCAATGCTGGCCCGGGGTCCAGCAGGACGAAAGCGCGTTCACTTGCGCATGTGGTCACCTGGCATGCCTCACCTTGCGTCCAACGTGCACTGGAACTAGCGGCGCATTCGGCACCGACTGTTTTCCGATTCCACCCTATCGCAGGTGGTGTCGGAGTTCATCCGCAGCCCCGACATGTTCCAGTTTGACCTGGCCGCCAACCCGGCCGTCACGCAGCTGGGCAGCAGCGGAAGCGGCGAGAACCGCGCGCTGCACCGCCTCCTCACCATCTTCCTCACCGGCACGGTGCAGGTGCGGCATTCATTGGCATGTTAGCAGTGGTCCAGTGCTTTGGTTGAGGTTGCGATTAGCCTCAGTTGGCGGCGGCGGCGTGGGGCCATGGGCTGCCGCCAGCGCGGCGCGGGGCGACTGCTGCCCTCGCCTTTGCCCTGGTGGCTCCTCTGCTTTTAGCTCCCCCCTGCACCTGCTGACCGTCGCCGGCTACTTGCCATCTGCCACCCGCAGGACTACCAGGCGTTTGCCGCCAGCAGCGAGGGCGCGGGCGCGCTTGCGGCGGTGGGCATCAGCGGCGAGGACGCGCTGGCCAAGATGCGGCTGCTGGCCTTCATGGGCCTGGCGCACGGCGCGGAGGAGATCAGCTTCGACCAGATCCAGGTGGGTTAAAGTGCTGGGCCGGTGTGTTTGGCACGCTGTTGTGCAGGGTGCCTGTGGTGGTTGGCTGAACCACCAACAGCTGGTGGCCGAGCTGCGCGTTTGCAGAGCCAGCCAACTAAAAATCTGGACTGTTGTCCTGCCCTCTGCAGGCGGCGCTGGGCCTGGCGGCGGGCGAGGTGGAGGGCGCCGTGGTGCAGGCCATTGGCAAGCGCATCATTGAGGTGAGGAGGAGGAGTAGTGCCCAGCGGGAGAGGGGTTTGGGAGAAGTCCTGGTCATGCGCCAGTGCCACTCCGGCACTCGCACGTCGCGGCTGCAATTGCCGCACTCGCTGCTGCTGCATCCAACTTTTTGCCCTGCTGCCTGGCCCTCCACGATGCCGTGGCATGTAGCGCTACCTGCCCTCGTTACCTCCAAGCCATCTGCTCTCCAACCACCCCTCCCCTCCCCCTCTCCCGCCCTCTTGTTCGCCAGGCCCGCATCGACCAGCTGCGCGCCATTGTTGCCATCACCAAGTGCGCGCCCCGCACCTTTGGCGCCGAGCACTGGAAGGAGCTGCAGCACACGCTGGCCGGCTGGCGGGAAGCAGCGGAGATGGCGCAGACCGCTCTCACTGAGGCGGCCACCGGCGCCGCCCGCCCCGCCGCCGGCGCGGCGGCTGGCGGCCCCGCCGCCGCGCCCGTGCGCGCGTGAGCGGCGTGCCGCGCTGTGCTGTGGCATGCTCACTGGGCGCTGAAGCTGCCTGAGTGCAGGCAGTGGTCTGGTGCAGCTAGTAGCGCTCGTCTGCCTGCCTAGCTGCCACACCACTGGAGCCTGCGCCCATCCAGAATGCACGCCCCACCCTGGCGCTCTTAGGAGCCCGCTTTGCTTTGCGCTTCCATTTGCTTTCGTTTGCTCTGCTGCACATTTTTTTCTGGTGTGTTGTGACGTTGTCATCGCGCTTTAACACTGCTCAAAACAACAGCGGTGCAGACGGCAGAGCAGAGAGGATGGAGGGTGCGGTGGTGTGCATTTATTCGGCTGCTGAAGTAATCTCAGCTGTTGGGAGTGTCTGCTGGCCTGAGCAGGGTGTCTACCAGGGCTCAGGTTCAGTGGGCGGTCACCAGGTGCATGCGTCCCTGCTTGGTCAAGCGGGCCTACGCACGCTTGGACACAGCCGACCGGTGCTGCAACCCCACTTGACAGTCAGTTTGCCAGCCGCTGCTGTCTACTTGACGATGGGGTTGCCGGCGGCGTCCAGCGGCCAGGGCTTGCCCTCCATATCCACGGGCTGCTCTAGCTTGCGCAGCTGGGGGGTGGACCTGCACAGGGGGAGGGACGAATCGAATACATGGCGAGTGAGTGTGGCAGGCAGAGAAATGGGGCTGCTCTACCCTGCGCAGCCGAGGGTTGCACCCGCACATGCCCCCGCTCCACATGTTCAGTCCCGCAGCAATCTGCAAGCACTCACCAGGCGTAGTCCTTCACCAGCGCATACTCCACTGGCCGCCCAAAGTTCTTCTGCGGCAGCGCAAGCAGGCGGGCGGCAGGGCAGGGAGGCAGTGAGCACAACATGTGCTCTGCTGAACCGCTGCTGATGTGGCCAAACAGATGCTGCCCCCTCAGGGCACACGGCAGGGACCTCGGTACGGTGGTCTTCCCAACACAACTCAGCTGGCATGCGTCACGCAACCCATCACAGGAACTGACACTCTGCTCTGACACAGATCCAGCGTGTGCACTACGCACCTTGAAGTTGTCGGTGAACACGCGCTGCGCCTCCTTGAACTCAGGGGTGGAGAAGGAGAGGCGGGGGTCCTCGTTCTTCCGCATCTCCTCCAGCTGCAGATTGGGAGGGTAGCACCGGGCAGCAGGCGGAGATGTGAGTAAGGTGAATGGTGCAGGAATGGGCGGTGAGCGGCGGGAGCAAGTAGGCGGCAGCGGAGCGGCGGCGGGAGCATGCACCTTCTTGATGTGCTGCCGCATCTCGTCTAGCAGAGCTTGTGCATTGCGGTCATTAGGGTCTGCCCGCTTCTCAAACTCGCGCTGCAATAGGGTGGGCGGCCAAGGGGAGTGCCGATCGGCGGTGAGCAAGGCGGCGGTGAAGGCGAGCAGCCGCGGCGGCGGGAGGTGGGTCGGTGCCCGCCGCCTTCCTGCAGCGCCGGCGGCTTCCTGCCGCGATGCTGCTCCCTCTCAGCAGGCGCACCAGCTTGGCAGCGGAGGCCTCCGCCTTGTCGCCGATATAGCTGGCCATCCCTGCAGCCGCACCCCGCCCTGCTGAGTCGATCGGCACTGCTGTGTCGTGTGACCTTTGTTGACAGCGGGCGTGCACCGTTCAGGGCACTGACTGCCGAGCTGGCCTGGTCAACGGGCCCAGAAATGCGTGCTCCGCCCCGTTATGCACCTGCAACAGATCCACCCTGAACATACTAGCACTGCGGGTCAGGTGCAGAGCACTTGCAAGGCGTGCGGGTCGCGCACTGCGCCCCGCCGGCACTGGCGGCACTGCCTGCCCCTCTTCCGGGAGCCCCCCGACGTCATTCGCAACCCGGGAGCAGCTGAAAGGCGATCGCATCCACTGCTCTAGCGTTTAGGCAGGCAAGGAGGGCTGCTCGGTGGGGTTGGGGGCGCTCGGGGTGGCCCGACCCCCGAAAGGTGGGCCAGGGCGAGGCGTGTGCAGCCTATAAATACTGTGCACCCTTGCTATGGCACGCCGATTGAGCGCACGTACAGCGCCGCCCGCTGGGCCTGACCCCCGCCCGACCCTACCGCGCTGGGCGACCCACCGCTCACCCACATGGGTGTCGAGCCGCCCGTCCACCCACTGAACTCAATTCACCCTTTCCTGTACCCGCAGACCAGCCAGGCTGCGACCTGTGAAGCAGGCCTGCTTGTCAGCTGAGGCTAGGGCGGAGCGCAGCAGGTCTAGAAGGAGAGCGGACGCAGTGCCGCCCTGCCCTGCTGGCCGCCATGGGCAGCGAAGGTGCGGGCAACCGCCTGGGTCGCTTGCATTGAGGGATCTGCTGTCTACAAGTCTAAGAACAGGGCATGGTTCTCAGCACTTACGACCAAAAGCTGCCGCCCGCCTGCTTCAATTGGACGCAGGGTCGGCAGGCGCCAAGCGAGCGCGGAGCGGCGCGCCGCCGAAGCCCAAGCAGGGCGGACTGGCAGCTGCCATCCAGGTAAATGATCACCTGCCTGCACGCACAGCCCTGCCAACATGTTGTGCTATGTCAGCAGCGCCCGATGCTTGCCACGCCTGCATCCGGCTGCTGCTCGAAACCGCCGGGCGTAACTGCCGCCCCAGTGCCGCTGGCCACCCCCACCACCACTGCCGCGGCTCCGCCCCTCTCTCTGCAGAGGTATATTAAGGAGTCCCACCTGTCGCCTGAAGGCCGGTCGTCTGCCGACCGCCCAGCCCGCCAGGCAGCAGCCTCTGACAGCAGCGCCGCGAGCGCCGGGCAGCGGCAGCGTGCGCAGCAGGCACAGCGGCAGCAGGCACAGCGGGCGCAGCAAGCACAGCATGTGCTGCCCGTCGTCGCGCACTCTCAGGATGCTCCCAACCTCTACCTGCAGCCGAGAGGCGATAGGGCAGCGGGCAGCATGGCAGCACAGTGTGTGCAAGGGGCAGGCGGCGACAACGGCGCTGCCCCATGGCCTGCGGCCGGCCAGCGGGCCGGGGGAGCGGTTGCAGCAGCCATAGCAGCAGAGATAGCGAGCGGACCGGTGGAAACGCCAGCAGGCCGCAAGCGCAGCAGGCCGCCGAAAGCAGCAGCAGCAGCAGTTGCAGCCGCTGGTGCTGTCGACATGCAGGTACCGAGCAGCGGCAACAGCAAGCGGCGGCGCGGCAATGGCAGCGGCGACGGCGGCAGCGGCAGTGCAACCAAGATTCGGCTGCACCTGGGCTCGAGTGCGCGGCGGCGAGCAGCAAATAGCGATGCCTCAGAGGGAGAGGAGGAGCAGCAACCGCCGCCCCGTTCACGCGGCAGGCGGCGAGCAGCAGCCCCGCCGCCTGCCCTGCAGCAGCCAGGCATCGGGGGTGGGCTGCCCCATGGCTGTAGCATGGTGCTGCTGTCGCAGCTGCATGCCACCCTGCCGGCTAATCCAGCCAGCACTCGCCGTCTGCAGCAGCGGCGGCAGGGCGCGGCGCAGCAGCAGCAGGTGCAGGCGGCGCTGCAGGCGTTGGAGCAGGCTCCCCGCTCTCCCGTGCTGTCGCCGCTCCAGATTCTGATGCTGGACCAAAACGGCAGCGGTCCTGGGCAGAGCCCCCTGCCCATGTCCAGCGTGGGCATGGTACCGCTGCTGCAGCTGCCAGCTGGCGGGGCCATGGCCCCCGGCCAGACGCCCCTAGCTGCGGCGCTCCTGCCAGCTGAGATAGAGGAAATGCTGGATGGCGGTGACTTCACTCTAGAGGGTCTGTTGGGCCCGCTGCCCGCCTCTCCCTACCTGCCGCCAGCTGCCTCTCTCACTCCGGTCGTCTCGCTGCCTGGGGTGGCACTCAGCCCTCCCGCCACTGCAGCCAGCCGTGCCAGGGCCCCAGCTGCAGCAGGCCGGCAGGCTGTAGGGCTGCCCGCATCGCCGCTGGTGGTCGGCTTGCCAGCTGTACATGTGCTGGTAGCAGCCCCGCCACCTTCGAGGGCAGCGGCAGGCGCGGCACACGGCGCAGGAGCAGGCGGTAGCAACCCAGTAGCAGGCGCAGCAGGGCAGGGGTTGCCGGCAGCGCAGCAGCAGCAGCAGCAGCAGCAGCAGCAGCAGCAGCAGCAGCAGCAGCAGC
>VFQQ010001848.1_pt1 | contig 27032 bp, 17 predicted proteins | sample 3512341 | NCBI WGS metagenome assembly VFQQ01 (sample SAMN10412373, study PRJNA504923) | tailings metagenome | isolation source: Relicate 2 Philex TSF1 revegetated site | place: Philippines: Tuba, Benguet | collected 2017-08-29
TGCGGAGAGATGGCCGAGTGGTCGAAGGCGCACGCCTGGAAAGTGTGTAGGCGGGTAACCGTCTCGAGGGTTCGAATCCCTCTCTCTCCGCCAGTTCACCCGAACGAGCCCGGATAAGCTGAGAGCCCCGTAGATCAAGGACTTTTGCGACCGCCCCTGGTACAGAGGAGTGGTACAGAATGGTCTTGCCTGCAACGCGCCCGACCCAGCATCCGAGGACGGGCATCTACCAGTTCCGCAGGGCAGTGCCGGAACGGCTGCGGCATCTCGTCGGCAAGCGCGAGGTGAAGATCTCGCTCGGCACGCGGGATCCAGCCGCTGCACGCCGGCTGCACGCCGAGATCTCGGCGGAGGTCGAGGCGGACTGGATCGAGCGCGAACGGGCGGCGGCCCGCGGGGAGGCGCCCCCCGCCCGGCTCACCCAGGAGCAGGTCGTGGCGCTCGCCGGCAGGCTCTACCGCGATCTCATGGACAGGCACGGATCGGATCCCGGCGACCGCGCAGCGTGGCTCGAACGGCTCGAACGTGCCCAACCCGCGCTGCCGGCGAGTGGCCGATCCTCCAGCGCCTTCGTGGTCTGGCCCGGATGGATCGGCGGAGTCTCCGCCAGCGCCATGCGGTTGGTGGGCGGCAAGGTTCACGAACTCCTCGAGGCCGAGGACCTCCGAGTCGACTGGGACACGCGCAACCGCCTGCACCTCGCGTCCGCGGCCGCGGTGGCGCAGGCCTATCGCGAACTGGCGAAGCGGGCGGGCGGCGACTTCAGCGGCGACCCGGACGAGAACCGCTTCCCTCCGACATCGGTGCTCGGCCGTCCCTCGGGTGCACGGTCAGTTCCTTGGCGCGATGCGCACGAGGCCTATCGCAAGGAGCTCAAGCCGGCGGCTTCCACCGTCAAGCGCCAGCTCGGGGTGCTCGTGGCGTTCTTTGCCTTCCTTGGCCACGACGACATGGCGAAAGTGACCAAGGACGACGTGGAACGCTGGATCGCCCATCGACTCGAGAAGGTGGCGGCGCGCACGGTTCGAGACGCGGACGTGGCGCACCCCAAGACGATCTTCATCTGGGCCAGGCGCAGAGGGCGCATCGCTCATCGGCCCTTCGACGACGTCAAGATCGTCGTTCCCGATGAGCCGGTGCTGCGGGATCGCGAGTTCGACCAGGACGAAGCCGAGCGCATCCTTGCTGCTACGCTGGTGCCATGCGGACCTCGGACGTCGGTGGAGCATGCAGCGGCGCGTCGGTGGGTGCCTTGGATCGCGTGCTACACCGGCGCTCGTGTCAACGAGATCACCCAGGCGCGCGCCGCCGACGTCCAGCAGCGGAAGTCCCGGAACGGCGAATTCATCTGGTGCATCGGTCTGACCCCAGAGGCCGGCACGATCAAGAACGGCAGGGCAAGGTGGGTGGCGCTCCACCCGCACCTCATCGAGCAGGGCTTCCTCGACTACGTCGCCACGCGAACCGGCCGACACCTGTTCTACGACCCTGGTCGCGGCCAGGGCGGCTCGGCAGCACATCCGCAGTACAAGAAAGTCGGCGAGAAACTGGCTGCGTGGGTCCGGGGCACGGTGGGCATCACCGACACCGGCGTGGACCCGAACCATGGATGGCGCCACCTTTTCCGATCGAGCCTCCTCGCTGCCGGCGTCCAGGAGCAGATCATCGACCGCATCGACGGGCACGCCAGCAGGACTGTGGGTCAGAGCTACGGCACCGCTTGGCCGGAAGTGATGCTGTCGGCCATCAGCACCATCGCGCCCTACCTCGCCGAGAGGGCGGCATGAGCGGCCTCGAAATGCAGCGACCAGCCGTCGAAATCCTCGACCCCTCGGCGAACCGCGTCCTGCTGGGTTCCCTGGACCACATGCGTGCCCAATATCGCCGGCGCAATCTCCTGGCCTCGTTCGCCATCTACGCGCGGCGCTTCGACCGCTGGCTCAAGCTCTTCTTCGACAGCGCGGTCGAGATGGACGTGGCGACGCTCTCCCACCGATGCTGCCTCTCCGCGGTCGAGGGCCGCAGGCTGAGCCACATGCGGTGGGCGGTGCTGCGTCGCATGGGAATGGTCATGGCGTGGGCAACCGCGGCGGGCATCGTCTCCGAGCAAGGCCAAGGCGATTCCCGCCGATGGCGCATGAACCATCCTGGCGTGACCATCATACATCGCAACCGAAAGGCCTTCGACGTTCGGCGCGGCTTGATCGGACCACGTGTCTCCCTGGGGGCGCTCATCGCCCGAGAGGACCGTCGCCGGGCCGAATGGCTGGCCGAACTGAGGGACGCGTATCGGAATGAGATCGCCGATCAGATCGAGGCAATTAGTCGGGCGACCGCGGTGCCGGCTGGTATCGTCGGGCCGGCCTTCCCACCGGTTCAGACTATGGGCGCAATGGCCGACAACCTCGATGGCTACTGGGGCGACATGCCAGTCTGGAGCATGCTCGAGTTGAGGCGCGCGCTGGAGGGGCTTCCTGCCGAGCCCCGGATAGGTACCGATCCACAGACGGATGCGCCGGTCCCGGCGGGCCTCGACACGCTGGCGGGGCTGGACTTCACTTGGGAGCAGGAGATCGGCGGGTCGGTCCGACCGATCGAGGGCAACGGTCCCGCGCCACGTGCCGCGCCTCCCGACGTACCCGCGAGCGACTCCTCGGCCGTGGTGCTCTGGAGCGCCGAGGCCAGCAGGAAACGTAGGCCTACCCGATCGACGAAGTGAAACGCGAGGCGGCGGACGCGCTCCTGAAACGCCGCCGGAGCTTGCGAACTTGGCTTTCAGACTGTGCTGCTCAACCTGGTTCCGCCAGGCGACGGAATACTCGAAGTACGCAATGCTTAGCCCACCAGGGGGTGAAATGGACGATACCGAAACAGACCAAGCCTGGTGGATCCAATGCTATTTCCGCGGCACTTCAGGACGGCTTTGGACGGGCAAGTTGTTGCTCCAGGGGGCCACCAAGGAAGAGGGTGAGTTCATCGTCATTTCGGCCCGTGACGATGCGAGTGCGCAATTGGCAGCGCAGGGAAACTTCTTCTGGGTCGTCCCGGACGACGACCTCGAGGATCGCTTGGTGCCAGCATCAAGGTTGGCTTACGTGGAGCTCCTGGAAGTGCGCTGAAGGTGCGCCCAATGTCCCGTACTCGGATGAGCTTCCCGACAACCTCGATGGCTTCGCGCCGCACCTTCCGCTCTGCCGTCTCCGGCAGATGCTTCTGGAGCTCATCCCTTATCCGGATCTGGCGCACGTCCGCGATGATCCGCCGGAGCTGATTGATTTCAAGATCTAGCCGTCTCCGCGCCCTCGAACCTATATGCCGGGATCAAGGAAACCGCGGCAAGGCTCACCTCCGGCGGCACTTCGCCGTAAGCGTGCCCCTCCGTCTTGGGCGCGTGCCCGTCGATCGCGTCGAGGACCTCAGTGGTCACCAGACCTTTGAGCAGGGTGCGGAACCGATGCCGCCAGGCGTGGTTCGGCGCAATCGTCTCGTCCTTGATGCCGAGATCTCGCACCCATGCAGCGAGCCGCTCTCCGACCTTGGCGCTCTGCGGATTGGCCCTAGATCCGCCGCGAGCGCGCCTTGGATCGTAGAACAGCGTCTCCGTCCTCGAAGACGAAACGAACTCGAGGAAGCCTTGCTCGATCAGGTGGGGATGCACGGCCACCTTCCGCCTCTCGTGATCCTTCACACGACCGGCCTCAGGGGTGATATGGATGACCCAAACCGAGCCCGAGCCATTCTCGGCAGGCTCCTCGAAGACATCCTGCCGGCGCAGCTGGGCCATCTCGCCCACGCGCGCTCCGCTATAGGCGCATAGCCACGGCACCCAGCGCCGCGCAGCAGCCGAATGCGCCGACAGCTTCCCGCTTGGGGGCACCAAGGTAGCCTCGAGGACCTTGAAGGCCTCAACGCGATTGTAACCGCGCATCTTGGGCACTACCTCCGTCTCGCCATCCGAGCCAGGGATGCTGTTGGCGAGGCCCTCATGGACGTGAACGTCCCGAAATGGATTCGTGGGCATCTTCTTGGCGGTCTTGCACCAGCCGAAGAAGGCCCGGGGATGGGCAAGGTCCGCGTTCCTGACCGTCGAGACGGCTGCTTCATTCAAGCGCTTCACCATCCATCGGCGTGCGTCTGCCTCTCTTACTCGGGCGGGGGAGTCGTGTCCGAGGAACGCGAAGAACGCTTCCAGGACGCCTACTTGTCTCTTCTTGCTTGAGGGCTGCGGCCGCCGCTCGTCGCAGAACTCAGAGTACCACGCCCGCCAGCCCTTGAACTCCACCGGCGGCGGGAATCGGGACGCACGTGGGTCGGGCGTGAAGTCGCCCGCCGCCCGCCGGGCGAGCACCTCGTACGCCTGCGCCATCGCGCTCGCAGTGCGCAAGCAGATGCGACGCCGGTCCACCAAGGACACCGACACGCCCTTGGCCCGAAGCAGCCTGTCCACGGCGACCCCGACGATTCGCTCCGCCATCAGGCCCCGACCCCAGTGACCGCCGAAGGCTCCGGCCACCGCCCCTGGCCCTCGTTCCTGCCGTGATAGGGCTGGTCGGAGCCGCGTCAGCGCCGCCTCCCAGTGCTCAGGCTCGCCAGCATCGTATTGATGTTGCTCGACAAGATCGGCGTAGATCTCGCCCGCGAGAGCCATCGCGTCGGCCCGGGTGATCGCCGTGGTGGCCGAAGCGTCTGCGCTCGCCGCCGGTCGTCTCCCCTCAAGGGCACTCCAAGCAGCGGCTACTTCCGCAGCGACGACTGCGTGCTTCCGCTTCGCCAGGGTCAGGTCTCCAGTGCGAAGCGAGATCTGCAGCATGGTCTTGCCGACTGCTTCGCGCAGCCTATCCGGCACCGCTCGGCGGAAATAGTAGATGCCGTCTCTCTGCCAAAGGGTCTTGATGTCGGTCTCAGCCATGCGACGAGCATCGCATCACATGATTATCCAGGAGTTGATGTCTGCTGCACCGATGGCCGCGGACGACGCGTTGCAGAGTTGAGCTGCAGCCGCGCTCTGACCACCTGAAGAGTGATACCAAGCTAAGCGCTTGGTTCTCTGGCCACGGCCCGCATGTCGCGATCACTCAAGTCGGCGAAGGTTATCACCTGCGGGCATCGCCGGCACGCAGCTGCGCCCTCCTGCTGATGCCAGCGGCAGTTTGGTCGGATGGTGCACGGCGGAAGGGAGTCGACCACCTCCGGCAGCCCCTCGACGATGCGTCGTGCGAGCTTGCAGTCCGTTCCGTCGAAATGCGTGCACTTCGAAGATTCGCAGCGTGCCGCGAACCGCAGCACCCGGGTCGGCGGAACGTTGCCGGTCGAGTTCAACAACTCGTCGGTGACTTCGACACGCGCGTTGAGATAGGCGACGCGTGGCTCGGCAGGGGTGCCACCCAAGACGCCGAGTACGCGAGGCTCCCGCATATCAGGCTGCGCGCTCGGGCAGTCCAACGACCCATCGGTCTGCGTCATCGGTCTAGCCGATGATCGAGCGTTGGACCGGGAAGAATCCCACGAGTACGCCACCCTCGATCACCAGGGTCGCCGGTCGTCCGATCGCAGTTAGGTCGGGGGTCAATGCCCCGGTGAACCGTGCAGCATCGGACATGGAGAGCTCCGACCAAGCATCGTTCTCCACCAAATAGCCCACGAGGCCGAAGTCGGGAAAGAACTGCGGCCGGTCGAACGTTCCCGCGAAGCTGGGATTGGTCTCGAGGGCAACGGCGACGGCACTGTCTATGCGCGATCTGAGATCGTCGAATGAAATGGACTCCGGACGAAACTTGGCCATTGAACCCTCCCGGATTGACCGTGTTGCGAAAGCTCGGAGGCACGTCGTAATACGCCAAGACTGCTAAGCAGCCGGAAGCAACTCTGAAAACTTCATCCAGGATGAAGGTGGATGTTGCTACTCGATTGCCGCCGCGTCAACAGGATAATAGTTGGAGATAAATTCTCCCCTCCGACCTGCTGCGGAGAGGCTCCAAAACGTAGGTGAAGCACAAGGAACAAGCGGGATTCTTACGTCATTCGTGACACATTTATTGCGAATTTGTTGGCCTTCATCGGAAAAGACCGAGGTTGGCAAGCATCCATCTCGCTGATAGCGTCGCATGGTCCAGCGGTATTTGCTGGGGGCCCTGCGATGTTTCGTTGCCTCTAGACCACTCGCTTCGGCAATGAGCCTCGCAGCGGAGTTGCTGCGGAGACATCATGCAAATCAACTCGCGTTCGGCGCGTTTGCTCGCGCTCGTTCTTGCTTTTGGCATTTCGAGCGCCGCGCCGGCGTCGGCCGATCCTGCTACGCCCGCGAATGGGCCGGCTGTCGGCGTGTTCAGCACGCCTGGCGGCCAGGCCGAGGTGGATGCATCGCGTGGGACGCTCTCGCACGACTACGTCTTCGAATTGCCGGCGGCCCGTGGCGTGGCGCAACCGAGACTGGCCATTTCCTATGCTTCGGGATCGGGAGATGGCGAGGCTGGCTTCGGTTGGAGCCTCAGAACGCCGGTGATCGAGGCTCGTCCGCTCTCCGGCTGGCCGGAGAAGAACTCAGGAGGTGGTGCAGCCCGCTATGATCGCTACGCCGTCAATGGTGCTCCCTTGGTGGCCATCTGCAGCACGGCCCCGAATGACTCGGTGCCTCAGTGCGGCCCGGCCGAAGCCCTGCCCAGGTGGGCGGAACCAGGCGGTGCGGGCTGGATCTATTTCCGCGAGCAGAACGACAGGACATTCGCCCGCTATTTCCTGAGCCCGGACCGCGCGACATGGAAAGTCCAGATCAAGGGCGGGGTGACGCAGGAGTTCGGCAGACCGCTGGCCATGGCCGAACTCGCCGGCCCGGCCCACGAGATGGACGGCCGCACGATCGTACGCTGGCGGATCGTGCGACAGTACGAGACGGCCCGGCCTCAGAACATGATCCTCTACGGATGGTCGGCAATGGGGACGCGCGGACTGCTGTATCTCAACGATATGTGGGACACGCCACGCGCCGGCGAGGGCCCAAGGCTGACGCGCTTCGCCCATCATACCAAGCTCTTCTGGAAGCCGCTTCCCTATCCGGTGACATCCTATGCAAGTAGGCTCCAATCCACGCCGGACATGCTGCTTGCTCGCGTCGGCGTGACCAGTGCCGACTGGGACGCCGTCCGACCCCGCCAGGTCATCCGGAGCTACAAGCTGGAATATCTGACCGGCCGCTCCATCAGGTACCAGACCGGCGAAGCACCGCTGCACCGTCGATCGTTCCTCAAGTCCATCCTTCTCGAAGGGCGATGCGAATTCCGTGAGGATGCCGGGGGCGTCTTCCCGGAGGCGGCGGACTGCACGTCCATGCCGCTGGTCACGTTCAAGTACGAGGGTACCACGGGCAATTCGGCTTTCGGCGGCCTGATCGTCAAGAGCATATCGCCCGATCCGACCATGGCGCAGCGGAACGCCGTTCTGCCTTACTTGAACAGTGCGACCCTGGTCGACTTCAACCGCGACGGGCTGCCGGACGTCGTGCAGTCGTGGGAGGCGGAACCAGTCTGCTTCGGAAAGCCCGGATACGTCCGCGTGCGCTTCCCTCTCGATGGGGGGAGGGCGCTGCTCCAATGCGTGAACGCCAACGCCGAGACGGTGATCCGCAGCACGCAGCCTATCGTCGGCTGGCTCAACACTCAGTCCACGCTGCAGGCGCAGTTCAGCTATCAGTGCATGGATGCCGGCGATGGCAAGCGGGGCACCCTGCCTTGGTTCATCCGCGAAGGATTGCCGCCGGCCAACAAGCCCAGGCTTGCGAGCTTCCTGGCCGGGCAGGGCGCCGCATCGATCGTGGGCAGCTATGGCGACGGGTCGCTGATCTGGGGCGCCGGCGAGGCGAGCTTCCGCCCATTCCGCGCGACCAGGACAACGGCAGACGCGGCCTTCTGCGCCACGCCTAACGAAAGCCCCGCCTGGCGCTGGGAGACGAGCTCCTTCGATCAGCAATCCTGGCCCAAGGAGACTGGCATCCTTGGACTCGAGGAAGGGATAAACGGGCCGCGCTGGTACACCGACATCGACGCCGATGGGCTCACCGATCAGCTCGGCAGCGCGACAGGCATCTCCGTGAATGCGTATCTCGACAGCGCGACGCCGTTCTTCACTCGCAGAATCGGCGCCGGTGATCGCTACAACAACGGCACCGGCCCCGCACAGATTCCGTTCTACGCGCCCGGAGAGCCCATCAGCGTGGTGCCCAAGGTCGGCGCTCCCGCAGGCACGAGGTTCTTCTACGCCGATGTCAACGCCGATGGGCTGGTCGATCTGGCCTACTTTCCGCCGGTGGGCCCGATGGTGGTCCGCCCCGGCGACGGTCGTGGTAACTTCCGCTGCGTGCCGTCCAAGGAGCCATTGGGTTGCGCCGGCGACGAGTACCTCGCGTCGACGCCGGATTCGCCGCCGTGGAGCCCTGCTGGCGGCGCAGCCTGGAACCAGCGCTTCGAGCGATACCTGCACGACGTGACCGGCGACGGTCTCGCCGACATACTGATCTTCCGCGACGACACCAATCCGCAGCTGTCGGGAGTGATCCAGCTCTGGGTGAATGTCGACGGCCACACATTCCGCTGCTACGACACCGCGACAGCCGTTCCGTGCATCGCCGGCCGCATCGTCGACAGCATCCACTCCGTGACCACCTTCGGGCCGCATCGGGTCCAGTTCGCCGACATGGACGGCAACGGCAAGGACGAGCTCGTGCTCCTGACCCAGATGGGGGTCGGGGTGTCGGAGTTCGACGTGGGAAGGGTGCTGACGGCGTCCCCCCGGCCCGGTCTACTGACTTCGATCGACAACGGCGTCGGGGCGACCACCGACGTCGAATACAAGACCATCGCAGCCATGATGAGCCAGGACGAGCACGATTGGCGCACAGTCGCGCCAGCGGCGGGGATCGTGGTCACCAAGCTGCGCACCCACAACGATCCGACACAGACCAGCAAGCTCCTGGATCCGCTTCGTCTTGATCGCCGCACGACGTATTCCTACCGCGATGCTGCTTATGACAACTGGAGCAGGAGCCTCGTCGGATTCCGGCAGGTCGACGTCAAGGCGGGAGACCAGCCAGCGGTCACTCGCACCACGTACTGGTACGGGCCATGCCAGCAGCCGTCGATCGTCCAGGCCTGCCTGGACGGCAGCGACGATGATCCGCAAGGGCCGATCACAGGGTTGCCCGTGCGGGTCGACCGCATCGTGCCGGGCGCGGATCCCTATGCCGCTTCCAAGATCCTCTCGTCGACGGAATACTTCTACGAGGTCAGGACCTTGTTCGACCGCAATCGGGATGTTCGAACGGGGTTCCTGGTCGGCCGCGAGGTCAGGGAGTACGACGCCAGCAAGCCGTTCGGCGACGGACCGACGGGGTCGGGCGGCGGCGGCGACATCATCGTCCATTCGCCTGTCCAGGCCGGCGTCGTCCCCGTCGCCGAGAATTCCCGTTTCGACGACAATGGCAATCTGGTGATGCATAGGTCGCTGGGTCGGTCGCGCGACGGGGTCAACACCGGTATATCGAGCCCGGCGAGCCTCGATCCCGTTGCCGTCGTATGGTTCGGCAGCGACAGCGGATACGATCTTCCTGGCCCGTACAAGTGCGATCCGGACCTCTGGATCTGCTATCAGGGCGCCGTGACCTACACGACCGATCGTGGCGCTGATCATGGATACCAAACGCTGAGACGCGAGCGCTTCGGATACACTCGACAGGGCGACCTGGCGTTCGAGGAGTACTGGCTGAACCCCGCCTATCCTCATCTGGCTCGTCGTCATGCGGACGGAGCGGAGGTGGCTCCGCTGCCGTCCGGACTGACGTCAGGGTCGGGATGGCGGCGAACCATGGGCTACTCCTTCGATGAGACGTACGGAGGCATCAAGCTCGAGGTTCGATCCGGCGAACCGACGCAATGCACGACATACGACTGGGACCCCGCGTTCCGGCAGCTCGTCGCGGTGACGAGCGAGCACTTCAGCGGATGCTCGGGCAATGCCTTGGTCAAGCGCACCGACTATGATCGAGCTTTCGCGACAGTCGCGCTGGCAGTGGATCAGACCGGTCAGATCACGCGCGTGCAGCTCGATCCTTTCGGGCGCCCGGTCAACATAGACCTGCCTATGCCGGACGGAGCGCTCGGTGCGACCACCTCGTCCATCAGCTTCGCCTATATCGACGCCAAGCCGTTGAGCTCTGTATCGACCATCCGAAAGGCGAGCACCAGCAGCGCCGACAGCGTAGTCGTCATGGACATAATCGATGGCATCGGGCGCCACCCCGCGCGGCTCCGGGCCCGCGCCTCGACCAACGAATTCATCATCGAGAACTGGGTGGCGATGGACGCGGCCGGCAATCCGTCCAAGTCTTACGACACGTTCGCATTGCCGGCCGCGACCCTGGTCGCGTCCATGAGCGGCGGCGGGACCATGAATCTGACGCCTTCGAGTTCACCTGTCGGCATCGAGTTCGTCCGCGACGAGTTCGGCCGAGTGACTTCCGTGAGGCGCAGCGGCCAGGAAGTCATGCGCTACGCCTACCAGCCGTACTCGACCTCCGTACAGAACATCCGACAGATCGCGGGAAGCGAGCCTGGTCGAACTCTTTCCACCACGGACGGCTTCGGGCGGGAAGTTCGCGTGAGCGTGGATGGATCGGGAAGTCGCGTGGTCACCGAGGTCGTCTACGACGCACTAGGGGATGTCGTGTCTGCGCGTCGCGGTTCGCCGGGCAGCATGCGTACCGTCAAGACGATCGTCTACGATACCATGGGTCGCCTCGTGTCGCAGAGCGATCCGGAATCCGGCACGTTCACCTATGGGTGGGACGATGGTGGCCGCCTCGTCGGCACCAGCGATAGCCGAGGATGCGGCAAGAATCTGCGGTACGACGGCATCGGTCGTGTGCTTGGCGAAGACTATTCGCCCTGCATCGGCACGCAGCAGGACTATAGCGCGCCGGACGATGCGACAGGCGCCGGATACGAACTGTTCTACAAGTACGACGCCTACACCACGCAGCCCGCGAGCGACGCGACCTACCGTCCTATCCTCGGTTTGGCTCGAGGTCGTCTGGCGGAGATCGTCGATCGGGTCTCCCGTGTCCGGATCGGGTACGACACCCGCGGCCGCATCCGCAGCTTCGGTCGCGAGATCGGAGCCGTCGGCGGAGCGCCGAAGCTGCCCGAGTACGTCCAGCGAACCGACTACGACCTCGCCGACCGCATGACCAGGATGGGGACTGGCGCCCACAGCCCGGAGTTGCTGGTCAACGGAGCGAGCGACTTCGTCCTTGCTTATTCGAACGGCCTGCTCGCGAGCGTTGGGTCGTCCTACGGCTCGATCGTCGCCAGTGCTCAGTACACTGCGACGGACATGATCAGCGCGATGCGCTATGGCGACTTGGCCGGAACGGCTGTGACCTCGACATACGACGCGCTGGGTCGCCTCAGCAGGTACAGCGCCTCGCGCGTCGCACCCGCGCTCTGGTCGGCGCCGCTCGGACCGCACGAGCTGCCGATAGAGACGAGGCAGAAGCAGCTCTTCGATTTCGTACTCTCATTCGACGACTTGGGTCAGGCAACCCGTATCGAGGACCGCGCTCCTGTCGGCGAGTGGTTCCCGCCCGGATCGCCTCAAACTGCACGGAGCATGGCCTATGACTGGTACGGTCGACTGACCAACGTCGTGACGACCTACGAGGGACTGGCCGAATGGACCTACCCCTTCCAGTGGGAGGAGGATCAGGGAAGCCCGTCCCAGTTGCCGCTGCAGACCGCGCCTACGCGACCCGCGACCCAATCGTTCGAGTACGACGCCCGCCACAACGTGGTCAAATCGTCCGACGACCTCGACCTGGTCTTCGATCGATCCCTGGGGGATGCCGTCCTGGGCGAACCCAGTCGCCGGTCGGACCGGTTGATGTCGACCGACTCCACCACTTCGGACTATGACGAGGCAGGCAACCTCACCCGGCTCCTCGTGACCCGGCGCGGGGAATGCTTCTCGGTCGTTAGCCCATGCAGCAATCTGTTCCTCTTCGACTGGAACGAGATCGGTGAGCTTTCGCGAGTGCGCCGCTGGGATTATCCGGTGGAGCCGGACGTCGTGGTGCTGCTCGGCGGCGACCCGTCGGGGACACCGGACTGGGAGCGCAACAACGGCTTCAGCCTTGGTCAACGCGTCGTGACCTCGCTGTCCTACCAGGGCCAGGCACCGCGATACGATGTCGATCCGCTGAGCACGGTACATCTCGACCAGGTCGAAGCGACCAATGGCGCGTTCCTCGTCGCCAGAGGCGACGAGGAAGTGCGTTTCGCCGGCATCGCGACGGTTCGGTACGACGCGGAGGGATATCTGCCGCACAACCCGCCGGCCAGTCGGCTGAACGTCTTCCTGCACCTGCCTGACGCCTTCGGCTCGTCGACGATCACCATCGACAAGGGCACTAGCGAGGTCGTGGAGCGCACAACTTATCAGCCCTACGGTGCGGTCGAGAGCGACTTCCGCCACGGACGCTGGCGCGGCTTCCGCACCGATAGGAGGTTCGGCGGAAAGGTGGAGGACGTCGAGTCGGGCCTGCTGAATTTCGGCGTCAGGTTCTACCTGCCCTACCTCCAGCGCTTCATCAGCCCGGACCCGATCTCCGTGCACGATGTCGCCCTGGGCGAAAGCGCGTACGGCTACGCCATGGGCAATCCGGCCGGAAACGTCGACCCCGACGGCTTCCAGACCTATCGCGAAGTGGACGGTACGATCTACTTCGACCCCGACCTCATCCAACCAGAAAAGCATCAGCAGTCGGTGGGGGCGCAGGCGAGCGGCGCCGGGTCAGAAGGCGTGATGGGAATACGGGATGCCAACGACCTCGTGAATGCGGCGCTCGACGACAATTTCCCGCTGAGGATTCCGTTCACCTACGATTCCTACTTCACCGTGCAGCACACCAAGAACCAGATCGCCAACATCGCCATCGACATCCTGATCGAGCGCTCGGATCCGTTGGGCATCGTCAATACGGTCGACAGCCTGACGGGCATCGACGTCACCGAGTCGGTTCACATGAATACAGGGGGCGACGACCCGCGCGACAAGAGCAGGATCGTCGGTACCGTCGCAACCATGCTGCCGATGGTCTACAGTGCGCGTGGCGTTCCCGCGGCCGTGAAGGCGGCCGCCGAGGAAGGGAAACTGCTGCTCATCCTCCGAAAGGCGATGCGGTTGGAGAATGCCGCCGCGTCGCGCAAGACCATCGTCGTGGCCCTTGGACGCAACGGCGAGATCGCGGTGGCGACATCACGGGCCCACCTCGAGGAATCGACCCAACTGTGGCTGAAGAAGAACGGCTACATCGAGGCTGTCCTTCAGAACTCGCACGCTGAGGAGTCGCTCATCCGTGGTCCAAGGGGCAAGTTCCTGCCCACCCGTGCGGTGGTCAGCAACATCATCTGCCCGCGCTGCGGCACAATCATCAAGCTTCTGGGAGGCAAGCTCACCGGTCCGCGGTCTTTCACCTTCCCCCGAACCTTGGGGACGAACTACAAGTAGCGCATGCTATCTGTCTCTCCATGAAGGGTACGAGCTCACCGTCGGCTACTTTCGGCGGTGACAGACTGCTGCAATTGGTGCCGGCTCCCGCCGAGTTCGAAGCATCTACCGGCTCAGGATTTTCGTGGTCAGACGCTCTGCACGGTCTGCGTCAAGAGAGATTGGTGTCGACAAACACCTGAGAGCATTCGTGATCCGGGCTACTTCGAACACATGCCCTCGAGGCGGTGTCGGTAAATCGGTGCGTTATTTCCACTAGGAGGATACTTATTCTCTGGTATGGTGCTAAGACGATGCACTTCATGCTGGAGGAAAAGGTGCGCGTCATGAAGTTGTCGCAAGTCTAGCGGATCAAATTTCTTCTGCATTCAACGATGTCGCGGCCAGCCGACGACCGGCCGGCGTGTCTCTGCGTGCAAGCGAGCGTTCGACGGCTGGGCCGGTGGTGACGCAATGCCTTGAGCGCTCAACTTGGGGTGGCCCATGCAAGAGAGTCTTCGAAGAACCTTAGGCGCCATGCTGGCACTGTCGTTCTGCCTCCCTCAATTCGCGGCCGCGTCCGAGACGTGCATAAGGATCCAAGAGGAGCCTTTCGCGGGCGAGGTCGTTCGGAAGGCCCACCTCAAGTCAGGGCAATCACCATTGGCGATCTTCTCGGCGCCGTTGGCAGTCAATACCGATGGGGCGCCGACGTCGTACCATCCCGCCGACGAGAAGGGGAAGACAGATGCTATCAATCGGATCGACAATGGCATCGCGATCTACGTTCGTGCGACCCACGAAAAGGTGCCCGTGGACACCGAGTGGTTCTTCGAAGTCTACAGGCAGTGGCGTGCTGCGGGTTTTCCCAAGCGATTGAACGATGAGTACCAGATCAATTGGGAGAGCGTGCTCGCGCCAAGGCCCGACGGGAACGGCCCCTGCATCCTCGAGAGCGGGTACTTCGGGTCGCTGACGGCCTTGAAGAACGGACTCAAGGGCGACGCGCGCGGAGATTGCCAGTCCGCCGACCAACTCGATCAGCGCTATATTCCCGCCATCGTCCTGCGCGGGAGCGCCAACCCGCTCAAGACATATGGCGCCGCGAAGGGCGATCTGGTCGTCGCGATCAATCCGATCACGAACGTCACCGTGGCCGCCATCATTGGCGACACCGGGGACGGTAAGCGAATTGGCGAGGGCTCGGTCGCGCTCAATCTGGCGTTGCTTGGCAAGAGCGACGTGCCAACCACCTACGCGGCGGCCAAGAAGCTGGACACTGGGACGAAATCGATGATCGTCGTGGTGCTGCCAGGGTCCGCGACGTTCGAACTTGCTCGTCCGTACACCGCGGACAACATCGCTGCTCGAGTGGATGGTTGGCTTCGCAAGCACGAGTATGGGCCGCTGTCGTCCTTTGCGGACATAGCGCGGACTTGCGCGACGGGCCTTTAGGGAGATCTCAATGAAACTCGTTATCACTCCGCTGCTTGTCCTCTGCCTGCTCTCCAGTGCTGTGGCAGCGGACATGCCGCTCGGCCCGTGCGTCGTCGCCACCGACTGGGCGATCGATCCTTCCGATCCTCCGGGCACGGCGACCATCAACGACACCGACGGACGGACGATGCTCGAATATCTTCCGCAGGCGTCCAACGATGAAGCCAAGTTCAAGGCATCGTTCGTCGGCCTCGATCCGGTCACTGCCTACAGGATCGAACTAGACGTCGAGACCGGCGGTTCGAGCGGTCGGTTCCAGTTCTCGATCTCCAGCACCACCAACGAGGAACGAGGGATATCCCGCGCCATGGCGCCGGAGAAGACGGAACGCCTGAGTTGGGACGCCAATGGGGGAGCGATCGAAGTCGTCATGGAGAGCGACGGCGATGCGCGATCGAAGTTCTGGGCATTCGTGGGGCCGCTCCAGGCGTGCCCTATGGGCCCAGCGGAGTGAATTCGAAACCGGTTCGAGCGTTCATCGAGCCAAGCAGTCGACCACTACACGAGGCAATCATGATCTCACGTGCATTGACCGCAGCCAGCGTCGCCATCGTGCTGTCCGTCCTAGCGACGCCATCGCTCTCCCAGGCACTCGACAAAGAGGCGGACTGGGATGTCCTGACGGACGACGCCTCGCGTCAGGTGCTGTTCGAGGAGATGATCAAACCGGTGCGCGAGGAGGAGGACGGCACTCCAATCGACTTCGGCATCCCGCGCGAGTTCCTGTTCCCGGTCGACGCGGAGAAGGACCGAACCAAGGAGCAGGTGGGCGGCGATTACCCCGCGAGAACCAATGTGGTGTTCGGCATCGACATCAGCCACCACACGGGGAACATCAAGTTCGCGACCCTGTACGAACAGAAGGTGCGCTTCGTCTATGCCAAAGCCACTCAAGGCGTTCGGTTCAAGGATGGCGACTTCGGCGACTTCTGGAAGCGCCTCGGCGAGTTGCCCGACGATCGTCCGGTCTACAGGGGGGCGTACCATTTCCTGACGGCCAAGGGATCGGCCGCCGACCAGGCGAAGTCCTTCCTCGCATACCTCAAGCTCCACGGCGGGCTCGAGGCGGGCGACCTGCCGCCGGTGATGGACCTCGAGTGGGACCGTTCGTCCAGCAACCCTGATCAATGGAAGGGCCACGAGGACGAGATCATCGCAAAGACGTTGGAATGGCTGCGACTCGTCGAGGAGGGAACCGGCCGCGTGCCCGTCATCTATACAGCACGCAGTTGGTGGAAGGAGCGCGGTCTCGACGAAGCGGACTTCGCGCAGTTCGATCGCTACCCCATCTGGATCGCGGACTATTCTAAGTCCCACAAGGCAAAGGAGAAGCCGTTCCTGATCAACGATCGGGTGCAGACGATGTGGCAGTTCGCCGACGACTCCCAGCTCACGTCGGGATACCGCGGCTCCCTCGACGCGAACATCTTCTACGGCAGCATCGACGACTTCCGCTCCGCATTCGGCATCCCGAACTAGGACCCGGCTGCCGTGGCGCGCTCAACCAGCCTGGCGATCTTGTTTGCGGTCGTCGCCGCACTCTGGACCTCGTCCGCTGTGGCCTGCGAGGCGGACGTTCGCGATGAAGCGATGTGCGACTACTTCGCGGTATACCGGCCGGAAGGCACGCCGACCAACCCACGCATACTCGACCGGATGGGGCTGAAGGGAAAGACGGAGTCGGTCAGGAGCTACGCCTTGATCGTCGACGTGAACCATTATCCCAACTTCCCCGAGGACGATCGTGACCTGCTGCCTGCGAAGAACGACCTGAAGAACTTGACCGCGTTCTTCAGGGAGCAGGAGTTCGACGAGGTGATCGTCCTCGAGAACGAGGTGGCAACCCCGGAGACGATCTCATACTTCCTCGAGGAGTACCTCCTCAACGCCAGCGCTGCGCATAGCAGGATGACCCGCATCGTGTTCGCCTATTCTGGGCACGGTGCCGATGGCGCCAACCCCGGCGCGCCCGGATCGATCGTCCTCTCCAACGCCTACTCCGGCAGGGATCCCGCCGGCACGATCAAGCTCAACAAGCTGCAGGTGATGTTGAGCAATCTCGCGGAGGAGAGCTTCCACCTCCTTGCTCTTATGGGCTCCTGCTATTCCGGCGGCATCTTCTCGGTATCGGGTGGCGGCGGGGACAACATGTTCTTTTCCAAGGCACCTGGGGCGCATGCGATCTCGGCCACGTCCGCAGACGAACTCGCGTACGGCCTCAGCGCGGAGGAGGGGAGCATCTTCTTCGACCAGTTCATCCGTGGCATCAACTCTGGTTGGGCAGATCCGACGTACGCCGGTCATTTCAGCGATGCGAATGGCATGACGGTCACCGGGGGCGGAATCGTCCGGCTGGCGGCCGCGGCCGGTTACGTGTCGGGCTTCCTGGACAATACGCCGAATCCGAGCACAGGCGGGCCGTTCCCGCAGGTGCTGCTTGGCGGCATTCGCGCTGGCAACGCAGGCGGCGGCGCCTTCTTCTTCCTGGTGCCGTTCGGGGACAGCCTCATCACCGCCGATCTGGGACTTCCTCCCGATGCTCCCGTGCTGATGGGGGAGAGCCTCGACACCGGCAGTGCCGTTCGGGACCGCCCCGACATCAAGGTCTTCAATTCGCCCGATACCTACCAAGTGTTCGGGATCGACGTCAGCCATCACAGCGACGTGCGGGACTGGGAGGAGGTCAAGGAGACCGGCGTGTCGTTCGCGTACATCAAGGCCACCGAAGGAAAGACCTTCAAGGATCCCGAATTCCGGGGGAACTGGGATGGCGCGGCTTCGGTCGGCATCGCCCCGGGCGCATACCACGTCTTCCACTTCTGCCGAGACGCGGAAAGCCAGTTCGAGAACATCCGCAGCGTGGTGCCTGACGACCCCGATGGTCTCCCGATCGCGATCGACCTGGAATGGGTGGATGGGCCATCCATCCCGAGCCAGCAGACGTGCGACGACATCGGCAAGGCGCGATCGACGTTGAGGGAATTGCTCCGGCTCATCCAGGATGAGTATGGCAAGGCCCCGATCGTCTACGCGCATTCCGGTGGCGTGAAGGAGTTGCTGGGCGGCGAGTTCGACGATTACGCCCTTTGGTTGCAGAACTGGCACAAGGGTGGGGAGGGGCCGACGTTGTCGGGTCGGAACCCCTGGACGATCTGGCAGTATTCGGGCGATGGCGACATCCCTGGTGCGACCAACATCGACCTCAATGCATTCTTCGGCACCGAAGACGAGTTCGCGTCCTTCGCCCTGGGGTTGGGCAACGTCGCGCTGCAGGCCGCTCTGAATTAGGAGCTAGGTCGGCACCCGCCCAGGCACCGAACGACTCGGGCGTCGGGACGAATGGCATCGTGCAAGTCCGCTCCTTGCTGGATCCAAGTCGTTGTCGGCTCCTGGGCAGCCGGGGAATCGGCGAGCTTCCATGCATGCGCACCACTCTCTCCCGCTCGGACTTCGTCATGCTGAGGCATCTGGATGCAACTTGGCATAGGGCAAGAAGGGAACGCCTGGATCCGCACCTGACGATCGAGAGGGAGGAGCGAAGGTTCACGCTCGTGCGCAGCTACGACCCGACGCCTGGTCTCTACCATTGGTGGCTATCGTGCTGGCGTCGTCGCATGTGGGACGAGCGAGGCTTCGGCGTGCCCGTTGGTGGCGAGGAACTGCTCGAGATCCGTCGGGCCCTGACTCGCTTCCATGCGCTGCGCGATCGTCTTCCACGGAGTCACCGCGACGTCGGGCAGTACAAGACCATCAGCGACCTCCAGGCGATCGTTCCGACACGTATCGCGCAAAGCCAGCGCCGTATTCAGATCGCAGCCTGGAAGAGCAATGCCAGGGGGCGATCCGAGACGCTGTTCCATGATGGTGCCTGGCGTATCGTCAGGCTCGATGGCTTCGATGCAGCTAGGTTCTGGGGCCTGGGAACTCGGTGGTGCACGACATCGGACGAGGCCACCTTCCTTCGATACACCAGGCGTTCACCACTGGTCGTATTCCTCACGCCCCGTGGAAAGTTCCAGCTGCACGTCGGCGGCGCCTTCAGGAACGCCGAGAACCAAGATGCCTCGCGCGAGGAGTTCAGCGATGCACCGTCGGAGTTCGGCGAGATATTCTTGCGCCTGAGAGGATGATGCGTGCTGATGGTCCATGGGGACGCGCAGCGCGCCAAAGCTCGATCCAAGTCTGCGGACGATCTTCCATCGCTCTTCCTGTCGAACCCGCTGGTCACCTGCCGCCAGGTGCTTCATTATGACAATGCGACGGGGGCGGCATTGCTTTTCAAGTACCTTCATGACGAGGCGTTTCTGATATTCTCGCGGGGCAATCGTCATCTGTACGAGGCATGCCTGCTCGATATCTATTCGAGATACTTCGAGGTTGGGACCCAGTTCCCGACCCCGCCCGAGATCATACATGCGATCTACGACGTCCTGGCTTCCAATCCGGACCTGCTTGTCGACGAGGGCGAGCTGCAGGCTCTTCCGGAGATCGTGTCCTCCCGGAGGCGCAGGATCCGTTTCGTCGGATCCGGCGGCGCAGCGGGGGACAAGGCGCTTCGCCTTGCGGGTCACGTCTACTCGCGGTTCGTCGCCACCGGTTGGCTCGAAGAGGAGGAGTACGGGCTCCGCGTCACCGTTGACATGCCGATGGGCGCGCTCCTCGTCACGCAGAGGCTGGCCAGTCTCAAGAACGACATCGCAAAGCGTTTCGGCGGTGTGGTGGTCCAGATAAAAATAAGCCTCGAGAACGCCGCCAATCTCGCAGCTTCGTCGGACGCGCGCATAAAGAGCGACGCTTCGCAGGCGCTCGACACCGGCATCGAGCACGTCACCGATTTCACCAAGACTCTCCGAGCCATTTTGTCCGACCTCAAGAGGATCCGACGAGCGCTGCTCGAGGCGCCAAGCCTTCGGGATCGAATCGCCACCTACTTCGACCAGTTCATCGGGGAGCTCCTGCTCAAGGATTTCCGGTCGATCCTGACGACCAACCATCCGTATCGTTACAGGGAACGCATCATCGACCTGGCCCGAACCCTCTCGCAGGACGAGACGATCATGCAGGCACTGGCCGATGGTTACCGCACGAGCGGCATCTCCCGAACGAAGGAGGAGGGCTACCGGCAGGCGCTGCACAATCTGATCTCGATCGAGACCGCGTTCGAGAGCATCGGCGAGATGTTCGAGCGCATCTCACAGTTCCGCCGTGGGCTCGAGATGAGGCTGAGAAACACCGTCCGTTACGCCGAGCAGGGGGAGCGGGGGCTGGTCGTCCGCGCCGAGGCGCTGATCCGAGGACTGGAGGGACTGCTTGCGGCGAACCCGGAGCGCTATGAACGACCGTCGGTGCCATCGCCGATCCAGAAGTCCAGTGCGCCGCTGTCGGAGAAGCTTTTCGCCCTGCGCCGGCGACCACGGGAGCCGATCCAGGTCGGCGCGTTGAGCAGACGCGCTCTCGATCCGCTGTACGTGATGCGAAAGCGGCTTCGTTCGGACTACCTCCGGCGCATGAACCCGACGCCCGAGGCGGTTCGGGCATATCTTGGCAAGCTGCTGCCCTGGCCGGGAGCGTCGTTGGAGGCTCGCGGCATCGAGATCAACGACATCGACGAGTTCCTCGCCTTCGATGCGGTGCGACGTCTGGCGGTGGCCGGGAGCATGCCTGCCGAGTTCGCTGCAGACTTCTCGGTCGAACTGCTCGAAGGCTCTCCGCCTCACGACGGGGACTGGCTGCGCTGCACGAACTTCGTCGTGCGGCGGCTGCACGAGGAGGCCAGCGATGCTCAGTGAGTTCGTCGAGATCGAGGTGGATTTCGGCGAGGACAAGGCAGCCGACCTGCGCAAGGCGTGCAGATACCTCCTGCGCAATCAGTTCGTGTTCAACGGGCGTGGACTGGCCACCATCTACGACACGCTCACCGACGGCCGCTTCCGGCGGGTCGTCTCGGAGTTCTTCGATTGCGTCGGCTACGCGGTGCACCACGATGCCGAGGATCAATGGGTCGGCATCATGCTTGCCGAGGACGACCCAACCGGCGGTGGAAGGCTGCGCCTCGACGAGACCATCGCGCTGCTGGTGGTGGCCGCGCAGTGGCAGGCCGAAGTGGATCGCGGCGAGGTTCACGAGAGGGCCATAGTGCGGACCACGTTCAACGTGCTCTACGAGAGATACAAGGACGCGATCCAGAAGGTCAGCAGCACCGCGATCAACAAGTCGCGCTTCCTCGAAATGCTTCGCGACCTCTCCGCCCGCCATCTCGTTCTCGTCGGCGACGAGGATCGCGACCTGCAGGACAGGGAGGTCGACATCCGGCCTATGATCAAGCTCGTCAGCGGCGACGATGCCTTGCGCCGCATCGAGGCCTACGTCCGCGAGGAGATCGTCATGACGACTCCGGAGATTCGAGCGGACATCCTCGGCGAGGACATCGCGACCCGCACGGAGGAGGCATCCAATTGAAGCTCTGTCACGTCGCGATGGTCGGCTGGCACATGTTCGACATCGAGGACATAGCTGTCGAAGGGGATATCGGGATCCTGGGCGAGAACAGGTCGGGAAAGTCCACCATTCTCGATCTGCTTCAGATCATCCTCACGGGCGCGAGTCCGGCGTACTACCGCCTCAATTCCACTGCCGGGGACAACGGCGGGGTCAAGAGCAAGTCGCGTCGAACCGTGCATGGATACTGCCTCGGCGCGCTCGGGGAAGGCGATTTCAAGCGCCCGACGAGCCTGACCTACGTCTCGATGAGCTTTCGCGATCCCGAGGAGAGACGACCACCAATAACGATCGGTCTGGCGATGGAGGCCAGTCAGAGCGAAGCGACCGAGGTTGTGCTCGGGCGCTTCGTGGTGGTCGGCGAGATTCTCACCACTGCCGATTACCTGGAGACGCGCGATGCAGTCCTGTATCCGATCGCCTGGGACGATTTCCGGGTTTCGGCCTCCGCAAGGTTCGGGGCTGACGGGTTCATCAACCATCGCGAACGCGCCCTCGATTTCGTGCGCGAGTACATGCGCAGGTTGGTCCCGGCCATGCCGGCGGGGGAGAAGCACGCCTCGGCCATGCTGAAGGCGATCGTGAACGCCATGACCCTGCCGACCGGCCTCTCGGCGACGGAGTTCGTGCGCAACTTCATCATTGCCGACCATCCGATCAGGATCGCGGAGCTTCGCAACTCAATAGAGACCTATCGTGGCGTCGACCGCGCGATCGCCGACATGAAAGCGCGCCTGGCGGAGCTCAAGGTCATCGCCGAGCATGTCGGACGGTTTGCCGAAGCCGTCGACCAGGAGACCCTGGAGGCCTGGATCGTCAAGAGGGCGCGTCACCTCGCCTCCCTCTCGAGGCATAGGGAGCTCAAGCGCGTGATCGCCTCCACCGAGCAAAGACTCAGGACGCGCGACGAGGACGTGGAGGAGATGAACCTCCGCATCGAAGAGATCGACCTGGTGATCTCGAACACGCTTGCTCTCCTGGCGGCCAAACGGGCCGGTAGCGGCCTCGATGCCAAGGAGAAGCTTGCCGCTAACCTCGACCGTCGCGTCTCCGAGATGGAGGCGGCAATCCAGCGCAGGTTGACCCTTGCTCAGCGGCTGGCGCCCGCGGCAACGCTGGCCGGCCTGGACGCTGCCTCGCGCTCGCTCCTGGGTCGGCTCGCGCTGACGGCCAAGCAACTGCCGGAGTCGCCCGGCCCGTCCCAACTCATCGAGGCGGAGGCCGGACTGCTCGCCGAGATCGGCTCCCTGCTCGAGGTCCTGGACGCGCTCAGGTCAGAGGCGACGGAGCGCGTGGTGACGATCAGGAATCGTCTCGACGAGCTGCGCGCGTTGCTCGGCGACGATCCGTCGAGGCGCCCCGCGGACGGTCATCTCGACGGATCGACGCGCAAGCTGATGCTCGCTCTGCGCCAGGCGAACATGTCGCCACGTCCGTTATGCGACCTGATGGAGATAACGGATCCCGCCTGGAGCTCGGCGGTGGAGGGCCTTCTGGGGCGAGACAGGGAAGCCGTACTGGTGGACCGATCCGACATCGGCGAGGCCACGCGGATATTCAAGGCGGGCCGCCGGGAGTTTCGGGGCGCTTCGCTGGTCAGCCTCGGCAAGATCCGCGACGGCGGCGAGCAGCCCCGCCCAGGCTTCCTGCCGAGCGTCGTGCGAACGGATGATCGCGATGCCATGCTGTTCGTGCTTCGCCGGCACGGGAACGTACGGCTTGCGCAAACCATGGCCGAGTTCGAGCAGGACGGTCGTGCGCTGATGCAGGATGGTCTCTACGACGATGGCCTCACCCGCAACCATCGCGGTATCGATCCGAACGACTTCAAGATCGGACGGGCTGCGCAGGCATCGATGGCGTTCCGGCGCCAATCCGAGCTCGAGGAGCTCACCGAGACGTTCGTGGCGGCGGCGGCGACCGGGAAGGCGCTCGACGACGCGATCCGGACGCTCGTGCAGTTGCGAAGCGACGACGGGCGCTTCGGCGCGCTCTTCGAGCAGGCAAGCCAGGCAGTTTCCGAGCAGGAGGCCACCCAGGCGGAGGTGGCGACCATCCGGGCGCGTGGCGACGACGGCTTGAGCGAGAAGCTCCGCGCAAACCGTGCGCTCAAGGAAAGGGCGCTCGAGGACAGAAAGAGGCTCGAGGACGAGCTCGCCCAGGATCGGGCGACGGTGAAGTCGAACCAGATCATGCTCGGCGGCCTTCAGAACGTGCCAGGTTCTCACATGAACCTGGCACTGGCGAAGCGACTGTATGCCGAGCACCGCCGGGTGCACCGTCTCGGCCTTGGCGCGGGTGCGAAGGAATATCGCGCTCGGTACGAGAAGTCCCATGTCGACCCGGCCGAAGTATCGGCCCACTTCAAGGCCCATTCGGACATCGCCGATTCAGCAGCAACCTCGCACGAACGGGCCGTTCACCGCCGGATCGACGCGAACGACAGGGCGAGAGCTGCGCTCCGCTCATACTTCGACAAGTTCGGGCCCAGCTCGCAGGTGGGCTCGGAAAGCGCGTTGCTGCTTGAGGTCCGGCCGTGGCTCGATCTCAACATCGGCGACATCGAGAACAATGCGCTGCGCGAGAGGGAGCGCGAAGCGGCGGAGGCCGCGGCGCAAGCACGAAGCCTTTTCAGGAGCGAGTTCATCAACGAGCTCACCAGCCGCATCGGCAATATGGAATGGGAGCTGCGCGCGCTGAACGCCAGCATGGCGTCCCACCCCTTCCACAGTGAGCGCTACAGCTTCCACAAGACCCAGGACGCAGTGTTTGGGCCGATCCTTCGTGTCATCGACATCGCGAAATCGTCCGACGAGGCGCTTGATCAGTTGTTCCGGGAGGAGATGCCCGAGGACTTCGAATACGCCGAGACAATCGCGGAAGTGACCAGGCTCCTCGAGGATCCCGACATCGACTTCTCCACCTTCGAGGACTATCGCCGCTTCTACACCTTCGACCTGCACATGGAGGACTTGGTAAAGGGACGGCGCGAACGATGGGAGTCGAGGCGGCAGACCGGCTCGGGTGCCGAGCAGCAGGTGCCGCTCTACGTGGCCATTGCCGCCTCCCTGGCATCGGTGTTCGGTCACAAGTCCGGCGGTCGGGCGGATGGCATCGCACTCGCCATGTTCGACGAGGCGTTCACCAAGCTGGATGGGAAGAATCAGAGGCAGATGATCTCCTTCTTCCGGTCGTTGGGCCTGCAGGTGGTGATCGTGGCGCCTCCCGAGAAGCGCAGCATCGTCACGGGCTACATCGATACCATCGTCGAGGTGGACCGCGTGGGGGACGATGCGAGCACCGAAGTGGTGCTGCTCAAGGAGCGCGTGCGGCGGGAGGTGGATGCGATAAATCCGGACAACCTGTCCGATGACGACGTGCGGAAGCTACTGGCGGCGGAGTAGGGATTGGTCCGCCGCTTCACCGATGCCTCTCGACTGCTGCACGACCTCCTGGATCGCCATGAGGAAGGAGTGGCCATCGTTCGCGCCTATCCCGATGAGGTCGGGTTCCGCGACATCGGCGAGCTCGACAGGTTCGATCGGGAGTTGGTCCGCGCCGCGGCCGGAGGGGCAGTGGCGGTCATTCGGGGGACGGGCCGTGACCGCGACCGACTCGTGAGGGTCGACCTGGTCGATGCCGGCCGTCTCTTCGAGCACCTCGGTCGGGTTCCTTCCGCGACACGGTCGGAGGATGCGGCCGCTGTGATCTTCGGAGGCGCCCGACTCGCGACCGGCATCGAGGGGGCGGCTCGTCAGGCGCTGGCAGCCTGGGCGCGCAACAAGGCGTGGTGCGGCCTCGCGCCCGGCGACACTGCCGGCCTGCGCACCGCCGTATCGCTCGCGCAAGCACTTCTCGAGGACAGGCATCGCGGCCTGGACTACCGCACGTTCTCCCTGCGTCACGGTGGCGGAACGAAGGCCCTAGAGCGGCTGGAGCCGGCGGTGCTGCGAATCCTTTCCGGGGCGATGGAGCTCCCGGCCGGCAACGACGGCAGGGCGATCCTGTCGGAGATGGGACTCGATCGGTTCGGACCGCCTCTGCTGCTCAGCGGCCCCATCCGGCTCGATGACTTCGAGGTGCCCGCATGGCTGCCCTATTTCGGCATCCCGCCGCGGGAGATCGCAAGAGTGGTCTTCGTACGTCGGCCGCGCTACATCCTCTCGATCGAGAACCAGACGAGCTTCAACCGTCAGGTCATGGAGGTGGACCCTGGTCGATCCGGCCTCACCTTCTATTCCGGCGGCTATCCCTCGCTCGACGCGCAGCGTGCCATCGCCCACATCTCCAGAAAGCTCTCGGACGTCCCATTCTTCCATTGGTCCGATATCGATCCGGAGGGCGCGTGGATCTTCCGTACCGTCGAGCGTGCCGCAGGACGCCCTATCATTCCGCACATGATGGATGCGGCCCTCGCGCAGGTGCAAGGCGTGGCGGGCGGATCTGGCAAGAACCTCCGGCCGGATCAGGCGAGCGGCTCTGCCATCGCCGGTCTGGTGGGGTATTTCGAGCAGGAAGGGGCGAAGTGGCTCGAGCAGGAGGCGCTCGATCCGACGATGCCGGAAGTCGGTTCGTGCGCCGTACCTTCGCGTGGCGAAGGCTAGCGCAAGGGCCTTCTTCGCACCCGCGCGAGCTGCTCCAGAAGCGTGACGACCTCATTGGCGTCCTCCGGCGTTCCATCCCAGATGCGAAGCGCACTTGCGACGATCCTCGCCGCCGGGTCCACGTCCGTCCCGGCCGAAGTTGAGACACCCAAGAAAGTGCAAATTTGCATCAACTCTGGATTGTTGGTGGCGAATTTGCCGTGGAGGAATCGGCTGATGCGGCTGGGATGCACGCCGGTCTGCCTGGCAAGAAGCGCGGCGCTCATGGCCCGATCCTGCAGCGCCTTGCGCAGGGATTGCGCGAGGTTGTCCGCATCTTCTCTTGAAAACCGCATAGCCATCGCATATCGTCAGTATTGCAGATTTGCAATCCCTTGTGAGTTGACGGTGAACAAATGACGGGTACAGTTGGAAACGAAGGCATGGCCTGGAGCCAGCAGCGGGTGGCGGCGGTGAGGATCGCGATGGGGCCTTCGATAAGACTGCACAGCGGGGCGTGGTTGGACCTGACTGCGCCCGAGAACTGCGAATTCACCATCGACGACATCGCGCACGGCCTCGCGCTTCAGTGCCGATACGCGGGTCAATGTCGCGACTTCTACTCGGTCGCCGAGCACAGCCTGCTAGTCTGCGAGATGGTCGGGGAGGACCCGCTCGCCGCTCTGCTACACGATGCGGCAGAAGCATTCCTCGGCGATGTCACCCGTCCGTTGAAGCAGATGCTGCCGGACTATCGAAAGGTGGAGTCCCGGATGCAGGCGGCGATCCTGGAGCGGTTCGGCGTCGCCACTATTCCGAACCCTGCTATCAAGCGTGCGGACCTACGCGTCCTGGCTGCGGAGCAGAATCAGGTCATGCCCGAAGGGACGGACGAATGGGCGGATCGCGACGGCATCGAGCCAG
>VFQQ010001849.1_pt1 | contig 27023 bp, 22 predicted proteins | sample 3512341 | NCBI WGS metagenome assembly VFQQ01 (sample SAMN10412373, study PRJNA504923) | tailings metagenome | isolation source: Relicate 2 Philex TSF1 revegetated site | place: Philippines: Tuba, Benguet | collected 2017-08-29
TGCGCGAAATCGTCCTGATCAATATCACCGGCGAAGATCGCCCCGGACTCACCGCAGCCATCACCGGTGTGCTGGCTCAGGGCGGGGTGAACATCCTCGATATCGGTCAGGCGGTGATCCACGACACTCTGTCGTTCGGCATTCTCATCGAAATTCCGGACAACGGCCGCTCGCAATCGGTGCTCAAGGATCTGCTGTTCACCGCCTACGAGCTCGACCAGCAGGTGCGCTTCACCCCGGTGTCCGAAGAGGATTATCGCCAGTGGGTGAGCGGCCAGGGCAAGGCCCGGCATATCGTCACCCTGCTGACGCGCAAGGTCAGCGCCGAGCAGCTGCAGCGGGTCAGTGCGATCACTGCCAGGTACGGCCTGAACATCGATCATATCGACCGTCTTTCCGGGCGCATGCCGCTGGACATGCCGGTCGAGCAGGGCAAGGGCTGCATCGAGTTCTCCGTGCGCGGCGAGCCGGCCGATCCGGTGGCGCTGCGTGCCGAGTTCTTGAGCGTGGCTCAGGAGCTCAACGTCGACATCGCCTTCCAGCGCGACTCGGTGTTCCGCCGCAATCGTCGCCTGGCGGTGTTCGACATGGACTCGACGCTGATCGAGGCCGAAGTGATCGACGAACTGGCCAAGGCCGCTGGCGTGGGCGAGCAGGTGGCCGAGATCACCGAACGGGCCATGCGCGGCGAGCTGGATTTTCGCGCCAGCTTCAAGGAGCGCCTGGGCCTGCTGAAGGGCCTGTCGGAAGACGTGCTGGAAGAGATTGGCGCATCGCTGCGCCTGACCGAAGGCGCCGAGGTGCTGTTCGCCGAACTCAAGCGCCTGGGCTACAAGACCGCGATTCTCTCCGGCGGCTTCACCTACTTCGCCAAGCAACTGCAGGCGAAGCTGGGCATCGACTACGTGTTCGCCAACGAGCTGCAGATCGAGAACGGCAAGGTCACCGGTGTGGCCGTCGAGCCCATCGTCGATGCCCAGCGCAAGGCCGACCTGTTGCGTGAGCTGGCGCAGAAGGAAGGCTTGCAGCTGGAACAGACCATCGCCGTTGGCGATGGCGCCAACGACCTGCCGATGCTCGGCCTGGCCGGTCTCGGTGTGGCATTCCGCGCCAAGCCGCTGGTCAAGCAATCGGCCAAACAGGCGATCTCTACCCTCGGTCTGGATGGAATTCTCTACCTGCTCGGCTTTCGCGATCGCGAGGGGCAGGAATAAGCGCCGAGGTTCTGTCGGATACGAAAAAGCCGCCTGGACAGGCGGCTTTTTCATTGGCGGGATTTATTCGTCGCCGGCCGAGAAGTCGTAGTCCATCGACTGGCTCGGGCCCTGCAGGTAGTAACCCTGGATGAAGTTGACCCCCGCCTGCCACAGCGTTGCCAGCACGCTGGCGCTTTCGACGAAGGGCACGATGGTCAGCTTGGCCTGGGCGTGCAGGCTGCTGAGCAGGGTTTTCAGCGCTTCCTGATTGTCGGCATTGCTCAGATCCTGAGAGAACGAGCCGTCGACCTTGACGAAATCCACCTGCAGGTGCTTGAGCGTGTTGAACGGATTCAGGGCGCAGCCGAACTGGCTCAGGGCAACCTTGCAGTGCAGTTCCGCCAGGCCCTGGGTCAGCACCTTGGCCTGTTTCAGGTAGGTGATGGCATCCGGCTCGCCGAATTGGAATACCAGTGAATCCGATGGCAGGCGGGCGGCCTTGAGCGCCACGCTGAGCCAGGGCAGCAGGGTCTGATCCTGCAGGCTGGCGCTGGACAGGTGCACGAACAGGCGGGTGTTGTGGCCCTTGGCGCGGTGGTCGGCCAGCAGCTTGATCGAGTTGAGGATCACCCAGCGGTCGATCTTCTCGCCCAACCCGGCGTCCTTGGCGGCGGCGAGGAACTGCGCAGGCGGCACCTCTTCGCCCTTCGGGTTGAGCAGGCGCAGCAGCACTTCGTAGTGCTCGTGAGCATCGCCACGCAGGCTGATGATCGGCTGGAACAGCAGGCGGAAACTGTTGTTCTCCAGTGCCTGCTGGACCATCGCCAGGAGGTTGCCGCGGTTGGCCGCTGCGGCCAGTTCATCAGCCGGGTTGAACAGCTTGATGGCGTTGCCGTCGCCGAGCTCGTCGGCGCAGCGGTGCGCACGATCGATGACTTCCTGGGCCTTGGCGGTCTTCTCGCTGAGGCCGGCGACGCCGATCGACAGGGTGGTCTGTGCGGTGCGGCCGCTGACGTCGAACAGGTGCCCTTCGACCTTCTTCAGCAGGGACGCCAGGTTGGCCTGGCACTGTTCGGGCGTCTGGCCTGGCAGCAAGGCGGCGAATACGTCGTCGCCGAAGCGGGCCAGCTGGGTTTCAGCCGGGAAATGGGCGCGCAGCAGGCCGGCCAGGTCGGTCAGCAGCAGGTCGATGCCGGCCAGGCCGATCTCGCCCTGCATGCTGGCGTAGCGGTCGACGCGGATGTATGCCAGGGTCGAGGGCTGGCCGGTGCTGACGGCGCGCTCGGCGGCGTTGTCCATCAGTTCGAGGAAGTGGGTGCGGTTGAACAGGCCGGTGACCAGGTCCTGGCTGCTGATTTCACGCAGCTTCTCTTCCAGCTCGGCATTGGAGGTTTCCGCGCGGATCACCACCTGAATGCATGGTTCGCCATCGTAGGTGGCAGGCGAGAAGCTCATCTGCGCGGCGAAGCTGCTGCCGTCGGCGCGTACGCCCTGGCAGCCCAGCTCGGCATTGCCTTCGGCGCTCTGGTAGTTCTTCAAAAAATCCTTGAACGCCGCGTGATCGGCACTGGCGATCAGGTCGATCATCGGCATGCCTTCGAGCTCTTCGCCATCCTCGTAGCGGAACAGCTCCAGGTAGGCGCGGTTGGCGTAAATATGCATGCCGTCGTGGACGTAGGTGATGGCGTCCACCGAGCTTTCCAGCAGCAGCTGGCAGCGTTTTTCCGCTTCGCGCAGCGCCACTTCGGCGGCGCGACGGGCGCGGCGTTCCTCGAGGTTGGCCAGCTCGCGCTTGGCCACCAGCACCAGGCGTTCATCCTCGCCTTGGGGCAGGGCGTCCTGGGCGCCGAACAGCAGCGCTTCGGTGATGATCTCGGAGTCGTTGTCCGCCACCAGCTGGATGACCGGGATGTCCTTGGCCTGGCGGCGGATGGCGGTGATCGCCTCGCTGGGGTCGAGATGCTCGCTGCTCGGCGCGCAGATCAGAAGGTCCCAGGTCTGTTGCAGGGCTTCGGCCAGGTCATCGCTGGAAATCAGACGATGCACGCGGGTGGCGTGCCCGGCGTTGCGGAACAGACTGACCAGGCGCTCCGCTTCGTTCTGCGAGTCCTCGAGAATCAGCAGGCGGATGGTTTTTTTTTCGATGGCCATAGAGGGGTCATTACCGCGCCGAACGGACGCGAAAAGGCGACAAATGGTGAGTTCGCCGGAGCCTACAGCGACTTCCACAGCGAGTCAAAATCTTCCTCCCCGGCAGGCTTCTGGCTTTGCGAGGCTGTGACCGGTGTCCCGGCCGCAGGCTCTTCGATGCCCACGCGGTGATACTCGAACTGGCTGAAGCTGCCGGTGCTGACCTGCCTGCGGGTGAGCACCGCGCGGTGCTCTTCGCCATGGTCGTTGATCAGCACCTTGCTGCCTTCCTGGAACGGCAGGCGCGGCGTGATCAGGCTGGCTGGACGGGAAATGGCGCTGATCTCCGGCAGCAGCAGGGCGCGCAGATACTGGCTGCTCTGCTCGCCCTTGCGCAGCAGCTGCAGACCGCAGGGGCGCGCATGCGGCGCGATCAGTTCGATGCCCATCTGCGTGCCGCCGCCGCGGACCTGACGAATCCAGCGCACGATGGCCACGCTCCAGCCCTGGCTGGGATTGTCCTGCACGCCCAGCAGTTCGCCGGCCTGCAGCTGGCTGGGTACCTCCTTTGGCCAGGACAGGCAATAGCCACCGGGGCTGTGGTTGATGATCGCCAGGGGGAAGGTCGGATAGTCCTCGCCGCTGTTCTCCGGCTGCGCCTGTTCACCCGGGGTGGCTCGGGTGTACTGAATCTCTTCGAAATGGATTTCGTCCGCAGCGCTGCGCTGGGCGTCGAAGGCATTCGACCAGACGTCAGGCTCGCCAGTGGCCGGCTTGAACACGGCGGCGCCGATTTCCACGGGGCGCTTGAGCACTTCGCCGAACGAGCGGCGGCCGGAAAGGAAGAAATGCAGGGCGGTCATGCCGATGCACAGGGTCAGGTTGCCGTGGCCCGGGGTGCGCTGGAAGGTGCGCTCGGCGATGTCGCCCCAGGCTGCGGCAACATGCTGCAGCAAATCGAGGCTGACGCCCTCCGGAATCATCAGGCGTGATTTGCTGCGCTCTTCTTCCGGCAGCTCCAGGTATTCCTTGATGGCACCGACCAAGGGTTGCGTGTCGATGCCCAGCAGGTTGTGCAACTCGCTGCTCTGGTACAGCGACCTGTAGCGCGGCGGGCCGTCGATCTGCGGCGCCAGGACGAACAGGCTGTCGGGATGGTCGCCGGGCTGCAGCCTGATCAGCGTGCTCCAGGGCTCCAGCGCCTCGGCCAGGCGGGCGATGCCGTTCTGGCGCATCTGGTTGGTGCGGGCGCAACCCAGCAGCAGTGCGGTGACGTAGGTCTGCTCGGTGCTCAGGCCCTGGGTGTGGCGAGCCAACGGGTCGCGAATGACCTGGCGCTGCAGGCGCTGCTCGCAGGCGATCTGGTACAGCTGGTGCAGCTCCAGCCAGAGCCCTTCGGGCACCGGGCAGTACAGCTGGCTGGCACGGATCAGCGGGCTGCACAGGCTGTGGCTGGCGCGCTGCAGGGATACGGCGAGGAGCTGGTCGCGGTCCTTGCCGCTACGGGCAAGGACGCGGGCGATGATCAGCTTGTAGCCGACGGCCAGGTGGTTCTGCAGGGCCTGGCAGAGGTTGGCGACCTTGCGTGGGCGCTCGTCGAGAACGATCGCCTGGTTGAGGAAGTGGCGCTCCAGATGCTGGCAGACGAAGCTGACTTCGGGGCGCAGCAGCTCAAGCAGTTGCAGGCGGTTTTCCGAGGGGGTGATGAGTTGGTTGAGTTCCACCAGGCTCTGGTACAACTGGCGCGCGGTTTCACCGATGTTCGCCTTGGGCAGGCCTGCGATCCAGCGCTTGAGGTCGCGGGGGCTGCCGTCGCAGAAGCTGAGGCTTTGCTTGCTCGGTGTGGGGACGCGTAACAGTTGCAGGTGGGGACTCTGTCTATCCATCAAACTCGGATACTCCGGCCACGCAAAAAACGAGCGGCTCTAGTAATAGTCTTTCGAACTCTAGCAGCATCTGCCTGTGCTGGCAGCCCGTCCGCTTGGACGGGCTGCCACGCCAGAGTACGGATCTATGACCGAACGGTCGAGATGCGGGTTCCTTTCTCGATGGATCAGCCCCGGGCGTTGCCCAGCAGTTGGCCCATGCGCACCGCGCTGCCGGCGCACAGCTGATCGGCCCACTGCACCTGGTTCGGGCCGAACAGGACGATGGCCGTGGAGCCCAGCTTGAAGCGGCCCATTTCCGCGCCCTTGGCCAACTCGATCGGCGCGCGGGCTTCGGCGTCGTAGCGCGTGCTCTTCAGCTCGCGCTTGGGCGGCGTGACCAGGCCGGCCCATACCGTCTCGATGCTGGCGACGATCATCGCGCCGACCAGCACCACGGCCATCGGCCCGCGCTCGGTATCGAACAGGCAGACCACGCGCTCGTTGCGGGCGAACAGTTCCGGCACGTTTTCCGCCGTGGTCTGGTTCACCGAGAACAGGCGGCCCGGCACGTAGACCATCTCCTTCAGCGTGCCGCCCAGCGGCATGTGGACGCGGTGATAGTCCTTCGGCGAGAGGTATACGGTGGCGAACTGGCCGCCCATGAAGGGCGCTGCGCGCTCGGCATCGCCGCCCAGCAGTTCGACGGCGCTGAAGCTGTGACCCTTGGCCTGGAAGATACGGCCGTGCTCGATGGCACCGAGCTGGCTGATCGCACCGTCGGCAGGGCTGAGGATGGCGCCGGGGGTTTCGTCCAGCGGGCGCGCGCCTGCCTTCAGGGCGCGGGTGAAGAAGGCGTTGAAGTGCTCGAAGGAACGCAGGTCTTCGTTCTGCGCTTCGCTCATGTTGACCTGGTACTGCTTGGCGAACCAGGTGATCAGCGGATTCTTCAGCCAGCCGATGCGGCATTCGGCCACGCAGCCGATCAGGCGCGACAGCAGGTGATGTGGCAGCAGGTACTGGCTGAGGATAAAGAGACGTTGTTTCATCGTGTTTCCTTGAGGGTTCTGAACCGGCGCTGGCGTGGCCAGGCCGGGTGCGACTCGATTGTCGACGGACTCAGCGTTCGATGGGCGTGTCGGGCAGGTTGCCCCATTCCGACCAGGAGCCGGCATAGGCCTTCACCCGCGGATAACCGAGCGCCTTGGCCACCACATAGCTGAAGCCTGAGCGGCGATGGGTCTGGCAGTGGGTGATCACTTCCTTGTCCGGTGTGATGCCCAGGCTTTGCAGGACTTCACCGATATCCGTGCGGATACGCATGCCTCGCTGCGGATCCATGCCTGCGGTCCATTCGAAATGGGTGGCGCCGGGGATGTGTCCGCCACGCGCCGAACTCAACTTCTCGCCGCGGTACTCGTCCGCACCGCGCACGTCCCAGATGGCCAAATCGGCAGCTCCCAGGCGTGACTGCAGATAGTCGCGGGTGGCGGTCGGGGCGTCGCTCAGAGTCAGCGTCACTTCGCTGCGGGCGACTGTGGGCACGTCCTGGCTCAATGCCAGTCCGTCAGCGATCCAGGCCTGCAGACCGCCGTTGAGAAAGTGATGGCGCTGATGGCCGATCACGTCGAGCAGCCAGATGAAGCGCCCGGCCCAGGGCCCGCCTTCATCGTCGTAGACCACGTAGGTGGCGTGCGGATGGTGACCGATATCGGCGAACAGCGCCTCGAGCTGCGCGCGCTCCGGGAGCAGGCCGGGCGCGGGCGGCTGGCCCAGTTGCGTGCGTTTGGCATCCACCCAGCGCGCTCCGGGAATGTGGCCGGCGGCGTAGCGCGCTGCGCTGCTCAGGTCGAGCAGGATCAGATCGGCCGCGTCCAGGCGCTCGGCCAGTTCGTTCGGTTCGATCACCAGCGGCAGGTTGTCGAAGGCGGACATGACGGCCTCCTCGTATGAAAAGAGGTCGATTGTAGCGGACTCTTCAGCGCCCGCGTCTGGAAAAGCTGCTCAGCGCGCGCTCGATGCACTGCGTGGTCTTGGCGAAGGCCTGCAGGCTGACGTCATTCAGCGGTTGGCCGCCCTGGTCGGCCACCACCAGCATCACCACGCGGCCATTGCTGGCCACAGAACGCAGCAGCAGGTGTTCGCTGGGGAACAGCGCCTTGAGGTTGCCCGGCAGCAGGGCGGAGAACTGCGCCATGTTGTCTGGTGTGAGGCGCAACTGGCCCGGCTCGGCGAGCAGGCGTTTCAGCACCTGGCTTTGCGCCGGGTCGAGGCTGAGGCTCGCCGCGCCGGCATCGAGGCCGGCCTGTTGCTGGGTCTGCAGGCGGGTGTGATGACGGTCGGCCAGCAGCAGCAGGACGCGCTTCAGGCCGCAGGCTTGCAGCGCATCGCGAGCGCACGCCGTCAGTTGCGGCACGTTGGCGAAGCTGCTGGGCTCGGCCAGCAGGCGCGCGCAGTGCTGCCGCCAGACGGTGAGATCGTCACGTTTGGGTGGTGGCGGGGCGCTGACGGCTGGCTTGAGGCGATGGGCGTCCCATGGCCAGATCAGGGCCTGGGCCGGATGCCAGAGCGCCGCGTCGTGTATCAGGCGGGCGCTGCTGACGGCGTGCTGGTGCACCTCCTGTTGCAGCTCGCTCAGGGGAATCTGCAGGTACAGCCCGGTCAGGCGCTGCCAGCGCAGGCTGTGCGCGGTGTCCCAGGCATGGTGCGCCGATACCGCCAGGCCGTTGGCCAGCAGCACGCAGTTGCTTGGCTGGGTGAGCCAGTGACGCAGGGCCGTGTCCTCGTCGAGCATCTGCTGCTGATGCAGCGGATGCTCGTTATCGCGGGCGATGTGCAGCGCCTTGACCAGTTGTCGGCGGTCACGCTCCAGCAGGCGATAGCCGCGCACGATCCACTCCGGCAGGCGCCAGCGTTCGGCCAGCTTGAGGCACAGCTGAATCAGGCCGACACCGAGCAGCTCCTTCTCCACCGCGGCGGGTCGCTCGCCCTTGAGCAGCACGCGTTGCTCCCAGGCCTCGAGCAGGTGTGGATGGGCACACAGCAGCGGCCAGATCGGCGCGAGAAACAGCAGGCTGCAGCCATGCAGCTCGTTCCACAGGCGCGCCAGGCGTACGCCGAACAGGCCGCGCGCCTGTTGGCTGGCGTGCTGGCTGATCAGCAGGATCTGGCGAAACGCCAGGGGGATTTCGTGCTCGGGCAGCGCCGGAGCCTGGTTGAGCAGCGTTTCGCAGCGGCTCAGGCCCAGTCGTGAGAGCGCGGTTTCGACGCTTTCGGCCGGATCGCTGAGGCTGTTGCTCGACTGGTTGGCTTCGCGCAGCACCTGCAGGGCGAAGGATGGGCTCGCTTCGATCGTCTCGGCGATTTCGCGCCAGGTGCGACGGCTGTCACCCAGGACGCGGCGTATGCGCGCATGCTGCTGCTGCTCGATTGGCAGCGGCAGCTTGCCCAGGTGTTGTACCCAGGCGTCCAGAGTGCGTGGCAGGGGCTTTGACGTCGACATATTGGCTCGAGTCGAACTGGCTTTTGACCATAACTGGCTATAGTCTGGCGTATAAGTTCCGATAATTAGAAGGGTTGTTTTTAATAACCCATCCTCTGGGCTCTGCAAGCGTTTATTTCATGGTAAGAATCATAGGTATCGTTGTTGTTTTTGGCTGCGTGCTCGGCGGGTTCATTCTCTCGGGCGGCAAGTTCATGGCATTGGTCCACCCCTTCGAAGTTCTGATCATCGGCGGTGCGGCGCTGGGAGCCTTCCTGCAGGCCAACCCCGGCAGCATGTTCATGACGGTGTTCAAGAAGTCGCTGAGCATGTTCGGCAGCCGCTTCACCCATACCTACTACCTGGAAGTGCTCAAGCTCCTGTACGAGATCCTCAACAAGAGCCGCCGCGAGGGCATGATGGCCATCGAAGCGGACGTCGAGGATCCCAACGCCAGCCCGATCTTCAGCAAGTATCCGGGGGTGCTCAAGGACGCGCGCATGACGGCGTTCATCTGCGACTACCTGCGCATCATGTCCTCCGGCAACATGGCCCCGCACGAACTGGAAGGCCTGTTCGACATGGAGCTGGCCAGTCTCAAGGAAGAAGTCGAACACCCCGCGCACGCGGTGGCCAAGGTCGCTGACGGCATGCCAGCCATGGGTATCGTCGCGGCGGTGCTGGGTATCGTGATCACCATGTCGATCCTGGCCGAGGCGGACAACGCGCAGATCGGTGAAAAGGTGGGCACGGCGCTGGTCGGTACCTTCCTCGGCATTCTCGCTTCCTACGGCTTCTTCGGCCCGTTGTCCAATGCGCTGGAGCATGATGCCAAGGAAGAGCTGAACCTCTACGAAGCGATCAAGGCGACCCTGGTCGCTTCCGCCTCGGGCATGCCGCCGACCCTGGCTGTGGAATTCGGGCGCAAGGTGCTGTATCCGGCCCACCGGCCGAGTTTCAGCGAGCTCGAACAGGCCATGCGCGGCAACTAAGCCATGGAAAACAACCAACCCATCATCGTCAAGCGGGTCAAGAAGACCGCGGGCGGGCACCATGGCGGTGCCTGGAAGATCGCCTTCGCCGACTTCGCGACGGCCATGATGGCGTTCTTCCTGGTGATGTGGCTGATGACATCGGCCACGCCGGAGCAGAAGAAGGCCATCTCCGGTTACTTCCAGGACCCCATCGGCTTCACCGAAAGCGCCAGTCCCTACGCCATCGACCTCGGCGGCACGCCGACGCCGGCGCCCGAGCGCACCCTCAACCCGGACATATCCGAAACGCCGGAGAGCCAGCCGGACGAGACGGGCGTCAGCACCGATCAGATCGAAACCCTGGCCGAGAAGATGGAGCAGGAGCGCCTGGAGCTGCTGTTGCAGGAGCTGCAGAACAAGGTCGAGGAAAACCCCGAACTGCAGCGCTTCAAGGATCAGATTCTGTTCGAGATCACTCAGGACGGCCTGCGCATCCAGATCATGGATGCCGAAAACCGACCGATGTTCGCCCTCGGCAGTGCCAACCTGCAGCCGTACTTCGAGGACATCCTGCTGGCCATGGCCGATACCATTCGCGCAGTGCCGAACAAGATCAGCATCAGCGGCCATACCGATGCCAAGCCCTTCGTCGGGCGTGGTGATTTCGGCAACTGGGAGTTGTCCTCCAACCGCGCCAACGCCGCGAGACGGGTGCTGGTGGCCGGCGGCTATCCGGACGAGCAGGTGGCGCGGGTGGTCGGCTACGCCTCGTCGGCCTTGTTCGATCGCGAAGACCCTTTCAATCCGGTCAATCGGCGTATCGATATCGTCGTGCTGACCAAGAAGGCGCAGCGCGCGATCGAGGGCGAACAGGGCGCGAACGGGGAGCCGCCCGCGCAGGAGCAGGCCCCTGCACCCGCGCCGTCACAACGCCCCGCCGCGGCGCTGCCAGCCGATCAGTTGCGTGAGCGGCTGAATATCTTCGAAAGTGGCAACAGCCCGCTCGATCAGCTGAACAATCAGTAGTCGTCCTGCGGCAGGCTGGCGACGATGTGTCGGTAGCTGGCCATGCGCTGCGGCTGCACGCGACCGTCTTCCAGCGCCTGCAGCAGTGCGCAGCCCGGCTCGCGGTCGTGCTTGCAGTCGCGGAAGCGGCAGCGGCCGAGCAGGTCGTGGAACTCGATGAAGCCGGCCTCGACGTCATCCCGGCTGACATGGCCGAGGCCGAATTCGCGAATCCCGGGAGAGTCGATCAGCTGGCCGCCACCGGGGAAGTGGAACAGCCGCGCGGTGGTGGTGGTGTGCGTGCCCTTGCCGGTCAGCTCCGACAGCGCGCCGACGCGGGTGTCGACGCCGGGCAGCAGGCCGTTGACCAGGGATGACTTGCCCACCCCGGACTGGCCGACGAATACGCTGACGTGGCCGTTCAGGCGCTTCTTCAGCTGCTCCATGCCATCGCCATGATGGGCCGAGACTTCCAGCAGCGGGTAGTCCAGCTGACGATAGACCTTGAGCAGGGCGTCCAGCGCCACCTGATTCTGCTCGTCGATCAGGTCGGCCTTGTTCAGCAGCAGCAGCGGGCGAATGCCGGCATGTTCGGCGGCCACCAGATAGCGGTCGATCAGATTGGCGTGCGGTTCGGGCAGGGGGGCGAAGACGATGACGATCTGGTCGACGTTGGCCGCCACCGGTTTGAGCTGGCCGCGCATGTCCGGGCGGCACAGTTCGCTGTTTCTCGGCAACTGCGCGACGATCACGCCGTCGCCCTGATTGCCGGGGCGCCAGACCACCTGATCGCCGGTGACCAGGGCCGGCAGGTTGGCGCGAAGATGGCAACGAAACACCTGACCGGCCAACTCGCCCTGCAAACCCTCGATTTCCACCTGTACGCCAAAGTGCGCGATCACCAGGCCGGTCTGCTCCGGGCCCAGATCGCCGCCTTCCAGTGCTTCCACGGCGCGTGATTCACGTTTGGCGGCGCGGGCGGCGCGTTCGCCCTGAATCTTTTCGATGCGCCAGCTCTGGCGGCGGTTGAGTTGGCGTTTGGCCATGAAGCATCCGGGTGTGGTGGAGTGTTGATCGCGGCGAGTTTAGCATGAGCGCTCGGCGGTCATTCGGCTGCCAGCAACGGGGGGCAGCAATGACGACAGGCGGGGAAAGAGTAGTGCTGCGGCTGCCTGTGTTGCGCGCGCTCCTGGCGCAGGGGCTGGCCGCGGCGCTGATGGTGGTACTGGTGTACCTGCTGGCGTTGTTGCCCTGGCGCCTGTCGCTGTTCTCGGTGGCGTTGCTGCAAGGCATCCTGGCTGCTGCCATAGGCTGGCGTCTGGGCCTGTCGCGCTGGTGGCTGTGGATCAATCTGGCGTTTCTGCCCGCGCTGTTGCTGGCGCAGCGCGCCGATTTGCCGGCCTGGCTGTTCCTGCTGGGCTTCGTGCTGCTGTTGCTGGTCAACTGGAACAGCCTGCGCGAACAGGTGCCGCTGTACTTGAGTGGGCGCAAGGCGCAGCAGCGTCTGCAGCAGTGCCTGAGCGAACGGGAGCCGACGCTGCGTTTCGTCGATCTTGGTTGTGGTACGGCAGGGACGCTGCTGCAGCTGGCTCGGCAGTTTCCGCGCGGGCAGTTCGTTGGCGTGGAAACGGCGCCGCTGCTGTTCGTGCTTGCCTGGCTGCGTTGCCTGTTTCAGGAGAATTGCAGCATCCGCTATCGCAGTCTGTGGCGCACCGAGCTGAGTGAGTTCGACATCGTCTACTGCTTTCTCTCGCCGGTGCCGATGCCGCAGCTCTGGTCCAAGGCGCAAGCCGAGATGCGCGCCGGCAGCTGGCTGATCAGCAATACCTTCGAAATTCCCGGCGCGCCGGCCGATCGGCTGTTCGAGGTCAACGAAGGGCGGCAAACCTCGCTGTTTCTCTGGCAGATGAAGGGTGCGGTTATCCGCTAGAATTGGCGCCTGAGCCAAGGAGTCCTGAGCATGCAAAACCCCAACAACCTGATCTGGATCGATCTGGAAATGACCGGCCTGGAGCCGGAACGCGACGTGATCATCGAGATGGCCACCATCGTCACCGACAGCGAGCTGAACGTGCTCGCCGAAGGTCCGGTGATCGCCATTCACCAGAGCGACGAGACCCTGGCCGGCATGGACGAGTGGAACACCCGCACCCATGGCCAGAGCGGCCTGACCCAGCGCGTGCGCGAGAGCAGGATCGACACGGCGGCGGCGGAGGCGCAGACCATCGCTTTCCTTGAGCAGTGGGTGCCGAAGGGTAAGTCGCCGATCTGCGGCAACAGCATCGGTCAGGATCGCCGCTTCCTGTACAAATACATGCCGGCGCTGGAGGCGTATTTCCACTACCGTTACCTGGATGTCTCGACGCTGAAGATCCTCGCCGGCATGTGGGCACCGCAGGTCAAGGACAGCTTCCAGAAGACCGCCACGCACCAGGCGCTGGATGATATTCGCGAGTCCATCGCCGAGCTGCGCCACTACCGCGAGCACTTCCTCAAGGTGTAAATGAGCCGCTTCGGCTCATCGCGCTTGCAGTAGCCCGGATGCAATCCGGGAAAGGGGCGGCGCTATTCCCGGATTACATCCGGGCTACAGAGCGCCGTGGCGCTCCAGAGCCCACGCCACATGCTCGCGCACCAGCTCGGACGGGTGTTCGCGGCGCGCCTGCAGAGCCTGCAGCACCGGGATGGTGGAGGGCGCATTGCCCAGGCCGACTGCCAGGTTACGCAGCCAGCGCTCGTAGCCGGCGCGGCGCAGCGGCGAACCCTCGGTGCGGCTGAGAAACTCTTCTTCCGTCCACATGAACAGCTCGGCCAGGGAGCTGTTGTCCAGGCCGTGGCGCGGCTGGAAGTCGCCCTGCTCGGTGGGCCGGGCGAAGCGATTCCAGGGGCAGACGATCTGGCAGTCGTCGCAGCCGAAAACCCGGTTGCCGATGGGCGCGCGCAGCTCCACCGGGATCGAGCCCTTCAGTTCGATGGTCAGGTAGGAAATGCAGCGCCGCGCATCCAGCTGGTAAGGGCCGGCGAAGGCGGCGGTGGGGCAGATGTCCATGCAGGCGCTGCAGCGCCCGCAGTGTTCGCTACCATGCGGCGCATCGACCGGCAGCGGCAAGTCGACGAACAGCTCGCCGAGAAAGAAATAGCTGCCGGCCTTGCGATTGAGCACCAGGGTGTTCTTGCCGATCCAGCCGAGCCCGGCCTTTTCGGCGATGGCCTTTTCCAGCACCGGCGCGCTGTCGACGAACGCACGATAACCGAACGGGCCGATCTGCTGCTGGATGCGCTCGGCCAGTTGTTGCAGGCGTTTGCGGATCAGCTTGTGGTAATCGCGGCCCAGCGCGTAGCGCGACACGTAGGCCTGTTCCGGCTCGCTCAGGCGTTGGGCCATCTGCGTATCGCCAGGTAGATAGTCCATGCGCAACGACACCACACGCAGCGTGCCGGGCACCAGCTCCTGCGGACGCGAGCGCTTGTCGCCGTGGGCGGCCATATAGTCCATTTCGCCCTGATAGCCCGCTGCCAGCCAGCGCTTGAGGTGCGCCTCGTGCTCGCCCAGCTCGACATCGGTGATGCCGACCTGCTGGAAACCCAGCTCGCGCCCCCAGTCCTTGATGGACAGGGCCAGGGCGTCGAGATCGAGAGGGTGGTCGGACATGAGGCGGGCGCAGGCGGTGGAGGTGGGTATAATTCTGCCAGACATCCGTCGCGAGCGAGCCATGCATTCACTTTCCGCCTCTTTGCCTTCGAGCCTGCACAGCGCCGAGCAGGTGCGCGCACTCGATGCGCAACTGATCGCAGCCGGCACGCCGGGTTTCGAACTGATGCAGCGCGCCGCCCATGCCGCCTGGCGCGCCTTGCGTCGGCGCTGGCCTGAGGCCGGTGAAATCACCGTGCTGGCCGGGCGTGGCAACAATGCCGGCGATGGCTACCTGGTCGCTGCCCTGGCGCAGCGCGCCGGCTGGCGCGTACGCGTGCTGGCCGTTGGCGAGCCCGCTGCGTTGGTTGGTGATGCCGCCGCGGCCTGCGCCGAGGCCAGGGCGACAGGTGTGGACGTTCTGCCCTGGAGCGAATGCGCGCCCATGGCAGGCGTCGTGGTCGATGCACTGCTCGGCACGGGCCTCAGCGGTGCGGTGCGTGAGCCTTATGCCCAGGCGATTCGCCTGCTCAACCAGAGCGGTCTGCCGGTGCTGTCTGTGGATATTCCCTCCGGTTTGCATGCCGACAACGGCGCGCAGCTGGGTGTTGCGGTGCGCGCTGATCTGACCGTGACCTTCATCGCGCTCAAGCTCGGCCTGTTCACCGGCGTCGGCCCCGAGCTGCGCGGCGAGCTGCAGTTCGATGACCTGCAGGGCGATGCGCAGCTGCTGGCCGCTGCTCCCGGCGTCGCGCAATTGCTCGATCCCGCCAATCTGCCGCGTCTGACCGCGCGCTCGCCGGTGGCGCACAAGGGCCAGTTCGGCCATCTGCTGGTGATCGGCGGCGATCTGGGCATGGGCGGCGCTGCGCTGCTGGCCGCCGACAGCGCGCTGCGTGCCGGTGCCGGCCTGGTATCGCTGGCGACACGCGCCGAGCACGTTACGGCGGCTCTGGTGCGGCGGCCGGAAATCATGAGTGCGGCGGTGGCCTCGGCCAATCAGTTGCTGGCCCTGGTCGAGCGCGCCGATGTCTGTGTGGTTGGGCCGGGGCTGGGGCAGGCCGCCTGGGGGCGCAGCCTGCTGTCTGTCGTTGCGGGCAGCGATCAGCCGCAGGTGTGGGATGCCGACGCGCTGAATCTCCTTGCTGTCGGTCAGGTCGCAGCGCCGCGCCATGGCGTGCTCACGCCGCATCCCGGCGAAGCGGCGCGCTTGCTGGGTATCGATACGGCTGCGCTGCAGGCGGACCGGCCCGCGGCGGCGCGGGCTCTGGCGCAGCGTTTCGGTCTGGTGGTCGTGCTCAAGGGCGCCGGCAGCCTGGTCGCCGCGCCGGACGGCCGCCTGGCGTTGTGCGATCGCGGTCATCCGGCCATGGCCGGCGCAGGGCTGGGAGATGTGCTGGCCGGTTTGATCGGCGCGCTGCTGGCGCAGGGTATGGCACCTTTTGAAGCCGCCTGTCTGGCGGTCTGGTTGCATGCTCGGGCCGGTGAAGTGCTGGCCGTGCAGGGGCGTGGGCTGGCTGCCGGTGATCTGCCCAGCACCATTCGTCAGTTACTGGAGGAATTGTGTCCTTGTGTGAAGTGAAGCTCGAGGCGGCCGACGAGGCTGCCATGCTGGCGTTGGGTGCTTCGATCGCCGAAGTCAGTGGTGGTGTGGGCACCATCTATCTGCACGGCGACCTGGGTGCCGGCAAAACCACCCTGTCACGCGGCATTCTGCGTGGCCTGGGCCATGCCGGGGCGGTCAAGAGTCCGACCTTTACCCTGGTCGAACCCTATGAAATCGGCGAGGTGCGCGCGTTCCATTTCGACCTCTACCGGCTGGTCGATCCGGAGGAACTGGAGTTTCTCGGCATCCGCGACTACTTCGAGGGCAATGCCCTGTGCCTGATCGAATGGCCGCAACGCGGCGCGGGCGTTTTGCCAAAGCCCGACCTGGACATTACCATTAGCCCCCAAGCGAGCGGCCGTTCGCTGTTGCTGCAGGGGCATGGGGCTCGAGGGGAGGCCTGGTGCAAGGCCCTGAGCGGCAAGCAATGAATAAGACGTGATGGGGTTGGTTATGCGCACAGGCGCGCTGGTTACCGCTGTGGGGGTATTGTTGGCGGCCCTGGCTGCCGAGGCGCTGGCTGCCTCCGATGTGCGCGGCGTGCGCCTGTGGCGCGCGCCGGACAACACCCGCCTGGTCTTCGATCTGTCCGGCCCGGTGCAGCACAGCGTGTTCACCCTGGCAGCGCCCGATCGCATCGTCATCGACGTTACGGGGGCCAAGTTGGCCACCAGTCTCGATCAGCTTTCCCTCGCCAACACCCCGATTACCGGCGTGCGCTCGGCGCAGCGCAGCGCAGAAGAGCTGCGCGTGGTCATCGACCTGTCGGCGCCGGTTTCGCCGAAGAGCTTCACCCTGGCGCCGAACCAGCAGTATGGCCATCGTCTGGTGGTCGATCTGTTCGATCAGGGCAGTGCGCCGCCCGCTGCCCAGACGCCCAGCGTTGCCGCCAGCGCGCCGCCCGTGCCCGTCACCCCCACCCAGCCGCCGCCCAAGTTGACGCCCGTACCCAATGGCAAGCGTGACATCGTGGTTGCCATCGATGCCGGTCACGGGGGTGAGGACCCGGGCGCGCTATCGCCGGTCAAGGGGCAGTACGAAAAGAACGTGACCCTGGCCATCGCCAGAGAACTGCAGCGGCAGATCAACGCCGAGAAGGGCTTTCGTGGCGAGCTGGTGCGTACCGGCGACTATTTCATTCCGCTGCGCAAACGCACCGAGATCGCGCGCAAGAAGGGCGCCGATCTGTTCGTCTCGATCCATGCCGATGCTGCGCCACGCTCTTCGGCGTTCGGCGCCTCGGTCTATGCCCTGTCGGAACGCGGTGCGACTTCCGAGACCGCTCGCTGGCTGGCCGACGCCGAGAACCAGTCGGACCTGATTGGCGGTGCCGGTAACGTCAGCCTCGACGACAAGGACAAGATGCTTGCCGGTGTGCTGCTGGATCTGTCGATGACCGCATCGCTGTCTTCCAGTCTCAACGTGGGGCAGAAGGTGCTGTCGAACATGGGCAACATCACCCCGCTGCACAAGCGCCGCGTCGAACAGGCGGGCTTCATGGTGCTCAAATCCCCGGATATCCCATCGATCCTGGTGGAAACCGGCTTCATCTCCAATCCCAACGAGGCGAAGAAGCTGCACACTGCCAGCCATCAGCAGGCGCTGGCGCGCTCGATCACCACCGGGGTCAAGCAGTTCTTCCACGAGAATCCACCGCCCGGCACCTATGTCGCCTGGCTGCGTGACGAGGGCAAGATCGCCGCCGGCCCGCGCGAGCACGTGGTGGCGAGTGGCGAAAGCCTGGCGCTGATCGCTCAGCGTTACCAGATCAGCCTGGCTGCCCTGCGCAGCGCCAACAAGCTCAATGGCGACGTGATCAAGGTCGGCCAGACATTGCAGATACCCGCCACGTCCCTGGCGGCCCAGTAGTGAGTGTCATGTCCCGTATTCATCTGCTCAGCCCGCGCCTGGCCAACCAGATCGCCGCGGGCGAGGTGGTCGAGCGCCCTGCTTCGGTGGCCAAGGAGCTGCTGGAAAACAGCCTGGATTCCGGCGCCCGGCGCATCGATGTCGAGGTCGAGCAGGGCGGCATCAAGCTGCTGAAGGTGCGCGACGATGGTTCCGGCATCGCCGCCGATGACCTGCCGCTGGCTCTGGCGCGTCATGCCACCAGCAAGATCCGCGAACTGGAAGACCTCGAAGCCGTGCTCAGCATGGGCTTTCGCGGCGAGGCGCTGGCGTCGATCAGCTCGGTATCGCGCCTGACGCTGACCTCGCGCACCGCCGATGCCGGCCAGGCCTGGCAGGTGGAAACCGAAGGGCGCGACATGGAGCCGCGCGTGCAACCTGCCGCACATCCGGTGGGCACCTCGGTGGAAGTGCGTGATCTGTTCTTCAATACCCCGGCGCGGCGCAAGTTTCTGCGCGCCGAAAAAACCGAGTTCGATCACCTGCAGGAAGTGATCAAGCGTCTGGCGCTGGCGCGTTTCGATGTCGGCTTCCACTTGCGCCACAACGGCAAGACGGTGCTCAGCCTGCACGAGGCGGGTGACGAGATCAGTCGCGCGCGTCGTGTCGCCTCGGTTTGCGGCCCGGCGTTCCTGGAGCAGGCGCTGCCGATCGAGATCGAGCGCGGCGGCCTGCGGCTGTGGGGCTGGGTCGGCCTGCCCACGTTCTCGCGCAGTCAGGCGGACCTGCAGTACTTCTATGTCAACGGCCGCATGGTGCGCGACAAGCTGGTTGCCCATGCGGTGCGTCAGGCCTATCGCGACGTGCTGTTCAACGGCCGCCACCCGACCTTCGTGCTGTTTCTGGAGATCGATCCGGCGACGGTGGACGTCAATGTCCATCCGACCAAGCACGAAGTGCGCTTCCGTGACAGTCGCATGGTTCATGACTTCCTCTACGGCACGCTGCATCGAGCGCTTGCCGATGTGCGTCCGGAAGACCAGGTAGCGGCGCCGGCTGCCGTGTCGCCGATGATGCGTCCGAGCGGTCTGGCCGCAGGCGAGTTCGGCCCGCAGGGCGAAATGGGCCTGGCCGCCAGCGTGCTCGAAACCTCCGTGGCCAGCCCACAACCCGCCTGGCGTGGCGCCGGTGCCGGCTATCAGCAGCCGGTCGCCAATCCCGGCGTGCCGGCCGCCGAAGCGCAGGCCGCCTATCGCGAGTACTTCGCGCCGCTGCCCACGGCCCAGATGCAGTCCATGCCGCAGGAGCAGGGCGACATTCCCCCGCTCGGTTACGCCGTGGCGCAGCTCAAGGGCGTGTACATCCTCGCCGAGAATGCTCAGGGTATGGTGGTCGTGGACATGCACGCAGCCCATGAGCGCATCACCTACGAGCGTCTCAAGCAGGCCATGGCCAGCGAGGGCTTGCGCGGTCAGCCATTGCTGGTGCCGGAGTCCATCGCCCTGAGCGAGCGCGAGGCGGATTGCGCCGAAGAGCATGGCGAATGGTTCCAGCGCCTGGGCTTCGAGCTGCAGCGCCTGGGCGAGGAAACCGTGGCGATCCGCCAGATTCCGGCGTTGCTGAAACAGGCCGAGGCCACCCAGCTGGTGCGCGACGTGCTGGCCGATCTGCTGGAGTACGGCACCAGTGATCGTATTCAGGCGCACCTCAACGAACTGCTGGCGACCATGGCCTGTCACGGTGCAGTACGCGCCAACCGGCGCCTGACCATTCCCGAGATGAACGCCCTGCTGCGTGACATGGAGCAGACCGAACGCAGCGGTCAGTGCAACCATGGCCGTCCGACCTGGACGCAACTGAGCATGGATCAGCTCGACAAGCTGTTCATGCGCGGTCAGTAATTGATTGAGGCCCCGAGTCAGGGGCTCCCCGTTTCCGTGGTCGAGCCATATCGATGTCTTCGCTTCCTCCTGCAATCTTCCTGATGGGGCCGACCGCGGCCGGCAAGACCGATCTGGCCCTGGAGCTGGCGCGCGTGTTGCCGTGTGACCTGATCAGCGTCGACTCGGCCCTGATCTATCGCGGCATGGACATCGGCACGGCCAAGCCCGAGCGCGCCATTCTCGATGAGTTTCCCCACGCCCTGATCGACATCCGCGACCCGGCCGAAAGCTACTCGGCAGCGGAATTTCGCGCCGATGCGCTGGCGGCCATGGCCGAGAGCGCGGCGCGTGGCCGTATTCCACTGCTGGTGGGCGGCACCATGCTTTATTACAAGGCGCTGCTGGAAGGGTTGGCCGACATGCCCAGCGCCGATCCGGCGATACGCGCCGAACTGGAGGCGCGTGCGCTGGCCGAAGGTTGGGAGGCGCTGCATCGCGAGCTGGCTGCGGTTGATCCGCAGTCCGCGGCGCGCATCCATCCCAACGACCCGCAGCGCCTGACCCGGGCCCTGGAGGTCTATCGCGTCAGTGGCCTGAGCATGACCGAGCATCGACGGCGCCAGGCAGCAGGAAATCCCGATGCCGGCACATCGGGCGCCGGACAATTACCCTATACTGTCGCTCAGCTTGCTATCGCACCGGCGCAGCGTCAGATTCTGCATGAGCGCATCGCCCAACGATTTCGGGCGATGTTGGAACAGGGGTTCGTGCGGGAGGTCGAAGCCCTGCGTAGCCGAAGTGACTTGCACGCAGGATTGCCGTCTATACGGGCGGTGGGTTATCGCCAGGTGTGGGGGTACCTCGACGGCGAATTGTCGCGGGACGAGATGGTCGAGCGCGGCATCATCGCCACTCGGCAACTGGCCAAGCGGCAGTTCACCTGGCTACGTGGCTGGGACGGTTTGCACTGGCTGGACAGCCTGGCCTGCGACAATCTGTCTCGCGCCTTGAAATACCTGCAAAGCGTCTCCATATTGAAATGAGACCTTGCCGCTGGCCGTCTATCCTTGGGGGTGGGGCGGCCTGAAGCCATTGTTTACTTACTAAAATTATTGAAAATTGATCCTCGAAAGGAGTGCGGCACATGTCAAAAGGGCATTCGCTACAAGACCCTTACCTGAATACCCTGCGTAAGGAACGCGTCCCTGTTTCCATCTATCTGGTCAACGGCATCAAGCTGCAGGGCCAGATCGAGTCCTTCGACCAGTTCGTCATCCTGCTGAAGAACACCGTCAGCCAGATGGTCTACAAACACGCCATTTCCACCGTCGTGCCCAGCCGTCCGGTGCGCCTGCCGAGCGCTGGCGACTCCGAGCAGGCCGATGCCGAGCCGGGTAACGCCTGATAGGGGGCTGCATTGTTCTTCGAGCGTCATGAGGGCGGTGAGCGGGCCATCCTGGTTCATCTGGAAGGCCAAGACTCCGAGGCGAGCGAAGACCCCCAGGAGTTCCAGGAGCTGGCCATGTCGGCGGGTGCCGACATGGTCGCTTTCTTCAGCGTCCCCAGCAGTCGCCTGACTGCCAAGTTCCTGATCGGCAGCGGCAAGGTCGAGGAACTGCGCGACCAGGTCAAGGCCGCCGAGGCCGATCTGGTCATCTTCAATCACACCCTGACCCCCAGCCAGGAGCGCAACCTTGAGCGCGCCTTCGAGTGCCGTGTGCTCGATCGCACCGGGCTGATCCTCGATATCTTCGCCCAGCGCGCGCGCACTCACGAAGGCAAGCTGCAGGTCGAGCTGGCTCAGCTCGATCACATGAGCACGCGCCTGGTGCGCGGCTGGACTCACCTTGAGCGGCAGAAGGGGGGTATCGGTCTGCGCGGTCCGGGTGAAACCCAGCTGGAAACCGACCGCCGCCTGCTGCGCGTACGCATCCGCCAGATCAAGCAGAAGCTCGAGAAGGTGCGCAGCCAGCGTGAGCAGGCGCGTCGCGGACGCAAGCGTGCGGATATTCCGTCGGTCTCCCTGGTGGGTTACACCAACGCCGGCAAGTCCACCCTGTTCAATGCCCTGACCACCTCCGAGGTCTACGCGGCCGACCAGCTGTTCGCCACCCTCGACCCGACCCTGCGCCGTCTGGAGCTCGATGACCTCGGTCCGATCGTGCTGGCCGATACCGTGGGCTTCATTCGCCATCTGCCGCACAAGCTGGTCGAGGCCTTCCGCGCTACGCTGGAAGAGTCGAGCAACTCCGACCTGCTGCTGCACGTGATCGATGCCCATGAGCCCGAGCGCATGGCGCAGATCGAGCAGGTTCAGGAAGTGCTCAAGGAGATCGGCGCGAACGAGCTGCCGATGCTCGAGGTGTACAACAAGCTGGATTTGTTGGAAGGTGTCGAGCCGCAGATTCAGCGCGATGGTGACGGCAAGCCGGTTCGCGTCTGGTTGTCGGCGCGCGAAGGGCGTGGTCTGGAGCTGTTGCGGCAGGCCGTGGCAGAGCTATTGGGCGAGGATTTGTTCGTCGCCACGCTGCAGTTGCCGCAACGTCTGGGGCGGTTGCGTGCGCAGTTCTTCGCCCTGGGCGCAGTGCAGAGCGAAGGGCATGATGAGCAGGGGCACAGCTTGCTGTCGGTGCGTTTGCCGCGAGTCGAACTCAATCGTCTGGTGAGTCGCGAGGGTTTGGAACCTCAGGCCTTCATTGAGCAACATACTTTGCAATAAAGCCTGCGGTGGCGGCTTTGCTGTCACCCTCGGGCTTTGGGTAGCATTGGCCGGCGCGCCGTGGGCGCGCCTTCGCTTTATCAGTACGGAGAACGCTATGGCTTGGAATGAGCCGGGTGGCAACTCGAACAATCAAGACCCTTGGGGCGGCCGCAAAGGCGGTGGCCGGCAGGGCCCGCCGGATCTCGACGAAGCGTTCCGCAAGTTGCAAGAGAGCCTCAACGGGCTCTTCGGCGGCGGCAAGAAACGTGGTGACGACGATTCCGGACGCAGCGGTGGCGGCGGTGGCTTCGGTCTGCTGTTCGTAGGTCTCGGCCTGTTGGCGGTGGTCTGGCTGTACAGCGCGATCTACGTGGTCGATGAGCAGGAGCAGGCCGTGGTGCTGCGCTTCGGCAAATACCACGAGACCGTTGGTCCGGGCCTGAACATCTACTTCCCGCCGATCGATCGCAAGTTCCAGGAAAACGTCACCCGTGAGCGTGCCTACAGCAAGCAGGGCGCCATGCTGACCGAAGACGAGAACATCATCGAAGTGCCGCTGACGGTGCAGTACCGCATCAGCAACCTGCAGGACTTCGTGCTCAACGTCGATCAGCCGGAAGTCAGCCTGCAGCACGCCACCGACAGCGCCGTGCGTCACGTCGTGGGTTCCACCGAGATGGACCAGGTGCTGACCGAAGGTCGTGAGCTGATGGCCAGCGAGGTGCGTGAGCGCCTGCAGCGTTTCCTCGACAACTATCGCACCGGTATCACCATCACTCAGGTGAACATCCAGAGCGCTGCGGCGCCGCGCGAAGTTCAGGAAGCCTTCGATGACGTGATCCGCGCGCGTGAAGACGAGCAGCGCGAGAAGAACCAGGCCGAGTCCTACGCCAATGGCGTGATTCCGGAAGCCCGCGGTCAGGCCCAGCGTCTGCTGGAAGAGGCCAACGGTTACCGTGACGAGGTCATCGCTCGCGCCCAGGGTGAGGCCGACCGCTTCACCAAGCTGGTAGCCGAGTACCGCAAGGCGCCGGAGGTCACTCGCGAACGTCTGTATCTGGACACCATGCAGGAAATGATGAGCAACACCAGCAAGGTTCTGGTCACTGGCGACAAGGGGCAGAACAACCTGCTCTATCTGCCGCTGGACAAGATGATCGACAGCCGTGGCGGTTCGTCGTCCTCCAGTTCTGCCAACAGCAGCAATTCGACGACGCGTGATCCGGCGGTGCCGCTGAGCAGCGATATGTCGCAGCGTAACCTGCGTACCCGGGAGGGCCGTTGATGAGCAACAAGTCCCTGATCGGCCTGATCGTGGCCGTGGTTCTGGCCCTGGTGGCGTGGAACAGTTTCTACATCGTGGCGCAGACCGAGCGCGCGGTCATGCTGCAGTTCGGTCGTGTGGTCAATCCCGATGTGCCGCCTGGTCTGCATGTGAAGATTCCTTACGTCAACCAGGTGCGCATCTTCGATGGCCGTCTGCTGACGCTGGATTCGACCTCCTCGCGCTTCCTGACCCTGGAGAAGAAGGCGCTGATGGTCGACGCCTACGCCAAGTGGCGGGTGAAGGATGCCGAGCGCTTCTATCAGTCCACCTCCGGTATGAAGCAGGTAGCCGACGAGCGTCTGGCTCGTCGTCTGGAAGCCTCGCTGCGCGACCAGTTCGGTAAGCGCACCTTGCACGAGTCGGTGTCCGGCGAACGTGATGCGCTGATGGCCGACGTGACCGCGACCCTCAATCGCGCCGCCGAGCGCGAGCTGGGTATCGAAGTGGTCGACGTGCGGGTCAAGGCCATCGATCTGCCGCGTGAAGTGAACCGCAGCGTGTTCGAGCGGATGAGCACCGAGCGTGAGCGTGAGGCTCGCGAGCACCGCGCCAAGGGTCGTGAGCTGGCTGAAGGTATTCGTGCCGATGCCGATCGTCAGCGCCGTGTACTGCTGGCTGAAGCCTACCGCCAGGCCGAGGAGCTGCGCGGTGACGGTGATGCCCAGGCTGCCGCCATCTACGCCCGTGCCTTTGGTCAGGATCAGGAGTTCTACTCCTTCTACCGCAGCCTGCAGGCATACCGCGAGAGCTTCGCCGACAAGCGCGATGTGCTGGTGCTGGACCCGAGCAGCGATTTCTTCCGCTATCTGGAGAAGTCAAAGCCTTAACAGGGCAGCTTCAGGCTGCACGCTACAGGCCTCGGGCGAACATCTGTTTGCCTGCGGCCTGAAGCCTGTGGCTTGTCGCCCTGACCGTGTTATCATGCGGCAGCCGGGAAAATCCCGGCTTTTTTGCGTCTGTGGGAATCATGTGGCAGGAACTCGGCATCGCACTGTGTCTGGTACTGGTGCTGGAAGGCATCCTGCCCTTCCTCTATCCGCGCCACTGGCGCGGAGCGGTCTTGCTGGCAGCTCGCCTGCCCGACCGCCGACTGCGCCTGATGGGGCTGGCCAGCATGCTGCTGGGTACTGCCCTTCTATATCTGCTTCACTGAAGGCTTGTGCCGCCCGGATCAAGAGGGGAATGGCGAAATGGCAACGGTAGACCGCTGGCTGCTGCCAGATGGCATCGAAGAAGTACTGCCGCCGGAAGCGGCACGCATCGAGGCGGCACGCCGCCAGGTGCTGGATCTGTTCCAACGTTGGGGTTACGAGTTCGTCGTCACCCCGCATATCGAGTACCTGGAATCCCTGCTGACCGGCGCCGGCCAGGATCTCGACCTGCGCACCTTCAAGGTCACCGATCCGCTGTCCGGTCGGCAGATGGGCTTTCGTGCCGACATCACCCCGCAGGTGGCGCGTATCGACGCCCATACCATGCGCCGCGAGGGTCCGAGCCGTCTGTGCTACGCCGGCAGCGTGCTGCATGCGCAGCCGCGCGCGTTGACCACCTCGCGCAGCCCGATCCAGCTGGGCGCCGAACTCTATGGCGACGCCAGCCCGGCCAGCGATATCGAGGTGATCAGCCTGCTGGTCGAGACCCTCGAGCTCGCCGCCGTGCCGGATGTGCACATGGACCTCGGTCATGTCGGCATCTATCGTGGCCTGGCGCGTGCCGCCGGCTTGTCCGGCGAGGCGGAGCAGCAGCTGTTCGATGCGCTGCAGCGCAAGGCCATGGATGAAATCGAGACCCTCACCGCCGCACTGCCGGCAGGCCTGGGCAACATGCTGCGTTCGCTGGCCGAACTGTGCGGCGGGCGCGAGGTGCTGGACCTGGCCCAGGCCGCACTGGTCGAAGCGCCGGATACGGTGCACGCCGCGCTCGACGAGCTGGTGGCGATCGCCGATGCGCTGGAGCTGCGTTATCCCGAGCTGCCGCTGTATTTCGACCTGGGTGAGCTGCGCGGCTACAACTATCACACCGGTGTAGTGTTCGCCGCGTTCGTGCCGGGCGAGGGTGGTGCCATCGCCCAGGGCGGCCGTTACGACGATACCGGCGCGGTATTCGGCCGGGCACGCCCGGCGACCGGTTTCTCCACCGACCTGAAGACCCTGGTGACCCTGGGTGACATGCGTCTGGAGGAATCCGTCGGCGGCGTCTGGGCGCCGGATAACCATGATCTCTATCTGTGGCAGGCCGTTCGTCGTCTGCGTGGTGAGGGCGAGCGTGTGGTACAGGCGCTGCCCGGGCAGAGCGAGGCGGATGCGCGCGAGGCAGGCTGTGACCGTCTGCTGACGCTGCGCGATGGACGTTGGCAGGTGGCGCCCCTGGCGTCCTGAATTCACTTTCGCCGGCCGTGGCCGGCATCGAAGCTTGCGCGAAGAGGACAAGTTTATGGGTAAGAATGTCGTCGTCCTGGGCACCCAGTGGGGTGATGAGGGCAAGGGCAAGATCGTCGACCTGCTCACCGAGCAGGCCGCTGCCGTGGTGCGTTATCAGGGTGGCCACAACGCCGGCCATACCCTGGTGATCGACGGTGAAAAGACCGTACTGCACCTGATTCCGTCCGGCATCCTGCGCGAGGGCGTCGAATGCCTGATCGGCAATGGCGTGGTCGTTGCGCCCGATGCGCTGCTGCGCGAGATCACCAAGCTGGAAGAGAAGGGCGTGCCGGTGCGTCAGCGTCTGCGCATCAGTCCGGCCTGCCCGCTGATCCTGTCCTACCACGTGGCGCTGGATCAGGCGCGCGAGAAGGCCCGTGGCGACGCCAAGATCGGCACCACCGGTCGCGGTATCGGTCCGGCCTACGAAGACAAGGTGGCGCGTCGCGGCCTGCGCGTCGGCGACCTGTTCCACCGCGAGCGTTTCGCCGCCAAGCTCGGCGAGCTGCTGGACTATCACAACTTCCAGCTGGTCAACTTCTATAAAGAGCCGGCCATCGACTTCCAGAAGACTCTGGACGAGTGCATGGAATACGCCGAGCTGCTCAAGCCGATGATGGCCGACGTTACTGCCGTACTGCACGACCTGCGCAAGGGCGGCAAGGACATCATGTTCGAAGGTGCCCAGGGCTCGCTGCTGGACATCGACCACGGTACCTACCCCTACGTCACCAGCTCCAATACCACCGCTGGCGGTATCGCCACCGGTTCCGGCTTCGGTCCGCTGTACCTGGACTACATCCTCGGCATCACCAAGGCCTACACCACTCGTGTCGGTTCCGGCCCGTTCCCCACCGAGCTGTTCGACGATGTCGGTGCCTTCCTCGCCAAGCGTGGTCATGAGTTCGGTGCCACCACCGGTCGTGCCCGTCGTTGTGGCTGGTTCGATGCCGTGA
>VFQQ010001850.1_pt1 | contig 26990 bp, 38 predicted proteins | sample 3512341 | NCBI WGS metagenome assembly VFQQ01 (sample SAMN10412373, study PRJNA504923) | tailings metagenome | isolation source: Relicate 2 Philex TSF1 revegetated site | place: Philippines: Tuba, Benguet | collected 2017-08-29
GTGAATGCGTCCGGCGTTTCCGCTTGCATGTTGTATCCGATGGACATCGAAAACACCTTGGCCTTGGACTGCAGCATTAGGTAGAGAGCAACGGGTGCAGAAGGTTTGTTGCAGCAGATTCATTGCACGCCGACAGTGAGTCGGTTGCACTCGATTGCTACTTGACAATGAACCCACCTTGGCTTAGGGCTGACTGCAGGCCCACAAGAGTAGGAAGGGCAGCAGTTGGCGGGTTCCTACAAAATGCCACAACAGGCATGCATCCAACAATCGCAACATCCATCAAGCCCCAAACAACGCAACACAACACCAACCCTCTACCTGCAGGCACAGGTCGATGCAGCGATCCACAGAGCTCGAGTAGCCGCCGGTGGATGCGTTGTAAATGCGGCACACAAGCAGCTGCGCCTGCAGGGCAGGATACGGTTGGAGTTGCCAGGGTCGGCCCTAAGGTCTGGCAAGTGGTTCAGGAGGAGCTTGGGTGGGGTAGGAGCACAGCGCACAGCTCGGACGCACAGGGCTGGGGAAACTAGCAAGTGCCATGGCACAAACAGGGGGAACAGAGCTCCAGCAGCCCTACCTGGTGTGCCAGCCCCGCAACGCCAATGCCGTTGTTGGTGCGGGCAGCCAGGATGCCGGCCACTCGGGTGCCGTGGCCATTCCTGCAAGAGCAGCAGCCCGGGCAAACAAAGGGAGGGGCAGTTTGAGCCTGCATGTGCTGGCCTGGCCTGGCCGCAGCCGGGCGTTGAGGCTGGGCCTGAAGTGCCTTGCTGCGTTGTTGTGATTCTGCATTGTGGCAGCACAGCACAGCGTGGGCTCACCTGTCTGCTCAATCCACAAACAAGCTTGGCCTGGTTTGAGGGGACAGCAGTACAGCGCAGCACGAAGCAGCACAGCACAGCACAGCGCAGCACAGCACAGCAGGCTCACTTGTCTGCATAGTCCAGGAACGAGGCCTGGCCCGCCTGAGGGAAGCCCAGAACAGTAGTTCCCGCCGCATCCACAACGGGCACCGTGTTCCATCCGGCAACCGCTGTGATGAGGCACGGGAGGGCGGACGGGCACTCTTATTTAACAGGCATTGAGAAGTGAGCACGTGCCAGGCAAAAGCACAGCCCTTGCGCCAAAAGAGCCAGACCAGCTGTCTTCACACAGGGCAAGCACGAGCGCTCCAAAGGCTTTCAAGACCACCACCACCAGCAGCAGCAGCAGCAGCAGCATGGCAAGCAGTGCCCCACCAGTAACCGTCATGGCAGTTTTTGCAGGTTGAAAAGACATGTGTCCGCAGCCTAGAGCAGCAAGCGAGCGGCTCACGGGTGGGCAGGTCCGGGTGGCCCTTCACCATGCCAGAGTCGATGACGCAGATGTTGAACTGCTTGAACTGCGAGAGAGAGATGAATGCCACTGATAAGTAGCAGCAGCTCACACAGCCTGCTGCCCAGGAAAAGCGGAAAGACAAGCGTGAACAGCGAAGCCGGGCGGGGCAGGGGTGACTGGGTTGGACGGCGAGTCAGCATGCAGCAGCTGCTGCTGGGCAGTCGGGTGAGCTGCCCTGGCAGTGCACGTGGCACACCCTGTGCCCAGCCTGTGCCACCCCAACGGCTGACCCCAAGCCAGCCCATCAAATGGCCTCACAAGCAGCGCCGCCAACCCGAAACCGCGCCACGGCCCCACCATTTCAGTGCGACTCACATCCACGCCGCTCACGAGCGCCCAAGCTTCGGGCGCAGAAACGGCTGGCAGGTACCATTGCGTTCCATTGGTGAAGTACGGATCATTCGGCTGCACCGGCGCCTGCGCCAAGCGGCGCCGCGGCCGCCGGCCCGCCGCTTGTGACCCGCCGCCGCTGCGAGTGGTGGCGCTGCTGCTGCTTCTGCCGGCAGTGGAGCTTGATTGTGGGAGCGGCGGCAGCTCCCACTGATAGTCCGGTACCGCCCACTCCACCTCTGCAGGGGCAGCAGGCACGGCGCAGCGGCAGGGGTCAAATGGCATGCTGATTGGCACCGGTGGTGGGGTTGCTGGGGGCGAATGGCAGCAGTTTCAGGAGCACTATAAGCTGCTGAACGCCCAGCCGCTCGAGCGTCAGCAGGGCTGCCAAGCTCGGCCTCATTCACACGAGCGCAGCGAAAGACAGAACGCAACTGAAGCACACTGGAATGAACACTCGGCCGCAGCTTGAGCCCACCTGGCAGGGCGGCCAGCTGCGCCAGCTTGGCCGGCACTTTGGCGCCGTCCACAATGCGATACATGCCTGGCACGCTGCCTGTGCGATGTGCAGCTACTGCCGCCAGCCGCCGGCCTGTCGGGCTGCCGCCGCCGCCGCTGCTGCTGCCACTCAGGTCAGCTGACAGGGGCTGCACGAAAGCTAGGCCATGCTTGCTGGGTGTGAGGGGTGTAGCGGCAGCCGCAGGCATGGCGGCAGCGGCGGCGGCAACGGTAGGAGCTGCGCTGGCTGAGGGCTTGAGCTTCACGATGACCCAGCCAGGGGCATACCGGGCTGCTGCCCGCTGTTGCTGCTGCTGGGGGAGGGGCATGGCCGGCGGCGGCACCGCAGCGACGGCCGCGGCGACCGCCAAGAGCAGCACCCCCGCCAGCAGGCGCGGGGCGGCGCCCAGCGGCCCGCCCGGACCTCGGCAGGGTGTGTGAACCTGCCTGGGCATAGTGCAAGCGCTGCCTGGCCGCTCCACCACGTGCGGCCCCTCGCGGCCCAGCCTCAGCGGGGCGTGCGGGGCGGCATATCAGAAGCGGACAAGGTGCGCAGCGCGCCAGGAAAGCGGCGGGGCCGCAAAAGCCACCGCAGGCCGCTCGGGACTGGGCACAGGCAAGAGAGAAGCAGGTGCGGGGCGCACGGCCTGCGAATTGGGCATGCAAACAGTGGCTGAACGCGTTGGCGCCGGGGTTGGCACCCCAAGCCGCATGCAAGGGTGCCGGCCGCCTCCGCCCTGGCTGCCGCCGCGGCTCCGGCTCTGTGCCCATTCATGGAAATCGCAGCCTCTGGAAACAGCACGCACACAAGTGGGACAGCACAGATGCGACCCAAACAGCAGAAAGAAGCTGTGCTAGGAGCACACAGCTGCGGCGCACCCTTGTGTCGGCCGGCCACGCTCGGCTTGCCGTCGCCGCGGGGTTGAGGGGGCAGAAGCTCCCTAGCTGGGGAGGAGGCAGCGCTGCCCCTCCTGCTGTCTGCAGCGCTCCTTTGCAATATAACTGGTTTTGCCTACTGCGCCAGTAAGGCATGGAAGCATTCGCATGTGTGTGGCTGCGCCTGCTGACCGGCGGCCGCTGTGCCTCTCCTGCGGCTTCAGTGCTGGCGGGTGTCTGGTTGTCGGCACGCATACAGTTCCCTGTAGCAGATGCCAGTTGCTGCTACCATCACTTCAGATATAGCTGCCGCAGGCCATGTGCTCGACTTCAACCGCCGGCAGCTTTGGCCCCAGCAATGCTGCTGGATACTCTCAGCCGCACCGTGCGCATTGCATTGTTGGGGACCTCAGGAGTGCTCTGTGGCCAGGGCGTGCTTGTATGCCAGCTGTGTGCCCTCCGCCTGTCATGGCTGCGCTGCGAGCGCACCGAATTGAGCTGGATGTGGCTCTGGTGGGTACTGCATCAACTGCTAATCACAGGCATGCTCAAGCAGCATGCGGCCATGTCACGTTCTTGATGGGCTGGGACTTGGCTTCAAGTTGGACTTGGTTAATGCCTGATCGACCTATGCAAACATGATGGCAGGCGGGCAGAGAGGCAGGCGGGGCGGCCCTGTGGCAGGGTGGCCGCACAACATGACTGTGCCTCTTGCCGGCTGTCGATAAGCTGTGCATATCATTGCTAAGGTGTCTGCAGGTCACGTCAGGTGAGATAACCAGGCCAGCACTTGCAGCATCAGACTGCAGGCCAACTAACCGCGAGCGGGCGCCGCGCGGCGTGGTAGTGGCTCACAGCGGCCGCCCGCGTGGCCGCCATCCCATGCCGCTGTTGGCCCGCATTGCTCGCGCCCATCGCTTGCAAGTGCGTCGAAAACTACATCATGAGAGCGCTGGGCCTTGGCAGGGGCCCAGGGCCTCGAGGCGCTGTCGGAGGGACGCCCTCCGCCCGGCCAGCGCGGCTGGGCGCGCGGCATGGGAGGCGCAATAGACTGCTGGTCAGCGCCGACAGCTCCCAGGCCGCATCCCGCATCCTGGTAGGGGTCGGGGTTTGAGCGGCACTGCTGCCGGCCTCTGGGCTCCTGCTGTCCCGCTGCTCGCGCACTGCAGTGCCTCACAAACACTATGCAGCTGCCCGGCGGTCCGATGTGCCTTGTGCGGCTGCGGCGAGGCTGCCGCCGCTGCCGCCGCGCCGCCGCTCTCCCAGCCGCTGCCATACACACCTGCCTGCCCTGCCGCTCGCTGCCATTGTTACTGCAGCACACATTGGACGAGATGGACGTGGCCCTGGCCACCGCGGACGCCGAGCGCGCCCAGAAGACCGCCAAGCTGGCAGCAGCGGGGGAGAAGGCGCGCCGCCTGCAGCGCATGCTCGAAGAGGTGCGGCAGCAGTTGGGATCTGGGCAGGGCGGGGTGGTCGGGTGCAGTGTGCACCGCAGTGGTTATGACGCAATTTTAGCTGCGCACTGCGCAGTTGCCGGGCAGGCAGGGGCGGCTGCGGCGGCCGCTGCTCGGCGCTGCCAACACATCTCGGCCTCGTGCCTCCCATACGAACCAACCTGGCCTGCTGCAACCAAATGGTTATTGGTCACCTACCAATCATTATTTGCCTACCAATCCAACAACCCGCAGGTGCACGCCTCGCTGGCGCGGGAGCGCGAGGCCCGTGAGGTGGCGTACAAAGAAAAGGCGCTGATCGAAATCGAGCTGGAGGCAAAGCAGCGTCTGGCGTATGCGATGCGGGAGGTGCGAGCGTTGTGCCGCTGGTTGTGGTTGCATGCAGGCGGTTGCTGTGCGGGGCGCTGTGTTAGCTGGTGTGATGAAGGCACCTCAGCAGATGAAATCAGCATTGCGGCCCAAAGCTCAGTTGGCACCAAGGGCCGGATTGCTACCAACAAGGTGACATCGCGTCCTGCCTGATGCCCGCAGGAAGCGGCGGCGGCAGCGGCGGCGCTGAATGCGGCGCGGGCGGGCGCCAGCACCGTGCCGGAGCTGCAGCAGATGCTGGACGAGGTGGGTGCTGTGGCATGGAGTGGTGGTTGCGCCGCTATGTGCTGCTCTGCTTCATCAATTGGTCGGTTCAAACCTGTCCCGAGATGTGTGACCTCGAAGTGATACTTGCCTGCCCCACGTTGCCATGCAGCTGCAACGCTCGCTGGCCAGCGAGCGCGAGGCGCGCGAAGCTGCCTACCAGGAGCGCTCTCTCATCCAGATTGAACTGGAAGCCAAGCAGCGGCGGTTCGAGCATGCGCTGGACGCTGCTCGAGCCCAGGCGGAGCAGGCGTCCGCTGAGCTGGCCGCTGCGGAACAGGCCCGAGCGGAGGCGGAGGCGCGGTGCAAGGAGGCGACAGAGGCGCTGCAGGCGGAGCGGGGGCGGCTCGCGGAGCTGCAGGTGTGCTGCTGTTGTATGCTGGTTGTGTTGTCAGCGGCAAATGGACTGCATGTGTGCTGTCATGTTTTCACGCCCAGCATACAGCTGCTCATCACCGCACCCCACACCATCTCACCTGCTTCCGAACCGGCCGGGGGCCGTTGAGACAGAGGCACAGCTGCGGCAGGATGCCAAGATGCACTCTGTCTCTATTCAGCTGCACCTTGAATCTCTTGCCTATTCTGTTCCCCCCAACAGGCCAAGGTCGACGAAGAGGCGCGGCTGCGGCGGGATGCTGAGGCGGCGCACCAGCGCGCGCAGCAGCAGCTGGCGGCTGAGTCCGACCGGCTGGCGGCGCTGCAGGTGGGCTCTTTGGCCGGGCCTTCTGTTTGGGCTGGCGGTCCAGCTGCTGTTGCTGCTGCAGTGCTGCTAGATATCGCACAGCTGCTAAGACAGGTGGTCGACATGCTCCCTAGCTCTGAACTGCTGCCTTGCAACCGTCTCAAAGCCGCCACATGCTCAATGTGCCGCTCGCCTGCTGCACCGCCCTCTCTGCTGCCGCAGCGGGAGGCTCAGGGTGCGGCTGCCCGCAGCGGCCAGGCCGACTCACAGCTCAGGGACTTGGAGCAGCAAATTGAAGAGGAGCGGCGCCGCATTGCTGGGCTGCAGGTGCGGGGCTGCTGCAGTGCTGCTTTTTACAGCTGTTTGCATTGCTTTTTTGGCGACTGGTAATAGGTTTGGGAGCAGCAGATTGAAGAGGAGAGGCGCCGCATTGCGGGGCTGCAGGTGGGTTTGTGGCTAGCAGCTTCTGCATCAAATGTGGTGGCTGTTTGGCCTTGGAGCAGCAGGCTGCGGGTGGGGGGGCTGCTGCTTGCGTCTGCAACTGTTTTGCATCCACTTCTGTGGCTGAGCGACGGCGGCGCATTGCGGGGCTGCAGGTGGGCCGCCGCGTGAGCTCTGTCGCAGGCTGCCTGCTGCAGCCCACCCGCTGCTGCAATGTATCTGCATTGCTTGCAACCCGCCTGTTGCAGGCGGAGGCGAGCAACACCTGCTGCAGCTTACCTGTTGCCGCCCATCTGTTTCCTAATCTGCCAAAACTCATGTGTTGCAACCCTGCTGCATTTTTTCTGTTCAGGAGGAGGCGGACAGCCAGGCCCGGGCTCGGCACGAGGCGGAGACGCGCATGAGGGACCTGCAGCGCCAGCTGGATGCTGAAAGCAGCCGCAGCGCGAGCCTGGAGGTGGGATGTCCAACTTTTGCCTGGTGTGGTGCTTAGTTGCTGCATGCGGGACCTGCAGCGCCAGCTGGACGCGGAGAGCAGCCGCAGCACGAGCCTGGAGGTGCGACACCCATGCTGTGCCTGCTGTGGTTCTGGCGTGGCGGTTGTGCTTCCTTGCTGCATGCAAGCTGCAATCATCTGCACGAATCACTGCCTGCCTGCTCAATGGCTGCCTGTCCTCTGCCCTGCAGAAGCAAGCGCTGCGGGCGGCTCCCAGCTGGCGGAAGCAGACAGCCACCTCTTCCCCGCATTAACATACTCGACCATTCACATTTTGTTTTGTTCACTCCCGCTCCCTGCAGAAGCAAGCGCTGCGGGCGGCCTCGCAGCTTGCGGAAGCGGACAGATGCATTCTTGTGCTACTGACGGCTACTAACGGCTGCACGCGTTTTTTATTGTTCTTGTGCCCTGCAGAAGCAAGCGCTGCGGGCGGCTCCCAGCTGGCGGAGGCGCACAGCCATTCCCTGCAAATGTTAGCTCGATCATTCACATTCATTCTTGTTCGCGCATGCCCGCCGCAGAAGCAAGCGTTGCGGGCGGCGTCCCAGCTGGCGGAAGCAGACAGCCGGTATCAGGAGCTGGAGCAGGCGCTGCGGGAGGAGAAGGGGCGCAGCGCAGCACTGGAGGTGCGCCTAGCTTCTTGCCCCAGTGTGGATTTGGAGCTTGGCTGCTCCTTGGGATGTGTGTCAAGTGCAACAGGAGGTTGCCGAGTGTGCCGTTGTGGCATGGGTGCTGTGTGAAAGTGCCACGTCTGGCAAGTTGAGCGCTTGTGCCACAAATCGTGCTCCGCAGGCGGAGGCATCAGATGCCCTGGCGCGTCGCGCCGAGGCGGAGGCTCGCTACGCCGAGGCGCTAGAGGCGCTGCATTCTCGGCAGCACACCAGCGGCATGCAGGTGCGGGGCTGCTGCTTTGGGGATGGGATGGCCCGGCTGTGGCTGCTGTAAAGTGGCGCCTGGCTGCACAGCGTGCCGAATGCTTCAGGCGCTGGACTTGCAGTACCCGGCAAGCAGCCTGCAGGTTGTGGGCTGCGCCTGCAGCGCACAGCAGCCTTTGCGACGGAGCTGTGCCTCCATGCTGTGCTGCGCTGACCCCCTGCTCACATGCCCTGCATCTTTGCAGGAGGACGAGGAGGACGCGCTGGCGGCCGAAGTGGATGCCCAGTTCCAGGAGCTGTTCACGGCGCTGCAGGCGGAGCGGGACCGCCTGGCCGGCCTGCAGGTGCGAAAGTTTTTCCAGCTGTTTTTGCTAGCGCTGTGGCTGGTGCTGCCTTTCATCAGAGCTGCAGGCGGAGCGGGACTGCCTGGCCGGCCTGCAGGTGTGCCACCTTGTGCCCTGCGGTCCCAGGTGGTGGACAGTGATGGAAGTCAGACTCTGCTGCCATGCGCTGTTGCTGCTGTCATTCCTGTGCCGCAGCGCCAAGCGGACGAGGCTAAAGCCCAAATGGTGGAGGCGGATGGATCCCCACTCTTCCCTCATTCACAAGCTGCTGCTGCCGCTCCCACTGCTGCCCCGTGCTGCAGCGCCAAGCCGACGAGGCCAAAGCCCAGATGGTTGAGGCGGATGGTCGGCACCAGAAGGCCAGCCGGGAGCTCGAGGTGGAGCGGCAGCGCGCCGACAAGCTGCAGGTGAAGCGGATTGTTTGCCTTTTGTGCAGGTGTTGGGTCCAGGTGTTTTGGAGGGCTTTTTGTAGGGAAACCTTGAGGTGGGAGGCAGCGTGCCGACAAGCTGCAGGTAACTTGGCTTGGTTTTCTCGGCTGCATGTTGAGTGGATGTGTTACAGGGCCACCAGCAGGAAGGGCATACCATCGGCTGCACCGGCGCGCACACTGCTTGGCTCAAATTGGCTGCGTGTTCCTGCTCCCTCTGCACAGGCGGCAGCCGACGAGGCGGCGGCGCAGCGGGCGGCGGCCGAGGCGCGCGCTAAAGAGCTGGAGCAGCAGCTACAGGAGGAGCGGGAGCAGCTGGGACGCCTGCAGGTGAGGGGCAGATGCCATTGGCAGCCTGGCGGACAACAACTATTTGTTGAGTGGGCTTGTTCCTCTGCTCAGCTCTTTGGTATTGGAACAGCAGCTGGGGCGCCTGCAGGTGAGGGGCGGCTGTTGCAGGCGGCCTTACGGGCAGCATCCTGTGTGGTTGTGGGGGTTCTTTTCGGACGGGCTTGTTCCTCTGCTCGACTCTTCGCTTGGCAGGCTTTTGGCCAGGCTGCAAAGGAGCACTGTGCCGGCTTCTCGTCTATTTCGTGTGTGTGCAGGAGCGGGCCAGCGGCAAGGCGGTGAAGCAGGGCGAGGCGGAGGCGCGCCTGCAGGAGGCTGAAGCCGCTCTGAAGCAGGAGCGCAAGCGGCTGGATGAGCTGCAGGTGGGTTTGTGGTGCTGCAAACAGTGTCTTTGAAAGGGTATACATGTGTGCCAGCAGGGAGAGCGGAAGAAGGAGCGCAAGCGGCTGGATGAGCTGCAGGTGGGTAAATTAATGATGATAGAAACTCTTGAAGGCTGGATCATCTATAGAAATTGATTGAAGATGCAAAGAAGGAGCGCCCTGCGATAGCGACGTACCATCCCGCGACAACCAGGCTCATTTGAGCTGCGACCCTCTCAACAACACTGCAGGAGCGGGCCAACAAGGAGGCGGGCAGACACCGAGGCTCACCTCTTGTTCCAGACCATGGTCGCAAAACCAGGTTCAAATCCCTTCTGCAATCAACAAACAACCCTGCAGGAGCGAGCCAACAAGGAGGCGGCGCGGCGGGCGGACACCGAGGCTCGCTTTGCCGACGCGTGGCGCCAGCTGCAGGCGGAGCGCGATGCGCTGGCCGCTGCCCGGGTGCGCAGTTATTTTACAGCTATTCGGCAGTCGTTTGCTTCCTCAAATGATATTTGAATTGAAGCCAGCTGCAGGCGGAGCGAGACGCGCTGGCCGCTGCCTGGGTGCGCAGTTATTTTCAGTTGCTCGGCAGTCGTTTGCTTTCTCGCGTGCTGTTTGGATTGAAGCTGGACGCGGAGCACAATGCGCTGGCCGCTGCCCGGGTGCGGACTGGTTGCCCGGCTGCACACGATCCTTTGTTGTCGAAGTGCGATTGGGATTCAGGCCGGCGGCAGGCAGAGCGTGCGATGCCCTGGCCGCTGGCATGGTGCCTCCTCAACTTCTGGCATGCACAGCCGTGCCAGGCGTGGTGTGCGCTGGTCTCTCCAGCTGTACGCTTCCTGCCTCCTCTCTGGTCGTTTGCACTGCAGTTTCTCGTTTGCACCGCACTCCAATTAAATGCTGTTCTCCTGACCCGCTCTGCAGGTCATGGCCGATCAGGAGGCGGAGGAGCGGCGCCAGGTGGAGGCTCGCTATCAAGACGTTCTTGAGCTGCTGCAGGCGGAGGGCGGCCGCATTGCCAGCCTGCAGGTGGGCCCTGCTTGGCATGGCTGCTGGTTGCTGGCTGTGCGGTGTATGTTGTGCTGTTGCTCAACCGGTTGCGGAGGGCGGGCGCGTCGCCAGCCTGCAGGTGGGTCCCCGCTGTATGGCCGCTGGTTGCCGGCTGTGTGTTGCGCTTTAGCTGCTGCAGGCGGAGGGCGGCCGCATTGCCGGCCTGCAGGTGGGGCCCTGCCGGCATGGCTGCTGGCTTTGCTGTCCCCGATTCAGTATGTGCTGCCCTGTACGTACCTGCTCTCATCTTGTGCTTGCACATGGGTGGCCCAACCTGGGTCTGCTTCAAAATCTCGCATCTAACATCCCAAACCTCCGTTTCGATTGTCCAACAACTGCAGGAGGCGGTGAGCTCCGCGGCATCGGAAAAGGGGCTGCAGACCCGCTTGCCTTGCTGTATGCTCTTGCATGATTGGTCACCTGCTCTTGCTTCGATCCTCTCGCAGGAGGCGGTCAGCTCCGCGGCATCGGAGAAGGGCCTGCAGACGTTCCAGGCGCAGGACGCGCTCGCCCAGCAGCTGGCCATGCAGCTGCAGCTGCACGAGGCGGAGGCGGAGCGGCAGGTAGGGCAGCATACATGCTGTGGCTGGGTGAAGGTGCGGTTCGGAGTACGTTGTACGACGGCCGGCAGCTGGCCGTGCTGCTGCAGCTGTGCACGAGGCCGAGGCGGAGCGGCAGCTGCCCTGTCTGCCTTGCCTCACAGGCCGCCATAGCAGCCGTCACAGAGCGCAAGCACGAGGAGATTGCGCAGCTGCTGAGCTGCCACATTGTGTGTCTGACACTTGTGCCCTCTCTGCCTTGCCTCACAGGCTGCCATAGCAGCCGTCACGGAGCGCAAGAACGAGGAAATCGCCCAGCTGCAGCGCCAGCTCAGCGAGGCCCAGCGGGGCGCGGAGCAGCAGCGCGCGGCGGCGGCCGCCGAGGCTGCGGCCACGGCGGCGGCTGAGCTGGCGTCGCTGAGGCACCAGCTGGATGAGGCTCGGCGGGTGGCACACGTGGGTGTTTTTTGCGGGTGGTTGTTTGGGGGGTTGCAACGAATTGCTGAAAGCTGGCGGGCTGCTGTGGGCAGTGTGCTGCCTGCTGTTGCCGGGACAGCGGCAGCGTCCGCGCCTCAGCACTGTGCTGCAGCCACGCCATGTGCACCCTCCTGGCATGCCTGGGGTCGCTGACCAGCGCAGCGTATCCGCTCTCCCCTGCAGTTGTTTTCAGCCTCTATCTAATTCACCTTGATTGTTGCATTCTTCTCCCCCCTTGCATCCTCGCAGATCGCGGGCGCAGAGGGCCACGCCGACCGCTTTCCGCTCGTCAGCCTCATTCATCTTTGCATTCCAACTGTGATATTTCTTGCATCTTTTCCAAGCAGACCGCTGGCGCGGAGGGCCACGCCGACCGCTCCCGCCTGCAGCAGCTGGCCGCCGACCTGGAGGAGGCGCGCCGCCGCGAGCAGGTGGGCGGCTACCAGGGGTGTGACTCCATTGTACGCGCGACTGTTTTATTAGCTGATTGGTAGCCCTCCTACCACTGATGCGTGGACACATAGCTTTCTGTTGGACTGCACTCCCAGCCGACCCTGACACAAATATCTGCACCCTTCCTGCTCTCCCCTGTCCCCGGGCCACAGCACACCACAGCGTTTTCGTGTCTTGTGCAAACTGCAATTCAACCACACCTGACTGATATCTGCCCCACCCCTACTCTCGCCTCTCCCCAGGCCGCGCTGCATGGAGATGTTATATATATTCCACTGCATGTATCTCAGCCGTCCTGACACAAATTCCTGCCCCTGTCCCACTCACCCCTCACCCCCAGGCAGCACTGCATGCGGAGTTTTCAGGTCCTGTGCAAATCTGCAACTCTCATTTTATGTGTCCTGTGCAAACTGTAACTCAAGCTGCTCCCACTTTACTCTCCCCTCTCCTCCCAGGCCGCGCTGCACGAGCAGCAGGCGGCGCTCAAGGCCGCCGCCGCCAGCGAGGAAGCTGTGGTGCAGCTGCGGCGCCAGCTGGACGAGGCTCGCCGGCAGCGGGATGCGGCTGCCGCCGAGGCGGCATCGGCCGCTGAGCAGCAGGTGGCTTCGCTGCAGCAGCTGGAGCGGGCGTGGCGAGAGAAGGAAGCATCTGTTTCGGCTGCCGCGGCGGCGGCGGAGCAGCAACTATACGAGCTGCAGCAGCAGCTAGCGGCGGCGGCGCGGCAGCAGGAGGAGGCGGCGGCTGCGTCTGCGTCCGAGCTGGCGCAGCTGAGGGCGCAGCTGCAGACTGCACAAGCAGAGCGGGAGGCCGTGGTTTCATCGGCGGGGCTGGCTGCCCATGCTGAGGTGGCGGAGTTGAGGCGCCAGCTGGAGGCGGCTCGGCAGGACCGCCAGGCCGCGGTGCTGGAGGCCACAGTGAGATGGGCGCCGGTTTGGAGGGAGTGGTTGGAAGTGGTTCCATCTCAAGTGGCTCGCCAGGGAAGGGTGTATTAGCTACTGCCACAAGCCGTCCACTCACCACACCAATGCACCGGCACCCAACCCCTGAAACTCCTCACACCCAACCCAACCCAACCGAACCCCGAATCTCCAAGCACCCCACCCAACTTAACCTAACCTCACCCAACCTGCCGCAGGCTGCCGCCGACGCCCAGGTGGCCAGTCTGCGTGCGCAGGTGGATGCGCTGGTGCGCGAGAAGGATGCGGCGGCTGGGAGGGCGGGCAGCCTGGAGGGCCAGCTGGCCGACCTTGGCTCCCAGCTGCAGGCAGCCCAGCGGCGGTTGGGCGAGGCAGAGCAGGCGTCTGCAGCTGCGCATGAGCGCGGCGCGGCCGCGCAGCAGGCGGCAGCAGAGGCGGAAGAGCGAGCGGCGGGGCTGCGGCGGGAAGTTGATAGGCTGGAGGCGGCTCAGAGGGAGGCAGCTCAAGCCATTGCCGCCGCAGCGGCTGAGACGGAGCGGCAGCTGTCGGAGCTGCGGTCCAAGCTGGCGGCGGCAGAGGATGAGCGGCAGCGGGCGGCCGATGCTGCGGCTGCCAATGCAGGCGGCCGGCTCGCCGAGCTGCAGCGGCAGCTGGAGGCGGCGCAGCGGCAGCAGGAGGAGGCGGCGGCAGCCGCGGATCGCGAGCTCGCCACGCTGCGCTCCCAGCTGCAGCAGCGGGAGGAGGCGGCCGCGGCGGCGGCCGCGGCGTCAGAGGGTCAGTTGGTTGAGCTGCGGAAGGCGGTGGAGGATGCACAGACTGCCAAGGTGGCAGCCGCGGCGGCTGCCGAGCGTGAGCTGTCCTCCCTGCTGGCCCAGCTGGCGGCGGCTCGGGACGATTTGGAGGCGCTGCGGCGGGAGCGGGAGCAGGCGGTGGCAGAGGCGGAGCAGCGGGCTGCAGAGGCGGCTCGGCAGGCGGAGGAGGCGGGCCGGCGAGCGGCCGAGGCAGAGGCGGCTGCCCGGCAGCGGCAGGAGGCGGCTGAAGCGGCGGAGCGGCGGGCTGAGGAGCTGCGGGGGCAGCTGCAGCAGGCGCAGGCGGCAGCGGCGGCCGCCCAGGCCGATCTGGGTGCTGCCACCTCTGCCCGGGAGGCGGCTCAGCGGGAAGTCGCCGAGCTGCGGCGGCAGCTGGCGGGCAGCAGCGAGGGCGCGGCGGCGGCGGAGCAGCGGCGTGCGGAGCTCGAGACCCGTGCACAGGCGGCTGCCGCCGAGGCGGAGCAGCTGAGGCAGCGGGTGCAGGCGGAGCAGGAGCGGGCAGCGTCGCTCAGCAAGCAGCTGGAGGAGGCTGGCAGTGCTTGCAAGGCGGCGGCGGCGGCCCAGCAGGCAGCCCAGGCAGCCCAAGAGGAGGCCAAAGCTGCACAGGAGCGCGCCGCTGAGCTGCAGCGGCAGCTGGAGGCAGCGCGCGCGGCTGCGGAGGCAGCCGAGGCCAAGGCGGCGGACGCAGAGTCGCGTGCCGCTAGTGCGGCGGGCGCAGAGAATGAGCTGGAGGCGTTGCGCCGCCAGCTGGCAGCCGCCAAGGAGGAGCAGTCAAAGGCGGCGGCCGCTGCTGAGAAGCACGCTGCAGAGCTGCGCCGCCAGCTGGAGGCGGCGCTGCAGCAGCAGGAGAGCACCGCAGCGGCGGCGGCAGCGGCGGCAGAGGCAGACATTGAGGCGCTGAGGCGCTCGTTGGAAGCGGCGCAGGCGCAGTGGGAGGCGGCGGCGTCCGAGGCGGCGGCGGCCGCAGAGGCAGATGCTGCTTCTCTGCGCAAGGAGCTGGTGGGTGCTGGGCGCATTGTTTGCTGGGTGCTGGCATTGGGCCACTGGTTTGGTGCTGGGGGAGTGTGTGTGAATTGCAGGTGCTGCAGGCAACTGCCGCCAGGCTGCGCTCTGCCGCCCTTGTTAACATCTGCTCTCAACTCACCGCCTGCTTCCTCATTTCTGTGCAGACGCCCTGGTGGGCATGAGCTTCGAACAGAGGGCAGAGCTCGCCCGACCCCCCCCCCCCTTTGCAAGCTGCCACTTGCTCCAACACGCCCCAAGTTGCTTGCTTCCTATTCCCTTTCTCAGGACGCCCTGGTTGGCATGAGCCTTGAGCTGGCTGAGGCGCGGTCGGCCGCTGAGGCCCGCTCCGTCACAACCGACTGTGAGCTGTCTCGCCTGAGGGCGGATCTGGAGCTGGCGCGCTCGGAGCTTGCTGCTGCGGAGCAGGTGGCGCAGTCGCAGGTGCGAAATCGCGGATCCAAAGTTGCAGTGCTGCATTTTTTGTTCAAGTTGTTCAAGAGCTGGTTTGGAGTTGGCGCGCTCGGAGCTGGCGGCGGCGGAGCAGGTGGCACAGTCGCAGGTGGGTGCTTTTGTCTTGAGGTTTCACAGCTTGTTTGCTTAAGAGCTGGCTTAGAGGTTGTTGAAGCTGGCGGCAACGTCAGTTGGCTGTCGCAGGTGGGTGCTTCCTGCCTGGGGTGCAGGCTGTGCTGGTCAGGCAGGAGCTAGCGGCTCTCTTTAGGTGTGCCTGCCCTGGGCAACTTTAGGGGTGCTTTCACTCAGCAACTGGACACCTGGCCCAGCCTTGCACTGCCTGCCCCCCTCCTCACCCCCTGCTGCCCCCCTGCTGCCTGCTTGTTGGCACATGTGTTTTGCAGGCGGCGGCAGTGGCGGATGCTCAGCGTCTGGTGGTCATCGCAGCGGCGGCGGCTGAGGAGCAGAAGGCTGTGCAGGCGCGCAAACCAGTACAAGCTGGAAGCAGAACTGCTTGAAAAGTCGCAGCTGACGTGTGCGCATGCCACTCCCCTAACCCCTCTTTATACGTCAAACAAGATTGCAGGCCAAGCTGGAGGCAGAGGTGGCGGCCCTGAAGGCGTCGCAGCCGCCGTCTGCGCACGCGGCTGCGGCAGCGGTGGAGGCGACCTGCCGGCTGCAGGAGGCGCTGATGCAGCGGGAGAGGGAGATAGAAGGTGAGCGTGTTTGCTGTGTGTGTGGACAATGTTGAATGCGGGCACCTGGCCTCCACAACAACAACAGCCGTAATCAAGAATGCCACACCCCGCGGTCCTGCCTCGCCATGGTCAATTGGCTCCTGCCTTAACAAATGCCTGAGCAGAGCTGCGGGAGCGGCACACGCGGCTGCCCTGCCACTGTAACACCCCACAGGCCCAACGCAACAATCTTTAACGTAACTATGACTTTCATCCCATTTTCCCACAGAGCTGCGGGAGCGGCACAAGCGTGAGGCGGAGCAGGCGGCCGCCGAGGCGACGGCGGACCGGGCAACGCTGGCGGCCGCAGCGGCCAGCGAAGCCAACAAGCTGAAAGCGGTGAGGTCCTTTTGGTGGTAACATTTCTTGCGCTTGGCTGGCTGTCTTGTAAGCGTCTGCCCTGCACTGCTTTGTGGACGTGCTTGCTGCCGTGTGCATGAGCAGCACAGGTGCTTGATGCAGTTGCTTGCCACCTGGTGCCCAGTGGTTTCTCCAGGGCTTTTGCTTTGTGCCCCCAGTTCGGCACTGCCAACCGCGCCGCTCATCTGACCACTGCCTCCCTCGCCTGCCTGCGCCACATCCCATGCAACCCCGCAGGAGCTAAAGTCACAGTCCCAAGTGATTGCCAACCTCCGTGCGGAGCTGGAAGCTGCCAGTGACGCGGCAGCCCGGTCCGCCGCTGCAGCGGCAGCAGCTGCGGGCCAGCCCAGCACCGGGCCTATCAAGGCCAAGGCGGTGGGCAGCACCAGCAAGCTGCCGGCGCACCTGCTGCCCAAGCCGCAGCTGAAGCTGGTCAACGGCGGCAGCAGCAAGGCGGGGCGGGCCGAGTAAATACAGCTGCTTCATTTTGAGTCGATGAAGATTCGCGCCATTCCATTTGCCCGATGCCTGCTTCCAGTGTGCATCACTGCAATACCAATCACACCGCCGCCAACCTCCCACACCACCCCTTGACAGTGCCCTGTGTTTGTGTTCTCGTTTCTTTTCATGGTGCTTTGATAGCGTGTTGTTCCGTCCGTGTGTCTCTTGTTTTTCGTCTCGTCCAACCAACCAACCGACTGTGTAGCGCATGTCCCTGGCCCCTTGCATCATCCGCTTTGTTGCATTGCCCTCCCAACCGACGCCGCTTTGAGCCTCAGTGCTGCCTCCGACCCCTTTCATGCACCCAACCTCCCCCCAATCCCCGCACTGCCGGCGTACCCGCACTAGCATTCCCATTTCATGACAAGCCTGTACGTTTCACTGGAGAGCAGTAAACCGACCGAACATGCACACTCTTCAAGAGGGTATCAAGGCTGCACATGGTTATCGCACAAGTCTGTACATTGCGCTGTTGGCTGCACAGTGCCGTTGTGTGCTGTCGTTCCGCGCCGCCTGGTGGCAGGCTTGGCGGTGCAGCACAGCTGGTGGCCTGCCGATGTCTGTGGGGCGGCCCAGCTCTCAGGGCAGTCCTGGCGGTGCAGCACCACTGTCGGCCTGCCGATGACTAAAGGGGCGGCCCAGCTCTCAGGGCAGCTGCAGGCCGGGCTGCGTGCTGCGCGAGCGGGAGCGTGGCGACGCACGGGCCTGGCGGCGCACCGCGGCGGCAGCCTGGAAATTGCAGTGCGCCCACCAGCACAGTGCGAGCTCTACAATCAGCACGCCTGCCTCTAGCAGCTGTATTTTGTGAGTGGTGAAGGCTGCCGCCGCCAGCAGGCTTGGGTTGTCGTAAAGCTGCCCGAAGAACTCCAGGGCTTCCGCCACCGCGGCCGCAAGCACTTGGAGCAGAATCAGCGCGTAGAGCAAGGAGCGGTGCATGTGAAACTGCTCTCGCTGCTCAGCCATGACTTCTGCGGGCTGCAGCAGGCAGGGAGCAGGGTGGTGGTGAGTTTGCTACTGGCAGCTGCAGCTGCTTGAATGTCACACGTCCCCAGCATGTACTTTTCCTGTATTCAGCACGTATCAGCAGGTTCTAAGGGTCTACAACTTAGGTACAGCGCTGCAGGCAATTCACCTCCAGGTGCGGGGCAGTGGCTCCCCATCTACCCACCTGCTTCCTGCGGCAGAGGCGCACCACACTCTGCTTGGCTATTTCATCGAAAGCCCAGTTGAGGCGCGCCAGCAGTGGCCGCGCACCCGCCAGCAGCAGCGCGACAGCCAGTTTGAGAAGGGGGGGCAGGCCCACACCACCAGAAGGTAGCACACTGCGGCGTTGAGCAGCCCCGCCAGGTGGCTGAAGGAGCCGCGGCGCTCGGCAGTTCCCGCTGCTGCAGGCGTGTCTGGTGCAGGGCCCGCCTTGTCCGCAGGCTCGCTGTCGCTGCTGCCGCTGGCAGCCGCCACAGGGCTGAGCGCACCGCTGCTGCGCAGGGCGGGCCACAGCCGGCCTTGCGCACGGGTGGGCGCCTGAGCTGCGCAGGCGCGGGGGGCAGGGTGCGGCACGAGTGCGGGTGCGGTGCTGCCGCTGTGCACTGCGGCGCTGGGCCTGGGCAGGCCGGCCATCTGCACAGGGGACGGGCCGGTGCATTGAACATATCAGGGAGGCATGTACAGGGAGGCATGATCAGCCAGGCAGATTTCAACGCCGGTTTGAGCATCGGAGTGCGGAGCTGCACGGCTGCCGCGGCGGCGCACGCCGCGCGGCGGGCGGCCGCTGGACGCAGGCGGCCGCCCATGGGCCAGGCCCCCTCCCAGCAGCTCCATCAGCTCACCTTGACCCTCTCGATAACAGCTGGCAAGACGTTTGGCTCGCCAGGTGCGGCCTCTTGTTCGGTCTGGCCCCTGCGCCTGCTGCAGATCATGGGAGGGCCACTGCTGGGTGCAGATCGGGTGGCAGCAGCTGCTGTAGGGCCAGGGCCAGCGGAAGGCTCTCCCACTGCAGCCGTCCACCCTTCTCACCTGTGCGTTCTGGGGCTGTCAGGCCGAAAGGGCGGTAGGGAAGCACTGAGGAGCATGGGAAGGCGCTTTGCTATGAGCTCATGCTGCTGCTGGCCACGACAGCCGCCAGCCAGCCCCCATGACGGCCGGCCATGACGGCGGCGCTGCCTCCAATGGCCTGTGAACACTACGCTGCCTCTCGGTTTGATGCGCCATTGCTCTGTGCAGCCCAGGCCAGCGAGTGACCGCTCTTGCTGCTCGGTCTCCAGGCTTGTTGGCAACAGCTGAAGATTGCACACGCATGCTGCCTGTTGCAAGTACGCAAAGTAACTCATTGAAAATTAAAGAAGAAAAAGAAGAAAGGCTTCAACATGAGATCCAGCATCCGCGCTCGCTGCAGCTGTGTGCACCATGGAGCTCACAAGGCTGCCTCGGCTGCAGCCCGCAGCTTGGGCGGCAGCGCCGCCGCCAGCCATGGCCGTCTTCCCCTTGCGTGCTGCGCCAGCGGTACAGCGAGAAGGCATGAGGCGGGGTGGCGGCCTCCCATGCCTCCCACTCTGGCTGGCTGGCGGCCACGGCTGGCAGAAAACGTCCAACGATGCCTGTGATAGCATACAAGGACAGCGCTGGCCGGCACTCCTTGGTGCTTGCTGTCTGCCGCTGCGCCAGTTCGGACTGCCCCAGGCAAGTCATGCGGAGGGTGGTGCTCATACAGCTGCGCCGCCGTCAGCTGGAAGGCCTGCTGCAGCAGCAGGCTGCACTGCAGGAAGCTGGGTGCTGCATGATCTTTGTACTGCTGTACAGCACCGCCACGCTGCAGGCCGCCAATGTTGCACAGGTCGCGCCGCCACACGGCAGGCGGGCAGCTGAGCACTTCAGGCTCATGCATCAAAGCCGCTGCAGCTGCCTCCCCGCCAAATATCTGCTGAGGTGGGGCGACAGCAGGGTACGTGTGTGTATGATGCCGAAACTCTGCATGTTGTAGCAAGCCGACAACGACGGCCAGCACATGCACCCTCGACCAAGCAATGCATCACACTGAGCGCAGTCGTCAAAACATACTCACACCCACCTCGGCAAGTGCGACAGCCCGCATGCGCACAGTGTTGCTGCTGGCTGTCCTCCAGCGGGGCCGGCGGCGGGCCGCCAGGCTGTCCAACTGCGCCGCCGTCAGCCCCAGCTCCTGCTGCAGCACCGCTGCATCCGCCGCCATTTTACTAGCGGCTTTCAGTTTGAACGTTGGAGGCTGCTCCCAAGCAATCGCTGCCACTTCGGCAGCTGTGATGCCTGCCTGCTGCAGATCTGCTGCACGCTGCTGCAGGTAGCCGGCTGCGTTGCACACCAGCTGCACAGCGCTGGGGGCTATGGTCAGCAGCGCCGCTACTGTGCGCTGCGCTGCCCGCAATGGGCACTGGCCCGCCCAGGCTGCTGTCCCTGCCCTGGCCTCGCGCCAGGATGGCTGCCACCTCAGCAAGGCCGGGCGCGAGAGTGGTGCGATCGGCAGCCGTCGGGTACACGGCAAAGCACTTCGCTGCCGCTGCCGCCGTCAGTCCAGCCGCCATCTGCTGGCCAAACAGCACTGCCGCCCGCTGCTCCGGCGGCCAGCTGAACAGCGCAGGGCAGCGCTCCAGCAGCTGCCCCGCCTGCTGCGCCGCCAGGCCCACGGCTGGGCTGAGCAGGTGCGCTGTCACCGCCGCTGCATTGTCGAGCATGCCCTGCTGCCGCTTGCCCGGCAGCTTGCCCAGGTTGCGCAACAGCGCTGCTGGCTCAGCTGTGCCGCCGAGGCCCAGGGTGCGCAGCAGCTGCTCCGCATCCACGTCTGACACGGGGCTGGGCTTTGGGCCTTGTCTCTTCTCGGGTGCTTCTGCACTGCTGCGGCTGGCCGCAGCCCGTGGCAGGTCGGGCTGTACAGGGCGATGCGGCTGCTGCAGGGCCAGGGAAGGAGCCTGTGATTCTGGGCGAGCCACATCCACCATAGTTGGCAAGCAGCAACACAAGCATGCCAGGCTTGTGCCCGAATGCCCGCCGCCCAGCAGCAGCGACTCACCCGTGCCGCCGCTGCACGCCGTCCGCTGGTGGCAGCAGCGCCGCCGCGTAGGCTTGCTGCGAACGCGACAGGCGCTGTCAAGGAGCCCGTTGGCGGCTGCATCAGTGCGGCGTTGCGCCCCAGGCACGCCATCGCCGCGGGCTCCGGCTGGTGCCGCCGCCCCACAGACTGCACTGCTTTGTAAAAGACTTGTGAGAGGACCGAGCGGGAAATCAACGCCCGCAGGAGCCCTTGCGACAGGGTTTGGCTGCCGCCGCTCGTCGCACCCAGCGGCCCAGTGCCAACTCTGGCGGCACACCCCCTGCAGCTGCATGCAGTGTCCATTAGCGCTGCTCAACTCCGTGTGCTGCTGCTTCACAATGAAATGTCCGAGCAGATGCCGAGGGAAAACCAGACGGGTGGGGGCATGTGGGCACGAATGAGCAGGCAGGGGAGGAAGCACGGGCGGCGGGAGGCAGCTGGAACAATGGTTGCAATCAGAGCTCTTGGGGGCAGGTGCCACGATACAGGGCGATGTTATCAGCCAGCTGGTGAGACGCGCACTTGCCATGTGGCATGCTGCTTGCTGGCGGCAGCCGTTTTGCACGGAGGGCTCGCTGCAGCCTTGTGACTCCTAGTGCCAGCAGGCTGGCCGCAGCCGCCCTCCAATAAGTGGCTCAGTGGCAGTCTTGCTCGTGATGGTCATCAGCGGCATTGCTCAAATTGACGCCCAAATGCAGCCGGTGCAGCCCAGAAGCAGCAACTCAGCTGACATGCTGGTGATGCAGAGCTGCAGAGCAGTTACTCTGTAGTGTGACGCAACGATGAGTGGGTGCTAGCAATGGATAGGAAATGAGCTTATTGCTACATGCATTGTTAGAGCGGCGGCTCTGCTAGCGGTAGCGCTGCTAGCCTCGAATGAGCCTCATTCAGACCATCCGCTGCTTTGAGCCGCTGTCTCTCCAGCTGGTGCTCGGACAGATGCCGCACCCCATGTGCAACAGACCATGGGCGCGGCAGGGCAGGCCATGCCTCAAAGCACCAGCAGCGCCTTGGACCGCTCTTTTCTGATCAGATAGCTTTCCCTCTGAACACCCTGCTGCAAATCCACCGGCAGGCCCTTCCAGTATTTGCTGCCATGACAACCTCACCGTGCTTTTCAGCGTGCCTGGTTCCAACTCGCTCCATGTAACCACACAAGTGGGCGTGTCAAGGCTCGAGCGCCCAGTGCAACAGACAGCGGGCGAGATGGCGAAAAGGCAGCCAAGCGGCGGCAGCGGCCGGAGCAGCGGCAGCGGCAGCGGCCTCTTCTTCTCTTCTTCATCATCATCTTCTTCTTCTGGCCCAGCACGCGCCCTGCAATCTTTCCGGCCCTGTCCGCCTCGCCTTCGGCCTCTAGACGAGCAACAGACCATGCGGCCTGCCCTGGGCTTTTGCCCGCCGCTGGTGGCGCCGGGCCGCTCAGCATGTTTCGCAGGCGCGTGGGGGAGGCTACGGAACAAGCCAGCGCTGATTTAGCCTTGCACTCACTCCTGCTCTCAGGTTGGTGCGCCAGCAGCCATAAAGCACACTGCACTCAGCTTGCTTGCTTGCTCTAGCCGCAAGCACCCTGCCAGAGCTCCCCTTGGTTAGCAGCCGCCGCTCGCCGGCGGCAGCGCAGCTCCGCCCGCTCACGCCTCCGTCACAGGAGGATGCTAGGCAGGTAAGTCCGCTTCGGCTGTGGGCATGCATCCGCTCACAACCTGGCACAGAGAGAGAGAGGATGTCTAACTTTTTCGTGCGCCCTCCTCCGACGGCTCGCAGTGCGCCAGCCGCTGCTCAAGACTTTCCGCCGTCAGGCAGCTGCGGAGCAGCCGGCGCCGCCCCCGCCGCCGCCCTCGGCTCTGCCCTCGGCGCTGCCCTCGCCGCGCTCCACCCGGGCTGCGGGCGGGCCGCCGCCGCAGGCAGGGCGGGGCTTCAAGGACACAGTCCTCTCCTGGCTGTCGTCCTGGCCCCGCTGGCCCGTCCGGCTTATTTGCTGCGGCGTATTGCTGTTCTTTGCCGCCACCGCCAGCTTCCGGGGCAACACCGGCTCGGCCACCCACAACTTTGTGATGGCCGTTCTGGTCCTGCTGGCCCCAAGGTGAGCGCTGTACAGGGCGGGCAGCGCCAGCGGGCGGTGCTCTGCTGCTGCTGTTTGCTGAGATCAGGTGTCCGTGCCTGCTGTTTCACTGCCTTCCCGCCAACTGCCATGTCCGCTGCCCTGCCCGCAGCTTTGTTGTGCCCAGGTGAGGCCGGAAGGAGTGAGCCCAGGTGAGCACTGCCTGCGGGCGGCTAAGCAGGGGAAAGTGGGCAGGGTTGTTGTGCTTCTTTGGTTTGTGAGCAGCGTTTGCCGGTTTGTTGGAAAGCTTTCTTTTAGATTCCTGACCCCAGCTCTTCCGGTCTCTGCCGCATACGCCTGGCCTGCAGTGCAACCCTGGGCACCTACGTGTGGCAGCGCCGCCTCCCCAAGGCAGGCTGAGGAGGGCGCTGCGGGTGGAGGGCCTTACCTGCACAAGCTGTGGGTTTGATGCCAGCCCCACCCATGCCAGCATGCGCAGCCATCGCCCCTAGCTGCCCCCAGCTTCCCCGTAACGCTGCCTGTACAAATGCAATCCTGTTTTCGACATGACATGACTGGCGGAGCCCATCGCCCCCTTCCCAGCCCCTCTCCGGCCCAACAGCCTTACTACAGTAGTCGGAGCAACTGTAGAACCCTCGCCCGGCTCCCTTTTGGCTGTACACCCCAGGGCCTTAACCCTCCTCATCGTCTGTTTCTAGTTTCTAGTGTCTGTTTACCGAAAGGATGTAAATTTGCGCTGGTGTATCAAGCCCTGAAAGAGCATGCAGCATGAGGGCCGTGGTCTTGTCAACCTGCCACATATCGCCGCTGCATGTCCGTCATGCCACGCTCTGCCATGGTCAGGGGCAGCGTGGGCGGGTGAAAGAAGTGGCACGGCGGCCCAGGTTGGCTGGAGCATGCAAGGAGTGGGCTTAATGCAATGGATCAGGCAGAACCGAGGTGAAGCGTGGTGCGGATGATCTGGGCTGCGGATGGAGATGCAAGGGGTGGAGATGGTACGCTGATACGAAATGGCAGGTGCGCTGAATGGGAGTGGAAATGCAGGGCATGGGAGGGACTGGTTGTGTAGGACTAGAGGTGCGTGCAACGCGTGGGGCTAGAAATGCATGCAGACAGGAAGGAGCGTAGCAAAACTTGGGCGGGAGATGTGGGAATTCATCTGATCTGAGAGCCGCTGCACATCACCATTGACACGTTCAGGTCAGGCTGAGCTGGCCAAATGCGTGACAGGCCTTGTACTGGCCGATTCATGTGGGCGGCTGAGCAGCCTGCTGCCCCGGCCCGCACGCCGCTCCGCCGCCACTGCCGCCGCCGCCGCTTACGCTTGCACTGCTGCTGCTGTCTGCTGCTGCCGCTGGTGGTGGCGGGTGCTGGCCCTCCTCTGCGAGAATGCGCACCAGCTGCACCACCTGCAGGCAGGGCAGGCAGGAAGAGAGAGAGAGGAAGAAAGAGTGATCACCAAGGAGGGCTCAGCGAAGCATGACAAAGGCAAGGCGCACTGCCGCAGGCGCAGGCAGCAGGCACCAGCGCCAAGGGCAGCCGCCATGGCGGCAACACAGCTGCGGCGGCAGCAGCACCAGCAGCAGCTGGCGCGGCCACGGGGTGTAGCAGCAGCGGCGGCACCGCTGACGGCAGCAGCAGCAGCAGCAGCAGCAGCAGCAGCAGCACACAAGGGCTGTGGCTGGTACAACATCGGGATGGCAGCGATGGTCTGCAGCACACACCGTTGCCGCCAGTGTGTCAAGTCAAATGGCAGTGCATTAGCTTCTCACGTCTGGGAAGTATGGGAATGATGCGGCCGCCACCCGCGCCTTCTGGACAGGGGAAAACACCTGCAGGCAGGCAGGCGCAGGTGCGCGGGCATGTGATGGGAGGGATCTGCCATAAAATCGGCAAGGAAGGCGGCAGCTGCTGGCGCCCTTTGGACCGGGGGAAAAGACCTGCAGGCAGGCAGGCATGGAGGGGATGTGCATGGTGTGGACACAACCACCAAGATGGCGTGCGGCTCCCATCTGCACCCTCTCGCGTGTCTCCCTGCTCTCCAAAACATCCATCCCCCATGCGCTTGCTAAATAAAAGAAACCGGCCCGGTGCTGCCCCGCAACACTCACCGCTCCGGTGCGGCCCATCAGCTGCAGCATAGCAATAAACTCCGCTGGCCTTTCCTTCCTCCCAAGTGAACACCCCGTGCGGTGGCAATATAAACAATGCAGTGCGGCCCTGCCACACTCACCGCTCCGGTGCGGCCCATCAGCTGCAGCATGGCGATGAACTCCGCATCCCGCAGGCTGCTCAGGTGGCCGGCGGCGTCAAAGAGCGAGAGGTACTGCGACATGAGGCCCCTGCACTCGGTGGATCAATCAACGAAAGCCGATTGAATCAGAAGTAGGGCATGCCCAGGAAAGAGCGAGAGGTACTGGGACATCAGGCCACTGCATTCGGTGAAGCGGCGATCAGAATTGCATGGATTAGAAAGTGCGACAGGTGCTGGGGAAATGAGGCCCTGCAGTCAGGGGCGAGTGATCAAAGTGTGCGGCCCTGGCTGCAGACTCTTTCTGCCAAGCAAAAGAGCCAGGCAACCTCATCCCCGCTGTGCACGCCAGCCCCTGATGCACGCACCCCAGCGTGCTGGCCGGCAGGGAGGCTGGGGTGACCGCCGCCGCCGCCTGCGTCGTCTGCGCCGCATCTCTCACCGCCTGCACCGCCGCTGCGCGCTTGGCGCTGCATGGGGCGTGGGGAGAGTGCCAGCGAGCATGAGGCGCATGGAGACACGCTTCAATTTGATCCGTGTCGGTTCAGTCGCAAATTTGATGCAACCTATTAAGGCTCACTCACCGAATCGAGGCCATGCTTGCTTCGATGTATGCAAACATGCGAACACCCACTCTGCTGAAGTATCCAAGTGGAAATGAGGCAGTTTCTCACCGAATTGAGGCCACCCGCGACACAAAGGCGTGCCACAGCTGCTGCAGCATCGCGCGCTGCGCCTGGGTGGGGGCCAGGCTGCAGGGGGCAGGGGCAGCAGGGTGGCGGGGCGCGGGCAGGTTCGGATGGCAGTGGGCGGCGGGAAGATTGAGACAGCAGTCGGGCGGCGGGCAGATTCGTGCGCGAATTCAGACTCATGCGGTTGAGCCGCCAGGCCCAGACATTTCCAGCCGACGCACCAATCAACGCCCTCCCTGCAAGGCCTGTTGCCCACCCACCTGCGCGCGACCACGGGCCACAGCTCAGGCGGCGCATCGGCGGCAGTGGCAAACAGCGCCTGTGCGTTCTCCGGCTTGAAGTGCAGGGTGATGGAGAACAGCACGCTCTGCAGGGCAGGGTGTGGATGTCAGTTGTGGGTGCAAGCAGAGCCGGGAGGAGCGCAGGTTCCTAAATGTGCAAGTGCAGGGCGAGCTCGCTCCTGCAGGCCAGTCTGCCACAATGCAGCAAGGCACCGCACCCATGCAACACCGAAATGCAGCACAGATGCGGAATAGACACAACAAAAAGTCCGCAAGCGCACACCCGCTCCCGCACAACCTGCACAATCTGGCCCAGCTCCCTCTCACTACCCACAGTGAAGCACGGATACAACAGCGCTGCAGCAGGCGCGCACCCGCTCCCGCAGGATGTCCACGATCCGCCAGCGCTTTGCCAAGCCATAGGCGCAGCACCGATGCAGCACAGGCCGCCGACGCAGGCAGCGCACAACTGCTCCCAGGGATGCAGCCCCACAACAGGCAGTGCTGGCCAGTGTCCTCCAGCCCAAAGTAAGGAGAAAGGAATGATCAACGCAGTGCAAGGGAGGCAGAGTTTCCACACACCCGCTCCCGCAGAATGTCCACAATCCGCTCCAGCTCCGCCGAGCTGCGCGTGGCCTCGTGCGACTCCAGGATTTCCCTGCAAGGGTGACAGGTTGCGCCTAAGTATAAATCTAATTGAAACTGCTCCAGCTCCGCCGAGCTGCGCGTGGCCTCGTGCGACTCCAGTATCTCCCTGCAGGGATACGACAGGGTTTGCCCAACATTGAACATCAAACGCTGCAGCTTCGCGGCATTGTGTGTCGCTTCGTGCGACTGCAGGATCTCCCTGCAGGGATACGACAGGCTTTGCCTGATTTGGTGAAGCTTTACATGAAACGAGAGTTGATGCATTGCAATGAGCTGCGCGTGGCTTCGTGCGCTCTGTGTCTCCCTGCAGGCAGGGCACAGTGTTCCGAACGGGCACGTTGTTCCAACTGCTTAGGACCGGGCAGCGGCACGGGGAGCAGCGATAAAGGTCCGCATGAGGCACCGCCACCTCGCCTCCGGACTGCAAGCCTGCATTCGGATTCAGCAACTCAACAGCCACGACTGCCCCACCTGAACGTGCGAGCCGAGGTGTGCCAGTCTGCTATCTGATCAGCTGTAAACCAACTATAGGATGCCTGACCGTTAGC
>VFQQ010001851.1_pt1 | contig 26977 bp, 24 predicted proteins | sample 3512341 | NCBI WGS metagenome assembly VFQQ01 (sample SAMN10412373, study PRJNA504923) | tailings metagenome | isolation source: Relicate 2 Philex TSF1 revegetated site | place: Philippines: Tuba, Benguet | collected 2017-08-29
ACCGCGCCGAGCACTGGATCGTGGTGTCCGGCACGGCCAAGGTGACCTGCGACGATAAAGAGTTCCTGCTCACCGAGAACCAGTCCTGCTACATCCCGATGACCTCGGTGCACCGCCTGGCCAACCCGGGCAAGATCCCGCTGGAAATCATCGAGGTGCAGTCCGGCACCTACCTCGGCGAGGACGATATCGAGCGCCTGGAAGACGTGTACGGCCGCAGCGATGCAGTAGCCGCCGGCGCCGCCCACTGAGCGATGCGTAGCCCGGATGCAATCCGGGTCATCTAGATCCCGGATTGCTTCCGGGCTACGCCCTTGTTCATCCGGGGCGCACGCCGTGAGCTCCCCTCTCCCATTCATGGGAGAGGGGTTGCGGGAGAGGGCAGAATACGCCCACGCCATTGAAGGCTCTGCCTTCCCCTCCCCCTTCCCGCCAGGGAAGCTGTCACACCCTGCGACAGCCCACGCGGTTACCCTCAACTGACACCTTGTGTAGGATGAATGCAGACTTCCACAAGGGCTGCCCGCATGCTGTTCGGTATCGTACTCGTCATCACCTGGCTGATTCTGCTGATCCGCTACCCGACCAAGGCGCTACCGGTGTCCATGGCCGCACTGGTCGGTCTCGGCCTGGTGGCCAGTTGGGTGCTCTGGCAGGAAAGCCGCGACGAGCGCTACCTCGCCCATCTCGAACTGCGCCTGAGCTACGACCCGCAGCGCTGCCCCGCCGACCGCCCGCTGGCCAGCGACCTGAAGAACGGCAGCGACGCCGCCCTGCTCGAGCTGCGCTGGGAAGTCGCCGCCTACCGCCCCGGCAATGCCACCAATCTGGCCCAGCGCCTGTACGAATCGCCACGCTACAGCGGCCCGGGTGAACTGCTGCCGGGCGCCAGCTGGAGCGACTGCATGCCCCTGCCCGACCTGCGCAGCGGCTATCGCCCGACCACGCTGGAGTTTCGCGCCGAGCGCCTGCAGGGCAAGTTCATCCGCTGATGGTAGGGTGCGCCGTGCGCACCGCTGAATCGACACGGCGGTGCGCTCGGACTGGTCAGCTTCGTAGCCCGGATGCAATCCGGGGCATCTGCCTGTGACTGTTCCCGGATTGCATCCGGGCTACGGGATCAAGCGCGTAGGGCGGACTCTGGAGCCCAGGCGAACAGTACGCCATCACCTCAAGCCAAGCCTGCTAAGCTGCAGTCCCATTCGCGTCTCAGGGAGTCCCGCGCATGTCACAACCCAGCGTTCTGATCACCGGTTGCTCCAGCGGCATCGGCCGCGCCCTGGCCGATGCCTTCAAGGCTGGCGGCTTCGCTGTGTGGGCCACCGCGCGCAAGGACAGCGACCTGGCCGCGCTCGAACAGGCCGGGTTCCATGCGGTGCAACTGGACGTCAACGACAATGCAGCTCTGGAGCGACTGGCCACGCGCCTGAACGAAGAGCTCGGCGGCCTCGACGTGCTGATCAACAACGCCGGTTACGGCGCCATGGGCCCGCTGCTCGATGGCGGCGTGGAGGCCATGCGCAAGCAGTTCGAAACCAACGTGTTCTCCATCGTCGGTGTGACCCGCGCCTTCTTCCCGCTGCTGCGCCGCAGCCGCGGCCTGGTGGTGAATATCGGCAGCGTATCCGCCTTGCTGGTCACGCCCTTCGCCGGTGCCTACTGCGCCTCCAAGGCCGCGGTGCATGCCCTGAGCGATGCCCTGCGCATGGAGCTGGCGCCCTTCTCCATCGAGGTGATGGAAGTGCAGCCCGGTGCCATCGCCTCCAGCTTCGGCGCCAACGCCAGCCAGCAGGCCGAGGCGCTGATCCGCCAGGACTCGCCCTGGTGGCCGCTGCGCGACGGCATCCGCGCCCGCGCCAATGCCTCGCAGGACAACCCGACGCCGGCCAGCGACTTCGCCGCGCAACTGCTGGCCGCCGTGCAGCGCGACAAACGCCCGCGCCTGCTGCGCCTGGGCAACGGCAGTCGCGCCCTGCCATTGCTCGCCACGCTGCTGCCCAAGGCGCTGCTCGAGCGCGTGCTGCGCAAACGCTTCGGCCTGGTGCAAAGCCTGTGAGCCAGGGCCTGCAACTGCGCTACTACGCGGCTGCCGGGGTAATCGCGGCCATCGTGCTGAACCTGCTGCTGCGCACCTTCGTGCGCCTGGGCGGGGTGTTCACCACCCTGCTGATCGCCGCTGCCATCGCCGCCTGCCTGGCGCTGGCGTTTCACTGGCGCACCGGGCGGGCGCCGAGCAACGCCGAACGCTGGCGCCTCACCCTGCTCTATGGCGGCATGCTCGGCCTGCTTTATCTGGGCTTGCTGGGCATGATGGTCCTGCAGGACACGCCCAGCCCCATGGGCCTGTTTCTCTTCAGCCTGCATTATCTGTGCTACCCCGTGCTGGCCTGGCTGGCCTTGTCGCCACGCCATGGCCGCTGATCGTTTCGTCTGGATGACTTCGCCGTGCTGCATACCCTCGCCGTCGCCAACTACCGCTCGATCAACAGCCTGATCCTGCCGCTGGGTCGGCTCAACCTGATCACCGGCGCCAACGGCAGCGGCAAGTCCAATCTCTACCGCGCCCTGCGCCTGCTGGCGGAAACCGCCCAGGGCGGCGTGGTCAACGCGCTGGCCCGCGAAGGTGGGCTGGAGTCGAGTTTCTGGGCCGGGCCGGAAAAGATTTCCCGGCGCATGCTCAAGGGTGAGGTGCCGGTGCAGGGTGGCCCACGGCAGAACGTCATGCGCCTGCGCCTGGGTTTTGCCGGTGAGGATTTCGGCTATGCGATTTCCCTTGGTCTGCCCGAGCCGAGCAACTCGGCCTTTTCCCTCGACCCGGAGATCAAGCGCGAGTGCATCTGGGCCGGCGCCAGCTATCGCCCCGCCTCGCTGCTGGTGGATCGTGCCGGGCCGCTGGTGCGCCTGCGCGAAGGCCGCAGCTGGCAGGTGCTGGCCCAGCACGTGCCGAGCTACGACAGCCTGTTCGACCAGATCGGCAACGATCCGAACTGCCCGGAGGTGTTCCAGCTGCGCGAAACCATCCGCCGCTGGCGCTTCTACGATCACTTTCGCAGCGATGCCGAAGCGCCGGCACGCCAGCCGCAACTGGGCACGCGCACGCCAGTGCTGCACCACGATGGCCGCGACCTGGCCGCGGCGCTGCAGACCATCCGCGAGATCGGCGACCGCGCCGCGCTGGACGCTGCCATCGACGACGCCTTTCCCGGCAGCCGCCTGCATATCGACTTCCAGGCCGGCGGGCGCTTCGCCGTCGAACTGCGCCAGGAAGGTCTGCTGCGCCCCTTGAGCGCTGCCGAGCTGTCCGACGGCACCCTGCGCTACTTGCTGCTGGTCGCTGCATTGCTCACGCCACGGCCGCCATCACTGATGGTGCTCAACGAACCGGAAACCAGCCTGCACCCCGACCTGCTGCCGGCACTCGGCCGCCTGATCATCGCAGCCTCGAAGCAGACCCAGGTGTGGGTGGTGTCGCACGCCAGCCGGCTGATCGCCACGCTCAGGGAAAGCCCGCAGTGCAACACTCTGGAACTGGACAAGCAGCTCGGCCAGACCAGCATCCGCGGCCAGGGCATGCTGGACGAGCCGCCCTGGCACTGGCCGGATTGAAACCTGTGGATTGATACGGACGCACGTAGGGTGCGCCGCGCGCACCGGCTTCTGCTCGCTATCCGCTACGGTCCGCGCGGTGCGCACAGCGCACCCTACCCCTGCTGCAGCGTAGCCCGGATGAAATCCGGGGGAGGTTTATCAGCGCTTTCGCGGCTGAAGCGGAATGCCGCCCAGCCGCTCCCACAGCCCAGATCGAACTCAAAGCCCGTCGAGATAGCGCTCCACATCCAGCGCCGCCATGCAGCCGGCACCGGCCGAGGTGATGGCCTGGCGATACACCGAGTCGGCCACATCGCCGGCGGCGAACACGCCGGGGATGCTGGTGGCGGTGGCATTGCCCTCGCGTCCGCCGTTGACCACCAGGTAACCGTCCTTCAGCGCCAGCTGGCCGTCGAACAGAGCGGTATTGGGCGTATGGCCGATGGCGACGAACAGGCCGTCCACCTTCAGCTCTCGATAAGCGCCGCCGTATTGCTTCAGGCGCACACCGGTGACGCCGCTGGCATCGCCCAGCACCTCATCGACCTCGGCATTGAGCTGCAGCTCGATCCTGCCTTCGGCGATACGCTCCTGCAGCTTGTTCTGCAGGATCTTCTCGGCGCGAAAGGCGTTGCGACGATGGATCAAAGTCACCTTGCTGGCGATGTTGGCCAGGTACAGCGCCTCTTCGACAGCAGTATTGCCGCCACCGACCACCGCCACCTCGCGACCGCGATAGAAGAAGCCGTCGCAAGTGGCGCACGCCGACACGCCGCGGCCCATGAACGCCTCTTCGCTGGGCAGACCGAGATAGCGCGCGCTGGCACCGGTGGCGATGATCAGCGCGTCGCAACTGTAGGTGGCGCTGTCACCGACCAGGGTGAAGGGCTTGCCGGCCAGGTCCACGGCGTTGATGTGGTCGAAGACGATCTCGGTATCGAAACGCTCGGCGTGCTCCTGCATGCGCTGCATCAGCACCGGGCCAGTCAGCCCATGCGGGTCGCCCGGCCAGTTGTCCACCTCGGTGGTGGTGGTCAGCTGACCGCCGGCCTGGATACCGGTGATCAGCAGCGGCTTGAGGTTGGCACGCGCGGCATACACAGCGGCGCTGTAACCGGCGGGCCCGGACCCCAGGATGATGACGCGGGCATGACGAACGACAGACATGGCTAACTCCTCACTGGCCCAGAGGGCCGGCAGGCGGGATAAAAAGGGACTCTCTAAGCACTAGGGGAAGGCTTGGGAAGGATGAGAGCCCCGCAAACGGGACTGCGCGCAAGGCTATCTAGGCCACCGGCGAAGCGGAAATATCCATTGCCAATTCCGCGCATAGAATCCGCCTATCGCCACCAGGGCAAAGCATGCTCACGTCGCTGAACTTTCGTCGCGCCCGCGAAGTCGGTATGGTCGCGCGCAACCACCCTCCAGGAGATCACCAATGCCCGCCGCTCCCGTCCTGTCCGGTCCGCAATACCTGCGCGAAGGTCTGCGACTGGTCCTCAGCCCCGGCCTGCGCCTGTTCGTACTGCTGCCGCTGGCGGTCAACCTGATACTCTTCGCCAGCATGATCGGCTTCGCCGTGCAGCAGTTCAGCGGCTGGGTCGATACCTTCATGCCCAGCCTGCCAAGCTGGCTGAGCTTTTTGCAGTACATCCTCTGGCCGCTGTTCGTGGTGCTGGTACTGCTGATGGTGTTCTTCACCTTCACCCTGCTGGCCAACATCATCGCCGCGCCGTTCAACGGCTTTCTCGCCGAGAAGGTGGAGGTGGTGGTGCGCGGCGAAGACAACTTTCCCGCCTTCAGCTGGGCCGAGCTGGTGGCCCTGGTGCCGCGCACGCTCGGCCGCGAGCTGCGCAAGCTGGGCTACTTTCTGCCGCGCGCGCTGGCCCTGCTGATCCTCAGCTTCATCCCGGTGGTGAACCTGATCGCCGCGCCGCTGTGGCTGCTGTTCGGCGTGTGGATGATGGCCGTGCAGTACATCGACTACCCGGCGGACAACCACAAGATGAGCTGGCAGGACATGCTCGCCTGGCTGCGCGAGAAGCGCTGGCAGAGCCTGAGTTTCGGCGGCATCACCTACGCTGCCCTGCTGGTGCCGGGGCTGAACATCCTGATGATGCCGGCCGCAGTGGCCGGCGCCACGCTGTTCTGGGTGCGCGAGCGCGGCGAGCAGAACTCGTAGGCTGAGTTAGCCGCCTTTCACATGGACTGATCGTTCACCACCCACTGCGGCGGCGTAATTCACCATTGGCGCAACGCGATCCATCGCTTGGCGGGCTAAGTGGGGTGGCCATCCGAGCGCACGACCTGCATCTGCGTCTGGAAGGCCATCATTCAGCGCCGCTGACCAACCACACCGGTGCCCGCCATCAGCTACGCACAAGCACATCGTGTAACGCCTGCATCGACGCCTGCGACTCGCGTTCGATACGCCTGCGCATCAGCAGCAGGTTGGCCAGACGCATCGGCCAGCTGGCGAAACCGTATTCGAGGGTACGCACGAACTCGCAGCCACCCTCGACCGCCACGCACTCGTAGGTCAGCAGCAACTGCAGGCCATGCTCGCCCCTTGCACTGGCCTGCCAGCGGCGCGCCGGCTGATGATCGAGCACGTCCCAGCGCAGATGCCCGGCGCGACCGCCGGCATGAATGTCTTCCTCGAAGCGCTCGCCGGCGATCAAGGCGCCTTCGCGCCCGTAGATGCGCAGCGAAGAAGGATGCCATTCGGGCCAGTGGGACGGCGCCGCGGCGTAGGCCAGCACCTGCTCGGCAGGGCGCGCGATGCGCACGCGGTGCTGCTGGCGGTTCTGCAGGTGAATCGCCTCAGGCTCCCAGTGCAGGGTACCGTGGAGCCAGTCCATCAGCGGATGGACAATGCCGAAGTTGCGTGAATGCATCAGCTCGCGGCGGTGGTGCAGCGCATGCAGGCGGCGCATCTGGCGAATCCACGGCAAGCGCGAAAGCGGGTGCTCGGCCGGCAGATGCTCACAGGCATGCACCAGCTCATAGCTCATGTAGCCCAGCAGCATGCTGCCGGCGAACAGCGCGGCAAGGTTGCCATCGACATGAGACAGCAGCCACCAGGCGGCGAAGGTAGGCAGACTGAACAGCACGATCAGCCAGGCCGGAAACAGGATCACCCGCCAGTCACGCGCCGTTTCGTAGGGCATCAGCGCTTCGACGAAGAAGCTGTGGTGATCGCCGGTGTGGCGCTTGTAGAACAGCCTGCCCAGGCGCGTCCGGTTATGGCCAAGGCGCCTGTGCACCTGATACTCGCCCCAACTGAAGAACACCAGCGTGGCCGGTACCAGCAACCATTGCCAGGGCGCTACGGCTTCCAGGGTGTGCCACAGCCAGCCAATCCAGAGCAGGCCGTAAGCCAGCACGAACCCGGCGTGCAGCCAGGGGTTGTACAGTGGATAGACGGCAGCGCGGTAATCGCGGCGAAAAGCCTGGGCATTGTCATTGTCGTAGGCCATGGCGCTCTCCTCTGATCGACAGCAGTCTAGGCGCGGACCGGGCAATCGCCCAACTGGCAGCAGGCCCCGAGCGCCGTTGGCCGCGTGAACCGGGGCACGGCCCGCACGCCTGAAATATAAGCGCAACAAAATCGTCACTTTCACTACATAACCGGGGCGGAGACTGCGTACATGAACGCTCCCACTCTGCATATCGCCCTGATCAGCGAAACCTTCCCGCCGGAAATCAATGGCGTGGCCAATACCCTCGGTCGCCTGGTCGATGGCCTGCGCAGCAGAGGCCATCGCGTACAACTGGTGCGCCCGCGGCAGGCGCACGACGACGCGCCGCAGCCCGATCCCGAGTTGCTGCTGACCCGCGGCTGGCCGCTGCCCGGCTACCCGGGTCTGCAGTGGGGTCAGTCGTCGCTGCACAAGCTGCTGCGCCGCTGGAAACGCCAGCGCCCGGACGTGCTCTACATCGCCACCGAGGGTCCTTTGGGGCTCTCTGCCCTGCGCGCGGCAAGGCGCCTGGCGATCCCGGTGGTCAGCGGCTTCCACACCAATTTCCAGCAGTACACCGGGCACTATGGCTTCGGCCTGCTGACCCGTGTGCTGACCAACTACCTGCGCTGGTTCCACAACCGCACGCAGCTGACCCTGGTGCCGAGCATCGGCCAGCAGGTGGAGCTGCAACGCCGCGACTTCGAGCGCCTGGCCCTGCTCGCCCGTGGCGTCGACAGCCAGCTGTTTCACCCGCGCAGGCGCAGCGACGAATTGCGCGAAAGCTGGGGCCTGGGTCCTGAGGATCTAGCGGTGGTGCATGTCGGTCGCCTGGCAGCGGAAAAGAACCTCGGCCTGCTGGTCAAGGCCTTCCGCGCCCTGCAGCAGGCGCACCCGCAACGACACATGCGCCTGATCCTGGTCGGCGACGGGCCGCTGTGCGCCAGCCTCCAGGCGCAACTACCGGATGCTCTGTTCTGCGGCCTGCAGCGTGGCGAAGCGCTGGCCACGCACTATGCCTCGGGCGATCTGTTCCTCTTTCCCAGCCTTTCGGAAACCTTCGGCAACGTGGTGCTGGAGGCCCTGGCGTCGAGCCTGGGTGTGGTGGCCTTCGATCAGGCAGCGGCGGCCCAGCATATCCACCATGGCCACAACGGCATGCTCGCGCGCCCGGGCGACGAGGCGGGCTTCTGCGAAGCAGCCTGCGAACTGCTGGAGGATGCAGAGGTGTTGCGACGCATCCGCCTCAATGCCCGCCGCCATGCCAGCCACCTCAGCTGGGACGGCATCGTCGCGCTGTTCGAGCAGCACCTGCGCAGCGCCATGCTGCCTCAGGTGAGCGTCGAAGCAGAGCTTGCCGGTAGGGCGAGTGAAACCCGCCATTGAAGGTCGGCGGGTTTCACCCGCCCTACGCCAGCCCCCCGCTCAAAACAGGCAGGCATAAAAAAGCCCCGATGTGCCGGGGCTGAAAACCGGGCGCCGGATCGCGACGCCCGCCAGAAAAGACTCAGACCAGCGAGGTCAGCGCCTCGCGGCTGAACGGCAGAATGTCCTGCTCGCGGCCTTCACGCACCTTCACTGCCCAATCCGGGTCGACCAGTAGCGCACGACCTACGGCGACCAGATCGAACTCCTCCTTGTTCAGGCGCTCGAGCAGGTTCTCGATGCTGGCCGGCGCCGCCACCTTGTCGGTCTTGACCATGAACTGCAGGAACTCGCCATCCAGGCCGACGCTGCCGACGGTGATGGTCGGCTTGCCGGTGAGCTTGCGCGTCCAGCCGGCCAGGTTGAGGTCGCTGCCTTCGAACTCCGGCTCCCAGAAGCGGCGGGTCGAGCAATGGAAGATGTCCACGCCGGCCTCGGACAGCGGCTTGAGGAAGGCCTCCAACTGCTCCGGGGTCTGCACCAGACGCGCGCTGTAGTCCTGCTGCTTCCACTGCGAGAAGCGCAGGATGATCGGGAAGTCCGGCCCGACCGCCGCGCGCACGGCCTGGATCAGCTCGATGGCGAAACGCGAACGCGCCGCCAGGTCGCCACCGTACTGGTCGCTGCGCTGGTTGCTGCCTTCCCAGAAGAACTGGTCGATCAGGTAGCCGTGGGCACCGTGGATCTCCACGCCATCCATGCCGATGGCCTTGGCATCGCGCGCAGCCTGGGCGAAGGCGGCGATCACTTCGTCGATATCGGCCTGGGTCATGCCGTGCACCACCACCTCGCCGTCCTTGAGCTTCTCCATCGGACCATAGCCGGGCACGCTGGCGTCCGGCTCGGTACCCAGGCGACGCACGTTACCGACGTGCCAGAGCTGCGGAACGATCTTGCCGCCTTCGGCGTGCACCGCCTCGACCACCTGCTTCCAGCCAGCCAGGGCGTCTTCGCCGTAGAAACGCGGCACGTTCGGGTAGCCGTTGGCGGCCTTGTGGCCGACCGTGGTGCCCTCGGTGACGATCAGGCCAACGCCCGCAGCCGCACGGCGACGGTAATACTCGATGACCTTGGCGTTGGGCACGCCGCCGGGCGAGAAGGATCGGGTCATCGGCGCCATGACCACACGGGTCGGCAGCTCCAGGTTACCGAGACGGAACGGGGCGAACAGGGCTTGAACGGGAGCGCTCATCATCTTTCCTCTGGGGTTGAAGGGTAATCAGGCCTGCAGCAAGCGCTCCAGGCGGGTGACGAAAGCTTCCAGCGGCTGCAGGTTGCGGCCCACCTTGAGGCGGGCGAGCACGCCTTGCCAGGCGTCGCTGATGAAGGTGGCGAGGTTGCCGCAGTCCTCGTCGGCCGGCAGCTCACCGGCAGTCTGCGCCTGCTCCAGGCAGTCGCGCAGAATGTCCACCGAGGCCTGCTGGATAGCCGCGACCTCGGCGCCGATGGCCGGGAGCATCTCGCTCATCTCGAAACTCAGGCTGCCGATGAAGCAGTGGTACTGCGGTGTCTCCTGGCGGGCGAAGTGCGCCAGCAGGTCGCGGTAGTAAGCAAGGATGCGTGCACGCGGGCTCAACGCCGGATCGCTCAGCGCCTGGGCATAGCGCGCCAGACGGGGCCGATAGATGAAGGCCAGCGCCTGCAGGGCGAAATCTTCCTTGCTGGCGAAGTAGTGATAGAAGCTGCCCTTGGGAATCCCGGCCGCCTGGACGATTTCCAGCACGCCGGTGCCGTGATAACCGCGCCGGGTCATCACCGCCGAGCCCTTGCTGAGGATCAGGTCGCGCTTGTCGAGTCGAATGCTGTTCATGGCGCCGAGCATATGACCGGTCGTCTCGCTCGGCACAGCACTATTGATGATGGTGATTGAGGATTAGAAAACGTAGGGCGGGTGCAACCCGCCGCTAGCCGGTCTGGCGGGTTGCACCCGCCATACTCAAGCTCAGGACTGCAGCCAGATCAGCGAAGCGAAGCGCCCGGTGCGGGGGTTGCGGCGATAGGAATAGAAACGCGGATCGGAGTAGGTGCAAAGCCCGCCACCGCTGACCGCAGTCACGCCGATGGCGGCCAGGCGAATGCGCGCCAGCTGGTAGATATCGGCCATGTACTTGCCGGTCTTGAAGCTGGGCACGAATGCGCCGGCAGCCTCGGCATGTTGCTGCACGAAGGCATCGCGCACCTCGCCACCCACCTCGAAAGCGGCCGGGCCGATGGCCGGGCCGAGCCACACCAGCAGCTCCTGCGGTGCAACGTCCAGCGCCCGTACGGTCGCTTCCAGCACGCCACCGGCCAACCCGCGCCAGCCGGCATGGGCCGCCGCCACGCGCGATCCTGCGCGGTCGCAGAACAGTGCCGGCAGGCAGTCGGCCGTCATCGCCGTGCAGGCGATGCCGGGCGTGGCCGTCCAGTTGCCATCGGCCTCGATGACCACGGCCGGATCGGCCTCGGCCACCACGATGCCATGCACCTGGCGCAACCAGGCTGGCTGGCAACCGAGCATATCGACCAGATGGGCGCGATTGCTCGCCACCGCAGCCGGATCATCATCGACATGATCACCGAGGTTGAAGGTATCGAACGGCGCCGCGCTGATGCCGCCGCCGCGGGTGGTGACGCAGGCGCGAACGTTGGCCGGCGCAGGCCAGTCGGGCGTCAGCCAGTCGTGAAAGCTCACCCGACGAAGGCCTCGCGATCCTGGCGCAGCAGGGTCAGCAGCCAGACCAGATCGTCCGGCAGCGGCGATTCCCACTTCATGCGCTTGCCGGTGGCCGGGTGATCCAGCTCGAGGAAGCGTGCATGCAGGGCCTGACGCGGAAACTCCTTGAGGCTCTGCACCAGGCTCTGGCTGGCGGCCGGCGGAATGCGGAAACGCCCGGCGTAGACCGGATCGCCCACCAGCGGATAACCGACGTGGCTCATATGTACGCGAATCTGGTGGGTACGACCGGTTTCCAGCTTGACCCGCACATGGGTGTGCGAGCGGTAGCGCTCAAGCACGCGGTAGTGACTGATCGCCGGCTTGCCGCCATCGGTCACCGCCATGCGCTGACGCTGGCTGGAGCTGCGGCCAATCGGCGCATCGATGGTGCCGCCGGCGGTGATCACGCCGATGCAGATGCATTCATAGATGCGGCTGACGGTGCGCCTCTGCAGTTGCTCGACCAGATTGGTCTGCGCCTGCAGGGTCTTGGCCACCACCATCAGGCCGGTGGTGTCCTTGTCCAGGCGATGGACGATGCCGGCACGCGGCACGTTGACGATATCCGGCACGTGGTGCAGCAGCGCGTTGAGCAGTGTGCCGTCGGCATGCCCGGCAGCCGGGTGCACGACCAGGCCTGCGGGTTTGTCGATCACCAGCAGGTGTTCGTCTTCATAGACGATATTCAGCTCGATGTCCTGCGCCACCCACTCGCCCTGCGCTTCCTGCTCGGCATCCAGTACCAGAGTCGAGCCGGCATGCACGGTGTCGCGCGGGCGTGCCACGGCGCCATCGACGGTCAGGCGACCTTCCTTGATCCAGGTGGAAAGGCGCGAACGGGAGTACTCGCCAAACAGCTGCGCAGCCACCTGGTCGAGGCGTTGACCGCCCTGTTCGAAGGGGACAATGGCCTGAAGTTGGATCAGCTGCTTATTTATAGAGGTCATGTTCGGCAACGGCGGGAGCCAGGCCTTTGGTTTCGGCGACAGGCTTGTGGTTAAATACGGCGTCTTTGCCCCAGGGGTTTCCGGGGGCGCTCATCATAACAGGACGGCCGCGCAGCCGTCACAGGGACGCAAGCCGCCATGCAAGTGAAACACCTGCTGCTGATCGCCATCCTCGCCCTTACCGCCGCCTGCTCCTCCAAGCAGCCGGAGGTCGATGAAAACCTCAGCGAGGTGGAGCTGTACCAGCAGGCCCAGGCCGACCTGGACAACCGCAGCTACACCCAGGCCATCGCCAAACTGAAGGCGCTGGAATCGCGCTATCCGTTCGGTCGCTACGCCGAGCAGGCACAGCTTGAGCTGATCTACGCCTACTACAAGAATGCCGAGCCGGAAGCTGCCAAGTCCTCGGCCGAGCGTTTCATCCGCCTGCACCCTCAGCATGCCAACGTCGACTACGCCTACTACCTCAAGGGCCTGGCCTCGTTCGACCAGGATCGCGGCCTGCTGGCGCGCTTCCTGCCGCTGGACATGACCAAGCGTGACCCGGGCGCCGCGCGCGACTCCTACAACGAGTTCGCCCAGCTCACCAGCCGTTACCCGAACAGCCGCTACGCCCCGGACGCCAAGCAGCGCATGATCTACCTGCGCAACCTGCTGGCCGCCTATGAAGTGCACGTCGGCCACTACTACCTGACCCGCCAGGCCTACGTCGCCGCCGCCAACCGTGGCCGTTACGTGGTGGAAAACTTCCAGGAGACGCCCGCGGTCGGCGACGGCCTGGCGATCATGACCGAGGCCTATCAGCGTCTGTCGCTGAACGACCTGGCCGCCAGCAGCCTGGAAACCCTCAAGCTCAACTATCCCGATCACCCGAGCCTGGAGAACGGTGAGTTCGTCCCGCGCGAAGAAGAAGCCGACAACCGCTCCTGGCTGGCCAAGGCCACCCTGGGCCTGATCGAAACCGACACGCCGCTGCCGCCGGGCGAAACCCGCGCCAGCCAGGACGTGATCCGCCAGTACGAAGACGCCGAGCAACAGATCCCGGCCGAACTGCAGCAGGACGCCAGAACTGGCGAAACCGCGAAGAAGCGTTCGATCTGGAGCTACCTGACCTTCGGTCTGTTCGACTGATCGATGCGTCACCGAAACGGGAGGCCACGGCCTCCCTTTTTATTGCCTGGCGTTTTCTGCCGCCCCTGTCCGGCAAGCGGCGCGAGCCGGGCAGCCCGGAAGCAGCGCACAGGCTGTCACGCCGCTACTGTGCCGATGCTCCTGGCTTGGCTAAACTGCCGACTTTGAACGAACAAAAGAGCACGATATGGGTCTTTTTCGCCTGCTGTTCTGGGTCGCCGTCATCTTCGCCGCGATCTGGATCTGGCGCCGCTTCATCAGCACACCCAAGAGCACTCGCCCCCCCGAAGACGCGGCCGCGCCCATGGTGCGCTGCGCGCACTGCGGCGTGCACGTTCCCAAGGCCCAGGCCCTGAGCCAGGACCAGCACTGGTACTGCAGCCAGCCCCACCTCGAACGAGGCCCGCATACCGGTGACCGCTGATCTCAGCGTGCAGGGCAGCACCCAGGGGCGACGCATCCTCAGGCTCTATCATTTTTATCGCCTGAGCATCGGCCTGGCGCTGATCCTGATGATTTCCAGCAACCTCGACGAGCAGCTGCTGGATGTCGTGCATATCGACCTGTTTCGAACAGGCAGCTGGGTCTACCTGATCCTCAACATCTTCATCGCCGTGCTGGTGCAAAAGCCCAAGCACCTGATGCAGCTGTTCAGCCTGGCGCTGGTGGACGTGATCTTCCTCTCCGCGCTGTTCTACGCCGCCGGCGGCACACCCAGCGGCATCGGCAACCTGCTGGTGATCGCCGTAGCCATCGCCAACATCCTGCTGCGCGGGCGCATCGGCCTGCTGATCGCCGCCATCGCCGCCATGGCGCTGATCTACCTGACCTTCTACCTCAGCCTCAGCCGCCCGGCCGCTGCCGCCCAGTACGTGCAGGCCGGCGCCCTTGGCGCACTGTGCTTCGCCGGTGCGCTGTTCATCCAGGGCATCACGCGCCGCCTGCAGGTGAGTGAGAGCCTGGCCGAACAGCGCGCAGCCGATGTGGCCAATCTCGAAGAGCTCAACGAGCAGATCCTGCAGCGCATGCGCACCGGCATCCTGGTACTCGATACCCAGCACCGCGTGCTGCTGGCCAACCAGGGCGCCACCCAGTTGCTGGGCCGCGGCGAACTGACCGGCAAGATCATCGACCCGCACTGCCCCGAGCTGGTCAAACGCCTGCAGCAGTGGCTGCACAACCCGACCCTGCGCCCGGACAGCCTGCAGGCGCAGGCCGACGGTCCGATGCTGCAGCCCAGCTTCATCTCCCTGCAACGCGGCGAGCAGCAGCACACCCTGGTATTTCTCGACGACATTTCGCAGATCGCCCAGCAGGCGCAGCAACTCAAGCTCGCCTCCCTCGGCCGCCTGACTGCCGGCATCGCCCACGAGATCCGCAACCCGCTCGGCGCCATCAGCCACGCCGCCCAGCTGCTGCAGGAATCGGAAGACCTGCAAGGCCCGGATCAACGCCTTGCGCAGATCATCCAGGACCACTCCAAGCGTATGAACCTGGTGATCGAGAACGTCCTGCAGCTGTCCCGCCGGCGCCAGGCCGAGCCGCAACTGCTGGATCTGAAATACTGGCTGCACCGTTTCGCCAGCGAGTTCCGCAGCTCGGCCCCGGCTGACCGGCAGATCCATCTGGAAACCCAGGGCGGCAGCCTGCAAACACGCATGGACCCGCACCAGCTGACCCAGGTGCTGACCAACCTGGTGCAGAACGGCCTGCGCTACAGCGCGCAGAAGCACCGGCTCGGCCAGGTCTGGCTGCGCCTGTTCCGCGACGAGGTCAGCGACCTGCCGGTACTGGAAGTGCTCGACGACGGCCCCGGCGTGCCGCCCGAGCAGGAACAGCACATCTTCGAGCCCTTCTACACCACCGAAAACAAGGGCACCGGCCTCGGCCTGTATATCTCCCGCGAGCTGTGCCAGGGCAACCAGGCCCGCCTCGACTATAAACCTCGTGAAGGGGGCGGCAGCTGCTTCCGCATCACCTTCGCCCACCCGCGCAAACTGAGCTGAACATGAACCGTCAGAGAGCCCTGATCGTCGACGACGAACCCGATATCCGCGAACTGCTGGAAATCACCCTCGGACGCATGAAGCTGGACACCCGCAGCGCCCGCAACGTCAAGGAAGCGCGCGAGTGGCTGGCGCGCGAGCCCTTCGACCTGTGCCTGACCGACATGCGCCTGCCCGACGGCACCGGCCTGGATCTGGTGCAGTACATCCAGCAGCGCCATCCACAGGTTCCAGTGGCGATGATCACCGCCTACGGCAGCCTGGATACCGCGATCAACTCGCTCAAGGCCGGGGCCTTCGACTTCCTCACCAAACCGGTGGACCTCGGCCGGCTGCGCGAGCTGGTCGCCACCGCCCTGCGCATTCGCTCGCCCGAAGGCGAGGAAACCCCGGTCGACAGTCGTCTGCTCGGTGACTCCCCGCCGATGAAGTCGCTGCGCAAGCAGATCCAGAAACTCTCGCGCAGCCAGGCGCCGGTCTACATCAGCGGCGAATCGGGCAGCGGCAAGGAACTGGTGGCCCGCCTGATCCACGAGCAGGGCCCGCGCGTCGAGCAGCCCTTCGTCCCGGTCAACTGCGGCGCCATCCCCTCGGAGCTGATGGAGAGCGAGTTCTTCGGTCACAAGAAAGGCAGCTTCACCGGCGCCATCGAAGACAAGCAGGGCCTGTTCCAGGCCGCCAATGGCGGCACCCTGTTCCTCGACGAGGTTGCCGACCTGCCGCTGCCGATGCAGGTCAAACTGCTGCGCGCCATCCAGGAAAAAGCCGTGCGCGCGGTCGGCGGCCAGCAGGAAGTGGTGGTCGATGTGCGCATCCTCTGCGCCACCCACAAGGACCTGGCCGCCGAAGTCGCCGCCGGCCGTTTCCGCCAGGACCTCTACTACCGCCTCAACGTCATCGAACTGCGCGTGCCGCCACTGCGCGAGCGCCGCGAGGACATCGCCCAGCTGGCCGAGGTGACGCTCGCACGCCTGGCCGAAGGCACTGGCCTGGCCGCTGCCAAGCTGCACCCCGACGCGCTGGAAAAACTGAAGAACTACCGCTTCCCGGGCAACGTGCGCGAGCTGGAAAACATGCTCGAACGCGCCTACACCCTCTGCGAAGACGATCAGATCACGCCCAGCGACCTGCGCCTGGCCGATGCCAGCGGGCCAAGCAACGAGGGCGGCGAAGCCAGCCTGGCGCAGATCGACAACCTCGAGGATTACCTCGAGGACATCGAACGCAAGCTGATCATGCAGGCATTGGAAGAAACCCGTTGGAACCGCACCGCCGCGGCCCAGCGTCTGGGGCTGACCTTCCGTTCGATGCGCTACAGGCTGAAGAAGCTGGGCATCGACTGAGGCACGCGGCCCTGGTGGACGCGGCAGGGTGCGCTGTGCGCACCCGCCACAAGCTCAGTTCAGCCCAGCCGCCCTGCCGGGGCATAAGGCGCCGGATCGATGATCGGCTCGCGCCCCAGCATCAGGTCGACCAACAGCTGGCAGGAGGCCGGCGCCAACACCAAGCCATTGCGGAAATGTCCGCAGTTGAGCCACAGACCGGGATGCGCAGGCAGTTCGCCGATGAAGGGAATGCCCTCCGGCGAGCCGGGCCGCAAACCGGCCCAATGTCCGACCACTTCGGCATCCTTGAGCGCCGGCAGCAGTTCTTCCGCGGAGGTCTTGAGGCTTTCCAGCGCGACATCGGTCGGCGTCTTGTCGAAACCGGCATATTCCAGCGTACTGCCGATCAGGACATGCCCGTCGCGCCGCGGGATCGCATAGCGCCCTTTGGCAAGCACCATGCTCGGTAGAAAATCCTCGGCGCATTTGTAAAGGATCATCTGCCCCTTCACCGGCTCCACCGGCAACTCCAGTCCCAGCGTGCTGAGCAACTCGCCGCTCCAGGCACCGGCAGCAAGCACCACGCGATCAGCGCGAATCTCACCGCCAGCGGTAACCACGCCACGAATCTGCCCATTCTCCTGAATGAAACCAGTGACCGGGCAATGCTCACGCAACTCCACATTGGGCATGGCCGCCAAAGCCGCGCGCAACGCCTTGACCAACCTGGGGTTACGCACATTGGCCACACCCGGCATATGAATGGCGCGTCCGAACCCGCCGCCCAGCACCGGCACATCCCGATAAGCCTCGGCAATATCCACCGAAAACAGCGGGCGCCGCTCACGCGCCGCCCAAGCCAGCGCCTCGGCCTCGTCATCCAGATCCAGCCAATACAACCCGGTGACATGCACCTCGGGATCGACGCCGGTGTCTTCCAGCAACTGCCGCGCAAACCCCGGATAGAAATCCTGCGACCAATGCGCCAACGCCGTCACCGCCGCGCTGTAGCGCCAGGGGTAGAGCGGCGAAACGATACCGCCACCGGCCCAAGAGGATTCGCGGCCCAACTCTCCTGCCTCTACCAGACTCACGGATACGCCGCCTTTTGCTAGCAACAGGGTGGACAGCAAACCAATAGCACCTCCCCCGAGTACTGCGACATCAGCTTTCACCTATCACCTCGAATTAAAGAATCTTGACAGTTCGCCCCGAAGGTCTAAATAGAAATAGGCGGCCAGGAAGGCCGTGATCATACCCGCAGAGGATGCTCCTTTATGAATCGGAATAAGCAGAAAGCTCTTACCTTGCCTGAACTACTCACTGCTCTGGCAGTGGTAGCGATCCTGCTGAGTATCGTCTTTCCCTCCTATCGTCATTTCATAGAAAGCAATCGAGAACAATCCGTACGAAACGAATTGCTCTCTCACCTGCATTTCGCCCGGGAACAGGCCATAGGCACCAGGCGCGCTCATATCATCTGTGGCTCAGCAGATGGAAAAACCTGTACGGGCGATTGGCACCACAGCTGGCTTGTACTGAGGTCCCACGATCAGCATGTACTCAGACAATTCAGCCCCGGAACGCAGCCCGATCTATGCTGGCGAGGCTTCGGGGGAAATCAGGTACTGTTTCGTGACAACGGCATGAGCAGCGCTAGCAACGGACGTTTCTCGTTCTGCCGGAAGCAAGAGCCTATCTGGCAAATCGTGATAAATCGCCAAGGCCGCATCAAAATGGCAGATGTCGACCGCAGCGTGAATTGTTGCGCAACCGGTCATACCGGCAGTTGAGCCGATCATCTCCCCCCAAAAGACATGGGCGGGCGGAGCAGGCAGCATTCATATGCCTCTTCCCATCCAGAACGAACGCCCATGCCTACCATCTCTCACCGTCCCATAGTCCGACCTTGCGGCAAGCAACGGGAGGCCGGCTTCACTCTGATCGAGCTCATGATCGTCATCACGCTGCTCGGCATCTTTTCGATGATTGCGGTGCCAAGCTTCACCAAATTCATTGCTGACAACCGCACTCAGTCATTGAACAACGAAATGCTCTCGCTTCTGCAGTTCGCACGTAGCACTGCTGTAGAGCGCAGGATCTTGGTCAGAGTTTGCAAGGAGGAGGGACAGTGGACCGTGAAGACTGAGTGCTTGGATTCGTCCGATACGCTGCGCTCCCTGAGTCTCCCCAACGGAGCCAGCATAAGCTCCAGCGCTGAAGAATTGACCTTCCGCTACAACGGCACCGGAACTGAAGCAGTACTAATGACCTGTCACGATGAACAGGCTGAGAACGGCTACACCATAGACGTCAAGCTGAGTGGAAGCATTAGAACATGGCCGAGAGGCAAGAATGGGCCTGGCAATAACGACCAGATGACAACTTGTACCTATCAATCGCCGCAAGGAGATGACGATGAAAGTCAAGGCTGAAAACGGCTTCAGCATGATCGAGGTCCTGGTCACGCTGGTACTGATCAGCGTCGGAGTGCTTGGGATGGTCGCTCTACAGACTAGAACCATTCAATACACTCAGGACTCCGCTCAACGTAACGTGGCGATAATCCTGGCCAACGACCTTGCCGAAATGATGCGCGCCATGCCAACCGGCCTACCGAACTCCTCGGGCTTTTATAAAGCGGCAGGAGCAAATTTCCCGGACAAACCTAATGACTGTACGCCACTACCGAGCAATGCAGCCGCCCAGCTTGCATGCTGGGCGGACAAGGTTCAGCAAATGCTACCCGTCGCAGCAGATACCGCGAATGGAGATAGTCTTCTCAAGAGCGATTTCCATATTTGCCGCACAAATACAGCCAATACCTGCACAGGAACAGGTACAACTGTCGAGATCCAGATCGCCTGGCGAGCAAAGGCAGGTGAGTGCATCAATTCGAATGGCACGGCATCGAATATTTGTCACTATCGCCTGCGGACCCAGATTTAAGGTGCCAAGATGATCTATCGACGTTTTCAGACGGGCCTATCGCTAGTCGAACTCATGGTGGCACTAGCCATTAGCAGTTTCCTCATTTTGGGGGTCACTCAGATTTATATTGACAACAAGCGAAGTTATTCCTTCCAGCAGAACCAGACCGAAAACCTGGAGGCGAGTCGTTATGCTCTCCTCATGCTGCAACAAGAGCTGACCAAAGCGGGATACCGTCGCCGCCCCGATGAGCAGCTAAGCGCAGCGTTCCCGGCTGCAGCGAGCATATCTGGCCTGGGTTGCGGTGCTTTCTCTGCTGGAGAGACAGTGAAGAGGACAGCCTCGAATTCGCTCTGTATCCGCTACCAGCCACGCGATCACCTTGAGCGCAATTGCCTTGGGGATTTGCCAGCAACTGCCTCGGCCTTGGCCGCTGGGCCATATACCAGCTCGTCCGAGATCGTAATCGAGCGACTTTATTTTGAGAAAGATACAGGTAGCGAAGCCGGAACACTCCGATGCACTCGGGTGCATACCAATCTGTCAGGCACGGTGCTTAGTGGACGTAACGTACAAACAGGCGAACTCGTGTCCGGCCTTGTTGATCTGCGCTATGAGTTCGGGGTGGGCACAGCCGCCGACCCTCGTAATATCAGTGAATACACTACAGCCGATACGACGCTTCCGATCCTTGCAGTGCGCTACACAGCCCTACTTCGCAGCTCCGGTATTCGCCTGCGAGAATCGGTCGATGTATCTGACGCACTAAGAAACTGGCAAACACTAGCAGGATTACAAGATAGCGACTCGTTGGTAGCAGCGATCAAAGCGGACGATAAAGGACAAATCTACCAAGTGTCACAGAGTAATGTGATGTTGAGGAACCTGATGCCATGAGCAAAAGCCTACCCATTAAACAACGTGGCGCAGCACTTTTCATCGCGCTGATCATGTTGCTTGTCATTACCCTTCTTGCTCTTTCTGGCGCTAGAGAAACCACCCTAGAGGGGCGGATCACTGGCAACCTTTCCGAACAACAGAAACTGGTCAACTACGCAGAAGCTGCTCTTCGCGAGGGCGAGAAACGACTCACTGCGCCTAACAAGCCAGTGGAACAAAACGATTGCAGCAGTAACTATTGCTTCCTTAGTACCGATCCAGCGTATCTGCAAGACTTCGAGACAGCCTTAGGCTATTCACCTGTCACTGGGGAAAGCGACGAAACCATAAGATGGTACGCCGTGGCAGCGCCCTCCGGTGCTGCACAGGGACAAGCAGAAAACCCTGAATATGGAAACATGATGCTCGGTATAGGCACCTTCCGCTACGAGATAAACGCGGAAGCCAGAAACTCTACAACCGGGCACAAAGCCAATCTTCGCTCCACTACAGCCAAAGTATTCAACTGAAGGGACAAACCAACATGCGCACTCACCTTCTCCTTCAGATAACTCTCCTTACGCTAGCCGCCCTTCCTGTACATCAGGCTCTGGCTGCAGGCGGAGAGAACAACCCCGCACAATCACCATTATTCGTGAGCCGCTCCACCACCCCCCTGAACATGCTGGTCATGGGGCGGGATCATAAGCTCTATTATGAAGCATATAACGATGCTTCCGACCTTAATGGCGATGGTGTAATTGACGTCGGCTATAAAGGGCACCTGACAGCAGCCCAGGGCGGCATCGATTACTTTGGCTACTTCAACTCCAATGTTTGCTATACCTATACCAGCGGAACCTTTGTCCCCAGCGCTCTAGCAACAAATAAACGCTGCTCGGGCATGTGGAGTGGTGATTACCTCAACTATCTGACCACTTCGCGCATGGATGCTCTGCGCAAGGTGCTCTACGGTGGCTACCGTGTGATGGATACTGAGAGCAGAACGCTGCTTCAGGGGGCCTATATACCTCGCGACGCCCATGCCTGGGGTAAAGAGTACAATACGCGCGATGGGTATAATATTACTGACTATACGCCCCTGGCGCAGCCGTCTTCCGGATATCATCACATGTTCGCCGTAGTGTCCAAGACGCAGGATACGGGCATTCCGCAATTGCGCGTACTTACCAATACATCCTTCCGCGTATGGAACTGGGTATCCAAAGAGCGCCCGGTGGCGATGGATAATTGCATAGGCAGTACGGGCAGCGAAGTTTCCTGCACATCAGGTGGACCGTCAGATAGCGGATGGAACCAGATACCAAACAATGCTTTTTCCAGTAAAGAAATAAAAATCTGGAAAAACTCAAGCGCATTGGCCACCCCCGCCGACATCACGCAGATGAACAACCTGTTCTCAAGCAGTTCCTATACGCTGTGTGGAACCCAAAGCGTTAGTTACCTTCAGTCCCCCCTGGCAGCCAACAATAATATCTTCGACGTCAGTGGATGCCGAACAAATAGACACGATTATTATCACACTCAAATTACCGGTACCTTTACCCCCACGAACACGATCACCTATCAATTTTCCGTTGATGGCGATGATGCAGTGGACTTTTCCATACTAGATGGAACCTTGGTGCTGGCCACCGCCTCTCGCTATGGAAATAATGGCAGGGCGGGCCGCGGTGGAGAAGGAACAACTGCGACAGTCACACTGACCGCCGGCAAGACTTACAACATTAGGCTTCGCCATAGGGAAAATACAGGTGATGACAACTGGTATGTCTACTGGCGCAACGCTGGCAACGCCCCGAGCACGATGACTGAATACAATGTCCGTGTAGAAGCCTGCTCACCGAGCAATGCGTCCTTACGTGAGGATAATTGCAAGGTTTATGGTAGTGGCGCAGTTAAGCCAACCGGCATTCTCCATGACTTTGGCGAAACCAACAAAATGCACTTCGGGCTACTCACGGGTTCTTATGGGAAGAACATGAGTGGCGGCACGCTACGAGCCAACATGGGCAGCTTCACTCGTGAAGTAGACCCCTACACCGGTCAATTCTGCTCATCCGATAGCAGCTATTGCTCCAATCAGATAAACAATCCCTCCCCCCAACGCAACGGCATAGTCGCGACGATCAACAAGCTACGCATCTATGACTTCGACTATGGCAACAACGTATATGGATGTGGCTGGATCACTACAAGCACAATGTCTCAAAGCAACACCTGCTATATGTGGGGCAACCCGGTAGGCGAAATGATGTACGAAACGTTACGTTACTTCGCCGGTGCTAGTTCACCAACGCCTCAGTATGACTATTCGGGTGGCGCTGACGAAGCTCTCGGCTTGAACAAGCCAGCCTGGGTTTCACCCTATGCTAGATCAGGCGGCAACTACCCGGCCTGCTCCATCCCGGCAATGACGGTAATCAGCGATATCAACCCGTCTTATGACCATAAAATCCCTGGTGGAAATACAGCCTGGCAAGCGGGCAATACAGCATTTTCGAACCAGAACGATCCGACTTCGATCCAAGGCTTGAACGTAACCACTGAGACCAATGCCATTGGTGTAAGTGAAGGACTAGTCGGCAAGAATGTCTTCATTGGTGAATCCAATGGAGTCTCCGATAACGCCCCGACCGCCAAGGCCATCACCAATTTAGCGACTGTACGAGGCCTCGCGCCGGAAGAACCGAGCAAGCAAGGTACTTACTACTCTGCAGGTGTTGCACGTTTTGCAGCTAATAATGCAATAGGTGGTAGCCGCATGCTCCAGACCTATGCAGTAGCGCTCGCCTCTCCACTGCCGCAGATCGACTTCCCGGTGGGTAATAACCGTATCACGCTGGTTCCATTCGCCAAGTCGGTGGGAGGAAGTGGCATTAGTAATACTGGAAACTTTCAGCCCACCAACCAGATTGTAGATTTCTATGTGCAAAAAATTGCGAATACGGATCCTAATGGTAGCGATCGCGACACTTCGGTAAATGGCGGCCGCCCCTATGCGGAATTTCGCATCAATTACGAGGACGTAGAGCAAGGCGCTGACCATGACATGGACGCCATTGCTCTATACACCCTTTCAGTCAATGCTAATAACGAACTCAAAGTAGATCTATTCTCGGAGTATGCTGCCGGCGGCATTCAGCAGCATATGGGCTACGTGATCTCTGGCACAGGGGCGGCTACGGATGGCATTTATCTGGAGATCTGCGATTTAAGAACTGGCGGCACCAACAACGGAGATAGAGCGAGTTGCGAAGCGCAGACCCGTTATCGCCTCAATACGCCTCCTGGCAGGCCAGCAGGCTGGTGTGTGGCCAACCTGAACAACTCGGAGTGCGGCGGCCTACCTCCTACTGCCACACGCACTTTTACCGCCTCTCCCAATTCAAGCAATGCCGAATTGCTGAGAAGCCCGCTCTGGTACGCGGCCAAGTATGGCATGCCAGACCGTGATCCCAGGACCGTTCAGGGTGATCCTGATAACTACTTCCTGGTAACCAATGCTCTTACACTTAAAGAGCAATTGACCAAAGCGTTCAACAACTTGGAGCAATCCAATAACTCTGTAACCAGCCCTGCCATCTCTGTTGCTGGCAATGAGGCATCGGATGGAGTCTACATCTATCGCACTGATTACAAGATCAATACTTGGAGTGGCGACTTAATCAAGGAGCAGCTTGACAGGAGTACAGGAACCAGGACCCAGCTTTGGAGCGCCAGTTCAAAATTGACAGCTGCCGGGCGCACCATCCGCATAGCCAATACGGCTGGTAATGGCCTGCAGGATTTGACTTGGAGCAACCTGGCCAATCGCCAAGCCTATAACAACGCTGGGAACTTAGTGAATCTGCAAGCAGCCTTGGCGACAGACTTGACTACAGGCACACCCGCGACAATAGGACAGAACGGCCTAAGCAGTACCAGCGTTACCCTTGGCCAGAACCGCCTAGACTTCATTAAAGGCTCGGTGAATGCAAACTTCCGCCGCCGAGACTCACTGCTTGGCGACATAATTAATTCCAACCCCATAGTAGTTGGAGGAGCTCAATATCTCGCTTATCTCGCTGACAGCATAGAGCCAAATGGTAACTACGCTTCTTTTGCGCAAGCACAAAGCACTCGTAGTAGACGTATCTACATTGGCGCCAATGACGGCATGCTCCATGCGTTCGATGATAACGGTAATGAGCAGTTTGCTTTCGTACCTACCGCCGTCATTCCCGAACTCTATCGACTGGCCGACCCTCGCTTCAACGAAGAAGGCGGAATACATAAATTCTATGTTGATGGCACTCCAGTAGTACGAGATGTATACATTAACAACCAATGGCGCACCGTGCTGATTGGCACTTTGCGCGCAGGCGGGCGTGCGATATTCGCGCTTGATATTACCGAACCAAGCAATATCAGCCTGCTGTGGGAGTTCAATGTCGGAAAAGATATTCCTTCCGACGCACCAGCGAACACCCCCAGCGACCTGGGATATAGCTTCCCAACCCCCACTGTCGCCAAATTGCATAGTGGCCATTGGGCTGTCGTAACTGGAAATGGCTATGACAGCGATAGCGGTCGTGCTGTCTTGATGCTGATTGATATCGAAACTGGGAACCTGATCAAGAAGATCCCGACCGCTACTGCTGATGCCAATAACGGTCTATCCACTGTTCGGGTCGCGGACAACAACAGCGATGGATTTGCAGACTATGTCTATGCAGGCGATCTGAAGGGCAATTTGTGGCGCTTTGATTTGATTGATACTCGCGCCACAAGTGGCAGCGGTGAGCAGCGTAATCCGTTCCTCTATACGACAAACATTAGCCCGGATAACTTCAAGGTCTCATTTGGCGGTAACCCGCTGTACACCGCACGCAACGCCAGCGGGCAGGCGCAACCGATTACGGCTCCGCCCTCTCTGGTACGCCACCCGAGCATGAACGGCTATATCGTGATGTTTGGCACAGGACGTTACTTCCGCGAGGCTGACAAGTCCACCGAGGAGAACGCCATCGTGCAATCGCTCTACGGAATATGGGATAGGAAAACTGCTGGCGAAACCACCAGTACTGGCGACGCGCCCACAATCACGCGTGCTGACCTACAGGCCCAAACGTTCAGCAATACAACTGCCACCTTCCAGAATGGTCAAACGACAATTTCAAGGGCGGTGAGAACTCTCAGTGATGAGGGTGTTGCGTGGCGAAGCGGTGAGGAAGGCAAGTACGGCTGGTATCTGGATCTAAAAGTGGGTAATACCGTGGACGGCGAGCGCATCGTCAATGAAATGGCAGCACGTGGGCAGGTACTGTTCGTCAGTTCCCTTACCCCCTCCAGTGATCCTTGCGCTGCCGGGCTCGCAGGCTGGACCTATGGCATCAACCCCTTCACCGGGGGGCGAGCAAACTTTGCGATCTTCGATTTCAACAACGATGGAATGGTTAACTCCAACGATAACTATCAAGGGCAGAGCATTTCTGGCTTCAAGAGCCCGGCTGGCGGCTTTACGCTCAGTGGAAGCACATTGTTCAGTACTGATGGTACTTCGATTGACGTAAACTACGGGCCATCTGTATCAGGACGGCAAAGCTGGCAAATCCTTCCGGAGAATGACTAATGAGCTTTAAGTCAGTAGCGGGTTTTACCTTGCTGGAGGTCATGATTACCGTCGTGATAATCGGCATCCTTGCGGCAATTGCTTACCCCAGCTATCAGGAATATATATTGCGAGGTAATCGGGCCGAAGGCATGGCCTTATTGAACGACGCGGCTGCCCGGCAAGAACGTTATTATGCTCAAACTAATCGATACGTGAACGCTCAGGGGGATATCGATAAGTTAGGCCTAAGCACGGAAACGACAGGCGAGGGGGAGTCCACTAGGAAGATCGTTCGCTCCGCCACAGGCAAATACACCCTCACAGTCGCAGCGCGCTCAGGCAGTGCAGGCTATGTACTGACGGCCACTCCACAGGGAGCACAAACGCGAGATACCAAATGTGGCAATTTGACCCTCAATGACCAAGGCGTGAAGGGTAAAAGTGGTAGCAATAGCGTAAGTGACTGCTGGCAATAGCAGATAGTTAGAGCAACTAAAGGGTATTAACGATAAGCGAATCCAACGCCCCGACCACCTCGGGGCGTTGGTGCTTTTGATACTCGAAAATGGAAGTTGGTATCCCGATATTTTCAATCAGACGACATGGTCTATGCATGCACCTGCATCCGCTGAGGCCTGTGCTCGCACATAGCCCACTCGACATCCGCCGATGTCACGCACCACTCACGGCCTTAGCTTGACTCCAACAGAAAGCGGGAAGCTGCATTAAGCACAGCACTGCGTCAAGCCGCTATAGCGCCTTGACCCGCAACTCCTTCGGCATCGAAAACGTAATGTTCTCCGGCCGACCATCCAGCTCGGTCTCCCCTGCCGCCCCCCACGCGCGCAATTGCTCTACTACCCCACGAACCAGCACCTCAGGCGCAGAGGCACCCGCGGTGATGCCGATACCACTCACCCCTTCGAACCACTCGTGCTTGAGGTCTTCGGCGCCGTCGATCAGGTAGGC
>VFQQ010001852.1_pt1 | contig 26971 bp, 46 predicted proteins | sample 3512341 | NCBI WGS metagenome assembly VFQQ01 (sample SAMN10412373, study PRJNA504923) | tailings metagenome | isolation source: Relicate 2 Philex TSF1 revegetated site | place: Philippines: Tuba, Benguet | collected 2017-08-29
TTTCGGTCCGCCGCCCGCTCCCCTCCTACTTATGCACTGCCTCTGACCTGCACAGTAACCAGTTCCCGACTTACCTGATCACTTGCACAACTGTGCCAGTGTAAACAGACATCCCCCACTTGACTATCAGAGACCGGCCAGCGTGCTACACAGAGCAACTAGTCTGGCTTGCCTGCTGGGCGGGATGGGCACGCAGCCAGCACAACACAAGCAAGCAGCGCGGCGCAAGCGGCATGGCTTGCCTGCTGGGCGGGATGGGGGCGCAGTTGGAGTCGAGGTAGTAGCAGCCCTGCATCTTGGGGCGGTCCAGCTCGGGGCTGGTGGCGCTGTACACGCTGCACCGCGCGCCTGCATGAAAGATGGGGTAAAATGGGATGGAAGTGGCAAGCCGCAGTGGCAGAGTGGCAGGAGAGAGGTGCGGCGTACACGCTGCACCGCGCGCCTGCATGAGCATGAGAGGTGGCGCAAGGTACGGCAGAGCACGTGTAAGTTGCGGCAGCGCGGCGGACCGAGATATGCAATAGGCCAGCAGGCTGGGCAAGGTATGCGGTGACCATCGCGTTGTTTGCCTTTGTGCCAGTCTGCGCCAGCTTGCACGCTTGCTTCACCAGCCATAATCAGCCGGCCCACCCACCCCACCTTGCTGCGGAGTGAGCAGGATGGCCTGGAGCAGCAGGCGGTAGGCGCGCTGCAGCGGTCCCGGCAGGCTGCGCACCACATCTGTCATCACCTCCCCGGGGTGGAGCGCCACAGACACCACCTTGCCGCCCGTGCGCCGCTGCAGCTCCCAGGCAAACAGCACCTGCGCCAGAAGCGTGCAATGGGGAGGCAAATAAGCGAAGGGCAAGCACGGCAAGGGCGGTGCCGCTGCACCTTTTCTGGCAGAGGTGTGAGCACATGAGCAGCGCACTGGGCAGCCCGGAGTGCATGCCCCGCCAGCAGCGGCGGTCCTGGACAATCAACCAGCCACAGCCAGCCGCACTGCATCCAAAGCAAGCGTCACCGACGGCTCCACACCTGCGCCAGCTTGCTCTGCCCGTATGCCGCCAGCGAGTTGTAACCTCGCTCCAGGTTCAGGTCGCCCCGGTGGATGCTGCCCATGAAGTGGATCTTGGAGGACACGTGCACAACACGCCCGGGCCGGCCCGTCTGTAAGGGGAGCAGTGTGATACAAGTGCTGTAAGAAATAGGACACACGCACAACCCGCCTCGGGTGGCTCGTCTGTCTGAGGTGCAGCAGTAGTGCTGGAGAGAGGCTGCCAACAGCAGGCGCGGCAAGCCGGCGGCTTCCAAGCATGGAGTGGGGGCAAGTTGACGGGCGGGGCTGCTTGGGGAGCAGGACAGCATGCACGGCAGCACTCCCTCTTGCATATACCAAGGCGGTGCACCCCAGCCCCGTGCGCACCTGCTCGGCCGCCCGGCGCAGGCTGGGCAGCAGCAGCAGGGTGAGCAGGAAGTGTGCCAGGTGGTTGGTGCCCAGGTGTGCTTCAAACCCGTCCCGAGTCGTCTCCCGCGCCTGCGGGCAGCCGGTGGGGATGGTGACTGCTGTTGACTGTGAAGTTCTCGCTAACAGCTGCTTACTGTTGCTGCAGAGACGGAGGCACATGCACTGTGAGGGCAGCAATTCGGCGTCAGAGCGCTCTTCAGCGGACACTGGTGCACCAGACTATTGGCAAAGTTGCGCTCAGTGCACAACCAAGCTACGCGCGAGACAGCATATGAAGAGCAAACCTTCCATGATTCCAAGAAAGAGAAGCGTACCGCCGACATCGCGAAGATGCCGGCGTTGTTGACCAGGACGTGCAGGGGGCGGCGGGCGGCACGCCACGCCTCTGCAAACCGCCGCACCGACTGCAGGGACGACAGGTCCAGCTCTTGCACCTGGGAGGGGAGGGAAGAGACAAGGTGAACTGATTGAGGGATCAGACAGAGAAATTGAGTGGGGACAGGGATGCTCCAGCCATGGACAGTAAGATGGTGTGCCAGCATGGACTCGGAAGCGCAAAGTAAGCATGCAACGCATCATAGCTCATGACCACCCGGGCGCCCCTTGCTTCCAGCGCACCTCCAGCTTCGGTGCGGGCTGCCCGCCTGCCGCCGCCTGCTCCTCCAGCTCCTTCTTCAGCGCTTCGCCCTTGGGGATGCTGCGGCACGCCAGCACAACTGCAGCACAGGGCGGTTCGGCAGCAAGACAGTGGGCCAACACTGGGGAGTGCTGCTGGGCGGGAGGTGCTCCAGGACGGGACATCCATGTGTATATCATGCCAACCCAGAGTGTGTGACGGGTGCCCCAAGCTGGCAGCCCGCCTCTGCAGCAAGATCTGCAGCAGGCAAACAAGGCACTTGCGGACATGCAACATTCCGGCAGCAGCAGCACGAGCGGCACCCACACACCTGTGGCTCCCCGCCGGGCCAGCTCCGCTGCTGTCTCCCGCCCAATGCCGCTGGTGGGTCCTGTCACAATGACGGTCAGCCCCTCAGCCGGCCCTCCGATCAGGTCCAGGCTGGGCAGACCACGCATCCACAGCTTCTGCGGCGGGGCCGCCAGGTGGCACACAGCAGGCAGAGCAGGGCGCAGTGGGCAGGGGGCGCAGGGAGCATGTGGGCAGCAGGGGAGCAGAGCAACACCCATTGCACGATGATGTGGCATGAGCAAGTGTGCCTACATGCAGCGAGAGCATTCTGCTCCAAAATGCACGCATGCAATGCCCCGACAGGCCCTGCCAACAGCCATACCTGCAGGAAGCACTCCACTGCCACCGATGCCACCTCCTGAGCCCAGCGCAACGTCTCCATTGAGGGTGCAGCAACTGCGGGAGAGAAAAAAGGTCGTGCACTGCAGCTCGGTCAATGGCAGACAATGAGATGCGACGAGGTGGAAGCCACGCTGTGTAGACGAATCAGAATGCAGGCCAGCTTGGGCCAGAGGCTGGCTGGGCGGGCAAACAAGCGGAGGCGGCGGCGGGCGGGCGGCGGGTGGTGGTGAGCGGTGCTCAGGCTTGCGCGTGGTGGACATGTCTTGCACAGATATCTGCTTGCCATCCAGGGCACACAGGAGCTTACCCGCCCCGACTTGCTTGAGTTGGCGGTGGCAGCGGCGAGGAGAGGGTGCGGCGAGCGCCCGGCGGTAAATCAATCAATGGAGGCAATGTTGTTGACACGAGATCTACCAGCATAAAGGGAGAGTTAGCGCGGGATGGCCTCCCACTGCCCATGCCGCCTCATGCCGCGGGCGCCGCAGGGGAGGCGACTCGCATCGGATGCCTGCTTTCCAGACCACATCGGATTTAATGCCCCGGCGTAGTTGGTCATGCTTAATGCAGCCTTCTACGTCAACAGGGCAGTGCTGATCTGCGTCTGGGCACGCTGGACATGCAGGGCGCCTACTGCAGGCTCCTGCCCTTGTGGCAGGCCCTCCCGACAGCAACGGGCCATGTTCTCTGCTTCCTTGAAGCTCAAGCTCTCGATGCCGCCTAGCAGTACTGCAGGCAATGGCAGTTCAATAAAATATGAGAGCAAGAGCACACCTGCATCACAGCTTCACAAACCCCGCTGCCGTGCTGTTGCCACTCATTTACGCCAGCGCATTTGTGTGCGGTGCGCGTGTGGCTGAGAGGAGTGCTGGGCGGGGAGAGTGAGCGGGGATCTCAAACAAAGGAGGCGTGCTGAGCTCCAGATGAGCCTTCGAGTCGACCAGGCGGTTCATAGCAGGTGTTCCCTAGCGGTCGAGTCGGCATGTACCAGGCAAGAGCACAGCCGACGACGGTGCAGTTTGCAGGACCAGGCCGGCATGCTGCGTCCTCGGGACTCATTGGATCCAGGGCTGGCCCTGACTGCTAGTGATCGAACCATAACACGATCAGGGTGCACAGCAAGGGTTTAAGCTGCAGGGCTGCAAGCTCCGATTGATTGGGGGCAGCGGCGTGGCAACTGCTGGTGGAGGGCACAGTACGCTGCGCTGCGCGGTGGCAGGAGCAGCGGTGCTTGGCATCGGCTGCGTTCGCCCTCCCCGCAGCCTTCCAGGCATCGGTCCAATCGTGTTTTGTGCCGCCTTGTGAGCTCTCTGCACCAGTAGCTCTTATGTCGGCGCTGTAGGAGCTCTCCGCGAATGGAGACGCTGCAGGCCGAGTTAAAGCCCAAATCCGCGCCACAGACAGGTGGGAGGGGCGAAAGGACGCGCCCGCAAAAAACACCAAAGTCTCGTCGCGCTCACAGGGCGTGCCCGTCCTGCTCAGCCCCATTGATGGCTTCCCATGGATGCCCGGATGCAGGGGAGGCGGCCGGCCTGCGCCTCGTCTTCAAGGGCGGCGGCCTGAAGCACTTGCTCGGCTCCAGTGAGTAGGAGGGCGCCACACCCGCCTCCAGGCATCGATCACACAAGGGCGGGGCCTGATGACCGCAGACCGGCAGCCAGCGCGCTGCCCTCGGGGCCCTGCCTGCGCCGCCGCCGCTACCGCCGCCGCCGCTTGCCCGGGCGCTCGAAACCTTTGGTGCCCGCTCATCGCCCTGCAGGCCGCAAGCAACCGTCAGGCCCGTGGCGACAGGGCGGCAGCGAGCAGCAGGATGGCGACTGGCCATCACCAGGTGGGTGCACAGCTTCTGGGCGGATGCGCCGCCCGTGTTGCTTTCCACCGCCCGCAGCTCTGCGGCCGCTGATATTTGCAGATCTGCATGTTCGTAGCATCCGTGGTGTGCTGCCGCTTGACCGCCTCACCAGGACTGCTTGCACCTCATGCAGGAGAGGCGGCGGCGCTGACGGACTCGCCAGGGCGGCCCTTCAGCCCTAGTTCAGCCGAGGCGTCGCCTGCCGTGCCGCCCGGCGCACCCGGCGGCGCCGCACCCGGCCCCCGCAGCGTGCACGGCCAGCCGCCCGGCAAGGCACCCTACCCGGATGATCGCACACCTGAGGCAGAGGCCGCTCGAGCGCAGTCGCAGCCAGCAGCAGCAGCACCAGGAGCAGCAGCAGCAGGCGCGACGGCGCCAGGTGCGGCGCCGCCCGCAGCTGTCGCAGCAGAGCCCGCCGGTGCACCTGCTGTGGCTGGGCCGCGCAGCGTGCATAGCCAGCCGCCTGGCAAGGGTGTGCACCCAGATGACCCGGCATACCGAGGGCCCGTGCCAACCGGCCCTGAGGGGCCGGGCTCCCAGCAGCTGCCGCACTCGTCAGGTGCTGCGCAGGGCAGCGGCGGCGATGGGGGGGCCGGGGACGGCAGCGCGGGTACCCGCAGCGTGTATGGCCAGCCCCCTGGCAAGAATGCGGTGCAAATTCAGCAGATAGCAGCCGCCAGCACCCAGCTGGACCAGGCAGATGACGATGAGGAGCCGCTGTCGCCGATGTCGGCAGGGGGGCCGCCGCACGCCGCTCCATGGCACCAGCCGCAGCAGGTGGCGGCAGCAGCAGCGCCGGTCCAGGGCTATGCGCCCGGCCAGGCAACCAGCGGGCATGGCGGGCGGCAGCGCTCGGCGCCTGCCGTGGCTGCCGCCGCCGGCGCAGCAGCCGAGCCGCCTGCCAGCAGAAAGCGGCCTGCCAGCCATTCAGCAGGGGACACCGGCCAGCGCAAGCGGGCTGCCAACGGCGCGGCAGGCGGCGGCGAGGGGCAGGGCGGTGGGCTGCAGCGGCTGCCCACTGCTGTGTCCAGCTCACATGGCGGTGTGCCTGCCAGCCTGGCGCGCTCCTCTAGCTTCCATGGCGGGCAGGGGCCTGCCGCCACGGCACAGCAGATCCGCCCCATGCCCGGCGCGCCACGCAGCTTGCAGCAGCGGCAGCAGCTAGCCAATGGCGTGGCGGGCGGCGCGGCTGGGGCGGCACGCCAGCCTGCGGGAGCGCCGCGCTCGCGGCAGCCGCCCGCCCCGCCCAAGCCCAAGCAGCCGGCCAAGCCGTCTGGGTCGGGGCAGCGGCGGCCCAGCAGCGCACAGGGTGCAGCAGGAGCAGGAGCAGCGGTGGCGCACCAGTACAAGCCGGGGGACATTGTGTGGGCCAAGATTGGGGTGTACCCCTGGTGGCCGGCGCAGCTGCAGCGCCCCACGGCGGACGAGCACTTCAAGCCCAAGCACGCAACCACCGACCTCTTCTGCGTGTTCTACGGTGCGTGCTGCTGCACTGGGCCTGTGTGGGGTGCCTGGGTGGGAGGTTCAGGTTGACCTGGGGACTGGTGCAAGGTGCACATTAGTTGATCTGGGATTTGCTCGCAAAAAAGTCGTGCTTGCTAGTCCTGCTGATCTTTGATCAGTTTGACGGTCATAATTTGGGTTCTTGTTGCTAGGGCTGGTTCAGGCTGTCCTGTTTTGCTATGCCGTGCTGTACATGCCGTGCTATGCTGCTGCATGCGCTTGGGTATGGCAGTGTGGGGGACTGGGCATGGTCGCATGTGTCAGATAGTTTTTGCAACCGTTGCTGCTCTTTTGCATTGCTGTTTGCTGCCATGCAGCATCTCCCTGCCACAGCTGCCGGCCATCTGTGCAGCACTGATGTGCAAACACGCGCAGCGTCCCTCAACTGCATGTGCCTGCAAGCAGGGACATCACTCCCCCACCGGCCAGCACCTATGGTCCTGTTACCTTGCCGTTTGTGAGTGCTGCACGCTGCGCTTCCCACCGGCCTGGTGCAGGCTCGAATGACTACAACTGGCTGCCGCCCAACCAGATCAAGCCCTTCCACGAGTCACACCCAGGTGAGCGCCTGCGCACCCGACGCTGCCTGCCCGGCTTGGCAAAGCGCGGGCTGGCTGGCCGCTGGATGCCTGCATGTGCCACCGCTGGGTGGTGCGCCCGCGGATCCCCTGCCAGCTGCGCTGCTGGGATGGTTGAGCATTGCTGGGTGGGCTTGATCATCTTCCTGGAAGCCCTCCCACTAGCAGTACTGCTTCCCGCTAGCACCCTCACCACTCGCGTTGTTGGCCATACTCAATGCAGACTACGAGCGGCACGCTGCTGTGAAGAACAGAAAGCTGCAGCAGGCCATTGATCAGGTGCGCTGGACTGCTGTTGTGCTGCAAACTCTGGGCTGGGCCTGTGCAACAGCGGCATGTTTGCTGCGTCTGGTTAGCCCTTGAAGGCTGTATAAGGAGCTCTTGCTGCTGCTAGCCAACACTCGTGGTGGATTGACTGCAGCAGCTCCAGGGGCACAGACAAGCCGGGTGCCTGCAGTACTAGCCATGGAGACAGGAAAAAGCTGTTGTGCGCATCACCCTTTGCTGTTGTCATGCTGCACTGGATGTGGTATGACCTGCAATTGTAGCGTCGCCTCTACTCGTCCTCACCCCACTGCTGCTGCTGCTGCTGCCCCACCACACCTGTGCAGGCTTGGGTGTACGGCATGCAGCGGCAGCGCCCCGACACCAACTGGACCGGCGCACGATTTGTGGCATGAGCCTGGAACAAGCAGCTCTGCAGCCCGTTGCCGCCAGCAGCAGCAGCCCGGCCCGGCTTGACGGCTGCCTACTAGGCCTCTCCATGCGCACTGACCAGAGCGTGTGGCATGCCTGTGGACCCTCCCTGCCCTGTGCCTGCCCTCTCCACCGCCTAGCCTGACCTGATCTCATCCTGATGCGGCTGCTTTGTGCCAGCGGCTGCTGTGCGCATCGGCAGCAATGCCGGTGCTCGCCAGCCGCCGGCCCCGCCGCCGCTGTAGCCCGCAACCAACCTGCTAGCGCCCGGCCTGCCTGAGGCGGGCCGTGGCCCCAACAACTCCCCCTCTGACGACACTGCGTTTTTGACCCACTGTGTTGCACCACTGTTTCCCGGCTCTCTCTGTTGTTCCTCCTGCTTTGATGTCGCTCCCTGCAACGCCTTTCCTGACTCGGCAGAGTGCGGTCGGCAGTGGGGGCGGTCGGCAACTCCGCAGATTGGATAGTGAAAGCGCATGCTGCCAGCCAGGGAGTGCTAGTGGTTGTGCAAGTTGAGGCCGGGAGATGGGCTGCCAGCCAGCCCTACCTCAGTTGAGAAAGGGGATGTTGCGCTGCTGACGGGCCCACGGGCGGCGGCGGGCGGTGGCAGGGGCGGGGTCGCGGGGGCCTTGCAAGGCACGGAATGTCCCACATTGTGGAACCTGCGCTGGTTTGGAGCCCCACAAAGCCTCGCAGGGGCCCTGCATGGACCGGGGATCGTGCTGTCAGCCTGCTGCGCAACCCAGCACCAGGCCGCGCCTGTGCACTGGTGCTGCACCTTTGTGCTAGCTTTCAGAGGTCACGGCAGCAAGCAGTCACAATGCAGGCAGCACTGAGCAGCAAGGTCGCCATCGCCTCTGGCGTTCAGAGCGCCAAGGCCTCCCAGCGCGCTGCCCGTGCCGCTGTGGTCGTGCGTGCCTCTGCTGAGGTGAGTCGCGCATCGCCGGGCGGTGGGGCCCACCCCGGCCGGCCGAGCGCCAGCCTTACCCAGAAGGAGCCAACCTGACCCTCGCAAGCCGAGCTTGTGGGCACCGACGCTGGCGCAGCGCAGCCTCGCCGTGCGCTGCACATCCCGTTCGAGCGATTGCAAGCCCCCCTGGGGCCCACTGCTGCAGGGCGTCGACCGCCGCGCCGCCCTGGGCCTGCTGGCCGCTGCCGCTGCCGTCAGCACCGCGCAGCCCTCTGAGGCCGCCTACGGTGATGCCGCCCGCGTGTTCGCCGGCAACATCACCAACAAGTCCGGTGCGTGCGGCCGGGGGACGCTCTGGCGTTTTCGGGCGCCACGCAATGGGACTGATCGCGCGTCGCCGCCGCGCTTCCCGCCTCGCCCACCGCCCATCGCTTTGCGACTCCCGCCTGCAGGCTTCATCCCCTACGCCGGCGAGGGCTTCGCGCTGCTGATCCCCAGCAAGTGGAACCCCTCCAAGGAGCAGGACTTCCCCGGCGTGGTGCTGCGGTGCGTGCCAGCTCAGCGGCCGGCCGGCTGTGCCGAGCAGCTCCTGCAAGCTGGGCGGCCGCCGGCACGCAGCCTGGCGCACAGTTATGCAGCGCTGGAGAGTGATGCAATGCTGCGTCATGCAGCTGGGCGGCCTGCACATTTTCGGCGTTCCTGCCTGCTGCGTGTGCACCCTCGCTCACCCCTCCCTGGCCCCCTGCTCCCTCCTGTATCTCTCCGCAGCTATGAGGACAACGGCGACGCCGTGAACAACCTGGTGGTGCTGGTGCAGAAGGTGGGCAAGAACAACATCGACGAGCTGGGCAGCCCCGACAAGTTCCTGCAGGACAACGCCTACCTGTTCGGCGAGTCCGCGGCCTTCACCGGTGAGATAAAAGAAGGGTCTGCTTATGGGCTGGTGGGCATTGGGCAGAGCACAGCAGCAATGGCCAGCGCACCTGTGCCAAGGGCTTGCAAGGCGTTGCATGATTGGGCCAGCCAAGGGGGACCACATACGCAGCGAATGGGCACACAAGCCGCCCGCGCCTGCACAGCATCGAGCCCCATCCTGCATGCTGCCCCCCGGCCAGCTCCAACCCTATTCTGCATGTGCCTTACAAACCCTGCCCAACCGCACCCGCTTCCCCGCCCGCAGGCGAGACCCTGTCTGAGGGCGGCTTCCTGCCCAACAAGGTGGCCGCCGCCAGCGTGCTGGACGTGCAGGAGGCGACCGACAAGAAGGGCAAGAAGTACTACAAGGTGAGGGGGCAGGGAACAGCGGCAGGCATGGGGCGACATGGATCCTTGACTGCTGACATGTCAGCGGCGGAAGGCTGTGCGACCCTGTGCAGCCTGGGCGTGCAGCCTGGGCAGGCATGCCAGCGGCTGGCGGGGCAGCGCCCTGTCCCAAACCACCGCTTGACTGCAGCGCTGTGCTGCATCTGCACTGCCCTCTCTGCACTTATAGCTGATCCCTCCTTCCCACCCGCCCTGCCCCTCCCCTGCCCTCTCAACAGTATGAGGTGCTGACCCGGTCCGCCGACGGCGATGAGGGCGGCCGCCACCAGCTGATTGCCGCCACCGTGTCCAACGGCAACCTGTACCTGATCAAGGTGCAGTGCGGCGACAAGCGCTGGTTCAAGGGCGCCAAGCGGGAGGCCATTGGCGCCTGGGACTCCTTCACCGTGGTGTAAGCACTTGCACCATGGTGACCCCGCCGCAGTAGCCGCCGCAGCAGCAGCACAGCACACGAGAAGAAACACCCCCCACACTTTCCCTTGCTTGTACGTTCCTCCGCTCTTGTTGGCCGTCCCGCGGGCGCCAGCCACAATCTGATTTTTCGCTCAGCGTGTGTGCCACACCATGTGTAACGACTTGCCCGCAACAATGCACCAAGGTGGCTGACGGGAAGCGGTGGGATGGACCAGCAGCACTGCAGGGCGGGAACTTGATTGGGCTGCACAGCTGCTCTGGTCTGCTGGACAGCAAACCATGCAGTATAATCAGCAGCCCAGGCAGGCTCAGCACAGCACAGCAAGCACATTAGGACACAACGCGGCGCCCATGCTGCCGCCTTCGTCCGGCGCCGCTGCGCGTGCTGGGCAGCGCTGCAGGCTGTATGGCGGCCTCCCCCGCCCTCCAGGCTGCTTTCGACACGCCATCATGCAGCGCGGTGACATTGCCTCCCTCTCAGTGCGCCACTACCAAGAAATTATCGACCAAGTGACCGGCAGGGTCAGGGGCGAGTTCAACCAGGAGGGCATCGATGAGTGAGTCGGTCACGGGGTCCGCCGGGGCTGGGACGCGCCGCTGGCAGGGCTTTGGGCTGCGACCCGCGTCTGGGCGGCCTCCCGGCGTCCCGGCGCCAGCTGCAGACAAGACGATCGCCCACTGGAGTGTGTAGGGGGCGTGCGGCGCCGCGATGGTGGCCCCGCTGACCCGCCCGCTCGCCTGCCGTGCGCAGGTCGGTGCTGGACGAGGTGCGCGCCCTGTGGGAGGCCAAGCTGGTGGCCACCGGCGTGATCGGCGAGCCCAGCAACGAGGGCCAGCAGTGAGTGCTGCGATGGCGGAGGGCGGCGCTGCTGCGGGTGGCCCGATGCTCACTCTAAATCCCCCCGCTGCCAAGGCATGCGGCCCTGCCACGACATGCCCCACAACCTGCCCTCCCCGACTTGCAGGGTCATCCAGCAGCAGCTGCGCGTAGGTCTGCCGCCGGGCATGGCGGCCGTGCCCTACGCAGCGGCGCTGCAACAGCAGCAACTGCTGGCCATACGGCAGCAGCAGCTGGCGGCGGCAGCAGCAGCAGGCGGCGCGCGGGGCGCGCTACCCGTGGGCGTGCCGCCGCACCTGCTGGCGCAAGGGGCCGCGGGGCAGCCGGTGCACATGGCAGCCCTGCATCAGATGATGCAGGCGCAGGCCCAAGCGCAGGCGGCCCAAGCGCAGGCAGCGCAGGCGCAGGTGGCGCAAGCGCAGGCGCAGGCGGCCGCGCTTGCTGCCGAGCAGAAGCGCAAGCTAGACGCTGGCGTGGCCGAGTATCGCGAGGCCAAGCAGCAGCGCACCATTCCGCAGCAGGACGGGCCGGCAGATGATGCTGGGGAGGAGGGGGGCGGCGCAGCAGAGGAGGGCGGCGCGGCAGCAGAGGAGGAGGACGATGATGATCCGCTGACCGAGGACGAGGAGGGCAGCGGTGCGCCTGCTTTTTGCAGCTAGCTGGCCGTGTCGCCGCTGCTGGCATGTGCAGGAGGGCAAGTGGCATGGCCTGCATGGGGGTCCTGTGCTGGCTGCCTGAAAGCGGCGGCCGCCGCTTGCTTGCTTTGAGCACGCATGCCTGCTTGATGGCTCATTGCCACACCTGGGCCGGCTTGTGTTCAATGCAGGTGATGAGGTGGACGAGGCGGCGGTGGCCAACGTGGTGCTGGGGCAGTTTGAGAAGGTGCAGCGCAGCAAGAGCAAGTGGAAAATCGTGCTCAAGGTGGGCAGGTTGTTGTGCGGCTGCCCTGTGCAGTGGGCCCTTTGATGGTTCGGTTGCATGATCCCGACTGGCATTTCTCGCTCATCATGGTGACCTGGTACTGCCTGCTGACAGATGTTTATTCTGACTACCATCCACACCGGCAGCCAGCCACAGGGTCAGTTCGTTGCAATGAACCAACCCCCTGCCCCGACCCTGCTACCACAGGATTGCGTCCTCACTCTGGACAACCGGGACTACCTGTGCCGCAAGGTCACAGGGGAGATGGACTTCTCATAGCGAAATAGTAGGCACATGGAAGAAACCAGCTTTAGCAGCCCCGTGCCTGTAGCCTTGCCACCAGCAGCGGCGCTGCCAAGCTCGTCGGGCACACGCATGTAGCCAGCAGTGTGCCGTTTCGCACCCTGCTTCGGATCCTGCTCTCTATGCCAATTTTCCCAGCTCGGTTTGGTCTGCTCATTCTGCCCGCTTGCTCTGCCGCTCCACTTTGTACATCTGCTCCAAACGACACGGTGTAAACACTCAGGCACCTTAATCATGCACCTCGTGTGGGCGGCCGCATTGCACCCGTCCCAGCAAACATGCCCGACATCCGGCGCTGCTGCTGCTGCTGCTGCTGCATTGTTGGGGAGGCTGCAGTCGGAGGTGGCAGGGTGGGCAGAGGGCCTGCGCGCCCACCGCTGGTGGGTGGCCGCTGCGCGGTGATGCGCCCAACTGGCGAGGCTGGTGCGGGTGCTGCGATGGCGGCTGCCTGCATGCGCTCCAGCCGTGCCATCTCTGAGCCAAACTTGGCCGCATCTTCTTGCAGCCCAAAGTCCTGTGCGTGTGCAGGCAGCGGCATGAGGAATCACATGACGCGAGGCATGAAGCTCAACGGCTGGGCCATCACTGTATCGTAGCAGCACAAATCAACACATTGCTGTTGGCTGCAGCCACTCGTCCCACCTGGCTGAGTTGCGCCAAGTATCGCAGGGCCTCCATGTTGGTGGGGGCCAGGCGGTACACCTGCACACCACAACATGAACCAACATGCAGCCTGCCTTGTGCCCAAAGTCTCTTTTCCAGTCGACCAATGCGGAGCTGGATCTTTGCTGCTTGCATGGCGTGCCTCCAACATCCAGCTGCCTTGTGGCCCCGTCAGCTCACCTCTCGGTACTGCAGCAGCGCCTCCTCCAGGCGGCCAACCCGCCGCAGGCAGCCAGCCACCATCAGCAGCCACTTGCTCTGCAGCAATTGCAGGCAACGAAGTGTAGGTTGCATTCAGCTGGGCGGCAGACGATTGCAGCCCCAGACAGCATTGGCCCTATCTCCCTGCCTGCCTATCCAAGCTGCCGACCCATCTGAGCTCACCTCGCGCGGCTGCACTCGCGCTGCAGCCTCAAAGTAAGGGATGGCTCCCACATAGTCCTGCCGCCGCACCTGCAGTTCACCAGTTTGGGAGGTGCAACAGCCACATGCAGTTCGATCATTCGGCTGGTAGGTGCCTCCCAGATGCCGTTGTTCACTGCCAAGTGCCCCAACATGCTAGGCGATGCCCAACTGCTCAGCCGGCGAACCCCATTTCCACCCACATAGTGCGCTCCCAGCCACGACAGCGTGTCAAGGTTGGTGCGGTCAGCTGCATGTGCCTCGGTGTGGCATGCCAGCGCCTCCGCCTCATCGCCCAGCCTGGGAGGAGGAGGAGGCGGAGAGAAGAGATGAAGATGGAAGAAGATGGGCCACGGAATTTGTTAGCACATTGACAGGTCTTGTGATGCCTGGGTGGACAGACATGGGAGCCCACTGCAGCACGGCCATTGCTAGCGTTCAACCAACCATGCCTGCCTCCCACTGGCAGGCCTGCCCCAGCGCCTCACTTGGCGTGCAGCGCGCCCAGGCGGGAGAGCACCCCAGAATCATGGGGCACCTTGGTGAGCAGGCGGGTGAACCACTCCACTGCGCGGGCGGTGTCGCCCAGCTGGTCGCATAAGTCGCCCGCCTGTGCAGGGAGGGAGGGGGGAATAGAGCAATTGCCACTTGAAACAAGGTCTGCAGCCAGCCCAGTAGATGCTAATCATCCAGGACGGCGGCATTGGGCATGGGAAGTATTGAAGACGCCGCTGCCCAACTCCCCGTCCAGCCCACCCCCCTGCCCGCTGTCTTGCCTGCCACATGGCCTCTGCATGCCCGGGGGCCTCGTGCAGCAGCTGCTGCATGAGCGCCAGCGCCCGGTCGTGTAGGCCCAGGGCGCGGCAGGCCAGCCCTGCATTGTACTGAGCCTGCAGGCAGCCCGGCTCCACCTGCAACGCGTCCTCATACATCTGCGAGGGTTGGCAGCATCGTGGCAGGGTGTGACGAGGGCTCAATGGCCTTGATTCTGATACTTAGAGCCTGCAGCGGGGCAGCAGCGGCAGGCAGCTGACTGGTCTTGGAGAAGGTGGGCATGGGGCATGCACGCAGAGGTACCGCTGCTCTATGCCTCTACTCAGCTGCAATGGCTCTCCACTGCACTCCCCATCCCCTCTAACAGTGCACCGCCCCTTACTTCACCTGCAGTGCTGCCTCCGCCTCGCCCTGCGACAGATGCACATTACCAGCGCTGACCAGTGCCGCTGTGCTGCCTGGATCGGCCTCACAGCAGAACTGCGCATAGCCTCCTGCTGCCTCCAGCTGCCCCTCCAGCAGGTGCAGGGTGGACAGGTTGACCGCTGCTCGTGCCCGCTGCTTGCTGTCGGCCTTCTCGAACTCCTTGAGCAGGCCCACCGCTGCGGCATACTCGCGCTGTGCCAAGTGCTCATTGGCACGTGCCAGCTGCACCTCGCTGGCCAGTGCTGCATAGCCCGCCGCCGCCAGCTGCTCGCGGCACCACTCAAAGCCGCGGGCCCAGCTGCTCGGGTGTAGCTGTGGCGCTATGCTGCGGGCGGCGGTCAGGATGTAGCCGTCTGCCTCCGCCTGCAGTAGCGGGACAAACAGGAGCCACTGTTGGCAGACATGGGCAGTGCACGACAGCCTTAAGCTTCCAGTTAGCGTTGTGCTGCGTGTCCAGCGGACCACATCTGCACCGTAGTGCATGCACGGCAGTGCAAGCTCCAGCAACAGCAGGCGCACCTGCTTAGTCTGCAGCGCTTCATGCAGCGCGTCGGGCTCAGCAAGCGCTCCTGCATCCTCCTCGCTGCTCTCCCCCTCCAGGCTGTCATCCGCATATGGCGGCACCTGCCGAGTTGGCGAAGGAATAGTGAGCAGGCAACAGATGCCAAATTGTGCTGAGCAGGCTGGTACAACCACTGCAGTCAGGATGGAAACGAACAAAAGTTCCTCCGCCCTGCCCCTTTCTAACTTGCTTGCCTACCTGCAGCAGCTGCACAAAGCTCTGGCGCATCAACTCGGCATCCCCCATTGCGGCGGCGCACATCACCAGGTTGAACGCCGTCTGGTGATCAGGGCCCTCCTGCAGGCATCCAGGCAGCCAATGGTGATTATCAAAAACAATCAGCTCCTGTGCAAGTATGCAAGTAGGTTGAACAAGCCTCTGCACTCCTAGCTGCTTGCCTGCATGATGGCGCCAAAGGCCTCGGCCGCCTCGGCGTAGCGCCCCGACCGCACCAGCGCCAGCCCGATGTTGCGCTGCACGCAACGGGGACGGCAAACAAAAGTAAGGTACTAAGCAGACGTAGGAAAGTATAGAGCTGAGCAACACAAGATGGGCAGAAAGGGAAGAATGCCACACATCGACCGCCCCAGCCCTCCCACCTGCGTGTTGAGGCGCATGCGTCGGTAGGCAGGAGGCGTGAGGTCCAGCGCCATGCGCCACTGCTTGGCCGCTGCGGCGTAATCCTGCTGCGAGAAGTGGATGGCGCCCATGTTGAGGCGCAGCCAGCCGGCCTGCAGAGGGCAGGGAAGGTCGGTCGTCAGGGCGAGTTGCCCTGCATCTGATAGTAAACAAGACAGGGAGACAACCGCTCAAGCCCCCGGACTGCTGCCATCTGCGCTGTTGCACCCAACCATCCTCCCAGTGTCAGTGCACGCCAACCCCCTTGCGGCTGCCCCAGCACCCACGTGGGGAAAGAGGCGGGACTTGATGACCTGGCTGTACACGCCCAGCGCGTCGGTCAGCTGGCCGTTGGCCTCGTAGGCAGCACCCAGCGCCACACTGACTGCATACTTCAGGTCCAGGCTGATCTGGTCGCCCGCTCCTGCCGCCTCCAACATGGCACACAGCCGCTGCTCGCGGCGAGCCGCATCCTTGGCAGCATCAACCGCACCCGGCCCATCGCCGGCAGCCGCACGCTCCGCCGCCGCTTCCAGCAGCGCATGCACCCGCTCCTCCAGGACCTCGCACTGCTCGCGGGTGGGTGCTGCCCCCAGCGCGCCCGCCTTGGTAAGTGAAGCCGGGTGGACGCCGCCGGCGCCGCTGCGGGCGGGTGAGGTGTAGCCAGCCGCCTTGCTAGAGGTCATGGGCCGGGCGGTGGCGAGGCTGCCGCCACCCAGCCCGGTGCCCGGTCGGCCGCCCTTGGCCAGCAGCACCGAGGTGCGCGGCGGCGCCAGGCCCGACCCATAGGATGTCAGGCTGCCGCTGGAGGCGCGGCCCAGCGGCGTGCTGGCGCGGGGCGGGGGGCTGTCCATGGGGAGGGAGTTCAGGAGGCGGCCCGCTGGCGGCAGCGGCGGGTGGAGTTGACTTGGCGCCGCTGCGGGCTGCAGCGCCGGGAAATGGTGTCGCTGACAAGCTGCGATAAGCAAGGCGTGACTGGGCCGTCGCCTGGAACTACAGGGAGCGAGGGCCGGCGGCAGGCCGGCGGTTCAGAGGGCGTGGACACTCTTAGGGCTTCTCAATGGCGCGTAAAAGACGCAACGGAGCTGAAAAATATTGGACAAGAGCAGGAGCAGCAAGTCTGGTCTTGATGGCGCTCGTGCCATTTCTGGCTCCGCAAGGCCTGTCCCGCACGCCTGCAGCGCAGTCTGAGCAATTCAGCACACCTGCCCCTGCATGCTGCAGCCGTGCGAGGCAATGAGGGCGGCGCTAGGGCTGTGCCTCCTGCTCGCGGGCCTGCTCGCGGCCCGGGCGGCCGGCCCTGCAGCCCAGCTGCAACCGGCGGAGCAGCAGCAGCTCTTCTCTGCGACGCCCCACCCGCAGCAGCGCTGCGCGGCGGAGGTGCCCGTGCCGCAGGGCCTTAACCTCACCGACGCGGAGCGGGAGCTGCTGCAGTACATCTGTTGGCCGCCAGAGGGGTTGGAGGCGGGCGAGGGGGCCGGCGGGGTGGCCGCCCGGCCGCTCCTCCGCCGCGGCGTGCCTGCGGGCGTGAACTGCACCACCACGCAATGGTGCGCCCGCAATTCCAATTGTTTTGCTGTGGCCATGTGCTCAGCCTGTGCTTGAATACTGCTGAAGTTGTTGTGACATGAGAGCAGCACTCGCACATCCTTCCGCTGCTTGCGACCACCGCTGCCGTCGCCGGCAGCCCAACGCACCTTCAAAACCCTACCCTGCCTCCCGCCTGCGCTGCAGGTGCGACGGCGGTGACGTGTGCACCGCGGTGTGCGCACGCGGCAGCGTGCAGGTGGAGCCGTGGCTGGCGCACGCCATCCGGCAGCAGTCGCGCCTGGTGCAGACGCTGCCGCTGTGCTGGGCCAGCCTGCTGGGCACCCACAACTCCGCCATCACCCTGGCGGATGGCTATGGCAACCTGGATGAATACTTTCGGGGTGAGGCTTTTTGCAGGTTGTTCAAGAACAGCGTGTGGATGTTAAGTGGGTTGCAGCTGAGCAGGCGGATAGTGCGGTCATTGCGGGTGCAGCTTCCGCCACCCTCCCAGCTGCATGCAGCATCCCGCTGCGCTGCTCTTGCTGGTGTGGTGCCTGATTGCCGCCCCTCTGCCGCCCCTGCCACATGCATCATGCAACAGGCTTCTTCAAGTACATCAAGTGGGCGGTCAAGGACTTTAGCGACGCGCCGCTGCAGACCAACGACCAGCTGTTCAGCCTGACCGACCAGCTCAACCTGGGCGTGCGCTCGCTGGAGCTGGACACGCACTGGGTGAGAGCCTTGATGGTTTGCTTAATTTGTAGTTCATTCCAATTTTATGCTCTTGGCTTGCAGATGCCGAGCTTGGCTTGATTGTTGGGTAGCTGGCTGGCTGGGTATATGGGGCTGTGGCGCCGCGACGCCGCCCCCGACCTTCATTCCCACCTCACCCCGCCCTCACAAACTCCCGCCTGCCAGGTGGGCGGCATCCTGCGCATCGCGCACTGCGGCGGCCTGCACGTGCCGCAGCTGAACAAGATTGTGGACGCGCTCAACTTCATTGCCAAGCTGCTGCACCGCCGCATTCGGTGGGACACCGAGACGCTGGGCTGCGTGCCCTCCCTCTCCTCCATCCCATCCATGGAGCAGCGCCTGCTGACAGACGCGTTCCAGGTGCGTGGGCAGGCTGGGTGGGGAGTAGGGGAGTGCGACGCCACAGCTGCTGAAAAGGCGCAGCGCCGGCCGGGTGCGTGCAGGCCGGCCGCCTGCCTGCCCAGCCACAGCTGCCTGGGCATTGAGGTGTGCTGCGCTTCTTCTGAGTCCACAGCGACAATTAAAGAACACTGAATCATACCCATCACACTCGTTGCACCTCCCCGCAGGAGATCAAGGCGTGGATGGACCGCCCCGAGAACGAGAAGGAGTTTCTGATGCTCTACTTTGACGACCAGGCCAACCTGCAGACCTGGGTGCGGAGAGTGGTGCATTCGGGAGTGGGGCCTGGTCCAAAGTGGGGTCTGCTCCAGAGTGGGGGATTTGGGCTGTGCTGGCGGGCAGGGTGCTATTAGTTAGAATCAGGAAGGCGCCGCAGATCATGGCTGGCCGTTGGCCAAAACACTGCTTCGACTTTTGTCGGACTCGAGCTAGCCTTTGCTTTTCTGGAGCAGGGCGTGGTGGTGCACCTGCTGGAAGACATTCTGTCTGTGTTCCCGCGCGAATGGATCTTCACAACCGAGGACAAGGCGGCCTGGGGCGACGAGTGGCCCTCGCAGCAGCAGGTGCGGCAGGTTGCTGCAAGGACTGCTGGGGAGCAATGTCACCTGCCAGCTTGGGTGTGGGACAAGCCGCTCTCGTCTCTCCACCAGCAAGCAAGCCCTGTGCCACCTGGGCAGTCTGGCAGCTCCCTGCACTTCTGTATTTCACTTGCGCTCCGCTTGCTCGGTCCCGCCATCTTGCAAACCTGCTCCCGCTCCTCGTCACACACCTCTGCACCAGATGCTGCTGGCCGGCAAGCGCCTGCTCTTTGTGAGCGGGTACGACTACGGCCAGGACATGGCGCCCCTGGTCTTCTCCCGCGGCCAGACGCTGTGCGGCTGGAACGAGCCGCCGCTGGCCAGCATCGACGGCGTGCCGCACTGCGAGGTGGCGGGGCTGGGGGAGGTGCAGGTGCGCGCTGCGCTGCGCTGTGGTGGGGCGTGCTGCGCAGTGTTGTCTGTGGTGTGGTGTGGCGTGCTGTGGCATGGCGTGCTGTGCCATGCTGTGCAATTGAGTCCTGCCCGCGGGCACCTAGGGTTTAAATCCTGAGGACTGTGAGGAACGTTTGCCGGCCAGCACTGGTCAACATAACACCCCACCCCGCTCACCTCCACTTCCTCCCGCAGGCGCGCCCGCTCTTCGACGGCCTGCTGACGCGCGTGATCAGCTGCGAGCTGCAGTACGGCCCGCTGTCCTGCGAGTTTGTGTGGCGCGGCACCAACCAGCCCGTGTTTGACGAGGTCACGCTGCCGCAGGTGGGTGGTGCTTCGGGCGCGGGCTGCAGGTTGCGCGGTCGGTCAGTGGCTGCAGGTTGCTGGGTCTATCAGTGGCCGCACGCTGTGGACTGGTGCGTGTGGCGGGCTGGAGGGTGGCGCGGATGGGCTGCTTTGTACTACACATGGCCTGCTTGCCCTGGGGCAGGCCTAATCCAGCAGCTCTAAATAAAACGCTGCCCTGCTCTCCACCTCGCCGTCTGCAGGTGATGGGCTGTGGCCTCAACATGCCCGCGCCCGACCTGCTCACCCCGCTCCGAGCGGCGGGTGCCATTTGGACTTGGGCGCCGGGCCACCCCTATGACCCCAGCTATGGAGACAGCCCAGCAGCCGCGCCGCTGCGGACGCTGCTGCAGGCGCAGCGGGGCGGCGTGGGCGGCCAGGCAGCCAACTGCGGCGTGCTGAGTGCCAGCGATGGGCGCTGGCGCGCCGTGCCCTGCAGCCTGCCATCGCTGCCGTCGGCGTGCCGCTGGGTGAACGCCAGCCTTGGCGCGGCAGACGGCGGGTGGGTGGTAGATAGCACCCTGCCGCGGGGCAGCTGCCCAGAGGGAGCAGACTACGACCTGCCGCGCCACCCCCGCGAAAACTACCTACTAGCAGCCGCCCTGCAGCAGGCTGGGCACGAGGCGGCTTGGCTGCCGGTGCACGGTCCCGAGTGGAGCACAGATGGCTGGCCGGCGCAGCGGCAGCAGCGGCAGCGCACCGACACGCGGCGCATCCTCATGCATGCCGGGCTGCCGGCGGCCGGAGGCCTGGCGGCCGTGGCAGCGCTGGCGGCAGGGCTGGTGGCTGGGCGCAAGTGGTGGCTGCTCCGACGCTCTCCTGAGCTGTACGCTGCTCTAGCGCCGGAGGCTTGATGGAAAAGCGTACCTCGCAGGGCGCTGCCTCCATGTTCCTGTGTGTCCTGTCCCCTTTTCCTCTTGCTCCGTCTCAAGCCCGCCTGTACCACATGCAGCGCCTCTTTACCCCGGCTGCTCCCTGCGCCGCTCTGTACAACATCCCCCTTCTGCACTCCCACTTCTTTTTGGCTCGCATAGCTGCGTGTATGCGGACATTTTGGCAGCAGTTTGCATGGTGCCGGTTGCCCGGCTTGCCCACCCTCATTTCGTGTACTTGCGGTGTCAAATGAATGAAATGCAACGTTCAGTAAAATAGCAACCAGCAGCGCAATTTGCAGCCTAGAAATGCGTCAAGATAGCAGGAACTGTTTGCGAAAATGGGCAATGTGTGCGCCGCGAAATCTGAAAGTGCGCCTCACGTCTGCCCAGAGCTGCCCCACTCGCGGATGGCATTGCGCAGGTTCTGCATCGCAGAGGCAGGGGAAGCGCCAATTAGAGCAGTGCATGTTGGCCACTGATTGCTTACGCAGGTGCGCTCTGCAGCACGTACCCTGCTGTGTGAGGGCCAAGACTGAACGGCACCAACAGGGCAGCTACGTCTGTGCAATCCTGCTGGCCGTAAGTCTGTCCCAGGATCAAGGCACGCTTGCCCCTCTGCCAAGGACGTTGTCCAAAGGCTGCACACCGGGGTGCCGTGGCTGCACACCGGGGTGCCCTGCAGGGCACCAGCTGGCTGCACACTGCAGTGCACACAACAGAGCTCACCATGAAGCGCAGGTACTTGGCGTACATCTCGGGGTTGGCCCGCTCCATCTGCGCCACCGACACCCGCCCGTACTGCGCCTCAAACTCCTGCAGCGAGTGGTTGTGAGTGTAAGGGATCGGTGAGATGGCGGCATGCACAGGGAAGTGAGAAGGAGGCATGCGCGGCAGGAGCAGCCCCAGGGAACGAGAGAGCCGAGAAGGAGCAGTTGAACAGGGAAGGAAGGGCATCACAATGTCCAGTGCTTCCACAACCTCCGTTCCACGCATGCGCACGCCCGCCCACACCACGGCGCACCGGCAGCCATGCGGCCAGCTCGCGCCTCAGCCGCGACAGCTCAATCACCGCCCGCTCTCTGGCCAGGCCCTCGTTAACCAGAGCCTGCGACTGTGCTGCGCTGCCCGGCAGCAGGCCGGCAGCCATGCCCGCCTCGCGCTGTGCACGCTCCCGCTCCCGCCGCCGCCGCTGAGCTGCCGACATGTTGGCGCGGGCTTCCGGGCTGCAGGATGACCGGGTGAGAGTTAACGGGTGGTCATGACCCAAGCGCACATGCTGTGGACTTGATAGGCAGGCAGCTGGTTGCCGATCAGGCTCCTCCAGACCTGCCTTCACTCGGCGGCCGCCCAGCTGCGTGCATGCAGCGCGCAGCATGCAATACCATGCAAACATTGCTTGCCCTGCTCAGCATCCCCACACAGCATGCTCGCCTCCTGTTGCGCTGCGAGCAGCTCATGCGGTACCGCACGTCCAGGCTCCAGCGCCGGCGGGACGCCGCTTCTGACAGGGCGCGGCGCCACTCGAGAGAGAAGCCGCCCATTCGCTCCAAGGAGGCCTGGAAGGGTTGGCAGGAATTGGATAAGAGTTGCGATGCAGCAGTGTTGGGAATGCAACATATTGAACCCCAGCGGGTGTGCACGATGCGGGGATGTCAAGCAGGCGGTGTGGCGACGGTGGCGCATGTGCTGTGGCAGCGCTGCAGGGTACAGGCGAACAACAGCAAGCAGACAATCTGAGTATGGGCTCACCTTGCGTGCAGCCGACATCTTCTGCCGAGCCTCGGGGCTGCATATGCACACGATGGGACAGCTCAAGCAGTGAGCCAGCATTGACCAGCACATGACCCGCATCTCCACTGCCCATGCTCCTGAATGCTCTCGAGTGCAACGCTCGCCTAGGTGCTCAGCACAGGGTTTGGCTCCAAGCCCACCAGCCAACCAGCCAGCCAGCCCACTGCCCAAGCTTGCCTCTTGGGCAAGCGCCTGCGATCTATACGTGGCTCCTCCTGCGCAGCCACTGGCATGCTGCACACCAATGGCGCTGGTGAAAGGTTGGCTCAGTGCAAGGCCAGGTGCTGGGCCCACAGGCCCAGCATCGCTGCATCAGGGCAAGCCGATGATCCTGCAGCAAGTAGTTGACTCACCACCCAAAGCAGCTGTAGCTGCACAGTTGCAATCCAGCAGCTGTCACCATCTGACAGTCTCACCTGCCGGCCTGCTGCTGCTCCTGCTGCTGCTCCTGCTCCGCCGCCGCAGGCGACTTGACACGCTCCTTGGGGGCCGACGCTCTTCGCCTGCCTGTCGTCGGCGGTGGCTGCTGCTGCTCAGGCTGCTCTGGCAATGGAGACTTCTGCTTCTGTTGGCGCTGCCGCTGCTGCAACGCAGCAGGCAGAAGGCAGCACCATCAGCACAATTCGTTGTGCTGGCCCAGATGCCGCCGATCGAAGCCTGTGTTGCACCCACCCAGGCAACCCCTTCAAGCTCACCTGTGCCACCTGTTTGGGGGCGCCATTGCCATCACCGTACAGGACCGAACCACCCTCCTTGCCACTGCATGATGCATAAGGCAGCGTGCAAAAGATATGGGCTGGCCAACAGCGAGCGTGGCCAGTGAAGCGGCAGTGGCGGTGGCGGCGGGCGGGCTGCCGCAGCTCCTTGCACGGCGCTTTGCAACCCGCTGCTAACGCTTGCCTGGAGTCTCTGCCGACCCCCCTTCCTGAATTTGGTTGGCCGCCATCGCGGGACTCAGCCGAACCCTCAACGCTGCCCTTCCTGGCGGCGGCACAGCGCCAAGCAGGGCAACGGCGCCACAGGATCACATGGCGGGAGTTTGCTGCTGAGATCAAAGCAACGGCTGGTGGAATAGCCGGCAAGGGAGCGGGCGGGAGATTGCGGAAGGCTTGTCGCTAGCTCAAGCAAGCTGCAAGCCTCTTTTCAGGCTCAAGGATGTGAAGCTGTACACACAACGCCGAAACGCAAGGCGGGGCGGATGTGCATTGCCCGGCATGCGCTTGTCGGCAGCGTTGCACCATGTGCGTGTGCCTGCGCGCTGCAAGCAGCACGAAGCTGTGCAAGACTGCCTGTGAAACTGATATCACAATACAATTAGGCATCAACAGGAATATATGTGCACGAAATTGGCGGCAGAATGCGCCCAGACCGGAGCCGCCCTGCTGCAACACGCTGCTGTGCTGTGCTACCGGCCGCCTGCTGAGTGGCTACGACAGGCCGCTGCTGGTGGAGGGCGGCAGCAGCGAGCGGGGATGGCGCAGCGAGTCCCAGGCTGTGATCAAGTAGTATCGGGCGTAGCGCTTGGCCCACCGCCACCGCGCCCCCGCCGCCTGCCAGCTGGCCTGCGCAATCTCACTAAACAGGCCCGCTGGGTGGCAGCCGTCCGGCACTGGCTCTGCAAGTGGGCCAGTTGGGCACAAAAAGGGAAGGCAACAGTGGATACAGAGCAAGCTGCATGCCCTGGAGGCTTCGGCAGGCAATGCGGGAAGCGCTCCTTCCACACACACCGGCATGCAAGCCTCATAAGCGAGGCGCAGCAGCAAACAGCCACGTACACCTGCCCAACCTCCCAGATCGCACGCACCTTGGCCCAGCAGCTGCCGCAGTGTAAAGCCCAGCGGCTGGCGGCCCTTGTATCGATACTCGCTGGGTGCGCGCCGCAGGCCGCAGTGCGCCAGCACCGCCACCAGCGAGGCGACCATGCCCAGCAGCAGCACGGGCATGCAGCGGGTGTAGGCCACCAACACCCAGGTGACCACTGTCAGCCCTGCTGTGATTAGCTGCTCATTAGGGTCGGCAGCCGCTCCCCCTGCCGCCCCCGCTGCTGCTGCTGCTGGCCCCCTTGCGCTGCCGCCCCTGGCGCGGCCGCCGATCTGTGCAGCTGCAGCGTCTGCTGCCTGCCGCTCCAGCGCTCGACTGATGGAGCGGTAGAGGCTGACCGCCAGTGCGGCAGCGCCCAGCAGCGCTTTGGGGCGCAGGTAGAAAGTTGCCAGCAGCACGGCGGCCGCCAGGCGTAGGTAGTTTGGCAGGAAGGACACAAAGTTCTCCTGCAGCGGGGCAGGCGCGTTGGGTGAGGGCAGTGCGGCGGCACGTGAATCGACAGTGAAAGCGGCAGCGGCGGCATGCGGTGCTCCGCACCCAGTGTGCAGGCATGGGCCGAACAGTGTTCCAGGGGGCCAGAGGTGAGGGCAGAGCAGCCAGCGGCTGGACACGGGCACTACCAAGGCACCATCAACAAACAAAGGACCACAGATGTCAGCAGCAGAGGACACAAGCTGCAGCACGCACCTCTGTGCGCTCGTGCAGCACGTCCAGCGAGGCGGGCAGGCTGTAGGCGGCGGCCCAGCGCCCCGCCTCGCTGCCCCTCCAAAACACGGCCCAGGGCTTGGGGTCTGCCTTCAAGTCCTCCACAGCCAGCTGCTCGATGAAGGGGCCGCGGTAGCGCTGGAAGCGCCGCCGCCAGCCGCCGCCGCTGCCGGCGCGGCCGCTGGCAAAGGTGGCGGGCGTGGGCTCCTGCAGCAGCTCAGCCAGGCGCATCCTCTCCAGGTTGCGCAGGCCCTGCACACAATAAGGGGGCCGGGAGGGGAGGGATGCAAGAGCTGCGGCATCAGGGCCGCGTTCCTGAGGCTTGCAGGCACCGTCATGGTACAGCTTGAGGGCCCGCAGAGCAACACCCGACCAAGGCCCGGTCATAATGTACAATCGCCACCCAGCCAGGCCCCGCGCATAATGTACAATCACCTAAGTCATCAAAAGGAGGGCCTTACCTGCACCGTGTCGCTGCCCTCCAGCGGCACGCCCGACGACAGCGGCGACCGCCGCAGCAGCCACCCCATCATCAGGCAGGGCAGGGAGGGACCTGCGCGGCGAGGTGGCGAGTCATAAATCAAGATGCTGCTCGTGAATCAACAAGGAAATACGGTAGGAGAGCAGCTTGGCTTGGGGTTGTGCAGAAGGCGGCGGACAGCGCAGCCGGCGGCGGCGGCGGGCAGCTCCGCTCTCGCGCCGCAGCAGCGGCACAACAACGGCCTCCTAATCAACCCACCTGTGTGATCGGGGGTCTCGCGGCTGTAACAGAGCAGCGTAGGTGGAGGGCTGCGGCGGCTCTGCCTGGCTGCACACTGCCGAGGATCCTAGATCGCCTTGGCTGGCAGATTGGATCGCGTAGAGCAGGCTGAGGCAGCCGGGAGGGGCCTGTGACTGCGGTCGAAGGCGCCCCAGCGCATTTGCCTCTCATGCACTTGCTGCACCCCATCGGGCTTCAATTGCGATCTAATGCCAGCATTGAAAGGCTGATCAGCAATTGCAAGGCGTCCCGACGCGCAGAGAGGGCAGTATGGCGAGCTCGGTGACCATTCCGGCCATCGCGCCCTCCAATGGGCCCCAGGGGCGATGCCACAGGCCATGCTACCGTGTAGGACCTTGTCACTGCGCGATCAGCATGCTCGGCACCCCTGTGCGGCCTGGGCGCCACCGCCGCCGCCGCCCACCGCCACCGCCATGAAGCGCTCCATGCCCTTCCTCTCCGGTGTGTGCCTGCAGACGCTGACCTGCGACATTGTGCTGGCGACTCCAGAGGATATCCGGCAGGTCACCACCAAGCTGCAGGCCGCCCTGGCACTCGCGCAGCAACGCTGGTGAGGCAGATCAATGTCGTGCACTGAACGATGGGTTCGCTCGGTGTTGTGTGCCCCCGCTCATCTGCCCCATAGCAGATTTGATTCCTCACAGCTGCCTGTGCCAGTCTGCGGTATGCAGGGGCATTATGAGCAGGCGATCAGCCAGTGCAGGTGCAGGCACACATGCAGCAGCACCGGCAGCAGCACCAGCAGCCGCAGGGCCGCCACCAGCAGCGCCAGTTGCAGCCCCTCCGCTGTTCCCAGGCGCCATGCCTGGCTCTGGCCGCCGCTCTGCAGCAGGGCAGGCGGCACCAGCAGCAGCGCCAGCAGCAGCAGCAGCAGCAGCGCCACCGCCGCCCGTGGCAATGCCTCCGCAGGCGGCTGCACCCGTTGTGCCACCCGCCGCAGCGGCCACAGCAGCAGCGCCGCCCATGGCAGGCGCTGCAGCGCGGGCTCCCGAGCCAGCACCCACCTCCACCTCGTGGCAGCTGTGCTGGACCACGGATGCAGCAGACCACAACAGCGACCCCGTCACCAGCATGGTGGGCGGAGCAGTCGGCTGCTTGGTTGGTGCATGGGATTGCAGGGAGACCAGAACTGCAAGCAAGCAGTATACATCTTGTCTCTGCCACATCAAATACGACACATGAGATATTGCTTCCTTGGCTGTTATTGATGCAGGCATACCTGCCTCAGGTGGCTGGCCTGCCCGGCGGCGAGGGCCATGCAGGTCGGCAGCTGCTGCCCGTGCTGCTTCTAAAGCGTTGACTTGCTGCTGTGTGGCCCTGCTGGCCCTGCTGCCGCCGCTGCTGCTGCTGCTGCTGCTGCTGCTGCTGCTGCTGCTGCTGCTGCTGCTGCTGCCGCTGCTGCCGCCGCTGCTGCCGCTGCTGCTGCCGCTGCTGCTGCCGCTGCTGCTGCCGCTGCTGCTG
>VFQQ010001853.1_pt1 | contig 26959 bp, 48 predicted proteins | sample 3512341 | NCBI WGS metagenome assembly VFQQ01 (sample SAMN10412373, study PRJNA504923) | tailings metagenome | isolation source: Relicate 2 Philex TSF1 revegetated site | place: Philippines: Tuba, Benguet | collected 2017-08-29
CGATCGTCTGTGATGCTGCGCCGCTCAGCTGATGGCACGATCCTGTCGCCCTTCTACCGAGAGTCCAGCCTGCCGCCCTTCTCAGGCGCTAGCTCCACACCAAGCAGCCCAAGCGGCGCACTGTCTGCCGCCGCCAGCCGCCTCGCCGCCGGCGCAGCCATGGCCCGCCGGCTGGCAGACATGCTGGTGCATCCCGCGGCAGGCAGCTCCCAGTGCAGCCCCTGGTCGCCGCCTGGCCGGACAGCAACGCAGCAGCAGAAGCCGGTAGCAGCAGATGGGCTGCTGGTAGGCACCCCCTCAACCAGCGCTGAGCAGCTGGGGTGCAAGGCCAGCGCAGCAGGCACAGCACAAGAGCCGGCCAGCAGCAGCCTGGCACTGCCCTGCAGCAGGGGCTGCCCCGCTGCGCCGCCCCCGCCTGAGCTTGCCTGGCATGTGGCAGCATGTGAGCTAGAGCGGCCGGAGCTGCGGCCAGACCCAGCAGGCGGCTGGCAGCAGCTGCAGCAGCAGCAGCTGAGCGCCAGTTCGCTCCCCCCTCGGCTGCGGGAGCTGTTTGTGGACCCATCGCACATCGAGATTGTGAGCGGGCTGAGAGGACGGCTGGGCGAGGGCGCCAGGTGAGGCCGGCCTGCGATATGCGTGCGGGGCTGGGTGATTACCAGCAGTACAGGTGGTACTTGCAGGACCCAGACCGGACTTGCTGCATGTTTTGCATGGCTGCCGCTCCACCGCCCCCTGCTGCCCCCCTCACAACTTGCACCTCGCCCCACCCTGCCCGCCTGCCCGCCTCTGCCGCTGCAGCGGCTATGTCGTCAAGGCGCGCTTCCAGCAGGATGTGGCTGCCGCCAAAGTGTTCGACCTCAGCAAGTCGCGGGAGCTGCGGGTGAGGAATGTGTAGAGGGGTTGCAGGTGCCAGCTGGCGTTGTTAGGTTTTGGAGCCCCCGCCCACAATCTGTGCGGGTGAGTGAGCTCAAGGCGCCAGCGGGCCGGGTCTGGGCTCCGGGCTAGACGGTCGGTTAGAGGCAGCCCATTTTGTGCACTCAAGGCGTACTGGCTGGCTGCCCACCGCAGTGCGTGCAGCAATTTAGCAAGCCAGGCGCACCTACTCTGCCTCACAACGTGACACAATGAGCACAACACACACCTGCCCACCCCTACGCCCGCCACCCACCCGCAGGAGAGCTTCCTGACCGAGTGCTCCCGCCTGGCGCACCTGCGCCACCCGAACATCATCACCCTGCTGGGCATCTCGCTAACCCGCAGCAACAAGGGCATCATGCTCCTGGAGTTTGCGGAGGGTAGGAGGACTGCGCACCTGTCTTCTTCTCGTCTTCTTTTTGTTTTTTCCTTTCTGCTGCCGCTGCTGCGCTGATGCGCGGTGGTGGTTCTTGGAAGGGTGGGTTGTCGGGGCATGCGTCCGTTTGGCGTGCGCCGGGCCACCAGGACCCTCAGCCACCCCCTTCACCACCAACAAACCCTCCCTATCCCTGCCCCTCCCCTCCCTGCAGGCCGCGACCTGTTTTCGGCCCTGCAGCGCACCGGCCGCGGCGGCACCTCCACCCGAGTGTTTGGCTGGTGGCGGGCGGGCGCGAGGGTGGCGGTCGAAATTGTGCGTGGAATCAACTACTGCCATCAGAAGGTACGCCCGGGGTTGAGCTTTCCATCGCAGGGCTGGGATCTGGGTGCCTGGTGCCCAGCAGCAAGCGTGCTCGCGTGTAACATGCATATTCCTCATGTTCCGAACACCCAGATATGAGAAGGAAACCTTCCAGGCTGTCACACTTGTCCCCACCCCCTCTCCTGGCCCCAGGGATACGTCCATGGAGATATCAAGTCTTCAAACGTACTGTTGTGCGGCGGGGGCACCGCCAAGCTGGCAGACATTGCCTTCAGCCGGCGCTTCGCGCCGCCCCCAGAGCTGGAGCAGTTCGACAGCTTTTGCTTCGAGCCGCCGCCGCTGGCGGGCACTTTTGCATGGTGAGCACACTGCGGTCCGGTGCATGCCTGACTATCAAGTGCCAGGCTTGGCAGGTTTGAGCGCCTGCAGCCTGAGCCTGGCGGGGCGCATCCGCGCACAGGCCCTTCCCGAGGCTGAAGCGGCAATGGTGTCTGGCACGGCTGCCCCAACTGTTGCCAACCCACCGCCCTGCCATCATGTTCGTATCTGCAGGATGGCGCCTGAGGTGCTGCTGGGCAGCCCCGCCTCTCCAGCCTCCGACGTGTACAGGTAACAGTGCTTGGGCCAGGCTGGAGAGGGGATCGTGCGCCATGCTGTGCCACTTGTACTGATCGGTTGTGGGGACCTGGGCAGCAGAGTTTTTGCCACAGCCTGCTGATGGATGTGTCACCATCCCCCTGCCCTCTCACCTGGCCTGCACAACCTCCTGACCCCGCCTGCAGCTTTGGAGTGGTCCTGCACGAGGTGAGGCCGCCACACAGCTGGCTCCCGGTACCAACTAGGCCATGTTGGGCGGCGCCCAAAGCCTCAGCATCCGCCACTGCCGCTGCCACCGCCCGCTTTGCATGCATGGCGGGTACCACTGCGGCTGCCCCATGGCATGTGCCGCCTGCAGGCTGCAGGCTGTTTGGTTGGAGCCTGAACCACATCCCTGCTCCCGCCTGCTGTTGCAGATTATCACTGGCGAGCGGCCCATGCGGGGCAGTCTGCGCATGCCACGTGTACCGGAGGAGTGCCCTCAGGTCAAGAGTCCTGCACAGCGCGCAGCACTGCTTGCTCGGTGCAATGCAACTGCATGCATGTGCTGTTGCGTGCAGTGCAGTGGGGAGTGCGGCATGCATGCTTTGTTGCATGCCGCACGCCCCACTGCCTGGCAGCTGGCCTTGCAAGCCCACAGCAACTTTGATGTGCAATTTGCCCGCCTGCAGGAGTCTAGCTTTTGCCAATTTTCCTGCAACAAATGTTTGCAACACTTCTGTCCGCCTGCAGGAGGCCTGCGACCTCATGATGCGCTGCCCCGCATTCATCATTGCTCAATTTGTTTTAAACACATGCGTGCCCTTTTCCGCCTGCAGGAGGCCTGCGATCTTATGATGCGCTGCCTGGCGTTCGAACCAGGCGAGCGCCCCAGCGCGGCAGAGCTCCTGCAAGAGCTTGCCCGCCTCAAGCGCCGCAACAGCCTGGATGCGGCGGCTGTGGCAGAGTGGGCTGCAGCGGCCGCTACTGCTGCCAATGAACATCCGGGCACGCTGCGCCGCTGCGCCTCAATTGGAGCCTCTCCTAAGCTCGACTGCATCTCCACAGCAGCACCAGAGAGTAATGCGTGAGCATTACGCTCGCCACCCACCACCCTTGCTAAGCAGTGCTGCGTAAGCAGCATACCCGCCTGCCGCATCCCTTGCCAACCCAGTGCTGCGTAAGCAAGCACCCCTGCGAACCGCCTTCTAGTGAGGCAGCCCGACCACTACCTTGCCAATGAGTGTTCAGTGCGAGCTGCGCGAGCAGCACTCCTGTCCCCCGCTCTATTCTCACCTGCCAGGAGATGAACAGCGATTGGGTTGCAACCCTTGCCCAAGGATCGACGCCTTGGTACTTCCCTTGTTGTGCGCACCCACGTTTCTGTGGTGTCCTCCATCATGCCCCCTGGCTAATGAGTGACGCCGTGATGCAACTAATCTGCCCCAAACGGATGCACCGATTGCGTGAGAAAGCTTACGTAGCGTTCTCAGCAAACCCTCGCTTCTGCTTCCCTCCTCTCTGTTCTCTCTCCTCTCGGCCAGCCTGCCAATGTATGCCTCCCCCATTAGTTGCATGTGGCCCCTTTTGATGCGGCTGGCTGCTAGCTGATGCAGCCAGCACAGCGTGTGCAGCACGCGCAGCGCTAAAGCTCTTGCCATCACCCTTGACTTTTGCAGCCACTTTTTGTTGCGTGCTCCACTTTCTGATGAGTCAAGCACTGTTTGCCTGCCGTTCCGCATGCGCAGCTGAATTGTGCTGCGTGATTTTCTTTTGCCTCACAGCCCTGCCTCAAAGCACCTGGCAAAGTAGCAAATAGTTGCACAGTGTACGCACGGGTTCCGATTCTCCTTGCCAGTACCTCACGCTGCCTTGCTTTGTGTGGCTGCTGATCAGCCCCGTGTTTCCGCCAATTCCCGTCGCACCTCACACGGAACTGTTGCACCTTCTTTGCCCTCTTTCACCTTCGTTTCCTCTTTTTCCCAGACCGAGTGTAATGGCATTTGCCACAGGCTGCGCCAAGCAGCACGTGCAAGCAGCTCAATGCTGCCAGCACCTGACCCACCAGCCGACTGCGGTGCCCAGTGAACCCGGGCGGGTCCAGCAGCCGCCGGCGGCAGCCGGTGGTGTGCGCCGCATCAGTCAGCGGTGCGTCATGCAGCGGTCACCCGGGGCTGTCTGGCACATCTCGCCTCCCTGGCGCATAGTCTGTGGCTGGCAAGGGTTGAATGCTACTGCTGGACACGATCTGGTGGAGCAAGCTGGCAATCTGCGCGGTACGCAGATCTGGCCCGGGTGGCGGGAGATTGCTGAGCTGGCCTTGCACATGCATTCGGAGGGCAGCATTCAACTGCATGCATAAGGTTGGTTTGCAGCTATTATTCCCTCGCCGGCCTGCACACTGGGCCGCCGGGTGTAGCTCCGACGCACGTGGGTACTCCTCTCAGTCGGCGCCCGCCTCCCCATACAATTCCAAAGGTAACTGGAAGCTTGGATGAGCGTTTTACAAGCAGCACCGCGCCCAATCGTGCTTGCCGCTTTGGGACGCGGCTTCCTCTCCAGCCCCAAACACAACGCGCTGCCCGGGGCCTCGCAGATTCGCGTTGGAAGGCACATCCTCATCATGCGCGCGTCGGTGCTGCTGGCGCTGCTCGCCCTCGCCGGCGCTGCCGCCGCCGGCCGCAGCATGCTCGCCGCAGGTGCGTGCACACGGAGCTGCCGCCACCGCCCTGCATTCGCAGCCAACTGCTGCAGCAGCTGTCCAGCATTGTGGACAGAATTTTGGTCGGGACCGGGTGCTGGGGCCTGCACCAGCGGTCTGAGCCTCTCATCACCAACCGCCGCGCCAGCTCCGCTGCCTCTTCGGTTGTGTGGCGGCCGCCGCCCTCCTGCCCCTCTAACTGTCCACCCCACTCCCACCTTTCCCCTTCTCGCAGACAACCCGCATGGTCAGGACGTCGTGACCAACATTCCGCGCACCACAATCAATGTCGATGTGGTGGTGGTTGGCAGCGGTTTTGCCGGCATGACGGCGGTGAGTTTTGTGTCCCCGTTCGTTTGATTTGTGCCCCCTTGCCTTGTGTGGCCCCCACCAAGATTTGCAGGCGGCGCCCCGCTGCTCCGGAGGCAGCCCATCACCTCTGGCCTGGAAGCACGGCCGCACTACACACATTTTTGCAGCGCTTCAGCTGCCACTCACGCTGGCCCACACGTGCACCCCTCCCTCCAATTTGCAGGCCCGCAACCTAGCTCGTAAGGGCCGCAAGGTGGCGGTGATTGAGGCCCAGAACGACCTGGGCGGCCGCACCCAGCGCAACTTTGCCTCCACCCGCGACGGCAAGAACATCACCTGCACCAGCACCAAGCAGTGCCCCGATGGAGTGTGGTGGTACGACCGGTGAGCGCCGCCGTTGCCTGGCCATCTTGAGAATATAGTGACGGCAGTTTGGGCACGCGCATGCGCAGGGCCAGTTCACTTTATGCCCTGCAGTGCAGCGCCAGCCGCACAGGCTCGCCCCCAACTCCCGCCCAATGGCGACAGCCACACCATGCCCGCCACTCTCACACCGCACCGCACCGCACTTCACATCTCTCCCCACCCTGCCCCTGCCCCTGTGTGCCCCTGCAGTGGCGGCCAGTGGCTCGGCATGACTGACTCCCAGGACCGCCTGTACGCCATGGCTGTGGAGTATGGCGTCAAGGTGAGGGGCGGCGGGAGGTTGGTTAATGATTATGGCTACAATCACCGCCCATTCAGCAGGGGAGGCGCCCATGCTTGCGACCGCCGCCGCCCAGATCACCACCTCCCAGCCCGGAGGCCTGAGGCCGAACCAGCCACAGGGCCCCGCCTGCCCGCCTGCCATGCCATGCCGCGCCCCTCGCCGCCCTACCTGGCTCACTGCCGCCGCAATGCTCACGCGCCGCGCCCTCCCACCCTGTTTCGCTTTTGTATTCCTGCAGACCTACACCGCGCCCCAGTCTGCCGGGCAGTACCGCTACAACATGGGCGGTGGCTCGTTTGTGGACACTGGCGACTATCTGGATGAGGAGGTGCCCTCTGGCGCCAAGAAGGCCAGGATGACCAAGGCCCAGGTGGGGCGGCCGGCCTAGTAGCAGGTTTTGGAGTGCCACGCACAGCGGCACGCAGCACTCGGCGACCCCCAGCCCAGCCCAGCTGCCAGCCCAGCCCAGCCATGCCCGCGCCGGCTTTATAACGACCATGTTGTGCCCATGCCCTACGTCCCCGCAGCTTGCCGGATTTGCTGCGTATCAGAAGGCCTCGAACGCGCTTTATGACATTGTGGACGAAGTAAGCAATGACTGCCGGCGCAGGCAGCTTCGCAGGCAGCTTGGCCTTCAGCCCCTGCTGCTCCTGTGGGGGCAAGGCTCTGCGCCGCTGGCTGGTGCTGCCTGTTGCCTGTTCCCCCTCCCTGCGGCCTTCCAGCCCACCCGGGCGCGGTTGGGCGGCACTGCTGCTCCACCTGTCACTCTTCCCGCTCCCTCCTCTCCGCCATGCAGGTGAAGAACTACCTCAAAACCCCCTGGACGTACCCTAAAGTGGAGCAGTGGGACGGCATGACCTTCCAGGTGGGCGGGGCAGGGCAGTAGGCGCAGCTGCGTGCCCGCTTCGGGCGCACCTGGCATGAACAGCGTGCAAGTGCGTGGGGCGCCATACCTGTGCTTGTGGGTGCCCAGCTGTGCCCGCTTTGGGCCCACCTGGCATTGGGCGGCTGGCACGCGCTTGGGGCACGTGGGCCGGTGGGCAAGCACGCAGTTGGCCGCACCCCATCCCATCCCCACCCCGCCACTCCTCATGCCCAACCCATTGCACTCTACTCCTGCCCCTGCCTGTGCAGGCCTTTATCGAGAAGCAGATTGACGACCAGCTGGGCCGCCAGCTCATGTACTGGATGTACTGCGAGGCCAACGGCGGCTACACACCCGCCACGGTGAGGGGGCGCTGCGCTTTGCGCCACTGCTGTAGCTGTGGGCCGCCCAGAGTGGTTGCATGCCCAATTGGCAAGAGGGTGCAACGCCTGCGGACGCACAACCCTGTCCAGCCCTGCATGCCCAGCCTGCCCCTGCCCGCCCACCCTGCTGGCTCTCACATGCAATCCTGCCGCTTGACCTGCCACAGATTTCCGTGTTTGAGATGGCGCGCATCCTGGCCAACATGCTGGACGGCGGGTCGGAGGAGAAGCTCTTCTTCGGCGGCGCGGGCCAGTTCATCGGGCGCATGGCCGATGTGAGTGGCTGCATCTGGTGGAATTTGCGGGATTTATGGCGCGGGGAGGTCTACTGCACAGGCGCCGCTGATTAGCAGCTGTGGCTGTTGGCACCCCGCCCGCCGCTGGCTTGTGCCGATTGGGTGCAACCCCACCAGTCGTCCCCTTGCAGCTCGTCAACCTCCTGTACCCAACACCCCTGCACGCACCCCCCGCTCTCCCCACAGGAAATCAAGTCAAAGGGCGGCGTCATCCTGACCGCCAGCCCCGCGCGCCACATTGCCCAGGACGCCCAGGCCGTGGCCGTCTACACCGACAAGCACGCTGTGCTCGGCAAGTACGCTGTGGTGGCCATGCCGCCCCACCTGAGCGGGCGCATCACGTACGACCCGCCCCTGCCCGCCCGCCGCGCCCAGCTCACCCAGCGCTTCCCCATGGGCACCACCGTCAAGTGCCTGGGCTTCTTCAAGACGCCGGTGAGGCGCGCCGGGGGCTGGCATTGTATTGCCTGTTGAGCTGGCATTGCTTGGTCTGTTGAGCGCGGCCGCCTGCACTGGCTCAGCTGCACTGGGTCACCTGCAAGCCTCAGAACCCTCGGCTCCGGCCCCCACCCGCTGCTGGTCCTACCCTGGCCAACTATGTGCGGTGCTTTGCAACCTTCGAAACCGCCCTCCATCTGCCGCCCGCCCCGCCCTCCCAACTGCCGTCCGCCCTCCGACTACCCGCCCTCAATTCTTCCGCAGTTTTGGCGCGAGAAGAACGGCGGCGCCCTGGCCGGCGACAACGTGGTTGCCCTGGCCATCGAGCCCGGCAAGGTCGTGAACGAGGTGTTTGACATCTCCCCGCCCTACCCCGACGCGCCCGGCGCGCTGGCCGGCTTCCTGTACAATGACGTGGCGCTGACGCTGGCGGAGCAGGGGCCTGAGGCATTGGAGCGGCAGGTCCTGAAGCGCTGGTCAGAGATGATGAACGACCCCCGCATCGCGACCGACGTGAGCGCGCTAGCGACCACGGTTGAATGGGAGCTGTGCAAGCAAAGCAGTGCGCAAGCGGCAGCTATTACTTGGGGTTGCATTTGGCTGGAGCCACAGACACCTTCCCTGGGTTTGACCTGCCGCTTCAGGCGCCGCCCTGCCCGCCAGGTATCAGGGCACAACCGCCCCACAACCAACCGCCTCCCCACCCCTCGTTGCTGCAGAGCGTGGGCTTCCACTACGTCAACTGGCCGGAGGAGCAGTGGGTAGGCGGCGCATGTGAGTGTCATTTCCCAACCACAAGCCTTTTGAAGCAGATTGCATGCTTGTCCGGGGAGGGCGCATGCCGTGCTGCGCCTGTCGCCATGCCTGCTCCCAGCCCTGCATGTGGTTTCGCTAGCAAGCAGGCGCAGCCGGCGGGCTCTTCCCGCCAGTCACCCATGCACCCCCGGCTGCTCACCTGCTGCTCACCTGCTGCCCATTTTTAAACCTCCTGTTCACCTCCTGCTCACCTTCTGCTTCACCACTCCTGGCGGCAGACAACGGCTTCACCACCCCCGGCACCTGGAAGACGTGGGGCAAGGCCATGTACGCTCCCTTTGGCCGTGTCTACTGGGCCGGCACCGAGTACGCCTTCAAGTGGCTGGGCTACATCGATGGTGCGCAGCCTGTCTTTCCTGCTTCACATTGACGGTGCATGCCAATTGCGATGTTGCTGGAAGGACGGAGACAGCAGGCCGTCGGGCCACCTATGGCTGTGATGGCGGGGCACAGCAGGTAGACCTGCATGTCACTCTTGCCAGCCTGCATCCCGCATCTGGACCCGCCACCACCCTGCCTGCCGACTGCTTGCCTGCAAATCTACCACTACCTTGCCTGCCTGTCTGCAGGCGCCATTCGCACTGGAGAGGACGCAGCTAACACCATCAATGGCCTGCTTGGCTGAGCACAGCCGGCAGGGCTAGCAAGCCATCGGTCGGGCAGCAGGCAGCACAGCCCTAGTCCCCTTCCTCCTGCTACACACAAGCAATAAAGTGCCAAGACTTCAGTAGACCAGACCTTTGCTAGGCACCCACCCACCTATCACCCCTAGAAGCGTCGCACTGATTGATTGCTTTCGTACCCACCCTCCTCCCCATTCCTGCGTGACGCAACCCCAATCATTCTTCCATCCAAGCCTTGGTGCCGCCGCTACTCTGATGCCGCTGAACACCATGATACACCCTGATTCTTCTGTCCAAGCCCTGCCGCATGCACGCCGCTGCCGCATGCATGCCGCTGCTAGCTGCTAGCAAGTGCCGCTGCTTGCTGTAGCGAGCTGCCGTGGCCCAAGATCCGATGCACTCCGATTCTTTCCCCCGTGATTCTTCCTGCCACCGACGATTCTTCCCTAGCACAGATCTGGCCCCACGGTAGTTGCAGACTGGAGCCCACCAGCGTGCAGCGACTTGTAAAAGCCAGTGACACAGGTGGTGCAACAGCCAACAGCGGTGCTGCAGGCGCCGCGTGCGGATGCTGGGCAGCAGGCAGACGCTGGTGTGCGCCCTCATTGTGAAGCTGACTGTGGAGCTGTGCAGCCATGGACAGCAGGCCCCGCATCCGCCCCTCCATGAAAGCAGTTTCACTTCACTTCACAAACTTTACAATCCACAAAGCCAGAAAGGGGCTCATGAAAGCACGGTGTTAGCGGTGGCGCCCACAACCCAGCCAGCGCTGGCCCTACATGCTGGGAGCTGGGAGGATGCACACATATATACAGGGATGGGAACTGCAGGGCCAGCAAAACAACCAAGCTAATCATTCATAACCGCAGTCGTAGCAGTCACTGTAGCATTGATCAAGATACCATTTAGGCTCGCCCGGATAGTCCCAGTACGATGAATTACTAAAGTCTTCGCACGCGTCAAGGCATCTCGACAGGTCGCAGTTGCAGTAGGGGCTGCCGCCGCAGCCGGAAGCCTTCAGCGCCGCGCCTTCGCTCACGGTCAGCAGCTCCGCCGGGCCGGGCGCTGCAGCCGCCGGGCCATCGGCAGCGGGGGCAGGGGCGGCAGCAGCGGGCATGGCGTCCTGCAGGTCCCGCCCAAGTGCACCCTGCAGCAGGCGGGGGGACCGCAGGCAGAATTCGTCATGTTCCGCAAGCAGGCTGGTGCTTGGAATCGATAATAGCAGAAGCTGCCCAGCAGGCTGCGTCCGCTGCCGAGGCGAATTCGAAGCAGCAAGGCGGCGGCGGCGGCGGCGGCGGCAGTCTCCTCGCAGCGAGCGGCCGGCGCAGAGGCGGCAGCGGTGTTTCGGCAGCAACCAAAGATGCACAAAACGTGCAAGGCATCAGGGCCAGCCCAGCTTGCAAGTTCAGCAGTGCCGCTGCGGGGCTGGTCGCGGGCTCGCTCTGGCTTTCAGAGGCGGCCTTCGCCTCTTTTGGCACAGTCCGCCGGCGCACCTGGATGGAGAACAGGGCCAGCAGGGCGAGTACGCCCGCCGTGGCGAAGCTCGGCTTCATCCTGTGGGCGTGCAGGGCCTCTTAACACGCTTGCAGGGGCCGATACAGATGAAGAATAGCGGGCGGCGGGGCGTCAGGCTTCAGCCAGGTGGGCTGCAGCCAAATGGCATTAATGGTGGCAGCTGCCACCGCCGGCGGCGGCGCCGAGCTGGGGGTGGGTTGACTGCGGCTGTTCCAGGGCTGGTGCGAAGGGGAAGGCGATGAGAGCTTCCTCGGATGGCCAGCCCACCCCTGCTGACGCCCTGTGCCTCTCTCGGTGGAGGCAATGGCGGAGACGGCGCGGCGTGGCACCACTGGTGCAGCAAGCTGCTGCACGGCCGCGCGCTCAGTGCATGGCCGCTTACATGCAAGGCAACCAGGTGGCACAAGACTGTAGGGCCTTGCAAATCCTGAGGCCTGGATGGTTCACGCCGGGTATGCAGCACTGGCGGCGTCAATCGGCGAGCACGGCCCGCGCGCTGCGCATCAGCACATCCCGGCTGCCTGCCTCCACATCATAGCTCAGCTCTATCCCATCCAGTACCACCTTCCAGTACCCCTCCTGCCGCTCCCCTGCCTGCTGCTGCTCCTGCTGCTCCTGCTGCTGCGCCTGCTGCCCCGCCTGCTGCTGCCCCGCCTGCTGCTGCTCCTGCTGCGATTGCCGCTGTGGCGTCGCAGCGCCGCCGCTGTGCAGCGCAGCGGGGCCGCCCTGCTGTTCCCGCTGAGGCACCTTGATGCGTTGCGTAACTGAGCGGATGTCGCGAGACAGCACCTGCAGAGAGGGAGTGAAGTGAGGGAACCTAGCAGATGAAGGTTATCAGCAGCAATGAACTCCTCAGACACTCAGCAGCTTTCAAACATCGTCTTCTAAGCTTGCAAACCGCGAGCGCCGGCTGATCGCCCCCAACCACTCCGCAGCCAAAACCTTGTTCCATTCTGCACCCACCTGCTCCACCAGCCCCCGGAAGTCGTCAAAGCTGGCAAACAACGATCGCTGGCCACGTCGCCACCAAGCTGTGCGCAGCTCAGCCTCGGCTTCAGGGCTGATGCGCAGCGCGCCAATGCTCAGAGGCTCGTCCTCCGCCTGAGTGCACAGCCAAGTAGGATGGTGCTATATGCCGTACATAAGGGGCGGCATCAGAGGCTGGGCGCCTCGGTTTGACATGGCCCTCATCCAAGCAAGTGCCTGCCCGCCTGCAGGTTGCTCATGCAAAGCACCCACAGCAAAGGCATCCATTCCCAGCACATCTCCAGTAAAGCAGCGCCCCAGCGCACCCGCATGGCGACCCAGTGCGGCGCGGCGGCAGCCGGCACGCTGTCGCAGAAGGGTACATAGGGCTTGATGTCCAGCACGGGGCTGCCTGCACCAGTATGAAGATTGCAGCGAATGAGATGTGAGGCAGGGTGGCAGTGAGGCAGGGCGGTGTACCACTCAAATCTTTGATTCCCTCGAAATTCCGAACTTTGCCTCCCCATCAAACAAGTGGGCGCCACCCAGCACCACACCAGCGTGCGCCCAACCACTGAAAGCACTTGAGCATTCAACCATCGAATCAGCCAAACCAAATTTCGCCTCACCATCCACGATGTCGGCGCCCCCCAGCACCAGTGTGCGCCCGTCAACAGACAGCACTTGAGCCACGCTGAGGCCGATGGGGCAGGGCCGGTGCGGCGAGCGCGTGGCAAACACGCCCATCTTGCCGCCGTCCAGGCGGGGCACCCTGCGCGGTTGAAGCAGTGGCAAAGGAGGAGAGCTGATGGAATGTATGTGCGAGGGAAAAGTGGCAAAGCCGCCCATCTTGCCGCCATCCAGGCGCGGCACCCTATGGGCAGGCGCAGCAGGGGAGGAAGATAGGGGAGGATGACGAGAGTGCAAGAGAGCAGAGGCGGCCATCTTGCCGCTATGCGTTCATGGCACTCTGTGAATGCATTGCAGTGGAGCCAACACGAAACCACGAGTGGTCCTGCAGGCCACCTGATCTTGGCAGGCACACCCGCGCTGGTGCCGGGCACTGCTCAACCGGCTGCATGAACATGCTCCAAATCACGTGCAAAATTGCCCACCTGATCTTAGCGGGCACCCCCGCGTACGGCTCCTCCTGCCACAGCCGCTGCAGGTCTGTGTTCTCGTGGAACACGTACAGCACCCAGCTGCGCAGTGGAAGAACAAAAAGAACGAGCATTCTCAGCGTGGCAGCATGGAAGTGTTCTCGTGGAACACGTACAGCACCCAGCTGCATTTTGAAAGGAAACGAGTGAGAAACAGGCGCGCTCAGTTTGTGCTCTCGTGGAACACGTACAGCACCCAGCTGCACAATGCGATGAAGGTAAGATTGAACTAAATGAGGCGCAAGCAGCTAGTTTCGCAAGATCTCTGTGTTCGCGGGGAACACATACAGCACCCAGCTGCAAATGTTATATTCAAGGAAGGGGAGACAGTCAGTTTGGCTAAGGTCTCTGTGTTCTGGTGGAACACGTGCAGCACCCAGCTGCAGGGTGCAGGGAGAAGAGGCAAAGACACGCCGCTCAAAGCGGGACGCACATGCGCTGCACGCATGGCGCAGGTGCCTGGCAGCATTCCAGGGTGCATCGCACCGAACATGCTGCCATTCCGTACCGTTGAGCCACAACCTTTAACCAGCTCACCAGTGCGAGTACTCCTGCAGCCCCTCAAAGTAAGCCCCCGACATTTCGGGCCGCAGCGTGAGCGCCGCCCGCGCCGCCGGCACCAGCAGCGGCTGCCGCGGCGTGCCGTTGCGGCGAGAGAAGCAAGAGCGCAGGATGCCGATTGGCCGCAGCGGGAAGGCCAGCTGACGCATGTCGAGTTGCTGCTGGGAGCCAGCAGGCTCCCCTGCCGCTGCTCCTGTCCCGCCAGCCGTGCCGCTGCCACCGTCGCCGCCGCCGCCCTGCTGGGCCTGCTGTGGTCCGCCATCCTGCTGACCTGGCAGGGAGGCCTGGGAGCTGCTCTGCAGCTGGCCCAGACGCAGCTGCAGCTGCCGCACCTCGCGCTGCATGGGCAGGTGGCAGGCGGGCAGCGTTTCATGGCCGGGCCACGGGGCTCGCTGAACACAGTGCTCATTGCTGGCAAGGAAACGGGCCCATCCGCGGTCAGACTGTGCCATCGCAGCCTGCCCAAGGTTGCAACGAGCCTGCCATCCCAGCCAACATGCCTACACCAGCTCTCCCACCCTCTGAGGCTGCAGGCATGATGAGCCACGAGCAAACACACTACACAGCTGTGGCTGGCTTGCAGCAGCGGACCCGCGAACCCCGCAGTGTAATATACAATGACGCAGCAGCCAGGCGAAAAACGCACCTCAGCTTTGACGCGCCCCGCACGCTCCGCCCGCCGCTCATCCATTGCAAAGCGCGCCTCCTCCTGCACAGCACGCCACAAACCGCGTATTCTAGCTGCCTGCTGCCACAACAAGCAGGCTCTTGGCATCATGCATCTGATCAAGCACATGGCCTGCCACATGTCCCTCAAAGTAGCTTGTGATGCAGCAGCGGGCTGGAGTACAGCCCCCGCACCTCTGCACCGGCCAGCGCCGCTTGGATGCGAGCCAGCCGCCGCAGCTGCCATATCGCATGTGCAACCAGCGCACATGCCGCGCTCAGCTGCAGCGCAGCGCCCAGCATGGCTGAAGCTCTGGTGGAGGGTGGCGGGGCCCTGCAGGCGGCGGCGGCGGCGGCGGTGAGGGAGCCCAAGCTCAATGCAAGCGGGGGCGCAAGCTTGAGTCGCGACCACGGCTTGCAAGCGCGATGTCGGCAGGAGCAGCCAGCGAGGGCGCACCAGCGTCGAGAGCACGGGCGGCTTTTGACCGATAGTTGTTCGTTGGGCTGTGCGGCTCTTGATTGCAATTCCTTGCTTCAGCAGACAACATGCATGCAGCTGAACGGCCGCTGCAGGGCAAGCAGCAGCAGCCACAGCATTGCCGACATCGGCTGTGGCATTTCAGGAGGCTGGTTGCTGTGCTCACGAGCTGCCGACACTGCAGCCAATTCATCAAAACTAAATGCACGGCTGCAGACGCTAGGCAGCGATCAAGCACCCTCCCACGCTCGCCGGCCGTCCACAAAGCAGGCGTTTGCAGCGAGCTTGTCATTTGGAAAAGCTCACAGAAATCCGATGTTGGGCTTGAGCTCCAGCAGGTGAGCCCTAGCAGCAGTGCCACTTCTGAACGAGCCCTCTGAACTGCGCGCCTGGCCTCTCATCTGCGTTGTGTTTACCATGGATGCCTGACCTATGCTCCCACATGCTTGCAGATTAGGCGGGCCGGCGGCAGCCTCCCGCCTGGTGGGTGGCCGCGTCGCCGGTGCCGGGCGGCAGCATCGCCGGCGCCAGCACAGCGGGGAGCGGCAGCTCGGCAGCAGTGGGAGCAGCAGCAGCGGCCGGCCAGGCCAGGCAGCCGCTTGTGACAGGCACCTGGCTGGACCGGCCGCCGCAGTCCTGGATACCGTATGCCCAGCTGATGCGGATTAGACGCCGGTTGGCACCTGGCTGCTCGCCTGGCCGTGGTTCCGGTCCATTGCACTGGCCGCGCCGCCCGACACGCCGCCAGACCTTCGCCTGCTGGTGAGCGTGAGGGCGGGAGAGGAGGGCACAAGTGCTGGACAAGCAACATGTGCTTTGACTTGCTGGCGAGCTGTGCAGGATGCTGAAGGCGTCTACCAACAGATCTTGCTGCCTACGGCTTCGGATACCCACATGAGGTACACATGCAGGCAGCTGTGCCTCATTCTTCTTCCGCCTGCCTGCCTCCTGCCCCCCAGCCTGCAGGCGCTGTTTGGTGCGGGCGCGGGCTGCACCATCACGACCTGTGGGACCGCAACCTGGACAAGCAGGTGAAACTCAGGCTTGACTGTTTTTGCTGCGGTAAAGTGTTAATGCTCTACCTCTGGGACCGCAACGGCTGGGCTGCATTGTTTTGGAGTGGCTGCAGGGCCCCGGAGCAGCTACACCAACAGCAGCAGTGACGTGGTGGCAACAAGCTGCAGCAAGATGCGCAGCAGCAGCGCGACGCGGTGGCAAGGTGGCAGCAGCGCAGGTGGCGCCACATGGCTGCTCTTCGGAGCAGCCTGCCAGGCAAGCATGGAGCCTGGGCCGCCCTCCTGGAAGGGGTGCTGTGCACAGCAGTTCTCCCTGCCTGCCATGTTGAAAGCACTGGCTGCCTACACTGCTGCCCTGCAGGCTGAGCGCTCGCGCAGCCGGCCGCTGGCGGCGGGCACCGTCACGCCCACGCAGGCAGTTGGTCCGTGATGGGAAATGCGGTGCAGGGCCATGCTGCTGCTTGAAGCCGCGCAGGCCGGGTTGCTGACCGCTGGCAAGCTTAACGCCATGCACGTGTGGCTGCTTCCTGCCGTGGCATCGTGATCACAAGGCTCCGCGCCTCAGCCCTCCGCTCCTGCGCCCCATCTTCGCCCCGCAGCCTTCCTGTCGGCCCAGCTGTCGGCTGGGCTGGCCATCCTGCTGCAGCTCAACCCGTACAGCCAGGTGGGTGCTGAGCACCCAGTAGGGGAGCTGTAGGTGCCGCCACGCCGTACTAGCGTCGATGGCATGCCGTCCTGCGCCGGTGCCGTCGCGATACTGGCACCACAAACACATGCAGTGCTACTGCCTTGCATCATGCCCTTGTGCCACTGCCCTCGCAAGCCCTTGCAGGTGGTGGCTGCATCCTCCCTGGCCCGTGTGGTGGCCTATCCAGCCATGAAGCGCATCACCGGATGGCCCCAGGTGAGCCGGATGGGACGCATGCATGCGCTTGGCGCGATGGGCTGTGCAGGGGCCACGTGTGTCACACGGCTCACCCAGCAGGCATGTGCTGGCGAGCAAGACAGGCAGACAAGACGGGGATTTGTGGGCGGTTGACATGCACAAGCATGACGGCGCGCATGCAGGCAGGGGATTCACTTGATTGATGGCGTAGCAGCCACAACCGACCTGCGCCTGCAGGACAAGCAGGACGGTGTGAAGGCGGGCATGTGCTCCACCGCCCTCCCCTTGGCGCCCGCACCAAGGCCTGTCGCGCCGGCTTTGGCGCCGCCTCGGTCGCGCTGCTGGCGGCCACCGGGCGGGCGGCGGGGTGCAGGCCTGCCTACTGTGCCGGTGGGTCAGAGGGGCTGGGGAGTGGGCAGCAGGGCCAGGCCTGCTCGTAAGTGTTGGGCTGCCTCAGACAGGCGGGTCCTGGATCGCCAATACGGCCCCAGGCTGATGCCAGCTGCAACCCCTGTGTATCCCATGCGGCAACTTGCGCAGGCGTGGCCGCCTGCGCGGCGCACCTGGCCTGGCAGGTTGGCACGGTTGACCTGGACAATCCGGCGGAATGCCACGCCAAGTTTGTGAGCCACACCTGGTGAGCTGGGTGAGGGGGGCCAGGCTGGGGTGGCAAGTGTGGGGAGGCCATGGCTGGGGCGGCAAGTGTTTGGTGGCAACGGGGTCCTCTTGTGTAGTGGAGGCAAGCATGCCGCAATAGTGCCCTCTGCCCCTCCCCACCCAACTCTCCCACCAGGCATGGCGCCCTGCTGTTTGCCGGCATCCTGGCAGACAAGCTGCTGGGTGGCACGTGAGATAGCATACGTCCTCATGCCCACCGAACTGTGGACACCAGATTCCTGCCAGCAAGTGTTAGCTGCCAATGTATGCGGTTGTGACTTTGTACATTGCCTTGCTGCCGCTCTGTCAGCAAGCCAGTGGTTTGATCATACTCCAGTTGTACACGGTACCTGTTACCTGGTCCGCAGCTGCATGAGAGGGCAGGGCGGCTGGACAGTTTGCAGATGCCGCTATTGCTGCACATTTCGGAAATGTGGGGATCCAAGTCCAGCTGCACTGTACGGCTGCCTGATGATCGTCTGGCGCTCGTTTGCCGCTGCACTCTTGCACTGCCACAAAGAGAGGGGAGGGAGCCAGCCTCTGGTGCAAGGGCAGCGAGGCGTGGGGAACAATGTACGGGTCTCTCCGCACCGCAGGCGCCTGCTGCCAAACGAGTGCACATCGCCAACTACTGTAGTAAGCTATGCCCATGGCGCAGTCGCGTTACAGGTGATGCAACGTGTCTTGAGTCAACTTGGCGCAGTGGTCCGTTAATCCCCCGATGGATGTGTGTGCAGGGCGCAAACTGCCCAGACGTTGTCGCATGGGTGCGGCAGCAAGCATGGGCACACAAACGTTTCGAAATGGGCGGTGAATGTAGTAGAGGGAGTGCAGCAGGCGATGTTGTTCGCGTTGGAAGAAAACGGACTGGCGGATGTGTCAAACAAGTGGAGCTGACAGCTGACCCGAGTGGCCTGGCAGAATGCAGAACTTTGAGGCAGGATGGGGGCTTGATGCAAGGATGGTGGGGCTTGGTTGGAAAGCAGGAAAGGGACAGAACCGGTGTCAAAACACACGGTCATGGGGGGCGCACACGCCCGCGCCGCCTGCTACGCGGGCAGCACCAGCCACACCAGCGCGGCACGGGGGTCGGTGCGGGCATACATGCCCAGAGCATCCCCGCCGCAGTGGCGGGGTGCGCCCAGCCAGCGGTGGGGGCAGCCCCCGCTGGCCTTGGACTCGAGCATGAAGCTGAGAGGCTTTGGGCCGGCACGCAGCACCCACTGGGAGCCAGCCGGGTTCTCTGCACCGCACAGCTGCACACTCTGGCTGCCGCAGCGACCCCCGGCTGCCGCCATGAAGCCGCTGCAAGCGGTGCGTGCAGCGTTTTGAATGGTGACTGTTGCGCCGGGGACCAGGGGGCTGCCATCAACTGATTTGATGCGCCACAGCTGCCGGCCGGAGCTGCCCACAGCAGGGGCCAGGCTGACAGACTTGCGGCAGCAATCATTCCAGTCCCAGTGTGTCTTCACCCACAGGTTCTCCTTGGCGCAGGTGCACAGCGCCGAGGCAAAGCCTGCTTGGGAGGACGGGCAGCAAGGGCACAGTGTGAGCGCTCAGTCTGCAAGTCGGGTGAATGTTGCATTGCACACGACTGTGCAGTGACGATCCCCACCAGCGCTGCAGGACACAGCGACCCATCACCCACGCTGCCGCCCGCCCGCCTATCCATCTCCGCCCACTCACCTCCGGGCTGGCAGCCTTCGCGCCCAGTGAGGTACAGAGCCGCAAAGCCGCTAGGGTGAGGCTTCGCTGGTGGCGGCGGGGAGTGGACGGGCTTGGGCGGGGGAGGGCTTCGCCTGGGGTTGCAGGAGGCAGGTGATAGCATGCGTGGTCAGAAACAGGCTGCGATGTGCGCAGAAGCTTGTCGACAGTCTACGACCACAGTGACTCGCTGCTGCTTGGGGGACATGTCGGGCAAAAGCACTGCCAGCATGAGGTATGGGCGACTGGTGCCTTGCAGGCACCTGTGCCTCTTTGTGTGGTGTGCCTTGGCACGCACAGCATGCCTGCCTTGTGCGGTGGTGTGCTGCTCACCGTGGGGGTGGGGGCGAAGGCCGGGGCGGGGGCGAAGGCCGGGGCGGGGGCGAAGGCCGGGGCGGGGGAGGCGAGCGCCGGGGTGGCGGCGGGGATGGCCTGGTCCGGGAGGGTTGACGGTCAGTGTGTTAGCTGTGCGCATGCCCAGCCCTGGACCAAAGAGAGCATGGCAGCGCATGTGCAACAGCACGGCAGCGCATGCGCTTTAGCGGCATGGCAGCACCTGGGCGCCGGCGGCCTCGGCGAGGGTGGCGGAGGGGGCTTGGGGCTGCAGAGGAACGGCAGAGGAATCAAGCACCAGCCACTAGTCAGCACTATGGTGCCAGGTGCACCGCTGATGTGACCACAGCCTGTGCTGCCACACCCGGCAGGCCAGGCTGTGCTGCATGCTCTGCTCCAGTGAACAGAGCAAGCGTGGCAGCACCTGGGTGGTGGCGGGCGCGGGCTGGGTGGCTTGGGGCTGCACACACGGTGAGAGCAACAAAGCAGCAGCGGTGGTTGGCATGCATGGTTGCCATATGGTGGCGCAGGGTGCACAGTGAGTTTGAACATACCGCCCCATGTGTCACTCAAAGGTTCCATTGGGAATGCACGCCACCACCCAGCATTCACAGGGCACGAGCGCACATTGCGTTCGCCGGCGCCAGCAGCACCAGCTGTCGCAATGCCATGCAACCATGTGCGGCTGGCAACCCCTCCCATACCGAGGAGGTGGCGGTGGTTGGGGCTCAAGCAAGAAGGACATCAGCACTCCTGTGGGGTCGACGGTGCAGGTCGCACCTGCGCAATTCGTAGCCTGGCCCAGATTGACGAAGCCGTTGCTGACAGCCGCGGTAGCGCTTGATTTCAGCCCCACGTTATTATATTTCTGTGGGCTGTTCACCGCAAAAAACAGCCCGTAGCTGGTGCCCTGGTCCACGGGCCAGCCCGGGGTGGCCCAGGTCTGTTCGCTCCAGGTGTTGGTCAGGGTCAGAGTGATTGACTGTGAATTCTTGTAGGTGTAAGGGTAGGGGCTGGCACTCCCCGACAGCTCTCCAAGGATGAGTTGCACGCCGCACGGGGCGTCTGTGCAGCCGGTGCCGCCGGAAAGCCAAACAGTCACGTTCGTGATGTTTCCAGCGCTGCCGGCTGTGAATGCGATGCCGGCCCTGCACACAGCAGTGTGTGCAGATTGCATGAGCATGCGGCGTCAGTGTTATTGTGCACCACCATCCACTTGAGGAATGCTCGCCGGGTTTGCTCGGCAGCACGCCTTCCATGCGGCAACAGCTGCAGAAGTTGCGGCGCCAACAGCTTGATGTTCTCCAGCAACTTACCCAGAAACCAATGAGATGGATGCAGAGCTAGACGGCGGGGTGTTGCCAGTGATGGCATCGTAGACTGACACCGGAGCCGTGCTGTACCGCAAGCAGGGGGGGTGAGTTGGCCACACCCGAGCAGCACCCGAGCCTGCGGCACCGTCTCATGCGCCATCACTGCGCCCCCACGCACCTCACACCCTGCACAATCAAGAGCAAGGCGACAGCCACGGCTGCTAAAGTGCCCACGGGCGCGGCTAAAGTGCCCACGGGCGCGGCGCGGCGCGGCGCGGCCTGGCCGCCGCAGCTCCCTCCATTCAGCTTGTGCGCCTGCTGCAGGTGCAGCGGCTCTGCGCGCCCGGCGGCTCTGCGCGCCCGGAAGCTCAAGCGACAGCCGGGGCCTTGCACGCAGCGCACACAGGGACCACTGAAAGGCGATTAGAGAGGACCCCACAGCTACCAGCCTTTGGGCAGCACTGGGACGCTGGCTCGCCCGGGGGCACACGTGTGTACCGCACTAGTTGAGTCACCTCTCAGCGCGCGCAGCAGCCGGCTGCGGCAGAGGAAGATAAAGGAGGGGCAGGGAAGCAGACACAAACATCAGCATTACAGCAGACTCTAGTCACTGACAACTGACTGCGCACAACTTGAGCTGTGCCGCCGAGGCAGGCTGGCATATATTGAAGGCGCCCATGCGCATGCGCCCGTTCATCGGCGGGTGGAAGTGCATCAGTGCATGGTACTCCGCAAGGTGCATTGGCGGCTCTGCCATGCAGCTGGTAAACTGTTGTTTGTGTGTTCTTCGATTGGGCTGGGTACTGCCTCAAGCCTGCGTAGAAAGGTTCAGATAGCAGTAGCATTGTACCGCCGCCAATGGTGGGCTCGGCCCACGAGCCCGCTGCGCTGTGGGGCACCTTTCTAGCGATCACCCCTGCGGGAGGTCTCGCCGGGTTGTTGTCTGTCGATTGCAAAGCACTGCGGGCCAGTCGTCGCAGCTGCCAGACCGCATGTGCAACTAGCGCACATGCCGCGCTCAGTTGCAGCGCAGCGCCCAGCATGGCTGCTGCTCTGGTGGAGGGTGGCGGGGCCCTGCAGGCGGCGGCGGCGGCGGCGGTGAGGGAGCCCAAGCTCAATGCAAGCGGGGGCGCAAGCTTGAGTCGCGACCACGGCTTGCAAGCGCGATGTCGGCAGGAGCAGCCAGCGAGGGCGCACCAGCGTCGAGAGCACGGGCGGCTTTTGACCGATAGTTGTTCGTTGGGCTGTGCGGCTCTTGATTGCAATTCCTTGCTTCAGCAGACAACATGCATGCAGCTGAACGGCCGCTGCAGGGCAAGCAGCAGCAGCCACAGCATTGCCGACATCGGCTGTGGCATTTCAGGAGGCTGGTTGCTGTGCTCACGAGCTGCCGACACTGCAGCCAATTCATCAAAACTAAATGCACGGCTGCAGACGCTAGGCAGCGAGCAAGCACCCTCCCACGCTCGCTGCCGTCCACAAAGGAGGCGTTTGCAGCGCGTTTGTTGGTCGAGCAAGTCTACAGACTTCCGATGCTGGGCTTTAGCTCCAGCAGGTGAGCCCTAGCAGCGGTGCCACTTCTGAACTGCGCGCTCGCTCTCCCATTTGCGTATTTGCGTTGCACGCACCATGGACACCTTACCTATGTTCCCACATGCTTGCAGATTAGGCGGGCCGGCTTCAGCCCCCCACCTGCTGGGCGGCCGCGCCGCCGGTGCCGGGCGGCGGCAGCAGCGCCGGCGCCAGGCCGCTCCCCGGGCCGCCGCTGCTCCGCAGCTGGACCTGCCGGATGGACCGGCAGCGGCAGAGCCCACAGTCAGCGGTGCAGAGGCCGAAGCTCGTGAGGAGCTGGCGCTGGCAGCCAGCAGGGGCGACATTTATGGCATCCCCCGCGCCGAGTGGCTCAAGCTGCAGAGCCCGGCCCGCTAGTGAGCTGTGATGCCTGGCGATTGCTCCAGGGTGCAAGTCGTGTTCAGCAGACGTGCATGTTGCGCTGGTTTAGGGGCGGCCTGTGCAGCGGTTACCTCCCTTGTTTTGCTCCCGCCAGCCCTGCTGCTGCCATGCATTCATGCATGCACGTGCTGCCTGCTCAAGCTGTGCCGTCGCCCGCCGGCTGCAATGGCGCGCTGTTCAATGCCGCTGGGTCGTGCAGCACAGCTGGCCCTGCTGTGCTGCACGCCCTGCGCTGAAACCGCTGCGCCGTGCGGCTGTGTTATGCTGTGCTGTACTGTGTTGTGCTGAGCCTGCTCTGCCGTGCCCGCGTTGCTGTGCAGCCTGGGCAACGAGTTTGGCGCGGTGCACAAGCCCTGGGACTCTGCTGAGATTCGGTTTGCACTGACCTACCCCGAAATCTACGAGGGTGCGTACCTTGGTTGTTTGGCAGGCTGTTGCTTTGGTTGGCCCAGGCGTTTGCCCAGCCGACTGCTGTGGTAGCCACCCGGGCCATGCCTTCCATTGCTCCCCAGTTGCTCCTGGACCAAGCACGGCATGCGCAAGCATGATCAGCAGCATCCTTGAGTAACCGCTAATGCATTTTTGGGGCTCCCATCTGCGCAGTGGGCGCCAGCAACCTGGGCCACATGATTCCGCACTCACCTTGCCGCCAACTTGCACTCTTTCTACTCTTATTCGTGCAGTGGGCGCCAGCAACCTGGGACGCATCATCCCGTGCTCTCTCTCTGCTGTGCACTCTTTCTACTCTGACCTGTGCAGTATTGTTGACCCAATACGTGCAGTGGGCGCCAGCAACTTGGGCCACATCCCCTCTACTCGTTCACTTTAATTGACCAGAACTTTTCCTGTCCTGCGTGCGCAGTGGGCGCCAGCAACCTGGGCCACATCATCCTTTACTCGCTGCTCAACCAGCAGCCCGGCCTGCTGTGCGACCGAGCGTACTACCCGGGAGAGGACCTGCAGGTGTGCATTTTGGTTGGAGAAATGTGAAAATTGCGGAAGGGCTGGCCTGCTGTGCGACCGAGCGTACTACCCGGGAGAAGACCTGCAGGTGGGCGATGCCGTGCGGGGTGGGAGATGCGCATGCAGCCCAGCGCCGCACGTATTGGCGAATCTGCTGCTGCTGTGGATCTGCCCAGCCGTGCTGCACACACCTAGTTGCGTCAGCTTTGCCCGGCACCCCTGCTGTGCCCAACACATCTGCTCCTCTGCTCTCCATCTCTCCCGCAGGCCCTGCTCGCCAAGTACGGCAAGCGCCTTTTCGGTGTGGAATCCCGCCGCCCGCTCAACGAATTCGACGTCCTGGGCTTCTCTCTGTCCTACGAGCTGGGCGGGACCAACATCCTGGAAATGCTGCGCCAGGCGGGCGTGCCGGTCACATGGGAGGCAAGTTCTCATGACATGACCAGTTGTATGTACTGCCATTTTTGCACAATCAGAGGCACTGGGTGCTTGTCCTTACGCACTTGATGCTTTTTGTACGAGCTGGGCGGAACATTTGATGCTGCGCCAGGCGGGCGTGCCCGTCACCTGGGAGGCAAGTTGACCCTGCTGGCACTTGGTAGAGAATGTTCGCCATTCTGCTTGCTAGTGGGCTTTTGCCGGCCTTGTTGCAAGGTGAGAGTGCAATAGCATCGCAGCCCTGCACATCAGATTGCCTGCCACTTCTGCACCCAAGCCTACAGCAACCTCATGCTACCTTGTACCACTGTTGCATCGCTCGACTTTGCAGGAGCGCAAAGAGGCGGCTGGCAAGCCCTGGGACCCTGCCAATGGCTCCTGGCCCCTCATCTTTGCGGGCGGCCCAACCGCCACCTCCAACCCAGGTGTGTGCTGTTTGGGCCACTTCACCTTGGCTTCCACACATGGCCATCAAACTTGCATTGCGGTATGCTCAACACAGAACCCGCCACAGGAGGTCAGGGCTGGCAGGGAGGCTGCAACTCAACTGCACGCTGCCATGTCTGTGATTCACATAATCGCGCCTCATGGCATGCCTCTTGTCGATCCGATTGCCGCCGGTCTAATGCTTGTTGCCTTGCATCGCCCACCACACTTTGCTGCTGCAGAGCCCTTTGCCATGTTCTTCGATTTCGTGGCTCTGGGCGACGGCGAGGAGGCGCTTGCTGAGATTGGCCAGTGAGTCTGCACGGCATTCTGGCTTGATTTTGATACCTGGTTGCAGTAGTATGCAAGCAGTAGCCTGCCTTTGCGCAAGGCGATCTTGTTCCAACGGCATTGTCCACACTCCTCCTGTTGGCCCGGCGCTGATGTTCCCATATCCCATCAACCATTAATGGTTGTTACCCGCCGCAGGTGCCTGCGGCAGTGCCGGGCCGAGGGGCTGGATAGGGAGGCCACTCTGTTCCGCCTGGCCACAACTGTGGAGGGCGTGTACGTGCCTCAGTTCTACGATGCGCCCGGAGGGTGCGAGCGGGAAAAGGTGGCTCATATTGTGCATGGCTGGCTGGCTGGGCCGGCTGGCTGGGCCGGGCAGCCTGCGGTGTGCCCGAGGTGGCGCCAATTGCGTGCGCAGGCTGCTGCTTGCATAGCGGACCTCCCTCCCATAAGGGGATGAGCTGCCCTCGCCAGCACACCAGCCCACCCACTGATGCTTAGTAAACCTGCCCTGCCCTGCAAAATTATGCTGCAGCTGGGGCGGCGCTGTGTTCCCCAACCGGGAGGGGCTGCCGGCCCGCATCAAGCGCCGGGTGTGCACGCCAGACCCATTCCAGCAGGTGGGCCTCATCCGCGCTTGGCATGACTTACGGCTAAGTTGGGTGGAGGTTGGGCGGAAACTGGACATGCAGGAGCATGTTGACCCGGTTGCATTCCGAGCCCTAAGGGGTCGCCGTGCCCTCTCCTTTAACCGATTGGCCGGGTGCCCCAATGCTGACACAACAGCCAAATGCACAGCAGGTCCTTCCAATCTTTATCACTGCCCCTGCCTACAGATTGGCCTGGTGCCTTATGTGGACACTGTGCACAACCGGTTGACTGTGGAGATCCGGCGAGGCTGCACGCGCGGCTGCCGGTGCGCCCCCGCTGCGGCTGCCCTGCCGTGCCCGCTGTGGCACGGCGCTGTGGCATGGAGAGCCTGCCACGCCCTGCCTGCTGCAGCATGGCATAATCTGCTCACCTGCAATGCTGCCCCTTGGTGCCTTGCTACCTTGGCCTGCACTGGCTCGATCGCTGGCTCCGATTGCATTCACTCCTGCGCAGCTTCTGCCAGCTGGGCATGCTGACGCGGCCAGTGACCGCCCACCTGACCAGTGCCTCTGATTTGACTATTTTCCACTGCTGCGCAGCTTCTGCCAGCCGGGCATGCTGACGCGGCCGGCTCGCGATGTGGAGCCGTCTCGGGTGGTTGATGCCGTGGAGCACGGCATGCGCATCACGGTGCGTGGCTCTGCCTATTGTTTGGGTTCATGAAGCAGCGTGGGGTTTGCTTCTCACCGTGGAGCACGGCATGCACCTCCGCGCACGGCCTGCGTATCGCAGCAATCGTTCAGTGCTGCTGAAGTCGGTGATACTTGGGTGACCTGGCATGCCCTCCCACAGCGCAGTTCTGCTGACTAAGTGTCGCTCCTCCTGCCCATGCCCCTGCAACCCACGTGCAATGGCGGTGAGCTGATGGCCTTCCCATCCTCCTGTTTCAACTGTGCAGGGATACAACGAGTTCTCCCTGCTCTCCCTCTCCTGCTCCGACTACCTCTCCCTGCCCTCGGTGCGCCGACTGGCTTGTTGCTTGTTTGGGAGGCGGCCTGCTCGATTGGCAGGCAGCCTGCGTATTCTCCCCAAGGTGGTGTTCGGCTTGGTTGCAGCTTGCCTTGCGCGCCTTGCAAGTTTCGGCAAAGGCAACGTGCAGCCAATGTGTGCCTGGCAATGCCAGCTTGGCCGCTGCCCTCACCTTACACTTGCCTTCCCGTATCAGGTGGGGATCCAGATTAAGAACTCGTTCAAATAGCTCAATTGCTTTTTGCCATTGTTTGTTTTCCACAGGTGGGCATTCAGATCAAGAATCGGCTGAAGGATGACAACGTGGCGCTGTCCCTGCCCTCCCAGGTGTGCGGCACGAGCTAGCTGCTCGTATGAAACAGCTGACCAAACCTCTGCAATTGAGCAGTGGGCGTGCCACCACATGCTGAGTTGCCACAAAGCCGTCGTAATGTTGCAAACGTTTGCAGTTTGCTGGGTTGAACAGCAAACAGCTTCGCAAAGGGCGCTACGCATGGCCCGTATCAAACACATCATGACGGGGTGTAACTTATACTTGCTTCCTACCGCAGCGTGTGGACCGCTTCGGCACCGTCACAGTGTTTGCTCCCCAAAACAATTGCCTTTCCTGGCTTGTTGTTTCTTCCTGCCGCAGCGCGTGGACCGCTTTGATGACGATATCGCAAACATCGTGACCAAC
>VFQQ010001854.1_pt1 | contig 26944 bp, 50 predicted proteins | sample 3512341 | NCBI WGS metagenome assembly VFQQ01 (sample SAMN10412373, study PRJNA504923) | tailings metagenome | isolation source: Relicate 2 Philex TSF1 revegetated site | place: Philippines: Tuba, Benguet | collected 2017-08-29
GTGCGGTCGTGCTGGTTAGGCAGGCCGGCATCGCCAGCCGTGCGGTTGTACACTGCGGGGTTGGCAGGAGGGAGGGCAGAAGTTAACGAAGCAGGGAGCACAGTACGGTGGCGTCATGATGGAGACAAGCTCGGCCCACAACAAGCTGAAAAAAGTCTGTCTGTCTGGCTGGCTGGCTGGCTTTAACAAAAATCTGGCTGCGCACCGGTCACCGTGATGGCATACCTGCGGCAGCAGAAGGTATTGTGATGGGGTGAGCCTCGGGCCTTGAGAAAAACGCGCAGGTGAGCCGTGCAAAAGAGCCGTCCCGCAGCTGGTCCCACTGCTACAGCACGAGCTATTGACAACCGGCCTGGTCTGTCACACGCTTACCCCAGCCACCAGATCGTGCCAAAAGCGGCCACGCCCCCGATTGCCACTGGCGGCCGGCACTGCAAGGCGTTGCAAGGCGAGGGCACACGGCACTGTGTTGTGGCAGCGCAAGCTCCGCTCCCTCTACCGGCAGCTGCATGCGGCCAGGCAGCATTACTTGGGGAGCTTGCATGGCTGACCTGGCACCGGCCAAGCAGCATCCAAAGGGAGTGCCTGGCTGCTGCTCCTTTCGGAACCCTGAGAACCTCACCAGCGCAAAGACCATGATGATGGAGCAGAGGAAGCTGATGATGCAGACCGCCAGGCCGTAGCTGCAGAGCGGATGAGCAAGCCGGGTCAACGGTCGCAAAAAAACAGGGGTGCCGGACTCAGCTGGTCAAAGGGCACTCGTTGCAACACCGGAGAGCCCTTCCGCCCGGCGTGCAGCGGCAGCGGTGCTTGCGGGCCCGACTCAGCTGGCACACATTGACGGACTGAGAGGCGGTTGTGAACAGGCACTCGCCGCTCGGCATCAGGTCCATGCTCAGGATGACCAGGATGGCGATCGCAAATGCCAGCTGCAGCAGATGGGATGGCAGAGCAGTGAGCAGCACAGCCACCCTAGTGCAGCCCCTCCTGTGCAGTTTGCCTCCCTGCCCCACTGCTTACGGTCGCAAGCGCCAGCCCCACAACCCCCACGGCAAACATATTGCCGCGGCGATGCGCCGCCTCCTCGGCTGGGGTTCGGTGGTGATACTCTGCCATGCTTCTGGGTCGAGATGTGGAGCAGATACTGCGGCACGCAAGGGGCCGAGAGCGGCAGCGGCGGCAGCGACAACTGCAGCCAGGAGCGCACAGAAGGCGGCGCACGGCTTGTCAATAGCTTGAATCATCCTGGCAAAAATCCCGTGCCTTGTCGCGTGCCCCCCCCGAAACGCTGTGCAAGGTTTCAGCGGGCCCACCGCTCGCAGGTGCTTGGTTTCTCGCTTTCTTGCGTTTGAAAGGCACTGTCGGTGCGATCGAGAGGTGAAATGAGGCGCAAATGGAAGGACCTGCGTTCACGTTCACGCATGAGGTGCACGGGCAGCGGCAGGCCCCAGCTAGTAGCGTGGGCTGGATCGCAAACTGTCCTGAGCGTTCCATACAGCTGCGTTGCATGTTTGTTCCATATGTCATGCTGTTTTCAACGTTCTGAACGCAGCGCGGCACGACGTGGAGCAAAAGGCGCATGCTGTGTGGGTGAGGAGATGAATGTCGCCAAGGGGTGGCGAGTGCGGCAAGAGCAAGCGGTAAGCACAAATGGACAGAGGAGCGCAAATGGACAGAGGAGCGCGAGTGGACAGGGGGGCACTACGTGACGCACGAAGTTGATAGGATGGTGAATCAAGAGTGCACGACGGTAGAGTTCATATCCGGGGCAGAACAGAACAGAGGGCAGAACGGCCTGGCCAGCTGAGTAGTGGCACGGTACGCTGTGCTGCCGCTGCGCATGAATCAGCAAGCAGAGGGAGGAAGAAGGGTTTGAACTGTATTGGCTGCCACGTGCGGGCGGAGGGTTTTGTAACAGGCATCGCCATACGTGGCTGGGTGACGGACGTGCCAGCACTTTGGGGGCAGGCCTCGGCGTCACCATGGGTTTGATAGGCTGGCGGCTGCCCCTTCAGGATTTAGTCGCGCACAATAGCGACCTCCTGCAGGTTGTCGTGCGAACCGCCTGGTGACAGGAAGAATGGGAGCAGAATAGGGTTCGTTGATATTTGCTGAGGTCCAGCCAGTGGCAGCAGCAGACACGTCGTCAGCTGACCAGCTGCTGGGTGCACGCAAAATCGGCATGTCGGCCATTGTGTGCCAGGTACACGTGTGCATTGTGTTGCACAGTTGTAAATGCATGTGGCGCTCACCCAGCGGGTAATCGGCGCGGGAGGAGGGCGTGGGGGGCGTGGGCGGCGACACGCCAGACGGGACCTTGCTCATGCGGGCCAGGCCGAGGTGGGGTGAGGGCTGCGGGCAGCAGAAAGGGCGGCAGCAGCACAGGTTGGCATGCATCGACCGCATCTGAGGTGCACAGGCCTCCAGAAATGCAAGCCGCTGCAAGCTTGTGTGCCACAGCATGGTTCAAACTTGCCTTGTGGGGAGGGGTCTGAACAGAGTCAGCCTTGGAACCGCGGTTGCCCTTGGACAGGCTGGAGAAGCACGCCTGTGTTGAGAGGGGGACGTTTGGCATTGTTGGATCACATTCAAAACACGCTGAACGCAGGCTTCACCAGGGCACAGCGGGAACAGACAATTCCGTGCACCGCAGAAGTGCAGCAGCAAGCAGCTGGCGGCCAAGGGCTCCAGGTGGCGGCATCCCCCGCAGGCGGCCGCCCCCAACTTACCACTGCACGGGCCTCCATCCAGTCCGCCATGCGCTCACACAGGACGCCGGGTGCGTCAATGGCACGCGCCCAGGTAGGCATGGGCTCGTTGTGCTGGTGGCAATGCTCCTAAAGCAAGCAGGCAGCAAGGGTGGGAGTGAGTGAGTGAAACGGCGCAGTCAGGTGCTGTGCCCAGGCAGCAGTTGCGGCGGCACACCAACCCGCGGTGCCTCCACACCTTGACAAGTTCGTAGCGGCGGAACAGGCGCTGCACCAGGACCTTGGCCAGATCAGCAACCTACAGAGGGCAGCGCCATGCCAAGTCACTGTGAGTTGCAGTTGCAGAGGGTGGCACAGAAGCCATGGCAGGCGGGCAGCAGGGCCTGGCCTTTTGCACAGCCGGTACGCTGCATCGCTGGACCCGCAAGTGCCCTCTGGTATCAGCCCCAGTCAAATGCGCATTCGCCCACCTGGAGCCAGATGAGGGAGTAGAGCAGGGTGACCAGGACGGGCACCCAGCCCGCCCCCTGCATCACCGCCAGCCCGCCGTCGGGCTGCAGGCTGAGGGGCCAGTAGACGGCGATGAAGATGGCTGCCAGGAGGAAGGCAACCACGGGCACCACCAGCGCGATGGAGGGGCGCGGCGCACTGCATGGCAGGGAACGTGGGGAGGTGGCAGCGAAGTGACGGAGCTGCCACGAGAATTGACCCGGCTGGTCTGTGTTCCCGACCCGCGTGCAGGCCTGCCTTCCCCTTGCACCCCCGCCCCCGCCCCCCGCCCCCACCTCTTCTTGCTGAAGTGCCACCAGAAGCTGGGGTTGCGGGTGAGCAGGATGGACAGCTGGATGAAGCAGGTCATGCCCAGGTACATGCACGCAACGGTCTGGCCCTGCACAGAGATGGGAGGGGCATGGATGGCCAGCGCGGGGGCACCGTCAGCTGGGGGTTAACGTTCAAGCGCCGCACCGCTGGGCGCACAGTCGACGGCTGGCCGCCTTCCACGCCTACCTAGTTAACGTTCCCACGCTTGACAGCCCCCAAGACTGCCCACCCCTGCTCAGCCCAGCTCCGCTCACGTTTGTGATGATGGGCTGGCCCAGCTCCGACTCCGTGTCCAGGGTCACGTTCCACCAGTGCCACCAGTTGAGCTTGGTGGGGTCGGCCAGCGCCAGCAGCAGCACCAGCGCGCCCACGCCCGTGAAGGAGATGGCGCAGGCCACCGCCAGGCACTTGGTGATGTTGGCGGTCTCGGGCACATCAGAGCTGTGCACCTGCACGGATGCCAACCAAGCGGGAGGGGCGCAGCAAAGCGGCATGCTCGGATCATGCCGCAACTGTGCCAGTGCTGCACAGGATGCTTGGCGCTGGAGGGCCTGGTGCACAGTCTTCTGCAACAGCACACCTAAAACTAGCTGGTGCGCCTGCGTACCTTGTCAAAGGAGGTGGCCATGACCGACACGTCGTTGGTGATGGAGATGACGACCATCACCTGCGGTGGAGAGGCAGGGGCAACTTGCATTGAATGCGCTTGAACCAGTGCAGGAAAAGTGTGCCGCTGCACCACGCTTCAGCGGCCAGGCGCACTTCCCGCAAAAAGTGAGACTACGCAAGGCGACACCGAGTGCTGCACCCACAGCCGGCCCACAAAAGCATTGGCCACAGGGGGCCTCACCCAGGCAGGGAACTCGAGGCGCATGCAGATGATGCCAAAGAAGAAGAAGCCCTACAAAAAAAACGAAGAAAGCAGAGGGGTCGTCAATGGCAGCAGTGGCATGCCCAGGCCCAAGCCTGCTCAGTTTTCACCGCCGTTACGCTGTTGCTGATGGGCGAATGCAAAGCAGCGCTGCTCGGCTGGACGCCGGCTGTGCCACGCGCCCCAGCGCACCAGGATGGCGATGGAGGAAGCCATGCGGTACACCTGCAGGCGTACAGCAAGGAACGGAGCACATGAGGAGCCGGGCAGGGCAGCCGTGCACCTGGGCAGGCAAGAAGTCTGCAGGCAGGGTCTTTGGTGTGTTGAGGCCTGCCCCAGAGGTGCATCCGACACGTAACAAGAACCCCATTCCTCCCCCACTCACGATGTAGGTCTCCAGGCGGCGGAAGATCTTGCGGGAGCGGATCAGGGCCGTGACGATAGTGCCAATGCCTGCATACATGGGCCAGGCAGCACGCAAGTTGAGGGCATCAGGGTGCGCGTGCAGCGCTTCAAACTCCCTTCGCCACCGGAAGAAGCATGCATGTGCATAGACAACCGCATCATAGACTGCCCGGCCCTGCCTGGCACGAGTGTCACCCCTCATATCACTCACCCTCCTCAGTCAGGATGATGTCAGCGGCGGCCTTGGCGGCGCTGGTGGCCCCCGCCACAGCAATGCCCACGTTGGCGCGCTTGAGCGCGGGTGCGTCGTTCACGCCGTCACCTTTGCAGGGGAGGAAGGGGGCGGAGGCGGGGAGGCCGTCAGCAGCTTGCATTCATCCCACGCATCCATCCTACAGCCTGCAAACCACACCCTCAACCCACCGCATACCCCGCATGATGCGGCCCAGCCCCCAGCCCAGCTCACCGGTCATGCCCACCAGGCGGCCGTGGCTCTGGTACGCCTCCACAATGGCATACTTGTGCTCGGGGTACACGCCCGCAAAGCCGTCCACCAGGTTGACCTGAGGCAGGGCACAAGGGTGGGGTGAGGGGCAAGGGGCAGCCTTGGTTGCAGCATGTGCAGTAGTCACAAGCGCTACGTTGTGACTGGAGAGGCCAGGGTCTGAACCCACCAGCAGCGAGCCCACTAGCACACACACCCAGACATTGCACTCCTGCCCAGCTCAACCCCACATCTTGCCCAGTTTAACCCCACGCCCGCCCTAGCCCAGCCCAGCCCAGCCCACCTTGTCTCCCAGCGCGGCCGAGTGCTGTCCCTGCAGCAGCTCCGCCCCCTCCATGATGTTGGTGCCCATGCCCAGGCGCCGGGACGTCTCCACCGCAATGGCGTGCTGGTCGCCCGTCACCATCTTGACCTGGGGCGCAGGAAGGGGCAGGGGAAGCGAGGTAGATGTGTGTGGATGGTTTACCCGGGACGTGTGACAGAGAAGCAAGCCGGCAAGCCCCAGCAAGCCAGCCACCTGCGCAGCCTCCCCAATTCTGCCTCTACTGTGCAGCGGTGCACATTGCACATTTCATCAACTGCGTCAACGTGCATCCGTTCAACGCATCCATTCAATGACAGGCCGCCCACTTCCCAAGCCGCAGGGCGCACCTCGACACCCAGGCTCTTGGCCAGCTCAATCGTTTCGGCGGAGTCGGGGCGGGGCGGGTCCAGCAGGCTGCACGCAAGGGCAGGTGGTATTGGCATGCAAAGTGGGTGTGCTGGCATTGCAAGCCATGGGTTTGAACTGTAACTGGGCTGCGTGTTCATGCGCACAAGGCTGCCTTACTGGCTGGTTGCATCACCAAGCCCGTCCACGTACACGCCCCACGTCTCACCTGATCAGTCCCACCAGCTGCCAGGTGGCGCCGCCGTCGGTGCTGTTGGCCACTCCCAGGGAGCGCAGGCCACGGGACGCACGCTCGTCAATGTACCTGCTTGGAAAGAAATGGGATATTCAGGCGGGCTGAGTCGCAGGGTGGACTGCACTGACTGGCTGGCTGGCCAGAAGGGTGATGGCCCTGTGCCATTGCAGCAACAGGGGGCCGCCTGGCTACAGCAGCCGAGCAAGGCAGCCAATGCCATCAGTCGCCTGCAGAGCAGTGCGCCCCGCACACACCTGTCCACTGCGACCCGAGCCGCGGAATCATCCAGCAGGTCGCGCACAATCTGAGGAGCGCCCTTGCAGGTGATGAATGGCTTGCCATCGGGGCCGGTCACCTGCAGCAGGATGGCCGCGATTGCAGGTGATGAATGGGAGGCAAGGTACACGCAGGGCAGCGGCATGGAGTGGCAGGTCGCATCATGCAGCATAGCCTGCTGGCTTGCCCATCTGACTGCGGTTGCCCTTTGCACACCTCTGCAACGGTCTTCTTGTCGACAGGGTTGAAGGGAATCAGGCGGGTGATGTTGTAGCCGGCAATGGCCTTGGGGCTGCCGCCCACCGCAGCCGTCACGGCACGGTCGATGGCGTCCTGCAACGACAGTAGGTAGACAAGGAGAGAAGAGCGTGCACATGCTGGGGCATGGGGCCTCCAAAAGTTGACCATATGGTGGCAGCTGGCAGGCAAGGCAGCCTGAAGCATGCTTCCCCCGCCCTCTGTCATCCTCATAGCGTGCGCACTCCGTACAAGTCGCTCCTCCAGCCCGGATTGGCTCACCTGGTGGGCCCACTTGGCCGACAGCGAGGCCATGAGCAGCACGTCGTTCCGGCTTGCACCGCCCCAGGCCTGCGGCACAATGGCGTTGCCAAGCAATACAAGTGAGCATGCCAGCAAGTGAGGGAATGGCACTGCTGCTGCGCGCCTGCTTTCCTGGCCAACATTTTCTGTGCATCAATACACGTCAAGCCCGCATCACCCCGCCCAACGCCCCTTGCCCACCTCCACATCTTCCTTGTCCAGTGTCAGCTTGTTCAGGGTCAGGGTGCCGGTCTTGTCGGAGCAGAGCACCTCCATGCCGCTGAGCTCCTCCAGTGCAGACAGGCTGGGAGGTGAAACAAGGGGTGGAATGCGGGCAGGTGAGCATGGAAGTGATCGGCAAGGCAGCAGGCAGGCTGGTGGTAATGCAAGCCAGGTCTGGATTGCAGGCGAGCGGTGTGAGTCGCCTTGTTGGCACCTCCGCTTGCCGCCCTACCGCTCTCACCGGGTCACAATGGCCTTCTCGGCGACCATCTCTCGGGCACCCACAGCCAGCACGGCACCCGTGACCACGGGCATGCCGATGGGGATGGTGGAGGCCAGAATAATGAAGGCGATCTGGGGGAGGGAGCAGGGGCGCGGAGTGCAACAGGAGAGCCTCAAATGGCAGTTTCGATGACATGCAGCATGTCAGGGGAGCGGTTCATTCGAGTCACGTTGCTGGAGCACCTTACAGCATCTCAAATTCACCGCGCGCTCACCGCAAAGGCGTAGCCCACGTCCTGGAAGCGAGCAATGATGACGGCCAGGATGGCGATGCAGCCAGCGGCGGCAAGCACGCCGATGGCACCACTCACACGCCCTGTAATGCGCAGGCAGGGGGCGGGTTGGGTGGGTGGCCGGGACAGCAGCAGACAGTGCTTGCAAGCAGCAGGTCACGTTCACCATGCTTAGACATGATTACGCGCTATGCGGCGCTCAGGCTACTAAGCTTGCCATCTGGCCGCTATCCTACCCGCCCAATCAGCACCCCATGCCCCAGCCTCACCCAGCACGATGTTCAGGTGGCCGCGCTCCTGGGGCTGCGCCAGCAGCGCCATGGTCTTGCCGAAGAAGGTGTCCTTGCCGGTGGACACAACCTTGGCGTCCAGCTCACCAGACGCAACCACAGCGCCCGCCAGCACCTGTAGGGCGGGCACACAGCATGCAGAGGGGCAGCCGGTGTGTAACCTCTTTGCAGCATTGCAGCACAGCTGCTGCAGGCAAGGTGCAGGATGCCACTGGGCACACGCTGGTACCATGCGGTGCCACCAGGGCACAGGAAGCCCAAGGTGCCGATGCACCAGCGTCAGCGTGTTGTCCACCCTGCCTCCCCTGCCACCCCAGCACTCTCCCAGCGCGCTGCCTCACCTTGTCTCCGGGCCTGCGGGTCACCTCCAGCGACTCTCCAGTGAGGGAGGATTCGTCCACCTTGAGCGGCTCGCCCTGACCCACCAGCTGCGCACAGCACAAGCGGGGCAGTAGGCGGGCGGCTTAGAGGAGGGCTGGGGGAGAGCTCGTGCGAATGAGTGCGTTGCAGTGTTGGGGGCTGTTCAGGTGCAGCACGGCCATGGCCAGGCCATGGCCTGCAGTCTCGCTCCCAAAGACTGTCTGCCAAACAACTGCATAGCCCCTGCCCTGCGCCTGTCAAGCTGCCTCTGCCCCTGCTTCCACCCCACACATCGCTGCTTGCCTCGCAGTCGGCGGGGATAACGTCGCCGCCCTTGAGGGCCACCAGGTCTCCAGGCACCAGCTCGCGCACCGGCAGCTCCTGCCAGCGGCCGTCGCGGCACACCATGGCCTGGGGCGCTGCCAGCTCCTGCGCAACCAGGGCGGGCGGGGACAGGGTCGGCGACAGGGCTGGGGCGATTGGCAAGCGAGGCAAACGCAACAGCAGCTAGTCGTAGTTGCTCTTGCGCCGTTCCGAGTCGCCAAATGCAGCCAGCCGCTCCATTAGCTCGCAGTGGCTGCACACCAAACTGACCTCGAGCTCCTTGATGGCATTGCCGGCATTGCGCTCCGTGTAATACCCCACCCACTGCGAGGGGAGCGGCATGCATACAAGCAGTTGGCATGTGCTGACGTGCAATGGCTTGCAAGCTTTGCAGCAGAAATCAGCTGTGCCAGTGCATGGTGCGCCAGCATGGTCACGAGTGCGGATGCAACGGCAGATGCGGCCACTCACCACAATCAGGTTGAGCTCGATGATCTACAGAGGCAGCAGGGACGGAGGTGGGTCGAGGGTGTCAGGGCGTATGCAGCAATCATCGCTGGCTGACAAGGGCTTCAACATGCGCTTCAAAGGGGCGCACAGCCACGCTGCTTGTGCTGCAAACAGGCATTGCATCCTGGAGGCAGAGACCCTCCAAGCACCCCGGCTCTCCAGAGCGCCCCCGCCGCACCAGCAGAGTGAAGCTCAGCCAGCCACGGCTGCCGTGGTTCTCAACCGCCACGCTCACAACCGCAGCCGCAATCTGTTTGTAGAGAGCGGATGCAGTGGGTCAGCAGGGAGGCGGGCGGCATGCTGCGGAGCCAGCGCAGCGCAGGGATGGGCACACTCGGGCGCCCTGCATGCTGATTGCAACATCGCCCCGTGCCGGCAAACATATGCGCAGGCACTCACGATGATGAGGCACACCCAGTCCAGGTCTGCAGGCAGCGGGTTGTAGCAGTGTGTGATGTGAGCGACAGGTTAGGGGAGGGAGGGCGGCGGACATTCAATGGGGAGGTGCATGCATACCAGGTGGTGCGCCAGCGGGAAGGCAAGGGGGCGCAGGCCAAGCGGTGCAGGGCAAGCCTGCGCGCGGTGAGCTGAGCGCACTCACAGCGCCAGGCAATCTTCTTCCACTCCGGCGTCTGCTTGGCCTTGACCTCATTGTGGCCGTACTGCGCCAGCAGCTGCTCAGCCTGTCCAGACGCAAAGTGCAGGTGGGGAGGGGGCGGCAGCCGGTGGGCTGGTGCAGCATGCGGGGTGGTAGGGTAGGGCGCGGACGGCGGCAGGCGGGCAAGGGGGCCAAGGGGCAAGGGGGGCATACCACATGCTGTGGCATGTCCCAACCCTCAACCCCATCAAACTGGCAGGCTGAGGTGGGCCGTGCTTGCCTGCGGCGAAGTGAGCCCCGCGTAGCTCCCCGGCTTGGCGGCGCCGACGGCGGCGCTGCCTTTGTGGGGAGCTGCCCCGCTCTCAGGCGGGGCGGCCGCGATTAGCACCGGTGCGTCTGTGTCATTGAGCATTGCCCCAGAAGCGAGCGGGGGCTAGGGAGCGCCGTGGTGCGCAGCGTGCGTGAGTTTCGGGGCAGGACGGTCAGCGGGGAGAAGTGGCAGCGCTTGACAAACGCTTCGCATGTGTCGGCAGACAATGCACTAGCGCATAATGCGAAAGGAGATGCCCGGGTGGGGGAAGAAGGGGAGCCAGGGCAGCGTCTGCGGCTACCTGGCTGCGGGAAGTCGCAGCCAGCAAGGGGTTTGCACGCACTCAGCTTCATTGAACAGGGTTGCTGGACGAAACAAAGAACGAGAAGACCGCCAGCGCGCTCCCCAGTACCCTCCTGCAGCCTGCCGCCGCGGCGCCGCTGCTGCCGAGCAGCAGCTGCGGTGTCGCTGCAGAGGGCTGCTGCCGCCTCATAGAGCTGCGAAAAGCATAAAGGGCTGCTTGCACTGTAGAGCATGCACGATCATGCTCGCATCCCTCATCGCTCACTGGCATGCTGCAGGTGCATGGCACCGTCACGCACTCGCCGTGGCCGCCCTCCCCCGCATGTGCCAGGCCACCAATAGCGGCTACAGCCTCTGCAGGTCGCGCTGCCTCCATGGATGCAGTTGCCGCTGCCAGTGCATGAAAATTGAGGGAAAATTTGTGTTTCTTGGCACCCTGGTGGTCGGAGCCCGGGAACCGCAGCCCTACCTCCCACAATGCCACGCTAGGACCGGCACCCCCTGAGACCAGGCGCAGTATCCTACTGACGCTCAACTTCGTTCATTGCACAGACGGACGTTCACAGACCAGGCTGTGCTGTTCCAGCGTCCGGCTGTGTGGGGCAGGAAGACCGTTCGCCGCAGCACGCTGCGCTGGCGGCAGCGGCGGCGGCGGCGGCGGCCGGCGACATGTGTGCAACCCTCTCCACCACTCTTGCTTTGCATCCTGCGTCGCTGCAGTGCATGCTCCTGCCCACACATCCTCCGTTCACTGCTTCTTTTGCTCGGGAAGACGGCCTATCTGGAGCAGGCGAGGCGCTCGGGCTCTAGGAGGCCTCCACATAAATCCTGGCCACTGCCGCGTGCTAACTGCTGCAGGCCACTCGCGCGCACCTCCAGCGACAAGCCTTGACACCGCTATGCAGCAAGCAGCGGCGCTAGCCTGGGGCGCGGGGCTCCTCCGCATTCCAGCAGCGGCTCCCGCAGCGGCGCAGCGGCGACAACCCCGCCTGGGCCTTGCCGCCGGCCGCTGCCCAGCGGCGGCTGGCGGCGCGGCCCACGCAGCGGCGGCAGCAGTCGAAGCAGCGCAGCCGCTGCACGAAGAGCAGGAGGAGGACCTGATGCTGTCCTTCTCGATGGACCTGCCCTCAGACGACGAGCTGCAGCTGGCCAGCAAGCCGCGGCGACGTGTTGCGTCATCGAGCGGCGGCAGCGAGTGGCGGCGCCGCGGCCCGCCGCTCGACCAATACCGAGCTGTGCCAGTCACGGTGGCGGGGCAGCGCTACGACTCGCTGATGGACCTGCGTTACAAGATGCGGTCCCTGCAGCGCGAGCTGGTGAGCAGGGCATGGGGCAGGCGGATGTGAATGAGCAGCGCATGCAGCTGCTGGCCGGGTGGCAACCGCACGGGCTGCCTTCTCGTGGTCGAGCTGCTGGGCTGCAGCGCCGCCCTGCCATTGGTCAGCGTGCACATGGCGTCACGCGGTTGATGGCAAAGGCAGCCGAATCTTTTGTCAAGGCTGCCCTAAACCGCTTCTTGCCTGCTCTGCTCTGCGCAGCTGGGGCAGGCGGACGAGGTGGAGGTGCCGCGCGGCTCGCCGCACTTTGAGGTCATTCAGGTGTGCACCTGGCTGATCCTGGCGGAGCTGGCTTTTCCAGGCTGGAGAGTCAGCATTCGGCTTCAGGATGGATGGGGCCAGCATGAGCGTTGCTTGCTGGCCGAGCGCAGCAGCCGACTGGACGCCAATGAGCCTGCCTGCGTTCATGGATGGCGCCTCAGGGCCATGATGGCATGCTGACTGCTGTGCTCTGTTGCTGTGGCCCGCAGGCGCTGTTCCGGCGGCACCCCAGCTACCGCAGCAAGGTGCGGGAGCCGATCCACAGCTTCTACGTGGTGCGCAACCCGTACGTCAACGGGTGAGCCTCCAGCTACCGGGCCGCCGCCGTCGCCCTTGGTTGCTGCTGCAGCAGCTCCTCATGTGTTTTGAAGTTGCGCTAGGAGGCAGCCGCCGTCAGGCAGCCGTGATTGCAGGCCTGCCCTGCTATGTGTGCATGCCGCCAACAAGCACCCGCTGTCTATGCTGCCCACAAACGCCCACTTTTCCCTGCTTTCTGGCCGCCAACAGCCTCACTCCAACTTTCTGACCGCTGTCAAACTCCACACTCCGACCGCGTGCAGCGGGTACGGCTGCGAGTTCCAGTACGTGGATGCGCGCAGCCCCGAGTACCGCAGCGACTTCTCGCTCCTCAAGTGCACGCGGTGCGCCGCCCGCTCGCACCCAGCTGCTGCCTGCGCTGCTCACGCGCTTCCTGCCTCTGTTGCTCGGCTTTGTGTGCATGTCCTGGAGCTGTGCTGCCTTATCCTGGTCTGTGGAGGATGCAACACCCAGCTGACATCTCCCACCCCGCACTGCCCCCGCCCCAAGCAGGCCGCGGCCCAAGATGCGGCGGCGCAACCTGCTGATGGAGGCCTGCACATGCGCGGTGACCCCGCAGCTTGAAGCGGCAGCAGCGGCAGCACCGTGCAACCCCGCAGGGCAGCGCTGCTGTGAGCGCTGCGGCAGCGACTTCAAGGTGGAGATTGTGTACACCGGCTGGCCGCTCAGGTGCGTGTTCAGTATGATGGATTTGCCTGTTGACGACTGGCTGCTGCTTCCCACTGCTTGTTGTTGGGAGATCATTCCTGACGCTGTTGGGCTTCGCTTGCGAGGCGCTTGCAATGGAATGCACCATGGGGCTAATGATGCGCCTGCCTGTGCCACCCCACCCCGGCCAGCGCCGTTGGCCCCTTTGACGCCCTCATCCACACCCTCCCACCCTGCCCCTGCTCCCGCTTCGCAGCACCCTGATCCAGAAGTTTGAGGCGGAGGCGGCGCCGCGGCGCACGCCCGCCAAGTTTGCCAAGCCGCCTGCGGATGCGGGGTGCCAGCTGGCACAGTTCCGACTCAACTCAGAGGCCGACTCGGAGTGGGCCACGGCTTGGGAGCGGTTCCACGAGCAGCAGGCGCGCCTGGAGGCGCTGTGCAAGCACTGCGCCAACCGGCACACAGACGAGGTGCGGCAGCAGCAGCAGCTGGAGCGGCGCACGCGGCAGAGAGGCAGCAGGCGCGGCCCGCCGCCCATGTAGGCAGTCGTTCACACCGGCACCTGCGCAGCAGGCGCTGCGCATTGCGGCGGCCGCTGGGCTCCACTCTCTCATGCCACAGCATTTCATTACCACATTTGTCATTCAAGGGCACTTGCTCTTGCGCCCATTTTGCAGTCAGCCTGCACAGTTTTCAGTCATTCTCAAGCGATACATTTCTCTGTAATACAGGCTGCAAGGTGGCCCTTCGCTAGCGCGCTGCCGCCACCGCCGCCGCTTGCTGCTGCCGCAGGTGTGCCGCCTCCTCTCGCGCCTCGGCTTCCGCCTCCGCTGCTGCCGGCAGGCGTGCATCACGGTACCCCGCCCCATGCAGCTTGCGCGACATGCCGCACGCGTTGTACAGCGCCTCGCGCCACGCAAAGCCAGGCAGCGCCGCGTCGCCGCACTGCTGCGCCAGCCAACGGTCGTACTCCCACTGCAGCGCGCCGCTCATGCGGTGCGTGTAGCGTGTGGGCACACCGGCAGCCTCCAGAGAAGCGTAGAACTGGGCGGTGTGTGCCTCCATCTCCTGCTCGCTCGGCAGCTGCGCCCTGCCCGCCAGCACCTGCGCGATCCAGCGGCTCTGCAGCTCAAACTGCGGGAAGGGCACCACCTGCAGCAGCAGGAAAGAAGCAGAAGAGATGCCACAAGGTTGGCCGAGGGGAGGCACTAGTCACGCCACATCAGCTTGCATGGTGCTGAGTTTTTCCTACCAGCAGCGTTGGGCCTGCCAGCAGTAGCACACTTGGTAACAGGTCCTACAACACCACACTCACCTTCCATGGCAGGCCCACAAAGGACAGCGTGGGTGCGGCTGCGGGCGGGAAGACGTGCTGGTACAGGGGCCCCACGCGGTTGTCCTCCACGCTCACAATGCCATCCAGGAAGGGGAATGAGTAATGGTAGCCTGCAGCACACAGGAGGCGAGGGGATGATGGGTGTCAGAAGCCAAGCAGGATGAAGCCAGGATAAATTGAGCCTGCAATCAGAAAGCTGGGAGGCGTGCTGCTTGAGCATAACAACAACAAAGGGCCACCGAGCCGTGCAGCCAGCGCACCCCGCCCACCTGTGCAGTACATGATGCAATCAATGTCAGCGATACGAGTACCGTCCTCCAGAGTCACGGAGCCATCGGCATGCAGCTCCGCCAGGTTGGCGGCCTTGCGAATGCCAGCTGGCAACGCCGCCACCGCGCCTGCCGGCACGCCGCCGGCGCTGCCTCCGCCCTTGCCCTCTGCTGCTGCTGCTGCTGCTGGCGAGCTGGCGGAGGCCAGAGTGCGGCTGCCGGCATCCACAACCTCGCCGGTCAGAGGATTCTCCCACACCCGCGCACAGAGGATCACCCTGCGGTGGTAGGGAGTGAGGTAGGTGCATGATTGCATCTCGAAGTGGTTGAGCACATGAGGCAGCCAGACATGGCGTCGTCCGCCGGGCTGGTGGCCAGGCCCACCCTGTCAAGTTGAGGCGAGCTCCTACCGCAAGCCCACACCACGCCAAGCCCGGCCCACTCACTTGGCACCGGCCGCCGCCAGCTCCTCTGCAATGTCCACGCCGCTGCTGGACGCCCCCACCAGCAGCACCGTCTGCCCCGCTAACCCATCCGGCCAGCGGTAGTTGTGGCTGTGCATCTGCACGCCCGGGAAGGCATCCTGGCCAGGCAGCTGCGGCAGCCGCGGGCGGGAGTAGTGCCCATTGCACACCACAACCGCATCAAAGATCTCGCTGCTGCTGCTGCTGCTGCTGCTGCTGCTGCTGCTGGCCGCCGCCTGGCCGTCTGCCGCCGCCTGGCTGGTGACCCGCCACCGCAGCCACTCAGCCGGGGCAGAGCCGCTGCCGCCGCTGCTGCCGTTTGCTGCTGCTGCATCAACCGGCGCCACATGCTGCACCGCGGTGCTGAAGCGCACATGCTGCAGCAGCTGGAACTCCTCAGCAAAAGCCTCTAGGTACCGTTGCACCTGCAGGGTCGCATGCGTAGGAAGGGAATTGGATTGCGGTCAGTGGGCGCAAAAGCTTGCCTGCGGCTGCACCTGTCTCACCCAGGCAAACTGTGCGCCCTGCTAGCCCAATGCACCGCTGACAACCGCTCAGTTCCTGCGATCAGCTCTACGTCAGCGGGCAGCAGCCTCACCTCGGCATGCTCACAGAACTGCCGTGAGTCCTTGCTGCCACGCCACGCCGTGTCAAAAGGGAACGACTGGAACCCCATGACCTCACGGGGCAGGTTGGTGCGCAGTTGGGCGTACATGCTGCCTGCGCCGGGAGGCCCGAGCAGCACGCTTCGGCGGAGCACTTTTTCACTTCAGTAGGAGCAGCGCCCAAGCCCACCAACAGGCAGCAGCTCCCTGCCCACTCACCATGCACATGTCGCTGGCCCCTGCCCAGCGGATCGTCCTCCACCTCCTGCAAATGTGGGCCAAGCCAGCGGTGAATATAAACCCAGGTTGCAATCGTTGCAAACGTTGCCTGTTGAGTAGACTGCAAATGCGCACGTGGGCGCCAGCATTTTGTTCAACCACCTGCGTGCTGCAGCTGTCGTCATCACCATGAACGCTCAAGCGCACCTCCGTATAGTCCCACACCCCGCCAATGTTGGCACGCTGCTCGAAAACGGTTGGCGCGTGCCCCGCACGACGCAGCTCAAGAGCGGCGGCCAGGCCCGCAGCGCCGCCGCCCACCACCGCCTGCGGATAGAGGAAGCGCACCAGGAGACGTTGTGAGCTTGCAGCAGGCAACCATGGTGAGTGTGGCCCCGCACCAACACCATGTGCCAGCAGGCGGCGCAGGCAGCGGCGGCGCCGCCGCTGCTCACCACCGACAGGGAGTGGGGCTGCTGGCCGTTTTGCTGATTAGTGGCTTGTGCCAGCATGCTCATCCTGCGGGCTGGGGGTCGCTGGCCGGAGCAGGCGAGAAGAGGGCGAGCCCCAGACGACAGGGCCAGCATCTGCCGCAGGGCCTGAAGCATGCACTGAGTATGACGATCCACGCTAATTGCAGGCCTTTGCAGGCAGTGCAAAGGCTGTGGGCCGCGCCCTGCGAATGCAAAGGTCATGCTGCTGTGGCCCCTTGCAAACGGCAGAGAGGCGCCTCTGATCGCCGGATCTGGCAGTCTCAAACGCGATCCCGCACTCCCGACGCCCGTCAAACGAGCAAGTCATCGAGTGCCCGTCTAGGCCGCCCTGGCAGCTCGCCGATCGCAAACAGCCTTTCTCAGCACTTCGGCGGACGGCAGGCGTGAAAGCTCAGCGGCCAGCAACAAGCAGCCCTCTGCCTCCCGCTGCAGCGTGCGAGCGGCCTCTAGGCGGCCAGCAGCGCCTCGTGTAGAGTAGCGGGGGCCGTTGAGCAGCATGGCGGACCGCTACGAGGCCTGGATTCAGGGCGCCGCCGGCGAGCGGCCGCAGCTGGCGGCGGCGCTCGCCGAGCTGGGCGAGCTGTATCACAAGAAGCTGTGGCACCAGCTGACTGTCAAGCTGGAGAGCTACCTGGAAACACCTGAGTTCCAGCAGGTGGGGCGGCAGGCATAGGCAGCGCCCGCCAGCGAAGTGTCCTGCTGCCGCCCTGTTCCTGTTGCTGCACTGCCGGCCAACGCACGCCCCTCGCTGCTCGCCTTCTGTCTGCGTCCTGCAGGGCGGCTTCCTGGTGCAGCTGTACCAGAACTTTGTGGCGGGCTTCGCGCACAAGATCAACCTGCTCAAGCTCGCCTTCTTTGCGGTGGCGGTGGGCAAGCAGATGGCCAGCCCAGAGGTGCGCATGTGACCTGCTTCCTAATGGCAGCGGGGCATGGACGGAGGACGTAATCAGCATTGGGCATGCCCAGCACAAACCAGCAGCTGGGCAGTGTCATGTGCAACGCGTCAACATGAATACGCGTCGCGCATTCTCGTCATGCCGCCCGGCGCTGCTGGGCCCGCCAACCGCCGCCAACCGCCGCTGCAGCTCGGGCTGCCGCTGCTAGGCTGTCGCACTGCCGCCACGCACACCACCAGCTGTTGGTGCGCTGTCTGTGCCGCAGGAGGGTTCGGCTTTCATTCAGGACGTGATCTCCAACCTGGAGGCCTCCAAGCAGCGCGACACCGAGCAGCCCATCCTGTACCTCCGCATGCAGCTGGCGCAGTATGCGCTGGTGCAGGTGCGTGTGGCGGCAACAGCAGAACAAAGTCGGCACGGCATTGGCGGCAGCAAATGCAGAGCACTGGAGCACTGCACAGCCAGCAGCTCAGAGTTACTCAAGCTGCGGCTGGCAATTGCATGCCGTCTGCTCCAGCCATTGGGATGATTGCAACAGCCGCAGTGGCGCCTCTCACTAGTGTTGCCGGCCTGCCTGGCTTGTGCGCTGCCGTGCAGGGCCGCCTGCCTGAGTGCAAGCGCATGGTTGAGGATGGGCGGGAGGAACTGGAGCGCCTGACAGACGTGGGTGCTGCTCTGGCCTTTTGGTCAAGGCGGGCCCGTGCACCATGTGTGCTGGCTTCATGTTGCCAGCTGCTGCAGCAGGGCTCCTGGCTTGGCTGCTGCGTTTGGTCCACTGCATGCCACTTGATGTGCGGCGCCTCGGCTCGTCCGCCGGCGACATCACGGCATGCTTCATGTGCCCCCCACCCTTGCTGCAGGTTGACCCCCAGGTCAGCGCCAGCGTGTATTACGCGGCCTCCCTGTACTACAAGCAGCAGAAGGAGTACGCGCAGTACTACAGGTGGGGCTGCCCGGGCCAAGGCTGAGGCCTGGTCTAGGTCGGCGGAGCAAAGAGTTGCAGAGCGCTGGGTGTGGGTGCAGCCCACGGCGCTGGTTTTTGGTTAACTGATGCTACCCATACTGTTTCATCGTCTGCTGCAGGGCCACGCTCATGTACCTCGCGTTTGTGTCCCAGGACACGCTGCCGCAGGACTTCCGCCAGGTGTGCTACGCAGGGGCGCAATCTGGGCAGCATGCCTTCTGCTTGCGGGTGCATGAGCCTGCCGCGCCCACAAGTGCTCCCCATTGAAAGGAGTCTCAGCCTCCCCCCTTGCACTGCCCCCTTCCCCCCCCCCTCCAGGCGCTGGCTGTGGACATCTCGCTGGCCGCGCTGCTGGGGGACGACGTGTACAACTTTGGGGAGCTGCTGCTGCACCCCATCGTGAGTGGCTGCGCAGCCTGCGGGCTGCACCGCGCCGGGGCATGAGGCAGAGCCAAAAGACTCCACAGTGGACTCAATACACAGCTTCTCGACCGTGCTGGCACCTCACCCTGCCCCCCTGCCATGCCTCCCCACAGATCAACGCGCTCAAGGAGGGCGGCTACGGCTGGCTGCACGAGATGCTCGAGTGCTTCAACTCGGGTGAGGCCGCGGGGCATGCTGCCCGCCATTCTGCCTGAGGGTCACGTGTCCACCCTATCTTGACCGCTGTGCCTGCCGAGACAGCAGCCGCCTTTTGTGCACGCTGTGACCGCCTGTTGTGCTGGCGGCGCTGCCGCTGCGCCATGCAGGCGACATCCACCGCTACGACGAGCTGTGCACCAAGCACGCGGCCATGCTGAACGGGCAGCCCGCACTGGTGGCGCACGAGCGGCGGCTGCGCGAGAAGATCACCATCCTCTGCCTCATGGTCAGTGCGCGGTGGTGGTGGTGGGCCGGCTGCTGGGCAGGCAGGCATGGGAGGGAGGTTGGATGCGAGTTTCGTCACAAGTTCGCTCGCATGCTGGGCTTGAAGGCTCCTGCCCTCCCAGCTTGCTTGCTTCACCCACATTCCTCCCCACATTGCCTGACTCTGTCCCCCACCCTCCACCCGCCCAACGCCTGCCGCAGGAGCTCATCTCCAGCCTGCCGCCCGACCAGCGCACCATCGCGCTGTCCACCATCGCGGACCGCACCAAGCTGCCGCTGGACGGGGTGGAGTTCCTGCTCATGAAGGTAGAATGATTTGGGCGATGGTGTTGGGTGTGAGGGTGTTGCCTCTGATGGACGGTTGTGGGAGGCCCTGCGGCCGTTGCGGCAATTGCCATGCCTGGTCTCTAAAACCGCCTTGCCACTCCTTCCATGGCTGCAGACGCTGGCGCTGCATCTGATTGAGGGCGTGATTGACCAGGTGGACGGCAGCGTGCAGGTGTCGTGGGTGCAGCCGCGCATCCTCACCCTGCCCCAGGTGCGTGTGCCACGGGGTGGCTGGCAGATGCCAGGCATGTGCTGTGTTTTGAGGCATCGCATGGTGCATGTGCAAGGATTCACACCACGGCACTGTCCCTGCTGAAGCATTGCAGCCAATCTGCCAAGTGCACAAGCCCATCTTTGCTGTATTCCCTCCCTTCAGATTGAGGTGCTGCGGGCGCGGCTGGACGGCTGGGTGGACAAGGTCAGCAACGCGGCCATCACGCTGGAGGACGAGGCGGTGGGCGTGGCAGTGCAGCCCATGGTCAGCTGAGGCACCTGTCAAGGCTGAGGCTCTCACTGCAGCATGTAATCGCACATTTAGCTGCCTGTCGTGAGCCTACTGTGAGAACAAAGCGGACGACAAGCCCCACCGTTCGACCCTTCCAGCGGCCGCCCGGCTGGCGGCGGAGACGCATGGGCTCTTGGGCGCGCACAGGGCGGGCTGATCACTCCTCGGGAAGCTGCTGCACAGCTGGATGGATGCACGTGTGGGAGGGCGATCAGCGAGCGCTTTGAACTTCGCTCGTCTCCCCTGGCGGGAGCACTCCTGCGTCTGCGCGATCCAGGCTCGGCTACAGCAACAATCCTCTTGTCAGTTTCCGAGCGCCGCAGCCCTCCAGTCGCCGCCCACTGCACAGCCGCCGCCCGCCAACCGACCGACTGCCACAGCCCAGCGATGGCGGCGGCAGGCCTGCAGGGCTACTTGGACCAGCTGCGGGCAGCGCTGCGCCCCGCGCTGTGCCTGCACAATTACCCAAGCGAGACGGTGGAGCGGCACAACAAGCCAGTAATTGAGATCGCGGAGCCAGGCTCCCTGCTGGTCTTGCCGCCGGTCACCGTGTCGCGATCGCTGCAGGTGCGCTCAGTGCTGGTCGTGCCGTGGTGTTTTGCTTCCTTCCGATCTAACATTGTAACATGCCAATGAATGGTGCCTCTACCTGCCCTCGCAGGAGCACGCGCTCATCGAACAGTCGGTGAACAGCACTCGAGTGTCCCTCAAGTTCAAGGCGGCCGACCCGCTTGAGGAGTACCTGCTGCGCACCTTCCTGCGATTCATGATGCACCGGTCAGTGGTGCTGCCACCCCGCTGTGCCTGCTTGATCTTACTGCACCTCTTACCTGCCTGCCATCCTTTCCCGCCTGAGTCTGAACCGCTCTTCTCAACCTGGTTGCTCCAGCACACCTTGCCCCACTCCTTCCTCCCTCACACGCTTCTCCCCACCCCTTGCATCGCCGCAGCGCGGACCAGCTGGAGATTGTGCGGCGCGTGCCGCTGCCTGGGTACGACCTCACGCTGCTGCTCACGCACCGCCACCTGGAGCGGTACAGCCGGGAGGGGCTGGTGGACTTCATCTGCCAGGCAAGGGGCGGGCGGGTGGGGAGGCAGAGGGAGGAAGGCCACATGCCATGCTCGGCACCCACCACACAACTTCCGGTCGTGCTATGGGCTTGCCTGTTGTCAACAAACAGCAATCCTGTCCCCTGGCCACCCTCCCCTACTGTGCAGTTTGTGGAGGATGTGCACTCCGAGGTGTCGGCCATGAAGCTGGGCCTGCGCTCGCGGGCCCGGGCAGTGGTGCAGCGGTACTGGCAGGAGCTGGAGGCGGTTGGAGCGGGAGCCGACCGACCTGACGGGACCAGCTGCTAAGGCGGCCACTGTGCCCCAACCGCGACTGCTTTTGCTTCACTTTGCTGCAAGTTTTGTGACTTTCTGTTTCTTGCTTCACGCTGATTCCGCTTCACGCATGAATGTTATCTGCTACAGTTTCTGCTGCTACACTTTGCTTGCGCTGCACATTGCATGCATTTCATTGCAGAGAGCTCCTGCCAAGCTGACCAGCTAGTTGGCGCCCGGCTTGCTGTAAATGGAATGCTCGCCAAAAGACCTCCGTCCAAAGTGCTGTGTACTCCAGCCTGGGGGCAAGTGCTGCAGGCGGGGCAGTGCAGGCAGGCAGGCAGGAGTCGGACAGCATCAGGCCGGCTGGGCAAGCAGAGGGCAGGCTGGCGCCGGACGGAGGCAAAAAATTCAACTCCACCTGCAGTGGAGTTGCGGCTCACACATGCCTGGTGCACTGCCCACCAACCCCGTGCCACACTCCCTGGCTGCTGCTGTGCTCTCAGCACACCTGCGGCTGCAGCGCGACAATGAAGCACTCCCTGAAGCGGCGGCACAGGTCCAGCAGCGCCTCCTCGCCGCCCTCCGCCTCCAGCCGCCGCACCACCTGCGTGCACCAACTGGCAGGCAGCTAGTCAGCTCATGCAACAGTCACCTATTTGGTGCTGCATACAACGCACAGGCTGCCTGGCAACAAGGCACCCCAGGGACCCCTCAACTGGCAGGCAAGAGTGAGCATGCACTGCAAGCATGCAACGGGGCTGGCCAGTCGCACCTCGTTGCCGTGCCACAGGTGCCCCGTGTTCCTCAGGTCAGCTGGGCCAACGCCGTTGCCACCAGCCGGCCCTGCCGCTGCCGCCATGCCATTGGCGGCGGAGCCGGGTGCTAGCTGCTGCTGCTCCTCGCCCTCCTCCTCCGCCCCTTCCTCCTCGCCATCCGAGCCGCCTTCCTCATCAGCGCCTTCTGCTGCCCCAGAGCCTCCACCATTCCCGCCACCCGCTGCTGCCGCCGCCGCTGCACCTGCTGCTTCCGCCGCTAGCTCAGGGGGCAACGGCTTGCCCTGCTTCACCCAGCGCTTGAGCTGCCGCTTGCGGGTCTTCTTGCCCAGCCCTGCCAGCAGCCCGCCGTACAGCTCAGCATCTGAGAGCGCGCCCTCGCCTCCTGCTGCCGCTCCCTCTCCTGCTGCTGCTGCTCCCTCTCCTGTTGCTGCCGCCTCTTCTCCCGCCTGCTGCTGCTGAGCTGGCTCCGCTGGTGGCGGCAGAGCCACGCCCGCTTGCAGGGCCAAGAACTGGCGGATCTGCGCCTCTATCCGCCTACACAGGCATCAAAGTCAAAGCAATGGGGAACTGATTGGGAGTGGGGCTCGCAGCAGAAATGCAGCTCTTGCACGGGCCACTGTCAACACAAGCTGCGAGCATCCTGAACACTCGCTTTCCCAGTGCATGTCCCCACGCTCACCGCCGCTTCTTCTCAGGCATCTGCTGCCCGTAGCGCTGGTAGGCAAGCGCGCTCTTGCGCACATTGTACGGGTGCAGGTCGCCAACAGACGCGTCAGCTGCCGCAGGCCCTTCTGCCGCCGCCGCTCCGCCCGGCTGCTGTGCGCCGTTTGTGGGCAGGGGAGCCAGCAGCGGCACCCCCATCTCCTCAGACAGCTGGCGCTTCAGCTTCTCTGCGGCCTGCACAGATTGGAGGGAGGGAGCTTGCAGGTCCAAGCTGTTGAGATTTGCTAAATAGCAGGGGCAAGCTGAAGGCCAGGAATAACCAAAGGCAGGTCAGGCGGCGGATGGACTCCACAATCGCCAAGGTGGCAGCTGCCAGCAATGGCAGGTGTGCAGCTCTCACCGCGTGCGCCAGCTCGTGGCACGACACGCACAGCAGCACGATGTCGTGGCTGCATGGCGCTCGTGGGGGCGAGGCAAGGTGGCTGTCGTGAGGCAAGGCAGTTGTCAAACATGTCCAGCTGTGCGGGCAGCTTAGTGTGCAACACTCAATACAGCACATGGCGCACCGCACTGCTTCATCGCCTGCGCACCTGCGGTGGCTCTTCAGCCGCACCGGCATGGCTCGGCGGTAGCAGGAGGGCACCACCCGGTACCGCAGGTAGTGCCCCAGCTCGCCGCACGCCACGCACTGGTTGGACTTCTTGACTGCGCAGCAGGCAGCAGGAAGTTGACACGAGTGTGAGGGGGGCAAAAGCAGCACAGCAGCAGCGCGCCTGTCCAACAAAACTGTGCTGGAGAGGGTGCGACGCCCCAAGGCTGCTCGCTGGCACGTTTTAGAGCAGCATGCAGCCCAGAGGCTCGTGCAGCAACAGACGGGGTGCGCAGCGGCGGGGCCGTATGTTATGCTATGGGGTCCATGGCTTGCCTGTGTAGAACTCTGCAGGGTGTGGGACAGACGGGCCGGGAGGGGTACAGCTGATCTGAGTGGCGCAACTACAGGCACACATTGAAGTGCCACAGCCTGAACAACCCACCGCATCTACACTCAGTGCCACCTGCCCCCGCGTCAAGCACTCTTACCGCTGGTGCCTGCCTGCTGGTCGCCCGTCTGGTGCTGGAACGTCAGCCGCACACTCAGCGGGCTGTCCGACACCTGGGCAACCGGGTGGAGAGGGGAGGGCAGGACCAAGCAGGAGGTGTCAGCTGTGAGTGCGAGGGGAAGCGGCCATGTATACGGCCATATTCAACAGCAACTTGGCAGTTCCCACCCCCACCTTCTCCGCCAGCCCCTTCCTCAGGTACCACTCCAGCTTGCGCCGGTCTGCAGAGCAGCAGCAGCAAGCGACAGCAAGAACTTTTGGAAGGAGTGCATGCGTGCCAGGAGACCAAGTCTTGAAATTGCAACGAAACTGCGTAGATTGCAGGCCACCTCACGGCGCGGTGCAGCACCCTTGCCAGCCACAGCTCACCCGTGTGGCACAGCAGCTCGCCATCCTTGCTGAACATCTGGCAGTTCTCGTAGACCTGCGGCACCAGGGCACACCAGGTGCATCAACGCATGGAGCACAGGCCGCACGCACAACAGGCAGCCAGACGCTAGGTTGCGATGTGGACTGCCCTCCACGACGGCAACTCTCTCCTCCTGCACACACCAACTACAGCCGCCCACCCACCATGCCCTTTGCCGCGAACTTGCTGGCCTGCCTCTGCCTAAAAGCGGCGGGGTCAAGCCGCCGTGCCAGCTTGTTGCTGCCTCCGCCGCCGCTGCCCTGCTTGGCCAGGGCGCCCGCGCCGCTGCCCGCCGCCCCTTGCAGCAGCTCCTGCACCTCCCGGCACACCCAGGGCCGCTGGCCGGCTGCCGCCTCCGACAAGGCTGCAGCCACTGTGCCCGCGTCGCGCTGCAGCATGGCAGGCCAGCAGCTGCAGCTGCCGGCCGTGCCGTTGGGTGCACTGCCGCTTGCAGCTGACCCATGGTTGCCCGCTGCTGCTGCGCCTGCACCGCTGGTGGACTCTCCCGCACCAGCAGCAGCATCGCTCGCCGCGCCCGCCTGCCCCTGCGTTGCCTCAGAACCCATCCCTGCCGCCCCAACTTCAGGTGTGGCGGGTGCCGCCGGGTCGCTGGCAGCTGCAGGGCCCTCACTAGTGACAGCTGGCAACAGCTCCAGCAGCTGACGCTCGCTGATGCGCTGTGCCTTGCCGCGCAAGTTGCTAGCCTCGGGAGCCACGCTGCCGGCTGCCGCCTCAGCCAGGCGAAGTAGCTCGGCATCAGGCATCACGCACTGCAGGCCTTCATCTGCCTGCCGAGCCGCCGCATCGCGCCAGCTGGCTAGCGCATGCACACAGTCTGCCACAGTCTCCAGGCGGTGCACCTGGGCAGGCGTCAGCCGCGCGTGCCGCTCCAGCACCGCCGCCACGTGGCACCGCATCAGGCCGGCGGCGGCCGCTGCCACAGCTGCCGCGGGGGGCGTGGGCTGGTGCAGCATCAGCGTCAGCGCTTGAGAGCGGAACACAGTCCGCTCCAACCGGCTGTGCGGCACCGCCATGGCAGCCTCCAAGGCAAGCTGTGCCTCGGGAGTCGGCTGCACAATGGATGGCGGCGGGCCTGCCGGAGGCTCCACCAGCTGCACCAGCTCCCCGCCCTTTGGCCGCCTGCTGCTGCTCGCCAGCTGCTGCCCGCCCTGCTGCTCCGCTCCGCTGCTTCCAGACTCTGCCAAGCTGCTTCCACCTGCCAACCCTGCTGCTGCCAAATCGGCCGCCGCTGCCTTGCTAGCCCCCGCCCTGGGTGACGCAGGCTCCACACCGGCTGCCGCCGCTGCCGCCGCCGCAATGGCGGGTGCCTCGGCGGCCGCCGCCTCTGCCGCGAGCTGCTGCTCCTCCTCATGCTTGGCCTTGTGCTGCGGCGGCGCCAGCAGCTCCTGGCCCAGGCAGTCAGCGATGAAGAGCAGGTGGCGCACGTCCCGGCGGGCATACAGCACCAGCTCGGGCGGCAGCGGCCTGCGGGAGGAAGAGGGGCCAGCAGTGTTGTGACGGCAAGAATGAAGGGTGGAAGGGAGAAGACACAAGCACCAGAGGCATGCTCATTGCGCTCTTGGATGTTTGGAATGCAAGTCGGATCACGCTGTTGCCAACTGCCCGTCGCCACGCACCGCTGGCGCCAGTCCGCCCGCTGCCCCAGGCTCTTGTCCGCCTTGATGCCGCAGTAGCGCTGCAGCAGGTAGCCCAGCGAGCGCTGGCGGAAGCCCAGCACCTGGGCAGGAGCGGGGGCGAGGTGGACGGGGCTGTTGGCAGCAGCCGAAGGTGCTGGAAGCTTGCAACGGTGTGGTAGCGAGCGAGCTGCACAGCAGTCGACCCTTCTGGCTCGCTCTAGGGCATGAAGCACATAGGCTGGCCATTTGTGCCCTACAATAGCCAGCCTGCTGGCCCTGCAGCAGCCTGCGCACCTGGCAGGCCTTTTCCGTGTCGAAGCAGTTGACCAGGTACAGGCCAAAGTCGCGCTGCAGCCACAGCACGTCGTTGCCGCCGCCGTGCACCACCTGCAGCAGCAGGGCAGGCAGCCAGGGTGACGGGGGCTGTCCGACCATTCACTGCAGGTCCATCATCGAACGGTCTGCGTCTCATCAGCGACCAAATCAGCAGTCTGAAGCTCCCCAACCGGCGGTGGCGCAGCAGCTGCCTGCTCAAGAATCTTGAATGGTTTCGCACCTTCATGATGCGGGGGTTAGACAGCACCGGGTCCAGCAGCTTCATGTCCGCCTTGAGCGCCAGGCAGTCGACCAAAAAGTCCTTGGCGCCTGAGCAGCGTGCAAGCGGCGGGCAGCATGCCCGTCGGTCGACCAGCAGGATAACATGCAGCGTACCAACAGGTTCAGCAGGCCAGGCAGCGGCATGCACCCCTGGCTGTTGCCCACACTTCCAACGGCTGTGCAGCTGTTGCTGGCGACACGCACCTATGCTCAGCTGTAGCAGGCACGTGACGCCCCCATAGCTGTGCACATTGTGATGCTCCACGTCTCTGCGCAGCATAGGAGCTTTTGTTTCAGTAGCGGGTACAGTTTGGAGCGCAATGCAGCCAGCAACAACGAATCATGGCGCCGCACTGCCAGGCAACCAACGTCAAAGAGACACCCAAACAGCCACTCAGCAACAACCCACAGTGCGATGCGATCCATCTCAGACAACTTTGACGCACTGCCAGGCAACCA
>VFQQ010001855.1_pt1 | contig 26938 bp, 23 predicted proteins | sample 3512341 | NCBI WGS metagenome assembly VFQQ01 (sample SAMN10412373, study PRJNA504923) | tailings metagenome | isolation source: Relicate 2 Philex TSF1 revegetated site | place: Philippines: Tuba, Benguet | collected 2017-08-29
TTTTGTACTGCTTGACGATTACGTTTTCAAAATCCCCCACTTCGCCAAGCGTGGGAACGTTGTGGGCAATGGTAACGACACATCACGATAAATACAAATGATATAAATTAAAATTATGAATAGAGCTTTTTTATCACATAGTAGCAGACAAAAAGACTTGGTGAGACAAGTAGCAAATAACTTGGGTAAAGCAAACTGTGTATTTGACGAATTTGAATTTGAAGCAGGAATGCCAATCTTTGATGAAATTAAAAAGGGAATCGGACAAAGTGATGTATTTGTTCTTTTTCTTTCGGACGATGCATTGAACTCAGATTGGGTACAGAAAGAAATAACTGAAGTTAAAAACCTAATTGAAAGTGGTTTAGATAAGCGATTTTATCCAATATTAATTGACAAATCACTTGAGATTTCAACAGACAATAGAATTCCGAATTGGTTAAAGAAATACTTACTGAAACCCATTTCTGAACATTTCTTAATCACAAAAAAAATTAGACAAAGACTACTTGAATTGCGTCTTGACGCTAATCCTATATTCAAGGCTAAGGCAAGTTTATTTGTAGGTCGTCAAGACCTTTTTGACCAGTTAGAAACAAAAATTTATGCCTTAACAGATGAAAAACCAAAATCAATAATTGTATCAGGTTTTGAAGGAATCGGCAGACGAACATTTCTTAAAGAAGCTTTTTTAAGAGAAAAGAGAATTAAAGAGTATTACACACCCATATATATTACACTTGATACTAAAGACAGTATTGAAGATTTTATTTTAAAACTACAAGATTATAAAGGTGAAAACACAGCGGAATATCTTGAGCAATTATCAAAAATAGAATACGAACAGAAAGTAGAAGAAGCTAAAAGACTATTAGTAGCAGTAAAAAATTCCAATGAATATGTTTTTATAATTGATTCCGGTTGTATTGTTAAGCCAAGCAAACAATTAGCAGATTGGTATCTTCAAATAATTGACAATGAAGAATTTGATAATTTATTTACGCTAAATATTATATCCCGATTTCGTCCATCTAACGAGTTAATAAGACACAACAAGGATATTATTCATTTTAACGTTTCAAATTTATCCGAGAAAGATACACAAAAGTTATTTGTAAAATATTACTCACTACTTAAACTTGACTTAAAACCAGACCAAGCTCAAGAAATATTGACAGTTCTTAATGGTATTCCTTCACAGGTACATTATGCTGTTGAGAGGATTAAGGATTTTGGAATAATAGAGACTATTAAGAGAAAAGATGAAATTGTAGATTATGGGGAAACACAAGTTTACTTTATAATTGATAGTATTCGTTCAAAAGGAAAATTTGCTTTTGATTTACTCGTTTTAATTTCAAATTTTGATTTTATCAGCTATGATTTTGTTTATTCCATTGTTGGCAAAACAGATGAAGTAGATGATTTGCTTGAAGACTTTTACATTTCAGGGGTTTTTGATTTAGTTGGTGCTAATAAGGAGTACATCAAAGTACATTATCCAATTTCTGATTATCTCACACGTTCTAAAGCAAAAATAGATACTAGTTTTAAAAATGCTTTAAAGGATAAGATTAAATCATTTATACAAGATGAAAGTGCAATTAAAGACTTTCAAGATGTTTCAGAATTACTTCACAACATAAAGGGAGCGATAATTCAAGGGTATAGTTTACCAGATAAATACTATATACCATCTTTCGTTTTAAAAACAATTGTAGAACTATATTATTTAGAAAATTATCAAAGCGTTATTTCATTAATTGATAAAGTATTAGAGAACACAAATCGACTAGATAAAGACCTTGTACGAGAATTTAAATATTGGCTGTGCCTATCATTAGCCAGAGAAAAAGATTCACGTTTTGAGATAGAGGTTCAAAATATAGAAGGAGCAGACTATAACTATCTTTATGGTTTTTATTTCAGAATTAAGAAACAATTGGATAATGCTGAATCGTATTTAAGAGGAGCACTTAATAAAAACTCAAGTTTTCAAAGAGCTAAAAGAGAGTTAGTAAACGTGCTTTTATTGAAATCAAATTTCAGTGATGCTCTTAGTATGGCAAAGTCAAATTATGAAAACCAAAAATTGAATGCTTTCCATATCCAAGCATATTTCATTTCAATAACTAGAAAAAAATACCTTTCCAGAGAGGATAAAGAAGTAATCGAAGAATTATTAAAAAACATTGAACGCAGTTCTGACTTCAGAGCGAAAGAAATAGCCTCAGTTATGAAAGGTGAATACTTCTACTATGTAAAAAATGATGCATCAAAAGCAATCACAACTTTAAGAGAATGTCTAGATAAAAACAAAAGTAAACATTACCCCAAAAAAGCACTAAATGACATTTATAAAAGGGCAGATATGATTGGTGTAGCAAATGAACTAAACTCTAAACATAATGACGAAGAAGAAACATTCGACAACTAGAACCACAGCCCACAACAGCCGTTTGCCGCAATGGGGGCTGACGTGGTTAAATCAAGTACAGTGCTTCTATCAACATTTGTGCTTGGTTGACAGTGAAGTGCTCCGAAATCCCCCACTGCGGCAAGCGGCAAAACGTTAGCAGCAATATTTATGCAGACACTATCAAAAGAAGAAGAGATAGAACGTGTACATGGACAAGGAACTCATATTGTTCTTTTAGGAGCAGGGGCTTCTTATGCATCGACTTTGAAGACTCCAGAACGAAACGGAAAGCAGTTACCTTTAATGAAAAACATTGTTGATATAGTCGAGCTTAATAACCTAGTAAATCAACTTCCCAAGGACTTGCAATTGCTTCAAAACGACTTTGAAAAACTTTACAGTAAAATTTCAGCAGATGAAAGCCTTAGACAGATAAAAGAGGAAATTGAAAAAAAAGTCTACACCTACTTTAATGAATTGGACTTGCCAGACGAACCCACAATATATGACTATCTCATCCTATCATTAAGACATCATAAGGATGTTATAGCAACCTTTAACTGGGATCCATTTCTATACAAAGCATATGTGAGGAATGGAGAATTTACTCCGAGTCCAGGAATACTTTTTTTGCATGGATGCGTTTCAATCGGATATGACAAAGTTGATCATTCATCTGGACCTGCTGGTTGGTACTCAAAAAAAACGCTAAGAAAATTTGAGCCAACAAAACTTTTATATCCCGTTGAAAAGAAAGATTATAATTCGGACGAGTATATAAAAGGACAATGGGATACCTTATCAAAAAGATTAGATATCGCTGAAAGAGTAACCGTATTTGGGTACTCTGCCCCAGACACAGATGTAGAAGCAATTGAGTTACTTCACAACGCATGGGGAGATGTTGAAGCTAGGTCAATGGAGGAATTCGAGTTTATTGACATTCGAGAAGAACAAGAACTCATTAAATCTTGGGACAAGTTTGTTCATTCTCATCATTATCATTACTGCAATGACTATTTTGACTCCTCATTAGCAAGACATCCAAGACGCACAGTAGAAAGTTATCATCATTGGTCTATGCCGCAGACACCTAAAGAAATGTTCCAAGATGGGAACCCTATTCCAAATAATTTTAAAACCTTGGACGAATTGTGGCAGTGGCATCTACCGCTAATTGAAGCAGAAAATAAATTTTATGGGAAGTAATACTGCTGCTAACACGGGTGCTTGTTGCACAACTAAGTTTGCTAAGTCACCACCATTTTTTTGCAAATTTGAAGCCTTTAGAATTTAATATTTATGAACTAATATTCTTTAGCTTGTTTATGTTCAAATCTAAAGCCATTCGTACAAGCAAAAAACAAACCCAGGAACATTTATCTTAGTTGTGCAACAAGCACACGGGTTTTGCGTCAGGCGGGGTAACGTGCAAACTTGGAGCTTTGTGCTTCTATTTAAGTTCAGTGCTGGTTGACAGTTTTGTGCTCCGAAACCCGCCCGAACGCAAAGCCCGAAAACGTTGGCAGTAATTTTAAAAAACAGACAATAATGAAAATAATGACAAGACTAACAAGCATTTTATTCGTTCTGACTTTATGGACGACAACCATAAACGGACAAGATTTTTTTGAAGATGGAAGTATGAAACTAACAGAAGTTTCTACCGACAAAAAATATGGTTACGAACCTAATCATAAGACCTCGATTAAAGTAGGAAAAATTGAAAATGAACAAGCCTATTTGAAAGCATTACGTGGACCTAATGGTGAAGCTGTTCAATTTAGACGTGTGTCAAGTTGTTGTGAATTCAAAAGCAAATCAGCGGCTTTTGGTAAAGGACTATTGGACAAATATGAAGTTTATTATCAAGGACTTAAAGAGCCGAGTATTTTATACGTTAACGGATATGACTATGAAAGTCCAAAAGCACCTTTTGGTTTTACATTTGTCACAGCTGACAAAATAGAAAAACCAACAATTTTTCCAGCGGACAGTATATTGAAAGTTAGCTTTTGCAATGCACAGACACAATATGCAGTAGGAAAAGAGTTCTTACTAAAAGAAAAAATTGGAGAAAAACCAGAACCCGATACAAATCCTAACTTTGAAGGCGGACTTGAAGAATTGAAAAAATATTTTGCTGACAAGCCATTGACAGATGAACGAGTTAAAGATGCAGTTTTTAGAGTTGCTATTGCATTTGTTGTTGACTGTAATGGTAAAGCGGGAAATTTTATGATTATAACAAAAGGGAAAGGACTTGCAGAAACTTTTGCAAACCAGGTTTTAGAGAAAGTAAACAGTATGCCGCAAAATTGGAAATCCGCAACTAAAAACGGAGAAAATATAGATTGCTATCAAGTTCTATCATTCACTGTAACAGGTGGACAACTTGACAAAGTATCATACAGATGACGAAAGGAAGAAAAACTACTGCCAACAGCGGTTTGGCGTAATGGCGGGTGCAGTGCTTCGTATGACAGTTTTGTGGTAGGTTCAAGTGCAGTTCTTCGATTGAACTTTTGTGCTAAAAATCCGCCACTACGCCAAGCCGCGAAACGTTGGCAGCAAGTGTATTAAGACAGCGACACATTAAACAAACGAGTGACAGAAACAGAAAAAAGTAAACCATTTTGACAGGTGAACAAAGACATAGAAACGATATAATAAACGGACAGCGAGTAAGCCGACACTCATTGCCTACCCTATGTTTTTTGTTTTTTTCCCACCCGCATTTTTTAAAAACAATTTTATGCCAGCCCGCAAATGGCACATTTGGCTTTGCCCCACCGCACAAAGCCGACCCTTCGCAAAGCCAAAAGAGCCACTTTTTTGCCTACGCTGATAAACACATTAAGAAACTTGACAATAAAATGTTGAAAAATATGTTCAATATATTGCACCATATCAAAACAAGAAATTTATCTTTGAAGCATTAATAACTAAACAGCGGGGGCAACGCTATAAATTCTGCACACATTCAAATGAGACCAAATAAACCGGGAAAAATAGCAAAGTTTCACACACCGCTACCAGACGAAAATCCGAACCAACTTTACGTTGTTTTAGAAATCAAAGAAGACGCAGAAAAACCAAGAGCAGATATTAAAGCTCTTAACACAGGACTTTCATTTCCTCATATCAACACCGTTTTACTTGACGACCTTGAAGTTGTAGAAGTTGAAACTTCTGACCTTTTAGGGCACGAAGTAACTATTAACAAGGCCGACTATTCTCAGGCAACAGGAAAGGTTGTAAAAGTGAGTGAACAGAAAATTATGCTCGACCTGACCAAAGGCGTTAAAGGTGTGGAGACAAATGTATGGCTAACCATTGAAGACAAAGACGGAAAAGAGCATACCGGAACCTTGTTTTAAACTAATTGCCATGTTATGCAGACAGATTTAACCGCAACAGAATCTCAGATTAAAGATTATCGCCTGAAACTAGGTGATAAAATCAGGCAGGTTCGTGAACAAAGAGGTTACAGCCAGGAACAGCTTGCGGATATGATGGACATCAACCGCTCTACCATTTCAAAAATTGAAAACGGAAAATTCAGTATTACGGTAGACTACTTGGTAAGGTTTTCCATTTTTCTGGATTATGAATTTAAAGTAATTGAAAGGTAGCCCATGGCAGATGTACACGACAAAGCTACCCGAAGCTACAATATGAGCCGGATAAAGGGAACCGACACAAAACCTGAAATGCTGGTGCGGAAATACCTTCATGCAAACGGCATCAGATACAGGCTTCACAATAAAACACTGCCTGGAAAACCTGATTTAACCCTTACTAAATATCACACCGTGATTTTTGTGAATGGCTGTTTCTGGCACGGGCATAAAGGATGTAAGTATTTTGTGTTACCAAAAACAAGAGCTGAATGGTGGCAGGATAAAATTGAAGAAACAATAAAGAGAGATAGCACAGCAATCCAGCATTTAAAGGAACTCGGATGGAAACCGATTGTCGTGTGGGAATGTGAGTTAAAGCCCATAAATAAAGAAAGAACTTTAAACAATTTATTTCATACAATAACTGAAACTACAGAATTGAATTATGCCAAATAAAAAACAAGATAAACTGACATTCATTGATTTGTTTGCGGGTTGTGGTGGTTTATCAGAAGGATTCTATAGACAAGGTTTCAAGGCATTGACACATGTTGAATTTGATCATTATGCATGCAAAAGTCTTCGTACAAGAATGAAATACTATGGATATGCTGAAAATGAAATTAGTGTACTTGAAAAAGACATTACTGATGATAACATTCTAACTTTAATTGAAAACGAAATTAAAAACCAAACTGTTGATTTGTTAATTGGAGGTCCGCCTTGTCAGGCATATTCATCGCTTGGACGAGCAAAAGATGAAAATGGAATGCAAGACGACCCTCGTAACTTTTTGTTTGAAAGTTACGAACGGATTTTAAGCCATTTTAAACCAAAGATTTTTGTATTTGAAAATGTAACAGGCTTACTTACAGCAAAACTTGGAAATAAAAAAATAGTAGATATCATTTTAAATAAACTTGGACAAGAATATAAACTTATATCTAATCCAAACGAAATGGTTTTGAATTCATGCGACTATGGTGTTCCGCAAGTTCGCAAACGAATAATTCTTATTGGTGTTCGAAAGGATATTGAACTTGACCCACAAGAGATTTACAATGGCATTATAAAAACGCATTATAACCCTGAAACCTCGGATAACGAAAAAGCACACAGGAAAAAATTTGTAACTGTAGAAGATGCAATTTCTGATTTACCTTTTTTAAAAGCAGGCCAAGGCGAAAAAAAAATAACACACAGAGTAAAAAAATGGAATGAATTTTTAGAAAGTATAAGAACTAAAAATGACAATATACTTTTAGATCACGTTGCTCGTAGTCACAACGATTCCGACAAAAAAAGGTACTACGCAATGAGCAAAAACAAATGGACATTCCAGGATTTGCTGGAAAAAAGACCCGATTTAAATCACATCAAACAAAGAGTCTTTGGGAATAGTTATGTCGTGCAATTTTGGGATATGCCAGCAAGAACAATTATTGCACACTTATACAAAGACGGAAATCAATTTATACACCCTGATAGTAAACAAGAACGAACATTAACACCAAGAGAAGCTGCAAGATTACAGTCATTTCCTGATGATTTTGTTTTTGAAGGTTCAAAAACACAACAGTATAAACAAATAGGGAATGCTGTTCCACCACTTATGGCAGAAGCGATTGCAAAAAGTATTAAAAAAGCTCTTTCAGAATTATAAGTATGTTTCAAAATATAAGTACTCTTAAATCAAAAGAAAAAATCTTTTTCATTGAAAAAGTAAATCTGTTTGTCAAATTGACGAACTCATTTGCTTTGAAACATAAATTGAAAATATCCTCAAATGAAGATGAAATTACTGGACAAACTATTGAACGACTAATACAGCTTGATATTTTTAAATCAGGTTCAAAAGAAGAACAATTATTATTGCGAAATATTTTAAAAAATCCGCTTTACAGCGAATTTTTGTCTTCAATAAATTTCAATCTTAAGCACAAAAAGGAAATTGGAACTTTATATGACAATTTAGATCCAAGCAAACGGAAAGCAATTCAGAAAAAAGCAGAAAAAAGTAATAAGCCAAGAACAATAGATTTCTTCTGTGGTGCTGGTGGTTTAAGCTTAGGTTTTAGTTTGGAAGGTTTTCAAATTGACCTTGCAAATGACAATGAAGATGTATGTATTGAAACCTTTAAATACAACCATCCGGAAGTAAAAGAAGATAGAATTATTTCAGGCGATATACGTGAAATTGTGAATCATATTGAAAACTACATTCACAACGATATTGATGTTGTTATTGGAGGACCACCTTGTCAAGGATTTAGTTCTGCAAACCAACAAAGAATAATTGATGACCCAAGAAATGAGCTTTACAAATACTTTATCAAAGCTGTTGAAAAAATTGCGCCAAAATTTGTGATAATGGAAAATGTAAGAGGTATGCTACCATACGCTCAACAAATAATTGAAGATTACAGTAATATAAAAACAAAAGGTAAAGTAACTTACAAATACAAAGTTGCTTGTAAAGTACTAGTTTCTGACAACTTTGGCGTTGCTCAAAAACGTGAACGTTTAATTTTCATAGGAATTAGAGATGATGTTTCGAAAAAAAGAGAAATTACACCAGAAAAAATATTTCAACAAATCGAAGCCAGTTGCAAAAAAACACAACGTCATGTCCTAAAAGATGCATTGGCTTACATCAAGCCTCTTGAGGCACCAAGAGAAAAAAATATGACAGACATTGATGATGAATTTACGGGAAAAAAAGTTGATATAAATTCGTTTGACGGCACTGAAAATTCATATTTGAAACTTATTAACCAAAACAGAAAAATAGATTACATTTTTAATCATAAGGCACGCTATGCGAATGACATTAATTATGAAATTTACAAAACACTAAAACAAGGTGAAGACGGAACTAGTGAAGCTGTAAAGCACATTATGCCGTACTTGCACAGAAATCATATTTTTAAAGACAAGTATTTCAAATTAATTGAAGACAAACCGTCAAGAACAATTACTGCACATTTGAGAATGGATTGTCATTCACACATTCACCCGAGGCAAGTAAGAAGTATAACTCCAAGAGAAGCTGCAAGAATTCAATCATTTCCAGATGATTATGTTTTCCTAGGTGCCTATTTGAAAACTTATATGCAAATTGGTAATGCTGTTCCTCCTGTAATGGCTAGAGGTATTGCAAAAGAGATTAAAAAATACATATAAATAATTATGATGAAAATGAAATTTGAGAAAGAATTATCTAATTCAAATATTGGAGCTGCAGGCATGCATGACAGATACATTACAATTCCAAAGACTCAAGTAGTTCCGGAGGAATTCTTTGGAAACCCTCCTAAACAAATCACAGTTAAGGATGCTTGTATGAATCTTGAGTATATTTTACCATATAAAAAAGAGGCCAACGGTGAGTACCGATTAACAAAGATTGGAGATTATTTTGATGCAATGAAGGCAAATGTGGGTGATAAAATAGTTTTTGAAAAACAGTATGATGGTAACATTTACATACAGTTAAAAAGAAGTAATTCAAATGTTATTAGTGATTTCATTTATGATGTTTGTTCTTCTGGTTTAAACTATAAAAACCAACTTATTTATAGATTTATTGCTTCTCTCCTCACCAAACCTTTCGTCATTCTCACCGGTCTTTCCGGTTCAGGAAAAACCAAATTGGCACAGGCTTTTGTGCAATGGATTTGTCAGGATGAAAGCCAGTATCGCATCATTCCTGTGGGTGCAGACTGGACCAACCGTGAACCCCTGCTGGGTTATCCTAATGCACTGAAACCGGAAGAGTATGTTAAGCCTGATAGCGGTGTGCTGGATTTAATTATTCAGGCCAGCAATCAGCCTGAACTTCCACATTTTCTGATTCTGGATGAAATGAACCTGAGCCATGTAGAACGGTATTTTGCAGACTTCCTGAGTGTGATGGAATCAAAGGAAGAAATTCCGCTGTATGCCGAAGGAACGGTGCAAAACGGAGTTCCGGCAAAACTGAAGGTTCCTTCCAACCTGTTCATCATAGGCACCGTGAACATTGACGAAACCACCAACATGTTCAGCCCAAAGGTGCTCGACAGAGCCAACACCATTGAGTTCCGTGTTACGCAGGATGAAATGAAAAACTTTCTTGGCAATATCAGAGACATTAACATGGATGCCCTTACCGGCAAAGGAGCTGGCATGGCCAAGAGTTTTCTGGAAATGGCTGCCAGCAGAGAATTTGCCACCGCTGATATTGCCGAAATCAATGCGGCTTTGGTTCAGTTCTTTGGAGAGCTGAAGAAAACCGGTGCAGAATTTGGCTACCGCAGCGCCACCGAAATTCTGCGTCTGATTCATCAGCTTACTGCTTTGGACAATACGCTTACAACCAATCAAAAGATTGACATTGCCATCATGCAGAAATTGTTGCCAAAGCTGCATGGTTCACGCAGAAAGTTGTGCCCGGTGCTGGAAACGTTGGGTTCGTTTTGTATTAGAGGTAATGTCAGCATCATCAAGGATGTTTTTGACAAAACAGACTTTGACTATAATGGTGCCTTTGTACTTTATCCGCTTTCGCTTGAAAAAATTGCCCGTATGTACCGTGGAGCCATTGATAACGGATTTGCCAGTTTTGCTGAGGCGTAATAAATGAAGTCACTATCAAATATAGAAATCAACCTTGATTCCGTTAAGGAAGGTCTGCGGCTTTGGATAGATGTCCGCAGACCCGATTCGTTGTTTGATGCAGAGGAAAACGCAGCCGAAAACAATGAAGCCCGATACCAGCTGGTGGAGGGTTGTTACTATGATTACCAGATCAGTGATTCAGGATTTGTACTGGGCGATATCGGAGAAAACATCATTCAGCAACATAAACGTACCGCAAATCTGGGCACCATTGCACCCAATATTTTTGTGGGTACGCTTTCAATTCCCTTGCTTGACAAGCATACTTCGGAAGAACTGTGTAAAATTGAACTTGAAGTTCAGTCCGTAAAATCGGGTTATCGAAATGATTACCGAGACATGCTGGAACTCATTACCGAAAAATGTACGGATCTGTTGTTTCAGGCCAACTCACCGGTTTCGCAAAATTTTGAAATTGATTACACCAAAGATAGTCAAACGCTGTATCAGAAATTTTCTTTTATCAAATCGGTAATTGGTACTGATGAATTTGCCGAAGCCATTCACCGTATTGTAACCGCACCGGTAACAAAATGGACGGAAACCACAGAAGAAAAAGATATTCGCAATGCCAGACGATTTTCAAATGCCAACATCAAGGAAATACTAAAAGGCGGCAGAAGAACTAAATTACCCGAGGCGCATTATCTGAGAAGTTACGGCATTGATACCTTGTCGGAACGTATCACCACTATCCGGAAAACAGATTCTGTTGATACACCCGAAAACCGTTTTATAAAACATGCACTGGAAAACTTTCTGAAGTTTTGCACAGACATTAACAACAAGGCAAAAGAATTCGGTCATAAAAAAATGGAAACCGAATCAGGCATGATGATCCGTGAACTCGAAAGTCAGCTGCACCATACCGTTTTCAAAGACATTTCAAGACCAACTACCTTAAAATTGAATAGTCCGGTATTACAGCGTAAAGAGGGTTACAGGGAAGTATTGCGTGTATGGCTCATGTTTGACCTTGCAGCAAAACTTATCTGGAAAGGCGGAGATGACATTTATAGCGGAGGCAAAAAAGATATTGCCACCTTATATGAATACTGGCTTTTCTTCAAACTGCTTGACCTGTTTCAATCCATATTTGACATTGAACCCAAAGAAATTTCAGACTTAATTAAAGAAACACCTGACGGCCTGAATCTCCAGATAAAGCAAGGCAAATTCACGGCATTGCGGGGCGTTTATGATTCAGGCAGCAGGAAACTGAATATTCGTTTCAACTACAACCGTTCTTTCAGCGGAAAGAAAACCTATCCGGATTCAGGCAGCTGGACAACTACTCTTCGACCTGACTATACGCTTTCATTCTGGCCTTTTGGTATTTCAGAGACCGAAGCGGAAAAACAGGAACTGATTGTGCATGTGCATTTTGATGCGAAATATAAAACTGCCAACCTGACTGATTTTTTGGAACAGAACACAGAAAACGACCTTGACGAAGAAAAAGCAGAAAACAGAAAAGGTATATACAAAAATGCCGATCTGTTGAAAATGCATGCCTACAAAGATGCCATAAGAAGAACAGGCGGTGCTTATGTTTTATATCCGGGCGATAAATCCATCAACCAAAAAGGGTTTCACGAAATTATACCCGGACTTGGTGCCTTTCCGGTGAAACCGTCTAAAACCGAAAGCGGAATAGGAGAACTAAAAGCATTTATTCTTGAAATAATTGAACACTTCATAAACCGTGCTTCACAACGGGAGAAAATCGCTTACAGAACGTTTGACGTATATAAGAATCCTCCTGAATCTGACAATGTGGTCAATGAACCATTACCTGAGCCTTTTAACACCAACAGAGATTTAATACCGGACGACACTTATGTGTTGGTGGGATATTACAACTCACAGAAACAATACAACTGGATTCAACGAACCGGTCTTTACAATTTCAGAATGGGATCAGGTGCAGGTTCACTCATACTTGACAAGGAAACCGTGAGTTCGAAATACTTATTGCTTCATACATCGGGCGACACAGACTCCGGTGACTTATGGAAGATAGTGAGCAGAGGTCCTAAAGTTTACTCAAAAGACGACTTAATCAGAAAAGGCTACCCTTCCCCATCTCAGGACAATTATCTGGTGATTCAAATCGAACCTGTGACAGACACCGAATTTGAAAACGTTAGTTGGGATTTTAGAAACCTTTCAAACTACTCGACTGGCAGAGCATCGGCATTTCCGTTTACAACTAGTCTGACAGAATTAATGAAAAACAAAATAAGATAATATGCCGACCCTTCACAGCCACACACATTGCCAGGCCGCGCAAGCCAACGCTACAACCAAAGCCTGGCAAAGAGTGTGTCTGTTCCAACGCACACCCGACAGACAAACAGACGGCAGAAAAGAAGGGCGAACCGGTAACATGCGTTTGGCGTCATGCGGGGTGAAGTGCTTAAATTCAAGTTTAGTGTTTCAAATCAACTTTAGTGCTGGGTTGACAGTTTTGTGCCCTGAAATCCCGCACGAACGCCAAGCCCAAAAACGTTAGCGGGCATTTTATGACGACAGTAAATGAACAGAATTAAAATGACAAATAATAAAAGATTAATATCGACTGTCTCATTGACAAACAGAGCAGACAAACTTTGGACACGAAAACATTCAACATAGAAAGAAACACAGCTGGTAACAACACCTACCCAAAAGTGGCGGTTCAGTGGTTAAATCAAGCTTTGTGCTTCTATCAAAGTTTGTGCTTGGTTGACAGTGAAGTGCTCCGAAATCGCCACATCCTTTTTATGCTCATTTAGAAAAAATTTTATGGTTAGTTTTGAATTTCGGCTCATGGTGAACAAAATTTAAAATGGTGAACAATAGGTGAACCAAAAACCGTGTCAAAGTGAAGTTAGGTGAACAAAAATGAAGATCAAAAAATTACAACTAACTGAATATAAAGGGAATTAAATTTAAATTGTGGAGCTGGCGGGATTCGAACCCGCGTCCGGAAATGCTTTAGCAATGCTTTCTACATGTGTAGCAAAACATTGTTTTCGGATAAAGCAGGCTGCTTTGCTTACCAACTTTACCCAAAGCCATTTTTATACTGCTATTTGCCAATGGCATGCAAAACACAGACCTTGCTTGTGTGACGGTTCGTTAGAATTTACAACAAGATAAATAAACTCAGAACCGAAGGCTCGCGTAATCTCCCAGATTAGGCAGCCATTGCGAAATTGTTTTCGCCAAATAAAAGTTTAAGGATTGAGATTAAAGTGCCAATACACTCAAAGCACTACATGCTTACACGCTAAATTTACATCCCGTCAATACCGGTCAGCCCCATAAATTTAAGAACTGCCGCAAAGATACTACTTTTTTTCGCCTTTACAATCTTATAACCAAAAGTAAAGTCTGTCTAATTGCAGATTTTCTATACGTTTAAAATTACAAAACCATTTATATACAAATTCAAAAATTTTTGATTAAAAATACGGCAGAAAATAGAGCAAGTGCATATTAACCTATTTAATTACCATTAACTTCTCAATCTTAGTGGTACTCTTTCCGGTTTGTGGTTTTAGAGTAAGCTTATAAATGTAAACGCCATTCGCTAACCTATCACCATAGTCATCTGTAGCATCCCAACTTATTTGGTCAAAATGGTTTCCTGTTGCCAACCAAGAGCCGCTTAAAGTTTTCACCAACTTACCACTAACCGTAAATATTTGCAGCATCACATCTATCTGCTCGCCTGCTTTGTTATGGTCGAAATGAAAAGTAGTAAATGTAGTAAATGGATTAGGATAGTTAAGTAAATTCTTAACAGCTGCATTGTCGTTTTCGGCTACTGTAAACTGAATTTCCTGCTCCGATGGATTATTAAACACATCGAATGCTCTAATCTTTAACGTATGGTTTCCGGGTGGCAATTCTCGTAAATTGTAGCGCAACGTACCACTTTGGTATGAATCTAAATCTGCTGTAAAATAATCGTTTAGCACAAAACTTTTGGTATTATCGTTATTTAATATAGCTGTTATATCTCTACCAATTCCCTGCCCGGTAGTATTTATGCCATTGTCGTCGAATAATTTTGCAAGCAGCAAGGGATTACTGTTAGTTAATCCTCCATTAACAAATTTCTCATCGTTTAAGTATAACCTAATTTGTGGCCCTACCCTGTCGGCATCAACACTATCGGCGGTTGCACCAATCAATATACTGGTATCATATCCGGTGCCATCTTCGGTTAAACTTTTTATATAATAACTTATTTTTCCGGGGCCAACACTGTAATTAATATCCTTTGGCATAACAAAGCTAAAAGTAAAAGCACCATTGCGCACGGTAGCCCTTCCGCGATGTAAAATACTATTTTGCATATTAAAATTCATTGGCGGACTAGTTGCATTGTTGCTTATGGTTTGAAAGGTTTTTACTTTATCGTAAACTGTTGGGAATACTTCTCCGTTAAAATCGTTTAATGCGTTGCCATTTCTATCGGCAACTATTCCACTTATAGTAACTTTACTTAAAGCCTTTAAGGTATCGTTAAACGAATTTACAGGCGTATTATTAACAGCAGTAGTTCTAACCTCATGTTTTGGATAAGCCAGCATCATAACCGGGTCGCCCAACAGTGTAAAATTTCTGGTATTCCTATCGGTATAGCTGTTTTTGGTTCTGCGCATAATATCGCCTAATAAAGGTGGATTTAACAATGCAGCTGCATTTAATCCGGCAAAGTCATAAAAACGATTATTAAGCATATCATTAGAGAATGAAAACACCAAACGAACCGTAGTAAACAATGCAATTCCACCACCATTGGGATTTAGAATTACCTCTTCGCCGGCAGCTTGTCGGGCGGGGTCGTCAAACCTGCTAAATTCGCATGTTGCTGTAATAAACAACGGCAAAGCATTAGCATTACGCCAATTTTTAATATCCTGCATTTCTAAAATTCGCTTTTTACTCCAACCAATTTCACCTCCATGTCCGGTATAGTTTATTATTAAACAACCACGGTCTACCGATCTTACAATGGCATTTTGCGCGTCGTAGTTTCTTTTTCCACCCGCCACAGTTACTTCACGGTATGCATCAACAAATACTTTTTCAATATTTAACCACTTGTTTGCAGCTACTATATCGGCTAACCTGTTAGATTGGTTTTGATGGAGGTTAAAATCTTCATCATCGGCAACAAATGTGATGCGATTACGCCAATCGCCCATTGCATCTGATTTAGAATATCTAATTATTTTATCTACTACTGCATTGGCTTGCTCTGCATTGGCTACCGGCAAACGGCCAATTCCAATGTCTAACAACTCAGGATTGTCTGAACCAATATCCCACCTACCCTCGTTATCATCTAAAAACCCATAAAAGTCATCGCTGCAATAGGTAGCAGTAGGACTAAAACTTTGCCAGCTTTGAAACGTAGGCACATGGCTGGTATTGTTGGGTATCCTATTCTTATAATCGTAACTTGCCCTGCCAAATAGTAACAAATATTTGGGTTTTTCAGCATCTGTTGAAGCACGCTTGTAAAACAACCGCATTAACTCACGCACTGCTGTTATGTCTTGAACCCCACCACTAAATTCGTTATACACATCTTGAATATCTAATACATGTACTTTAAAATTTCTTGTTTCGCGGTGGTGTTGCGCCAGCCTTTGCGCCTGTTGCATAAATTGATTTGGCGTAACTATAAACACGTCGGCAAAAGGCAATCCATGTATGTTTTGATTGTTAACAGTACCTGCAAATCGGGGAATAAAATAACTGCTACCATCATAAGCCGCAAATACTCGTAAGGAATCTGATTTAGCAGTAAGCTCAAACGTGTTGGATGCAAAAGTACCTGGCACTTCAAACGGACTAATCGGATTGGTTATATCCCATATGGTTAAATTTCTTGGGGTATTAATGCTATACCTTGTTATATTGTTTGAACCAACACTTGCTGCATGCCTGAATACAAAATTGCCATTTAAATTTCGCAACTCAGATGTTGCCTGTATCGTAAAATAATCGAGCCATCCAACCGAAGCACTTCCGGGTTTATTGTATGTGTATTGCACGGTTAAGTTGGCATTGTTTAAATTTAATGTGGTGGCTTGAAAATTAAGTCCACTGGTAAACGGTGCATCGTAATTGGGTGGCACTTGCGGACAATTGTGCGTAACGGCATTTATGCCATTAACGCTTGCCGTAAATGTACTTGGCACAAACGATCGGGCAGTAACCGACGAACTAAACCTAACGGGTTTATTGCTTACTAAAAAAGGAATATTTACACCAAATTGTTGGGTTAACACCCTATCAAACTCCTCTCCTACCCAAATTTTACCCGATTTAATCAAATTCAATCGTTCATTTTCGTAAACAAATAAAAAATCCTGCTCGTTGGTATTGGTATTTGGGTTTGTTTCTGCTGCTACAGCGCTTACGCGCTTCCCGGCAGATGTTCCAATAGTTAAGTAATAATAAACAGTATCGGCATATAAATTTGTTACATGGCTATAAGTTTGGCTAGCATTGTTGTACACCCAATTATTAATTTGCGATTGCCCATAAAACAGCAATAAATCGTTATTATTAAAACGACCGTCTTCTTGGCCAATAATGCGAATAGGTATTTCTTCTAAATCGTGTATGCGTGGCGCATTGTTTGGCGTTGGTTGCATACCTGCACCTCTGCCATACAATTGAATATTTCTTGGATCAATAGCATCGGGATTAATGCCCATGCTACGCAACAAACCAAAATCAATGCGGTGCATGCCATTATTGGTGGTTGCAATTTTGTACCAATTACCGGTTGCAAAAACCGAGTTGCTCTTAAATGTTTTTTGTAAAATAACGGGTTGGGTATAGCTATCGTTGGTTTCAAACAATAAGTTAAATTCGTTTACCAAAACAATTTGCTGCAAATTGCTGTAAGCCGGAAGCACCTGAAGCATTAATACTGGCAAACCATTTTCTATACCTATTTGCCAATCTACTTTAAGATTGCTTTGCAAAACGCTGCTCAACTGAAAATCTTTGGCCAAAATTGTTGTAGTTTTGGTTGGTTCAACCTTAACATTAAAAACCTGGCCGGTATTTAGGTTATAGTTTGTCGAAAAGTATGGCATTCCATTTTGGGCCAAAATGCCATTTTCGAGCACGTAAAACGATGCAAAATTTTGCCCGTTATGGGTATGATTTCCCTTGTTTTTCCAAATTAATTTTACATTAAACTGGTATTTTTTTGCTTGTAATGCATTAGCAAACAATATGGTTAGCAGGCAAAACGTTAGTTTGACAAAACTTTTTTTTATCTTAAAAATGGCGGTTTCTTGCATATAAAGCGTTAAAATTCTTAATATTGGCGAAATGTTTTGCAACATATAACAGCTGTTAAACGAGAACAAATAAAATAAATTGTACGATTTTTTAGTTGTTTTATTGTTAACAAAACATATAATTGCAATCCCTAAAAAATGCCCTACAGAGCAAATTTACATATTTTTAAATGGATTAGCGTACTAACGCTATGCGTTTTGTGCATTGAATTAAAGGCGCAAGACCCGCAGTTTTCGCAGTTTTATGCCAATCCGATATATACTAATCCTGCTTTTGCAGGAACCAGTACGGTTGGCAGAATTACCATGAACTTACGTAACCAATGGCCAAGCATTAGTGGGGCGTTTAGAACAGTTAGTGCCAGTTACGACGAACATTTTGATGCAATTAACGGCGGTATTGCATTACAAGCCAGCTACGATGAGCAAGGTGTTGGTACATTAAGAACGGTAAATATTAACGGCGTTTATTCTTATCAAATTCCTGTTACTAGAAAACTTACCATAAGACCAGCTATACAAGCTGGCATTGTTCAAAAATCTATCGATTTTTCTAAACTAAATTGGTACGACCAAATTGTGTTTACGCAAGGTTTTATTAATCCGCCACAAGAATTTGTTTACGGCCCGGGTGCAGATGTTACACCAACCATATTTTTTGTAAATTTTGCAGCGGGTATGGTAGCTTATACCAAAAACTTTTATGCTGGTTTTGCTGCACATAATTTGTTTGAACCCAATCAAGACTTTTTTACCAGCGTTGATGCAGGTGGTGTTAACAACCCTAAAAATATTATTCCACGAAGATATACCGCTCATGCGGGTTTGGTAATACCATTAATTGTTAGCCGCAACGAAAACAAATCGGCCAACTTATATCCTAATATGGTTTATATGAGCCAAAGGCAATTTAACCAGGTAAACTTGGGTATGTATGCCAGCAAAGGCCCATTGGTTGCGGGTTTATACTACCGTCAGAATACCGTGAATGCAGATGCTTTTATTGTTGTAATTGGCATAAGAACACCAAAAGTAAAAATTGGTTACAGCTACGATGCAACTTTATCTCAAGCCCGTCCGGGTGCAATAAACTCGCACGAAATATCGTTAGCCTTTGAATTAAAGAAACGTACACCTAAGCGTACCATCAGGCCGGTTAAGTGTCCGGATTTTTAATAGCAAATATTTTATTGTATTTATGCATATTCAATGCATGGCCTAAAACACATATTATCATTACTATTATTGCTAGAAGCTATTACAGCTTTTGCTCAAGACCCACAAGTAAGTCAATTTTATGCAGCACCTTTATTTACAAATCCTGCCATGGCTGGCTCGGTGCGTAAATTGCGCGTTGCAAGCACAGTAAGAAATCAATACACCGCATTAAACAACAATTACCGTACGGCTATATTTGGTGCCGATTTATACTCGCCAAAAATGAATAGTGGTTTTGGTTTACTTGCCACTTACGACATGGCCGGAGATGGATTTTTAAATACTACTTCGTTAAGTGCAATTTACGCATATAGCACAAACATTAGCAGAAATTGGGCCATTAGCGCCGGTTTGCAAGCCGGTATGTTGCAAAAACAATTCGATTTCTCGCGCTTTATTTTCGAAGACCAACTCGACCCGGTAAGAGGTGTTGCGCGCCCTTCTTTAGAAGCAAATAATCCACCGTTAGAACAACGAATCATTCCAAATTTTTCCGGTGGTGCAATGATATTTAGCAACCAATTTTATGCCGGTGCAGCCATACACAATTTATTTGAACCCAACCAAAGTTTTTATTATGTAAACTTAGATTCTTCATCGTTACGTTTGCCGCGCAGATATACCTTACATGCAGGTGCCAATATTTATTTAAACCAAAGCCGATACGACGAAAAACGATTAACACTCTCGCCAAATGTGCTGTTTATGCAACAACGTACCTTTAGCCAAGTAAATTTGGGTTTATATTTAAAGCAAAAATCACTAACCGTAGGTACCTGGTTTAGACAAACAAGCGCTAATTCAGATGCAGTTATCTTTTTACTCGGACTAACATTTCCAAATTTCAGGGTTGGTTACACTTACGATCATGTAATTTCAGGTGCCCGAAGCGCTACTGTAGGCTCGCACGAGCTAGCGCTTGTATTAACCATAAATTACCCTAAATCTTCCGGTGGTAGAAACAGCAAAGTATTAAAATGCCCGGCGTTTTAATATAAACAAACTGCTATTTTGGGTTTAAAGGCATTTGCAAATCAATTAAAGTCCAATCTCCTATTTCGTAAACTGTTTTGTACGCACCAAACGCATCTGTTTTAGCCATTGATTTATTATACAAACAATAGTTAGCGTAATTAAATACAGGATTGGTATAAAAATGATGCAAAGCTATACTTCTAAAGTTTTCATTTTGCGGTATAGGCAAGCTTACACCATAGAGTGTACTGTATTTGTTAAACCAGTTTAAAGTTGCATCGTGTGTATGCACAAAAGCATGGTTAGAAACATAAACCGAACGTTGCGCCCTGCTTGAAAACGCCATGTCGTTGGGTGGAATTAAAAAAATGGCTGACTTGTTGGTATATTGCTTTATCCAAGCATACATCTTGTCTAAGTCTGTGTTACGTTCTAATCTAAAATCAATTCGGTTTCTAAACTTAGCTAATGCCGCATTTGGCAATGTAAAAACCATACCCACCCATACAGCCATTACAACAAAACAACTAAGTAAATACTTTATTTTTAAAAACCGCTCCGGCAAATATTTTACCAAACCATAGGCAATTGCAATACTACAAAATGCAGTTACCCAAATTGTACTTTTAAACCATTGCATTTTAGCAGGAGTATACCAACTAAAAATTTCAATACTAACGGTATAAAAAACAGCAATACTTGTTTGAACCAACATGGCATAAACAATGTATTTAGTATACATCGTCTGATTGCGAATAAACAACCAAAGGCCTAAACAAAACAACAACAAAAACTTTAAATAATCGCTTATTGGAAAATAAGAAGGCAAGTGATGCCATGGCGTACGCAAATGATACATTATTTGATTGAATTGCCTTACTTCTATTGGGTTAAAATTGCCAGTATAACTAACAAGCACAGGTACAATTATAAATGCAGCTACCACAAGGTAAGCACCATAAAATATAGCCAGATTTTTAATGGTAACCTTTTTGTATTGAACCAACAATACAGTGGATGCAATAATAAAAGGCTGAGAAGCGGAAAGCACTTGAAATAGCGTTCCTACGCCAAACAACAAGCCAGCGTAAATGTATTTTTTCTTAAACAAATAATAAATACCACAAGTAGCAAGTGTTTTAGCCACAACGCCACCAATTAGTAAATTGTAAGTTATTCGGTTTAAACCAATGGTAAATTCGTAAAAAACAAAGAAAATAAGCAATGGGGCAATAATGGCTGCGGCTAATTGCTTTGTAATAACAAAGGCAATTTTTTGCCAAAACAAAAACATAACAAACAACAGCAATAACCAAGTGGTAAAAAAAACATTTTCGGGGGTAAACCACTTGCACAAATTGCCAAATACCAAAACAAAATAATGTCTAATATTAAACGATTGCTTATATGCTTCTATAAAAAAGTCGTTTGGGTATAAGGAATTGTCATGCATTAAATAAATTGGTGGCAGGTGCTCTTCATGATCGCCGGTTGCAAAACTGTAGCCATAACGTATTAAAAAAAGCAAAACATATGTGGCAGATGCCAGTATAAAGTAGCTGTTATTATTATTTTTTGCAGATGTAAGCCAATTCATTTTACTTGCAAGCTAAACAGAAATGTTGGTTCAAACCAAATAGTTTATGAATAAAATTATTGATGTACGATCGGATACAGTGACCAAACCCACAGAAGCCATGCTAGAGGCCATGTTTAAAGCAAAAGTTGGCGATGATGTTTTTGGCGAAGATGAAACGGTAAATTTGCTTCAGGAACAGGCTGCAAATATGTTTGGATTCGAGGCTGCTTTATTTTGTCCGAGTGGTACCATGACAAATCAATTGGCCATAAAATTGCACACACAACCGGGCGATGAAGTTATTTGCGATAAGCTGGCGCATGTGTACAATTACGAAGGTGGAGGCATTGCCTTTCATTCGGGCGCTTCGGTTAGGTTGGTTCAGGGCAATTATGGCATTTTTACGCCAAACGATGTATTATCTAATATTAATAAAGACGACCCGCATTTTCCCAGAACATCGTTGGTATGCATAGAAAATACAGTAAACAAAGGTGGTGGCGCAATATGGGCAATTGAACAAATGCAAGCAATAGGAGAAGTATGTAAAGCCAATAATTTAACGCTACACCTGGATGGTGCAAGAATTTTTAACGCGTTAGTTGCAGCTAATCAAAACCCGTTATATTATGCACAAATATTCGATACCATATCTATTTGCTTGTCTAAAGGGCTTGGTGCACCGGTTGGTTCGTTGCTATTGGGCAATAAGCAACATATTGCAAAAGCAAAACGACTAAGAAAATTATTTGGTGGAGGCATGCGCCAAGCTGGGTATTTAGCAGCGGCCGGAATATTTGCCTTAAACAACCATATAAACCGCATGCAAACCGACCATGAAAAAGCGGCCCAATTGGCAAAACATTTGACCCAGTTAAGCATGGTTGCCGAAATATTTCCTTGTGTAACCAATATTGTTATTTTTAAATTGCAGACGCACATTAACGACCAGGTCTTTTTAAATTACTTAGCTGAAAATCAAATTAAAGTATCGAGCATGGGGCAAGGCTATTTTAGGTTTGTAATGCATTTAGATGTAAGCACAAACGATTTTGGCAAGATTTTAGATGTACTCACACAAGCAAATAAATCAATGTTGTGAGAAATTTAATTGTAAAATTATTAAAAAACATATATTCGCCCGATACAATGAAGAAGTCGGTATTAATTTTATTTTTTATAGTAATAGGCGGATTTGCTTTTGCACAACGAGGCAGTCAGAAAATGTTAAAAGGTTATGATGCCATACATCCATTTAAAAATGGCAGAGCCAAAGTAGAAAAGGGTGGCAAGGTTGGCTTTATAAATATGGAAGGAGAGGAAGTTATTCCACCCATTTATGACGCCATTTACCCTTTTGAAAAAGGCTTAGCTAAAGTAGAAAAAGGCGGTTTGTTTGGCATGATAAACGAACAAGGAGAAGTATTGTTAGACCCTGTTTACGATTATATTGGTCCGAATAAAAATACTTTGGTAATTGTTACCCGCATGGGCAAACGCGGACTTTGTAAAATTACCGGCAACACCCCCGATCATGTTGAGTTTTTAGTAGATATTAGATAAAAATGTTTTTTAATTTTCTTGAACCGAGAATGTTGGCTTTGTTTGAAATCAAAACAAGCCCTGCTTTTTTAATACCAGCCAGATTTTTAAAGGTAAAAATTTTATAATCCTACTCGCGCTCTTTGTTAAGCATAATAGCGCGGTTTAGGTTTGTAACAAAACCACTGCCCGGAATAGACCTGTAATGGCAATGGTTGCTAACTGTACCGGTTTCTTCGCACTTACATGCTACAATACGCATATTTTCTAAAAAGAATTTACAGGTTGCACAAGCTACGGCACTGCAAACTTTTATAAATGGGTCTTGAGTAATATACAAATTCTGACCAATCATTTCTAAATCTACCGCTACCATGCGTTTGTGTTGCTGAAAATTACAATAGGCTACAATAAAATATTGACCACTTAATTGCTCTATTTTCAGGTCGGCTACTTTTGTGCCGTCTCTAAATGTCCACTCAAACGCTTTAGACAATACCACCGGATTTATGGTAATAACAGCCTCTGTACCGCGCAATACACCAATTTCTATTTGGTTCTGTGCGTGTATTAAGGTTGAAATAAAAATAAATGCAATTAGTAAAGTTTTCTTCATTCAGTTATATTGGGTTGCAAGTTGCAATATTTACCACACAATTTGAAAATTTTTTTCAATTCGTGTAGTGTCTTCGTATATGGTAGCTTTTTTTCGGTACCAATAGCGCTGATTACATGCGTAAAGGCCTAGCAAAACGCAACACAATATATATATTTTCAGCACTTTACGCATTTTATCCCTATTTAAAAACCAAAATGCATACTGCATTAATTCCCTGTAAATTCCGGTTTACGTTTTTCTACAAAAGCCTTCATGCCTTCTTTTTGATCGTTGCTGGCAAAGCACATGTAAAAGTTTTTGCGTTCAAAATACAATCCTTCTTGCAGGCCTGTTTCAAAAGCTTTTAATACACTTTCTTTGGCCAAACGGGCGGCAACCGGGCTCATTAAACACACCTCTCTGGCTAATTTAACGGCTTCGTCTAAATACAACTCGTCCGGAACCACACGATTTATTAATCCTGCTTCTAAAGCTTCGCTGGCACTAATAAATTTACCGGTTAACACCATTTCCATAGCCAATGCTTTGCCTACAGCACGCGTTAAACGCTGCGTACCACCGGCTCCGGGCATAATGCCAATTTTAATTTCAGGTTGGCCAAATTTTGCCGATTCCGATGCCACAATCATGTCGCAGGTCATGGCTAATTCGCACCCCCCCCCCAATGCAAAGCCACTTACTGCGGCAATTACAGGCTTTTTGGTTTTTCTAATCTGATCCCACGTTTCAAACTGGTCGATTTTTAATAAATCAATGGCGTTTTTATTTTCCATTTGTTTAATGTCGGCACCTGCCGCAAACGCTTGTTGATTGCCCGTAATAATAATACATCGTACATTTTCATTATCATCAAGCTGTGCAAAAGCCGCTTTTAACTCAAGCATTAATTGCAGGTTTAATGCGTTTAGTTCTTTTGGACGGTTTAGCCTAATTAATGCAATATGCTTATCAAATTCAGGCTCAACCAATATAAATTCAAAATTTTGCATACGTTTAAACTTAATAATTTGCTGTCGAAATTATAATAATTATTGCAATAACCCTATTCCAACACAAACCAATTGCAAAATTACAAATGGCAGCATTACCTAAACAACAAACTACTATCGCCATAGCTTAAAAAGCGATAGTTGTTTTGCAAAGCATGCTCGTAAATTTGCCACCAGTTATTATTGGTAAAAGCGCTTACCAGCAGCAGCAGGGTACTTTCCGGTTGATGAAAATTGGTTATAAGTGCATCGGCAACTTTTATTTTATATGGCGGACTTATAATTATTTTGGTATAACCTGTTAAAACAGATAATTGCTTTAGCTGCATCCAATGCATAATGGCTTGTATGGCCTCATTTACCGTAATGCTTACTTTTTTTACTTCGTCATACAAATACGGTTCCCATTGGTCAACATATAATTCATGTATATCATTCAATTTGTCTTTATTGGTATGTAGGTTCAAACCAAACCAATACAAAGACTCTAATGTGCGTAAACTGGTGGTGCCAACTGCAACAATTTTTTTATTGGTTTGAACCAACATTTGCAAGAAATCCATGGAAACAAAAATGCGTTCTTCGTGCATATTATGCTCGCCAATGGTTTCTGTTTTTACCGGTTTAAAAGTACCGGCACCTACGTGCAAGGTAACAAAACCAAAATCTGTACCACCATTTTGCAACTCGTTTAAAACAGCATGTGTAAAATGCAATCCGGCTGTAGGGGCGGCCACACTGCCATTATGTTTGGCATAAACAGTTTGGTAACGTTCTTCGTCGGCTTCATTTGCATCGCGATATAAATAAGGCGGTAAAGGCAATTTACCGGCATGTTCAATAACATCTGCAAAAGTTAAGCCTCCTGTCCATGAAAATTTTACCAAATAAGCATCGTCTTGTTTTTCTAATCGTTGGGCAGTTAGTATAATTAATTTGTTGTTTATGGTCATTTCCAATTGCAAATCGCCCCCTTTCCATTTTTTGTTATTGCCAATAAGGCACAACCATGTGCTGGTTTCAGTTTGTTTAAATGCCAATGCCGGATCGGTGGGTTCTTTTGGCTCAAGACACATTATTTCTATAACACTACCGGTTTGCTTGGTAAACAACAAACGCGCATGTATAACACGGGTATTGTTAAATACAAGTAAATGTTGGTTTGTTATGTATTGTGGCAGATTACAAAAAACCTGGTCGGTAATTTGTTGGTTTTTATAAACAAGCAATTTGCTTTGGTCGCGCTGTTCAAGCGGGAAATACGCCACTTTATCATCGGATAAATGGTAAGAATAATCGGCAATTTTAATTTGGTCGGCTTTTGTCATTTTTCTACCGCAAATTAACAGCATAAGTAATTAAAGAACCATTAAAGCCAAATTATATTTTAATTAAACACAACTTGCCGTTTACCGGAAAAATATATTTGCGTTATGAAACAGCTAATAATAATAATTTTGGGGTTGGTTTTTACCTCGTGTGGGGTACACCAAATGGCACACCAACCTGCCCAGCCTAGTACAACACTTGCCGATACCATTTACACTAAAATATGGTTTTTTAGCCAATTACATTATGCTAATGGTATGCTATTATCAGAGAGGGATTTGCAGATAAAAACCGCAAACATGCCCGAAGCAAATAAATTATTACATAAATCGGTTAATAATTTTAATACCAGTTTGATATTTGATGCCATTAGCCTTTCTGTTATGCCAATGATGTTTAGGGAGGAATCTTACATGGCACCCGCAATGATATTTGGAATATCGGAAATGATTGGCATTTATTTATGGGTAAAAAGTGCCGAACAAAAACGAAAAGCCATTAAAATGCATAATGATTATTTAGTCGTTCCTTAAAAAGCTATTTCAACATACAGCAGCAATAGATTTTTTATTATTTTGATGATTTTAAAGTGCAAGAAAGCCAAGATTTACCAACAAAATCTTGCACATTCATACAAACTATTATTCTTATAACTACGATT
>VFQQ010001858.1_pt1 | contig 26880 bp, 30 predicted proteins | sample 3512341 | NCBI WGS metagenome assembly VFQQ01 (sample SAMN10412373, study PRJNA504923) | tailings metagenome | isolation source: Relicate 2 Philex TSF1 revegetated site | place: Philippines: Tuba, Benguet | collected 2017-08-29
CGGCCTCGACCTTGCCGACGAGGTCGGCGCCGACATCGGCGCCCTTGGTGAAGATGCCGCCGCCGAGACGGGCGAAGATCGAGATCAGCGAAGCGCCGAAGCCCAGGGCCACCAGCGAGTCGATCACCGTGCGGCTGGTCGGCTGATGGCCCAGCGGCCCGGTCAGCGCCCAGTAGTAGCCCGCGACGCCCAGCAGGGCGAGGCCGGCCACCAGCATGCCGGTGACGGCGCCGGAGGTGAAGGCCACGTTCAGGCCCTTGCCGAGGCTCTCGGAGGCCGCCTGGGCCGTCCGCACGTTGGCGCGAACCGAGATCAACATGCCCACGAACCCGGCCAGGCCGGACAGGATCGCGCCCACGGCGAAGCCGACGGGCTGCTCCCAGCTCTTGAAGAACAGCGCAAGGACGACGATCACGAGGACGCCGACGATGCCGATGGTGGTGTACTGCCGGTTCAGATAGGCCTGAGCGCCTTCCTGAATCGCCGCCGCGATCTCTTGCATACGCGCGTTGCCGGCCGGCTTTTTAAGCAACAAGAAGGTCTGGACTACGCCGTATACGACGGCCGCCAGACCGGCGATGATCGCCAGCCCAAGAAAGTCGATACCCATTGTTTCCAAGCGTCCCCGTTAATCGGGACCAAGGATCTCCGGTCGAACTCAAGGTTGGTACTGTGTGACCGGTTCCCCTGATTCCCCCTTTTGTCGAGCGCTCATTAGTCGGCGCCCGAGGGAATTAGACAACCGTGTTTCCCGAACCTGTTTCCCGAAAACGGCTAGCGCCCCGGCGGCCGCGGCAGGCGGGAGCGCTGCTTGGGGGTCTGGTTCAGCACCGTGACCGAGGCCACGACCTTGGGCCCGGTGATCGCGGCGGCCTCGCGCATCAGGACCGCCTTGACCCTGGCCTCGTCGATGCGGGTGTAGTCGGTGGCGACGGTGAAGGGCGTGCGGTGGCCGGCCCGAACGATGGCGTCGCGGAACCAGGGCTCCTTGGTCCGCCATTTGGCCGCATCGGCCGAGGGCGTCAGGTTCACCCGCAGCTGCACGAAGACGTAGTTGATCACTCGCCCGTTCACGACCACCGGCAGGGCGATCGGCGACAGGTTCACGAACTGGTTGTCGGCCTTCTTCTCCCCCTCCTCTCCGCCGCCGGCGGCGAGCGCGGAGCCCGCGGCGAGCGCGAGCGGCAGGGCGGCGAGGAGATGGCGGCGACGCATGCTTCCGAGATGCCAGGATCACGGTTAAGGCCGGGTTAGGCGTGGCTCCAGCCCAGCCTGTCGACCGCGACGGTCGCGCCGTCCGCCCGCACCTGGACGCCCTGCCCCGCCTCGAAGACGCCGATCGCCGTGAAGCCTTCCGGGACCTCGCCGCGGAAGGCCGCCGCGACCTGATAGTCGTCGCCGCCGGTCGCCAGACGGACCAGGGCCTGCGTCCGGTCGCCCTGGCCGGCCAGCCAGGCGGCGGCCTCCGCCGACAGCGGCGCCCTGTCCAGGTCGATACGCACCGCGCAGCCGCTCGCCTCGGCGATATGGCCGGCGTCGGCCAGCAGGCCGTCGGAAATGTCCGCCGCGGCCCTGGCGGTGCGGATGGCGCCCAGCAGGTCCAGGCGCGGCTCCGGCAGGCGGTAGCGCCCGGCCAGCCGCCCCTCGACGCCGCTCCGCGCCTCGCCCAACCCCAGCCAGCCATCGCCGATCGGCCCGCTGACCGCCAGGACGTCGCCCGGCGCCGCGCCCCTACGGAGCACCGCCTCGCCCGCCGGAACCCAACCGAGCAACGTGGCGCTCAGGGTCAGCGGCCCGGGCGTGGAGACGGTGTCGCCGCCGAGCAGCGGCAGACGGTAGACCTCGCCGTCCCGGGCCAGGCCGCGAACGAAGGCTTCCTTGAAGGCCCAGTCGGTCCCGGTCGGCCAGGCGACGGCCAGGAAGGCCCCGTAGGGCTCGGCCCCCTTGGCGGCAAGATCGGACAGATTCACCCGCAGCAGCTTGCGGGCGACCAGGTCCGGCGGATCATCGGGCAGGAAATGCACCCCGGCGACCATGGCGTCCTTGGTGACCACCAGGTCGAAGCCGGGCCGCGACGGCAGCACCGCCGCGTCATCGAGCAGATCGAGCGCCTCGGGCGCGCCGCGGGTCAGCGGCCGCAGCAGGCGCTCGATCCAGTCGAACTCACCCCCGGGCGTCACGGGCGATGCCGTCCAGGGCCCCGTTGACGAAGCCGGGCTCGGCCCCCTCGAAGAAGGACTTGGCGATCTCGACATACTCGTCGATGACCACCTCGGTCGGCACGTCGCGGCGGCGGATCAACTCCCAGGCGCCGGCGCGCAGGATGGCGCGGACGGTCGAGTCGACCCGCTCCAGCCGCCAGCCGCTGGCCAGGCGATGGGCCACGGCGCCGTCGATCGAGGCCTGCTCGGCGACCACGCCCTTCACCAGCTCGGCGAAGAAGGCTTCGTCGGCCTCGCCCAGGGTCTCGCCCTCGATGTCGCGGTCGAAACGGTGCTCGCTGAACTCGCGGACCACCGCGTCGCCGCCGACCCCGGTCATCTCCATCTGATACAGGGCCTGGACGGCGGCGAGGCGCGCCACGGTGCGGGCGCGGCGCTCGCGGGCGCTCAGGTTGACCTTCTCGTCGGTGGCCGCGACCAGCTTGTCGTAGGCCTCCTTCAGCGAGGCCGGCTTGGGAGCGTCGCTCATTCGCCCTGTCCCAGCTTGAAGTTCACGACGTCCAGGCAGGCGCGCGCGGCGCCGCCGCCCTTGTCGCCCTCGGACACGCGAGCCCGGGCCCAGGCCTGCTCCTCGTCCTCGACGGTCAGGATGCCGTTGCCGATCGCCAGCCCCTTGCGGACGGCCAGATCCATCAAGCCGCGCGAGCTTTCGTTGGAGACGATCTCGAAGTGGTAGGTCTCGCCGCGGATCACGCAGCCCAGCGCCACGTAGCCGTCGTAGCCGCCCCTCTCGGCCGCGATCGCGACGATCGCCGGGATCTCCAGCGCGCCGGGCACCGTGACCACGTCGTACTCCGCGCCGAAGGCCGTGATCGCATCGGCCGCCCCCCGCAGCAGCTCGTCGGACAGGTCGGAATAGAACCGGCCTTCAACGATCAGGATGCGGACCTTGTCTTGGGACATCAATTGCTCCCGCCCTCTTCGGGCGTCTGGATGGGTTGCCGGCCGACGATCTTCAGGCCGTAGCCTTCGAGCGCCGCCGGCTTGAACGTGCTGGAGGTGAGCAAGACCATTTCCCGCACCCCCAGGTCCAGCAGGATTTGCGCGCCGACGCCGTAGTCGCGCAGCGCGTTGTTGCGGAACTGGGCCCCCGCCTCGCCGCCGTAGCGGTCGGAAAGCCAGGTCGGGCTGGGGTCGCGGATGAACACCGCCACGCCCGGCGTATCGCTTTCGCCGATGGCGCGCAGGGCCGAGGCGACATAGTCGCGACGGCCGCCGCTGAAGCCCAGCATGTCGACCGCGAAGTCGACCTGATGCATGCGCACCAGCGTCGGCTTGTCGGCCTCGATCCGGCCCTTGACCAGGGCGACGTGCTCGGACCGGTCGATCAGGTTGCGATAGATCATCATCCGGAAGTCGCCGCCGTGGACGCTGTTGAACGGCGTCTCCAGCACGCGGTCGACCTGCCGCTCGGTGCGGCGGCGGTAGGCGATCAGGTCGGCGATGGTGCCGATCTTCAGGCCGTGCAGCTGCGCGAAGGCGACGAGATCCGGCAGCCGGGCCATGGTCCCGTCGTCCTTCATGATCTCGCAGATCACGCCGGCGGGGGTCAGCCCGGCCAGGCGCGAGATGTCCACCGCCGCCTCGGTGTGGCCGGCGCGGACCAGCACGCCGCCGTCGCGGGCGACCAGCGGGAAGACATGGCCGGGCGAGACGATATCGTCCGGGCCCTTGGTCGGGTCGACGGCGACCGCCACGGTGTGGCTGCGGTCATGGGCCGAGATGCCGGTGGTCACCCCCTCCTTGGCCTCGATCGAGACGGTGAAGGCGGTGGTCATGCTCTCGCGGTTGTCGGCCGCCATCGGCGGCAGGCGCAGCTGCCGCGCGCGCTCGTTGGTGATCGACAGGCAGATCAGGCCCCGGGCGTAGCGGGCCATGAAGTTGATCTGTTCGGGCGTCGCGAACTGGGCGGGGATGATCACATCCCCTTCGTTCTCGCGATCCTCGGCGTCGACCAGGATGTAGGGACGGCCGTTGCGGGCGTCCTCGATGATGTCCTCGATCGGGGAGATGGGGCTGTCGGTGTTCATGATCACGCGGTTTCCTGCCACCGCGCGAGGTAGCGCGCCAGCATGTCGATCTCGAGATTGACCTTATAGCCCGGCGCGAGCTCGCCCAGGGTGGTCACCTCGAAGGTGTGGGGAATGATGTTGACGCCGAAGACGTCGTCCTCGACCTCGTTGACGGTCAGGCTCACGCCCTCGACCGCGATCGAACCTTTGGGGGCGATCAGGCGGTGCAGCGGACGCGGCGCCCGGATGCGGATGCGGTGCGAACCGCCGTCCGGTTCGATCGACAGGACCTCGCCCACGCCGTCGACGTGACCCGAGACGATATGGCCGCCCATCTCGTCGCCCAGGCGCGCGGCGCGTTCCAGGTTCACGCGATGGCCTTCCTCCCAGCGATCCAGGGTGGTCTTGGAGAGGGTCTCGTGGCTGACCTCGACGGCGAACCAGCCCTCGCCCTTCTCGACCACCGTCAGGCAGCAGCCGGCGTGGGAGATCGAGGCCCCCATGTCGATGCCGGCGACGTCGTAGGTCGTCTCGATCTCGTAGCGGCGGTCGCGATTGGTCTCGCGCACGGAGCGCACCCGCCCCACGTCGGTGACAATGCCGGTGAACATCAGGCTTTCTCGTATCGCTCCCACAGGTCGTCGCCGACCGTTTCCACCGCCACGCGCCGGAACCGGGGCGCGGCGGCGAGATCCTTCAGCACGAAGGCGCCCACGCCGGGCCGGCCTTCGTCTCCAAGCACGATCGGCGCCCGGAACCATTCCACGCGGTCGACCAGGCCGGCCGCCAGCAGGCTCGCCGCCACCTGGCCGCCGCCCTCGACGAACAGCTGCGGCTCAAGATCCAGCGCCGCCGGCCGATGCGCCTTCAGGAAGGCGTACAGCGCCGTCAGCGCCGCCCGCATGTCGGGACGGCCATCGCTTTCCGCCACCTGCAGCACGGTGACCCCAGCGTCAGTCAAACGATCGTTTGGAACCTGTGCGGTGACGACCACCGTCGGCAGCCGCTCGGCTTCCCGGACCAGCTTGGAGGTCAGCGGCAGGCGCTGGCGGCTGTCCAGGACCACGCGCGCGGGCTGGTGTCCGACATAGCCCGGCAGCCGCACGGTCAGTTCGGGATCGTCGGCGATGGCGGTCTCGATGCCGACCAGCACGGCCTGATGCATCGCCCGCAGCCTGTGCACCTGTTCGCGGGCCGCCGGTCCGGTGATCCAGCGGCTCTCGCCAGAGGCCGTCGCGATCCGTCCGTCGAGCGAGGTGGCCAGCTTGAGCGTGACGCTCAATGTCAGTCCTCGCCGTCTTCGTTCAGACCCTCGACGCTGAGGAACTGGGCGAAGTCGTCGGTGTGCTTGAAGTCGCGGTAGACAGAGGCGTAGCGGACGTAGGCGACGTCATCGAGCGCCTTCAGCGCCTTCATGACCATTTCGCCCACCACCGTCGAAGGCAGCTCGGTCTCGCCCATGCTTTCCAGCTGGCGGACGATGCCGTTGATCAGCCGGTCGACGCGCTCGGCCTCGATGTTGCGCTTGCGCAGCGGCAGCGACACGGAGCGGGCCAGCTTCTCGCGGTCGAACGGCGTGCGCCGCCCGGACCGCTTGACGATGGTCAGCTCGCGCAGCTGCACGCGCTCGAAGGTGGTGAACCGGCCGCCGCACTCCGGGCAGAGACGGCGGCGGCGGATGGCCGCGCCGTCTTCCGACGGGCGGCTGTCCTTCACCTGGCTCTCCATGTGTCCGCAGAACGGGCAACGCATATCTGGGCCCCTCCCGGAGGACCGTGGCTATTAGTTGTAGATGGGGAAGCGCGCCGTCAACGCCAGCACCTGCTCACGCACCTTGGCTTCCACCGCCGCGTTGCCCTCGGCGCCGTTGGCGGCCAGGCCGTCGACGACCTCGCCGATCCAGCGGCCGATCTGCTGGAACTCCGCGACGCCGAAGCCGCGGGTGGTGCCCGCCGGCGTGCCCAGACGGATGCCCGAGGTGACCGTGAACGAGGCGGTGTCGAACGGGATGCCGTTCTTGTTGCAGGTGATGTTGGCGCGCTCGAGGGCGGCTTCGGTGTCGCGGCCGGTCACGCCCTTCGGACGCAGGTCGACCAGCATGACGTGGCTGTCGGTGCCGCCCGAGACGATGTTGACGCCCGCCGCCATCAGGGTCTCGGCCAGCGCCTTGGCGTTGGTGATCACCTGCTGGGCGTAGGCCTTGAATTCCGGCTGCAGCGCTTCGCCGAAGGCGACGGCCTTGCCGGCGATGACGTGCTCGAGCGGACCGCCCTGCAGACCGGGGAACACCGCCGAGTTGATCTTCTTGGCGATCGCCTCGTCGTTGGTCAGCACCAGGCCGCCGCGCGGGCCGCGCAGGGTCTTGTGGGTGGTGGTGGTGACGACGTGGGCGTGCGGCACCGGGTTCGGGTAGACGCCGCCGGCGACCAGGCCCGCGTAGTGGGCCATGTCGACCATCAGCAGCGCGCCGATGCTGTCGGCGATCTCGCGGAAGCGCTTGAAGTCGATCGCGCGGCCGTAGGCCGAGCCGCCGGCGATGATCAGCTTCGGCTTCTCGCGCTGGGCCACCTCGGCGACGTTGTCGTAGTCGATGAACTGGTCCTGCTGGCGCACCGTGTAGGCGACCGGCTTGAACCACTTGCCCGACTGGTTGGCGGGCGAGCCGTGGGTCAGGTGGCCGCCGGCGGCCAGGTCCATGCCCATGAAGGTGTCGCCCGGCTGCAGCAGCGCCATGAACACCGCCTGGTTGGCCTGGGCGCCGGAGTGCGGCTGGACGTTGGCGAAGGCGGCGCCGAACAGCTGCTTGGCCCGATCGATGGCCAGCTGCTCGATGACGTCCACATACTCGCAGCCGCCGTAGTAGCGCTTGCCCGGGTAACCCTCGGCGTACTTGTTGGTCAGGATCGAGCCCTGGGCCTCGAGCACCGCCTTGGAGACGATGTTCTCGGAAGCGATCAGCTCGATCTGGTTGCGCTGGCGCTCCAGTTCATGGGCGATGCCCTGCGCGATCGCCGGATCGGCGGTCGCGAGGTCAGCGCCGAAGAAGGCGGGGCGAATGGCGGTGGAAGCGTTCATGGTCTTATCCCCTGGCTACGGCGCACAGACGCGCCCTCTTTAGCGCCGATGGCGGCGCGATCAATCGGAACCCGCCCGTAAGGGGCGCGTTGGAACAGAAACCCCGTCCGACAAACCCTGTCCGACGGCGGATCGAGTGCATCATTGAGGAGGGGCCGCGATGGCGGAGGAAACCGGGCGTGATCTCGAAGTCGAAGCAGACATCCTGGCCTGCGCGTCCGAAATCGTTGCGGCCTATGTGAGTCGCAACGTGGTGAGCGCCAACGCCCTGCCCGACCTGATCCGCTCGGTGCACGGCTCGCTGAACACCCTGGCCGTCGGCCCGCAGGCCGCGCCGAAGGAAAAGCAGAAGCCGGCGGTGCCGATCTCCAAGTCGGTGCAGCGCGACTACATCGTCTGCCTGGAAGACGGGGCGCACCTGAAGATGCTGAAGCGCTACCTGCGTTCGCGCTTCGACCTGTCGCCTGAGGAATATCGCCGCAAATGGGGCTTGCCGCCGGACTACCCGATGGTCGCGCCGGCCTACGCCGAGCGTCGCTCGGACTTCGCCAGGAAGATCGGACTGGGAAAAGGCGTTCGGCGGCGGAAGTAGCTCCGGTTCAGCTGTAGAGCAGTCTAAGCCGTTTGTGGCGGTGGTGGAAGACCGCCGCCGCGATCGGCCGCGCGAAAACGCCCATGAAGCCCAGGCGCGGCTCCACCGTGACGACGTCGCGCACGATACAGGCGTCCGGACCGTCCGGCTCGATCCAGCGCTCGTGCCGCCAGCGGCTCTGCACCGCGCTGTGCGATTCCTCGACGAAATGCCGCGCCCCGACCTCGCTCAGGACGAAGACGTGGCGATCGAACGGGATCACGCGGCCGAGCAGAAGCCAGGATACGAACAGGGGCGTCTTCAGGGGCGCGGCGCTGAGACCGACCAGGGCCTCGGCCGGAAAGGTCATGTAGATCCACGGCCCCAGCTCGGCGTTGATGCCCATGGGCGTGGTGACCGCGGCCCAGACCTCGTCCGCCGGCCGCGGCAGCCGACTGGAGATGTCGATCGCCGGCGTCAGGCCGCCCGACCGCCGAGGCGGGCGATGTTGCAGTGGGCCCAGAGCTTCTCGAGCGCGCCGACCAGATCGCGCATCATCTCGTCCGTGTGGAACGGCGTCGGGGTGAAGCGCAGGCGCTCGGTGCCGCGCGGCACCGTCGGATAGTTGATCGGCTGAACGTAGACGCCGTGGTCCTCGAGGAGCATGTCGCTGACCATCTTGCAGTGGACGGCGTCGCCGACCATCACCGGCACGATGTGGCTGACCGAGCTCTCCATCACGGGGAGACCGGCGTCCTTCATCATCTTCTTCAGGGTCGCGGCGCGCTCCTGGTGCTGCTGGCGCAGTTCGTCGTGCGCCTTGAGATAGCGCACCGAGGCCAGAGCGCCCGCCGTCAGGGCCGGCGGCAGCGAGGTCGTGAAGATGAAGCCCGAGGCGTAGGAGCGGATCGCGTCGACGATCACCGCGTCGGCGGCGATGTAGCCGCCCATGACGCCGAACGCCTTGCCCAGCGTGGCCTCGATGATGTCGATCTGCGCCATCATGCCGTCGCGCTCGGCGACGCCGCCGCCGCGCGGGCCGTACATGCCGATGGCGTGGACTTCGTCGATGTAGGTCATCGCGCCGTACATCTTGGCCAGCGCCACCGTCCCCGGAATGTCGGAGATGTCGCCGTCCATCGAATAGACGCTCTCGAAGGCGATCAGCTTGGGCGCGTCGGGATCGGCGGCCAGCAGCAGCTCTTCCAGATGGGCCAGATCGTTGTGCCGGTAGATGTGCCGCTTGCCGCCGCCGTTGCGGATGCCGCTGATCATCGAGGCGTGGTTCAGCTCGTCCGAGAAGACGATCAGCCCCGGCAGGATCTTGTAGAGGGTCGAGAGGGTCGCCTCGTTGGAGACGTAGCCCGAGGTGAACAGCAGAGCCGCTTCCTTGCCGTGCAGATCGGCCAGCTCATGTTCGAGCTCGACGTGGAAGTGGGTGGTGCCGGAGATGTTGCGGGTGCCGCCCGAGCCGGTGCCGGTGGCGTCGATCGCCGCGTGCATCGCCTCGATGACGACGGGGTTCTGGCCCTGGCCGAGATAGTCGTTCGAGCACCAGACCACGATCTCGCGCTCGGCGCCGTCCTCGCGCGTCCAGGTGGCGCGCGGAAACGCGCCGCGATGCCGCTTCAGGTCGGCGAAGACGCGATAGCGCCCCTCTTTGCGGACCTGCTCAACGGCGGTCTGGAAAGCGGCCTTATAGTCCATCGACGACGCCCCGGTCCGATTCCGACGGGAAACCCCGCCCGGCCGGCTCCTTCTCTTCGTTCGGCGCGGCTTTTCGCACCATGACGGTTCCGTGTCCATCTACGGCCGTTTCGATCCGAAACCTATCGCCTTAATCGTGAAAGGTCTCGCGCGAACGGCTCTCAGTTCAGGTCCTGGACGAGGTGCCGCAACGTGAGGGAAGCTTCAACTGGTCAAACTGTCCAACTTGCCCCGGAACAGCTGCAGCATCGCCGAGAAGTCCTTCTGGCCGTAGCCGAGGCCGTCGAACAGGGCGTAGAGCGCCTCGGCCTGGGCGCCCATCGGAGTCGTCGCGCCCGAACTGGCCGCCGCGGCCTGGGCCAGCTTGAGATCCTTCAGCATCAGGCCGGTGAGGAAGCCGCCGTCGTAGTTGCGGTTCGAGGGCGCGGCCTCGACCGGTCCCGGCCAGGGGCAATAGCTGGTCACCGACCAGCACTGGCCCGAGGACTTCGACGCGATCTCGAAGAACCGCTCCGGCGCCAGGCCCAGCTTCTCGGCCAGCGCGAAAGCCTCGCAGGTTCCGATCATCGAGATGCCGAGCAGCATGTTGTTGCAGATCTTGGCCGCCTGGCCGGAACCCAGGGCGCCGGCGTGGAACACCGCCCGCGCCATGGGCTGCAGCGCCGCTTCATAGGCCGGATAGTCGGCGTCGTCGCAGCCGACCATGAAGGCCAGCGTGCCAGCCTCGGCCGCCATGATGCCGCCGCTGACCGGAGCGTCGGCGAAGCGGAAGCCGGCCGCCCTCGCCTGCTCGCCCACGGCCCGGGCGCTGTCGACGTCGATGGTCGAGCAGTCGACCAGCAACGCCGACGCCGGCGCGTTCGGGATCACCTCGCCGGCGTAGACCGCCCGCACGTGCTGGCCGGCGGGCAGCATGGTGATCACCAGCTCCGCATCCTTCACCGCCTCGGCGGCCGTGGCCGCCGCCGTGCAGCCGGCCGCCACCGCCTTGTCCAGGGCGGCCTCCGACAGGTCGAAGGCGCGGACCTGGTGGCCCGCCTTGACCTGATTGGCGGCCATGCCGCCGCCCATGTTGCCGAGGCCGATGAAAGCGATACGGGTCATATGTCAGCTACTTATTGGGGCTTGCGGAACTTGAGGACGAACTGGTCGGTCTTGCCCTGGATCGCGGGGTCGAAGACGCTGGCCGTACGCGGATCGGCCGGGTTGCGTAGAAGGTCGCTCTGGCCCTCCAGCTTGAAGCCGGCGGCCTCCAGCTCGGTCTTCACCGTGGCGATGTCGATCCGGTGCAGCTTGTTGGAATCACGGTCGCCGCTGCCGTCGGCGGCGTAGTGGTCGATGACCAGCAACACCCCGCCCGGCTTCAGCGCGGCGTAGAGCCGCTTGTTGATCGCCGCGATCTGTTCGGGCGTCGCCCGGCCCAGATGCAGGTCGTGATAGTTCTGAGCCGTGAAGATCAGGTCCACGGGCTCGGGCGTCGCGAAGACGCCGATCGACGAGCGGACCGGAACGATGTTGGGTGCGAACTTCGCCGTCTCGTCCTGCCACTTGCCGTAGTCGGCCATGAAGCTGATGAACTCGTCGGCCTGGAAGGCGTAAACCTTGCCGGTCGGGCCGACCGCGCCCGAGAGGATGCGGGTGAAGTAGCCGCCGCCCATCAGGAAGTCGCCGACCTTGTCGCCGCTCTTCACGCCCGCGAAGGCCAGGACTTCGGCCGGATGCCGGGCCGCGTCGCGGGCGCGCTGCGCCTCGGGCCGGGCCGGATTGGCCACGGCGCTCAGCAGGTTGTCGGGAACATCGGAATTGGCCACGGCCGTGGTGGCGAGGGCGATCGCCAGGACGCCGGCGAGCGGAAGGGTGAACCTGTAAGCCATCAACGTGCGCTCCTTGGTTTGCGGAACTTGTAGATGAACTGGTCGGTCTTGCCGCGGATGCCGGCGTCGAAGACGTTGGCGGTCAGCGGATCGCGGCTATTGCGCAGCAGCGGGCTCTGTCCTTCGAAGACGAAGCCCGCGGCCTCGACCTCGCGCCGGACCACGGCCGGGTCGATGCGGTGCAGGGTCTCCCACTGGGCCACGGTCGTTCCCGGCTTGGCCGCGTGGTCGATGACGATGAAGACGCCGCCGGGCTTCAGAGCCTTGAACGCCTGCCGGTTCACCGTCGCCACGTCGACCGGCCCCATGAAGGCCAGATGCATGTCGTGGTAGTTCTGGGCCGTGAAGATCATGTCGAGCTTCTCGGGCGCGCCGAACTCCGGCAGGTCGCGCAGGATCATCCGGGTGTTGGCGTAGGGCGGCTTGCCGGCGAAGGCGGCCACCGAAGGCGGCCGCCCCTTGGCGATCGCGGTCAGCTCGTCCGGCACATAGGCGTAGACCTTGCCCGTCGGGCCCACGGCCTTCGACAGGATGCGCGTGAAATAGCCCTGCCCCGGAATCAGATCGACGACCTTCATTCCCGGACGCACCCCCGCCCAGGCCAGGATCGGGCCGGGCTTGCGGGCGGCGTCGCGGTCGCGGTCCGCCTGCGGGCGCGCCGGATCGGCCAGGGCCTCGGAGATCCAGGGCGGCGTCGCGACCGGCGCGTCGGCGGGCGGCGGCGGAGGCGGCGGCGGCACGGTCTCGCAGGCGGCGACGGCGAACACGGCGGCCAGCGCCAGCCAGCGGGCTTGGATCTTCATTCTGATGCGTCCCTTCCGTTTCCCCGACCCGGCCTTTTCTTAGGCCTGTTGTCGCCTCAAGTCAGCGGCGTCCATTCCTCTTCGGGCGGCAGCGGCGCGAAGATGTCGTCCAGCACCGCGTCCTCGACCGCCGCGACGGTCGCGGGATCCCACCTGGGCGCGTTGTCCTTGTCGATGATCACCGCCCGGACGCCCTCGAGGAAGTCGTGACGCCGCACGACCCGCGCGCCGATCCGATACTCCATGACCATGTTGTCGGCGAAGTCGGTGAAGGCGGCGCCGTGCGCCAGCTGGCGGTAGGCGACCTTCATGGTCTGGGGCGACTTGGTCGCCAGGACATCGCGCTGGGCCTTGGCCCAGTCGCCGCCGTCGGCCTCGAGCTCGGCCAGGATGTCGTCGACCGAGGCGCCGGCGAACAGGCGATCGATCTCCTCGCGATGAGCGGCCAGCGGCGAATGGCCGGCGTCTTCGACAAAGGCGGCCAGGGCGCCGGCGACGCTCTGCGGGTGGGCCAGCAGCGCGGCCTTGAAGGCCTCGACATTGGCCGAGGGCATGTAGTGGGTGGCGATGCCCAGGGCGCAGCAGTCGGGCGCCTTGATCCGCGCGCCGGTCAGCGCCAGCCAGAGGCCGGCCTTGCCCGGCAGGCGCGGCAGGAACCAGCCGCCGCCGACGTCCGGGAACAGGCCGATGCCGGTCTCGGGCATGGCGTAGGTCGTGCGCTCGGTGGCGATGCGAACCGCCGCCGGCATCGACAGGCCGACGCCGCCGCCCATGGTCACGCCGTCCATCACCGCCACGACCGGCTTGGGATAGACGAACAGCAGATGGTTCAGCCGGTACTCGGTGAAGAAGAAGGCCCGCGCGGCCTGACCGTCGCCCGCCCCGCTCTCGGCCAGCATGCGGATGTCGCCGCCGGCGCAGAAGCCGCGCTCGCCGCTATGGTCGATCAGCACGCAGTGGACGGCCTCGTCGGCCTTCCAGGCCTGCAGCGCCTCGATCATCATCGAGCACATGCCGTGCGTCAGCGCATGCAGCGCCTTGGGCCGGTTCAAGGTGATGCGGCCGACGCCGCCCTCGACGCGACAGAGGACTTCGGGTTCGGTGGTCATGCATACTCTCAGGCGGCTGCAGGCGCGGCCAGGAAGGTGACGGTGCGGTTGTAGCCCCACACGGCGGCGGCGAAGGCGACGGCGGTCGTGACCAGCTCCATCCAGCGCGGCGGATAATCGAAAGTCGACAGATAGCTCACCGGGCCACCCCAGAGGCTCATGCCCAAGGCGACCAGCAACAGCACGGGCGCGGACGGCGCCAGCCATCGGAAGGTGCGCAGCGGCCGCCGAGTCAAGTTGGCCAGGCCGACACCGAGGGCGACGAGCGGCGCAAGGAGGAAGCCGATGACGAGCGTCTGCCCCACGTAGGCGTGCAGCGGGGTGCTGAACATGATCAGGGACATGTCCGCGTCCATTCCCTGCCGGAACATCTGCGTGAAGAACATGCCGAACATCCACACGCCGCCGAGAGGCAACGTGCTGACGGCGAGCGCCGCCCAGGACCAGGGCAGGCGCTCGGTCCTCACTGGCGGAACATCTCGCGGCTGATGATGACGCGCATGATCTCGTTGGTGCCTTCCAGGATCTGGTGGACGCGCAGATCGCGGACGATGCGCTCCAGCGGATAGTCCTGCAAGTAGCCGTAGCCGCCGTGCAGCTGCAGGGCGTCGTTGGCGACCTGGAAGCCGGCGTCGGTGGCGAAGCGCTTGGCCATGGCGCACAGCTTGGTCGCCTCGGGATCGCGCTTGTCCAGGGCGTCGGCGGCGCGGCGGACCATCAGCCGGGCGGCCTCCAGCTCGGTGGCCATGTCGGCGAGCTTGAACTGCAGCGCCTGGAAGTCCTTGAGCGGCTTCCCGAACTGGTTGCGCGTCTCCATGTAGGCCTTGGCCGTGTCCAGGGCGAAGGCGGCGCCGCCCAGCGAACAGCTGGCGATGTTCAGCCGGCCGCCGTCCAGGCCCATCATCGCGAAGCGGAAGCCCTCGCCTTCCTGGCCGACGCGATTGCTTTCGTGGACGCGGACGTTGTCGAAGTTGACCTGAGCCGTCGGCTGGGCGTTCCAGCCCATCTTCCGCTCGTTGGCGCCGAAGCTGAGGCCCTCCTGGCCCTTCTCGACCACGAAGGTCGAGACGCCCTTGGGCCCGGCGTCGCCGGTGCGGGCCATGACGACATAGACGTCTGAGACGCCGCCGCCGCTGATGAAGGCCTTGCTGCCGTTCAGGACATAGTGGTCGCCGTCCTTCTTGGCCGTCGTGCGCAGGCTGGCGGCGTCCGAGCCCGAGCCCGGCTCGGTCAGGCAGTAGCTGGCGATCAGCTCCATGGTGGTCAGCCGCGGCAGCCAGCGGCCGCGCAGCTCGTCCGAGCCGAAGCGGTCGATCATCCACGACGCCATGTTGTGGATGGTCAGGTAGGCCGCCGTCGGCACGTCGCCATAGCTGAGCGCCTCGAAGATCACCGAGGCGTCGAGTCGCTTCAGGCCCGAGCCGCCGACGTCCTCCTGGACATAGATGCCGGCGAATCCGAGCCCGGCCGCGGCGCGCAGGACGTCGACGGGAAAGTGCTTGTCCTCGTCCCACTTGGCCGAGTGAGGGGCCATTTCATCCCGGGCGAAGGCCTGGGCCATCTCCTGGATCGCGCGCTGATCGTCGGTGAGCGAAAAATCCATGCCCGTCAGGCCTCCGTCTCGGCAAGGACATGCCTGCCCCGCCGCCATCGTTCGGGTTGATGACCTGACGCCAGTAGAGCACCCTGTCAACGACCGCCTTCAGAGGAGCGCGACTTTGACCGAAACGAGCGTCCAGCGCTGGGACACGGACCGCAATCTCGCCCTGCTGGGATACGGGCTGCTGTTCGTGGCCATCTTCTTCGCCGGAATCACCGCCCTGGTGGCGGTGGTGCTGGCCTACGCCGTGCGGGATCGCGCCGGGCCGGGGGTGCGGTCGCACCTGGACGGGCAGATCCGCATCTTCTGGGTCGGGCTGGTTCTGACCATGCTGGCGGTCGGTACGGGCGTGGCCGGCATCGTCACCCTGGTCGGCGGGGCGATCGCCCAGGGCTCGGACCTGGACATGAGCGACTTCCTGACGACGGGCGGATTCGGCATGGCGACCGCGATCCTGGTCGCGGCGTCGGCCGTGCTCTGGATCCTGACCGCGCTGTGGGCGCTGATCACGCCGGCGATCGGCTTCATCCGGCTTGCCACCGCCCCCTCCGGAGGCGTAACGCCCGGCGCATGACCGTCGCCCCGCTCGCCCCCTACCCCGCCACCCGCCTGCGCCGCGTCCGCCAGGCCGACTGGAGCCGCCGCCTCGTCCGCGAGACCGTGCTGACCCCGTCCGACCTGATCTGGTCGATGGTGGTCCATGAGGGCGAAGGCCGCGTCCCGGTCGCCTCGATGCCGGGCGTCGAGCGGCTGTCGGTCGCCGAATGCGCCAAGGCGGCGGTCGAGGCCCGCGACCTGGGCATCCCCTGCATCGCCATCTTCCCCTACATCGACGGCGCCAAGAAGGACGCGACCGGCGCCATGGCGGCCGATCCCGACGGGGTGATCAGCCGCGCCGTCCGCGCCATGAAGGACGCCGCCCCCGAGGTCGGGATCATGTGCGACGTCGCGCTGGACCCGTTCACCGACCATGGCCACGACGGCCTGATCAAGGACGGCGACATCGACAACGACTCGACGATCGAGAAGCTGGTCGAACAGGCCCTGGTCCAGACTCGCGCCGGCTGCGACATCCTCGCCCCCTCCGACATGATGGACGGCCGCGTCGCCGCCCTGAGGTCCGCGCTGGAAAGCGAAGGATTTCAAAAGACCATGATCATGTCCTACGCGGCCAAGTACGCCTCGGCCTTCTACGGCCCGTACCGGGACGCGATCGGCTCGGGCAAGCTCGGCACGCTCGGGCCGGCGGACAAGAAGACCTACCAGCAGGACCCCGCCAACACCGACGAGGCCCTGCGCGAGGTCGCCTTGGACATCGCCGAGGGCGCCGACATGGTCATGGTCAAGCCGGGCCTGCCCTACCTCGACATCGTCCGCCGGGTGGTCGACGAATTCGCCATGCCGACCTTCGCCTTCCAGGTCAGCGGCGAGTACGCGATGATCATGGCCGCCGCCGGAAACGGCTGGATCGACGAGGAACGCGCCATCCTGGAGAGCCTGGGCGCCTTCAAGCGCGCCGGCGCCGACGGGGTCATCACCTACTTCGCCCCGCGCGCCGCGCGGATGCTCGGCGCCTAGGCCCCCGCCGCGTGGTCGCCGTCTTCGCTCCGGGACGGTTCTACGGGACGCTGCAGGCCGAACGTCACCTCGCCGGCCTGCGGGTCGCCCATCTGGCCGGCACGACTCCCGAACACGAGGTCGCCGAGCACAGTCACGACGACGCCCATTTCGTCCTGGCCACGCGCGGCCGCTACCTGACCACGGCCCGGGGCGAGGCCGGCGAAGGCCCGGTCCTGGTGTTCAACCCGCCGGACGTCGTCCACCGCGACCGCTTCGCCGGCGACGGGGGCTGGTTCATGGCCTTGAGCTTCGAGGCCGCGGCCTGGCGGGATCTGACGCTCCGCCCGTCTATCGACGCGATCCGCCTCGCCCGCCCTCGCGCCGTCGGCGCGGCCCTGCGGCTGACGCAGACGGTGGTCGCCCGGGACGCCTGCCCCCTGCACCTGGAGAGCCTGGCGCTCGAGCTGGCCGCCGAGGCCGAGCGCCGCTGCGTCGACGCCCGCCATGCGCCCGACTGGCTGCGCCGCGCCGACGACCTGATCGCCGACCGGCGAGCCGAGGCCTTGACCGTCGCCGACGTCGCCAAGGGGGCGGGCGTGCACCCGGTCTACCTGGCGCGCGCCTTCCGGCGCTGGCTGAGCTGCTCTCCGGGCGATCGGCTGCGACAGCGACGCCTCGAGCGGGCGGCGTCGCTGATCGCTCGGGGCGGCTCCGATCTGGCCGAGATCGCGGCGCTCAGCGGCTTCTGCGATCAGGGCCACCTGAACCGTGTCTTCCGCGCCGCCTGGGGCGTGACGCCGGGCGACTACCGCCGCCTGGCGGCCTGAGCAGGTTCGAAACGTCCAAGACCGATCATGGCGCTCCGCGCTAGAGCCGCTTCAAAGCCCTCGGAGCCCGCACGTGATTCGTCTCCTCGTCGTCGCCGCGACGCTGCTGCTCGCCCCTGCCGCCGCCCTGTCCGCCGACTTGTCCGCCGACTGGCCGCGCGCCACGCCCCAGGCCGTGGGTCTGTCGGCGCCCCGGCTGGCCGAAATGGACGCCGCCGTCCGCAAGGGCGACTTCAAGCAGATCACCAGCGTCGTCGTCGTCCGCGACGGCAAGCTGGCCTACGAGGCCTATTTCGACGACGGCGGTCCGGACACGACCCGCAACACCCGCTCGGCGACCAAGACCGTGACCGGCATGCTGGCCGGCGCCGCCGTCGCGCGGGGCAGGATCCCGTCGGCCCAGTCGCCGATCCTGCCCTACTTCGCCGACCGGCCCGCGCCGCAGAACCCCGACCCGCGCAAGGCGAAGATCACGGTCGAGGACCTGCTGACCATGAGCTCGCTGCTGGAATGCGACGATCAGAACCAGTTCTCGCGCGGCAACGAGGAGCGGATGTACCTGATCGAGGACTGGCCGGGCTTCTTCCTGGACCTGCCGATCAAGGGCTTCGCGGCCTGGACGACCAAGCCGGCGGATTCGCCCTACGGCCGCGCCTTCAGCTACTGCACGGCGGGCGTCACGACCCTGGGCGCGGCGGTCCAGGCGGCGGTCGGCAAGCCCCTGGCCGACTTCGCCCGCGAGGCGCTGTTCGATCCCATCGGCGTCGGCAAGGCCGACTGGCAGTTCTCGCCGACCGGCCTGGCCCAGGGCGGCGGCGGCCTGAGCCTGACCAGCCGCGACCTGGCCCGCCTGGGCTGGCTCTACGCCGACGGCGGCGTCTGGCAGGGCAAGCGCGTGCTGCCGGAAGCCTGGGTGAAGGCCTCGGTGACGCCCAAGGCCCAGATCGACGAGACGCGCGCCTACGGCTACCTGTGGTGGCTCTACGACCTGCCCTCGGCCAAGGGGCCGCAGCCCGCCTGGTTCATGAACGGCTCGGGCGGCAACAAGGTGGTCGTGTTCCCGAACCTGCGGATGGTCGCGGTCGTCACGACGACCAACTTCTCCAGCCGCGACGCCCACCCGCTGTCGGAGAAGCTGATCTCCGACTACGTGCTGGGGGCGGTGGAGCGCTAGAGGCGGCTAGTCCGGCGCTTGCCAACGGACGGGCAGCCGAACCTTCAGCCCGGCGACGGGGCGTCCGCTCCGAGTCGTCGGCTGCATGCGGAACCGCTTGGCGACGTTGAGCGTGGACCGCGCGAAGGCCAGGTTGTCGGGCGCGGCCGCCACGACCTCGCATCCGTCCAGCGCGCCGTCCGCCCCGACGAGGCAGACGAGCTCCACGGTCGCCTCGCCCGTCCAGGCGTTGATGTGCGGTAAGAAGGAGGCCATCTCCTCCTCGGTCGGCGTCCTGGCCCAGTTTGCATCTTCGGGCGCGATGAACGCGTCCGGAGAGTCCGCCGCCAGCAGCAGGGCGAAGACCAGGGCGACGCTCACCCTTCCCGCTCCAGCCGCGCCACCAGGCTGGAGGTGTCCCAGCGGTTCCCGCCCATGGCCTGGACCTCGGCGTAGAACTGGTCGACCAGGGCCGTGACGGCGATGCGGGCGCCGTTGCTGCGCGCCTCGTCCAGGGCGATGCCCAGGTCCTTGCGCATCCAGTCCACCGCAAAGCCGAAGTCGAACTTGCCCTCGGCCATGGTCAGCCAGCGGTTCTCCATCTGCCAGGACTGGGCCGCGCCCTTGGAGATGGCGGCCAGGACCGCGTCGGTGTCGAGCTCGGCGCGCTTGGCGAAATGGACCGCCTCGGCGACGCCCTGGACCAGTCCGGCGATGGCGATCTGGTTGCACATCTTGGTCAGCTGGCCGGTCCCGGCCTCGCCCATCCGGCGGACGGCCTTGGCGTAGGCCGAGATCACCGGCTCGGCGCGGTCGTAGGCGGCCGGGTCGCCGCCGACCATGATGGTCAGCTGGCCGTTCTCGGCCCCCGCCTGGCCGCCGCTGACCGGGGCGTCGAGGAAGGCGCGGCCCGACTCGGCCGCCAGCGCGGCCATCTCGCGGGCGACCTTGGCCGAGGTCGTGGTGTGGTCGACGATGATCCCGCCCGGAGCCATGGAGGCCAGGGCCTGGGGAACCACCTGCCGGACGTCGTCGTCGTTGCCGACGCAGAGGGCGACCAGCTCGGCGCCGTCGCAGGCTTCCGCCACCGTCGCGCCGGCCCGGCCGCCGTGGGTCTCGACCCAGCGTTCCGCCTTCTCCGGGCTGCGGTTGAACACGGCGACCTCGTGGCCGGCCTTGGCCAGGTGGCCCGCCATCGGAAAGCCCATCACGCCCAGGCCCGCGAACGCCGTCTTCATGCCGGAAACTCCCTCTGGCGCGATCCTCGCGCTCACAGCCGGAAGACCATGCGGACGCCCCGCTCGCAACCCCGTCTTAACGCCCGCGCGCGATGTTGGCGGAAAGGTTAAGCGGGGTTTCACCACATGGCGTTGAGCAGCGACGCGCCGATCCTGATCAAGAAGGTCAAGAAGGTGTCCGGCGGCGGCCACCACGGCGGCGCCTGGAAGGTGGCCTACGCGGACTTCGTCACCGCCATGATGGCCTTCTTCCTGCTGATGTGGCTGATCAACACCACCAGCCCCGAGCAGAAGCGCGGCATCGCCGACTACTTCGCCCCCGCCAGCGTCGCCGAGACGACCAGCGGATCGGGCGGCATCCTGGGCGGCACCGCCCTGGGCGAAGACGGGGTCAAGGGCTCCGGCTCGATGGCCATCGTCGAGCAGATGGCCCCCGAGGCCCCGCCGGACGTCCGCGACGACGGCCAGAGCGATGTGAAGCCCGGCGCCGCCAACCTGGAGAGCGCCTCCGAACAGGCGCTGCGCAAGGAGCTGCAGGCCCGCGAGGAGGCCGCCTTCGCCTCGGCCGCCCAGTCGCTGCGCCAGGCGCTGCAGGACATGCCCGAGCTCGCCGAGCTGTCGAAGCAGATCATGATCGACCAGACCCCCGAGGGCCTGCGGATCCAGCTGGTCGACCAGGAAGGCCGCTCGATGTTCCGCGAAGGCGCCGCCGCGCCGAACGAACGCGCCCGCATCCTGCTGCGCGCCATCGCCAAGATCATCAACCAGCTGCCCAACCGGATCAGCATCAGCGGCCACACCAACACCGGCGCGAGCGGCCGCACCGTCGCCAGCGACTGGAAGCTGTCCTCCGACCGCGCGGATGTGTCGCGGCAGCTGCTCCAGGGCTTCGGCGTCGACGCCGACCGCGTCTATCAGGTCGCCGGAAAGGCCAATTCCGATCCGTTGTACCCGGATGATCCGATGTTGGCGGGGAACCGGCGCATCTCGATCATCCTGCTGCGCGAAGCCCCCGTTCTGCCGCCGGATTGATGAACGATGGTCATCGAAAGAGCCCTTGCGGAGGTTCGGGGACTGGGTCCTAATCCCTTACGGGGACAGAGGAGAGCCGTTAGGCGTTAGGGGCTTCGTGACGCATCACTTCACATCTCGGCGGATGCGTTTCTTCCTGACGGCCCCCTCGCCGTGCCCCTACCTGCCCGGGCGCGAGGAGCGGAAGGTCTTCGCCCATCTGCCGCCCGGCGAGGGTCCCTCGGTCAACGACGGCCTGACCCAGTCCGGGTTCCGCCGCAGCCAGCACATCGCCTACCGCCCGGCCTGCGAGAGCTGCAACGCCTGCACCTCGGCGCGCATCCCGGTCGGCGACTACGTCTATTCCCGCTCCGAGCGGAAGATCCTCAACCGCAACGTCGACGTCCGCCGCCATCTGGTCGAGGCCGAGGCGACGATGGAGCAGTTCGACCTGCTGCGCCGCTACCTGCTGGCGCGGCACGCCGACGGCGGCATGGCCGAGATGACCTGGCCCGACTACGTGGCCATGGTCGAGGACACCGCGGTTCGCACCCATCTGATCGAATACCGCACCCCCTCGCCCGACGGCGGTCCCGGCGACCTGGTCGCCTGCGTGCTGGTCGACCTGATGGGAGACGGCCTGTCGATGGTCTACAGCTTCTACGATCCGAAGCTGGAGCGCCGCAGCCTCGGGGCCTTCGTGATTCTGGACCATGTCGTCCAGGCGACCCTGAACGCCCTGCCCTACGTCTACCTGGGCTACTGGGTGCCGGGCAGCGACAAGATGGCCTACAAGGCCCGCTTCTCGCCCCTGGAGGTGCTGCGGCCCCAGGGCTGGATGCTGCTGTCGGCCCGAGAGCGCGCCGACGCCGACGAGACCCTGGCCCGCGAGCGCCGCATGCGCGGCGGCGTCACGACCAAGCTCGGCAAGAAATAGCCGCTCCCTAGCTCCAAGGCCCCGGCCGGACGCCCCTCTCCTGGATGGGAAGCGTCAACGGCTCGGCGTCGACTCCTCCGGCGAACTTCACAAGAGCGGCGATGCGCTTCTCGATCGGCGGATGGGTCGCGAACAGGTCCAGGACGCCGGAAGGCTCGTTGTCGAGAAACATGGCCTGAACCGCCTCGGGCGCCTCCAGCTTGACGGTTCCCGCCTCGATCTTGCGCAGGGCCGAGATCATCGCGTCCGGATTGCGGGTCAGCTCGACCGCCCCGGCGTCGGCGACGTACTCGCGGGTGCGCGACAGGGTCATGCGAATCACGACGGCCAGGAGATAGCCGACCAGCAGCGCGGCCAGGGCGACCACGACCAGAAGGCCCGAGCCCTTGCTGCGCGACGAGCTGCGCCCGATCGCGCCGTACTGGACCGCCCGATACACGATCTGGGCCAGCAGGGTGATGATCCCGGTGAACACCGCCGCGATGACCATGGTGCGGACGTCGCGGTTCATGACATGGGTCAGCTCGTGGCCGAGCACGGCCTCCAGCTCATCGCGGTCGAGCGTCTGCATCAGACCGCGGGTGACGGTGATGGCGTACTGCCTCTCGTTCAGCCCGCTGGCGAAGGCGTTCAGCGCCGGGCTCTCGATGATCGCCAGACGCGGCGTCGCCAGGCCTCGCGAGATGCAGAGGTTTTCCAGCAGGTTGTAGAGCTCAGGCTCCTCCTGTCGGCTCACCCGCCGGGCGCCGGTGGCCAGGTCGATGATGGCGGTGTTGGCGAAGTAGGCGATCGCGAACCAGGCCAGCGCCGCGACGATCGCCAGCGGCGCGCCGGCGACCATCATCCGGAAGGTCAGCGCGAAATCGCCGCCGAGCGAACCGGTCGACGGCAGCAGACCCGCGCCCACCATCCCCAGCGTCAGGGCGTAGACGATCCCGAGCAGCAGCACCGGAAACCCCGCCAGCAGGATCGCCGAGCGGAAATTGTTGGCCTGGATGTGGGTATAGAGGCCGAACGCCCCCATCGCCCCGCGCCTAGAACTTCACCGAGGGCGCGACCTCGAGCGTCGCACGCTGTTCGCCGAGGTCGAACGAGGCCCGCGGACCGAAGCCCAGCGCTCCGGCGAACAGCACCGCCGGGAAGGTCTGGCGGCCGGTGTTGTACTCCTGGACCGCGTTGTTGAAGAACCGGCGGGACGCGGCCAGCTTGTTCTCGACGTCCGACAACTCCGACTGCAGGGCGAGGAAGTTGGTGTTGGCCTTCAGGTCGGGATAGGCCTCGGCGAGGGCGAACAGCCGACCCAGGGCGCCGGTCAGGGCGGTCTCGGCCTGGGCCTTCTGCTCCACGGAGCCGGCGCTGGAGGCCGCGTTGCGGGCGGCGATCACCGCCTCAAGCGCGCCTTTCTCGTGCGCGGCGTAGCCTTTCACAGTCTCGACCAGGTTCGGGATCAGGTCGTGACGCTGTTTCAGCTGCACATCGATGTCGGCGAAGGCCTGGTCGGTGCGGGCCCGCAGTGCGACCAGCCGGTTGTAGACCCCGACTCCGAACAGGGCGAGCAGCGCCACGACGACGAGGATGACGATCAGGGTCATGGCCGATCTCCCGGGTTTGTCGGGACGCTACCGCTACTTCTCCGGCTCGACCAGCGCCTGGTAGAGCAACTGCGCCGACCGCTCGTCGAGCCGATAGGCGCTGCCGCCGATGACCTGGATGAAGCCCAGGAAGGCGACGTCGTTCTCCGGGTCGACCCAGAACCAGGTGCCGGCGGCGCCACCCCAGCTGTAGCTGCCCTTCCCGGCCGTGGTGCCGGCCTTGGCCGGGTCCATGATCACCGCCACGTCCAGGCCGAAACCGGTTCCGGGGCCGAGCGGCTCCTGGGCCAGCACCTTGTCGCTCAGCTGGTTGGAAGCCATCAGTTTGATCGTCGAAGGGCTGAGGATGCGCACGCCGTCCAGTTCGCCGCCCCCCGCCAGCATGGCGGCGAAGCGGCTGTAGTCGCTCATCGTCGAGACCAGGCCGCCGCCGCCGTTCGGCGCGGTCGGGACCTTGTCGATCGGCAGCACCATGAAGCCCTCGGCGGGGACGATCTTCTTGGTCTTGGGATCGATGGCGTACAGCGAGGCCATCCGTCCGCGCTTGTCCTCGGGAACCCAGAAGGCGGTGTCCTTCATCTTCAGCGGACCGAAGATCTGACTCTGCATGAAGTCCGGCAGGGTCTGGCCCGACAGCTTCTCGATGATGTAGCCCTGGATGTCGACGGCGATTGAGTATTTCCACTGCTCGCCCGGCTGGCCGTAGAGCGGCAGCTTGGCGGCCTCGGCCATGACCTGGCCCAGGGTCGCCGACCCGAGCATGCCGCTGTCGCGATAGGCCTTGTCGACGTAGTTGTCGGTGCTCAGGCCGTAGGCGAAGCCGGCGGTGTGGCTCATCAGCTCGCGCATCGTCGCCGTGCGCTTGACCGGCTCGGTGATCGGTTTGCCGTCCTTGCCGACGCCCTTGAAGACCCGGAGGCCGGCGAACTCGGGCACGTATTTCGTGATCGGGTCGTCGAGCTTCCACTTGCCCTGTTCGTACAGGATCATCATCGCCACGCCGGTGACCGGCTTGGTCTGGCTGTACATCCGCCAGAGGGTGTCGGACTTCAGCGGCGCGCCGGTGGCCACGTCGGACTTGCCGTAGATGTTGGTCGAGACGACCTTGCCGTGGCGGATGACCACGGTGGCGATCCCCGGGGCGTAGCCGCGCTCCACGAACCCCGCCGACCAGAAGTCCAGCCGCTTCAATCGCTCCGAAGAGAAGCCGACCGCCTCCGGCTTGGCGGAAGGAAGGTCGATGCCTTCCTGGGCTTGCGCCAGAGCGGGCGCGAGGGCCCAGGAAACGACCATGGCGGCCATCGCCGCCGACAAGGACCTACGCAGCATCACCGCTCCCGTTCTCTCGTTCGACGAACAGTATCGGGACTGGGCAAGGCCGCAATCGGGGTTCACCCCCACGATTGTGAATTCCTGTGCGACCGAACGTCCGGGTCAGGCCGCCTGAGGCCGCCAGGCGATCATGCCTTCCGTCCGGGCGCGCGCCTGAGGCGTCGCCAGGCAACTCGCGACGCTCTCGTAGCCCGGCGCGCCCGGCGCGACCGCCTCCAGCAGGACGGGAGGACTGTGATTGGCGGGACAGAACAGGACGCAGGCCCCCGGCCCCTCGGACGTCAGGTCGAGTACGGCCGATGACCGGGTCATCAGGATGAGCGGCCGGCCGCCGACGCGGCGACGCAGCCAATCCCCGAACCTCGCCTGGGTCTCCGCGTCGAGACCCTGCTCCACCAGATCCACGACCAGCGGGCCGTCGCCGTCAGCGAGCTCGACCAGCAAGGCCAGCGCTGGGCCGGACGGGGTCACGCCCAGCTCGGCGGACAAGGCCGCGACCCGCACACGAAGCCCGGCGTCCGACGCCAGGCGCGCGACGGCCGCGTCCGGCTCCCGCTCCAGGCCGACGAAACGGCCGTCTGGCAGCGTCTCGGCCAGGCGCTGGGCGAGCCGGGTCTTGCCGCTGCCCAGGGAGCCGACGAGGAAGATCACGGGCCGAAGCTCGGCCAGCTCGAACCGCTCGCCGCCCCAGGGCCAGGGCAGGTCGAAGGCGGCGACCGGCGTCCGGCGCGCGGCCAGCCCGGCGCGCAGGGCCCGCACCGCCGCCAGAGCCTCGGCCAGGCGACGCGCCTCGCCTTCGAGCGCCGCCTGTCGTCCCGCCAGGGCCGGCTCCAGTCCGTCCGCCCCCGCGCGCAACACCTCCCCGACCTCGGAGAGGCTGAAACCCAGCCCGCGCAGCGCCGCGATCTCGGCGGCGCGCGCCATCTGGTCGGGACCATAGACACGCCAGCCGGCGCCGGTGCGGAGCGGCGCGACCAGCCCGCGCCGCTCGTAGAGCCGCAGAGCCTTGGCCGACACGCCCAGCCTACGGGCCGCCTCGGACGGGTTCAGGTACTTCGGGGACTCGCTCACGACTCACCTCTCGCCCAGGGATCGCCCCCTTATCGAGGCGGCCCCAGGGGCCGGGTCAAGCGGCGTGTCGAAGGACGCAGCGAGGCTACTTCGGCTTGAACCGCTTGCTGGCCGGGAAGCCCTTCGGCGCCAGCTTGCCGGCGGCGGCGCGCTTGCCGACCCACTGGGCCCAATCCGGCCATTCGCGGGTGCGGCCGGCGGCGTCGATCCAGGTCGCGCCCGGCTCGGCCGTGAAGACCATCGCGTCGCGCAGCCCGCCCTCGCGGTAGGACTGCAGCTTCACGCCCTTGCCACGCGGCATCTCGGGCAGCTCGTCCATGCCGAAGATCAGGATCTTGCCGTTGTCGCCGACCACCGCCATGCGGTCGCCTTCGACCTCCAGCGAGACGATCGCCTCGCCGTTCAGCACCTGCTTGCCGGCCCGGCGGAAGGCCAGCGCCTCGTCCTCCGGCATGATGAAGCCGTAGCCCGCCTTGGAGGCCAGGAACCGCTTGCGGCCGGCCTTGTGCGGGAAGACGTCGATGATCTTCACCTTGTCGTCGATGTCGACCATCAGCCGCAGCGGCTCGCCATGGCCGCGCGCCGACGGCAGCTTGCTGCAGTCGACGGTGAAGAAGCGGCCGTCGGAGGCGAAGATCAGCAGCTTGTCGGTCGTTTCCGCCGGGACGATGAAGCCGAGCTTGTCGCCTTCCTTGAACTTCAGCTCGGACGGATCGTCGACCTTGCCCTTGGCGGCGCGGATCCAGCCCTTGTCCGACAGGATGACGGTGATCGGCTCGCGCACCACGAAGGCCTCGACCGAGACCTCGGCCGAGACAGCCGGAGCGTCGGCGAAGTCGCTGCGGCGCTTGCCGACCGTGGTCTCGACGCCGAGGATCTTCTGCACCGCGCGCAGACCCTCGCCGACCAGCTTCCACTGCAGGCGGTCGTCGGCCAGCATCGCCTGGATGCCGTCGCGCTCGGCCGCCAGTTCGGCGTGCTCGCGGCGGATCTCCATCTCCTCCAGCTTGGCCAGCTGGCGCAGGCGGGTGTTGAGGATGGCGTCGGCCTGGATGTCGGTCAGCGCGAAGGCCGCGATCAGCTTCTGTTTCGGCTCGTCCTCGTAGCGGACGATGCGGATCACCTCGTCGAGATTGAGGTAGGCGATCAGCAGGCCGTCCAGGATGTGCAGGCGAGCCTCGATCTT